>OBIB01000249.1_pt1 | contig 21552 bp, 20 predicted proteins | sample 1496261 | NCBI WGS metagenome assembly OBIB01 (sample SAMN05065771, study PRJEB22554) | human gut metagenome | biome: ENVO:2100002; feature: ENVO:00000062; material: ENVO:00002003 | host: Homo sapiens | place: USA
GCAACTTTTTACTCATATTTATCAACTTAAATTAATTCCGCCAACGGGTTATATTTAGGTTATTAGTTATTATTTTCTCTATTGTTGATTGGAGGCTGTTGCCCGTGAGGGTAGCAGCCTTTTTGGGGTTTCTGTAAAGCGGTATCGCCCTATGGGGCGATGGATTGCTTGATTCGCCGTTCCGTACATTTTATCCTCGCATTCTCCGCCACCCGTGATGTGTACCCATCCGAAATTTCCTGTGCAAAGGTAGCTTCTGGCGATCCAATCCTGCGCATGAACCTGGGTTAACAAAAGCCAAAGGTTCTTTACGCCTTGCTAAACCTTTACCTTTTGTGTAACACAGAACCCCACGCTGGTTTGTCTCTGCCAGCGCAGTGTGATGGCACAGGAAAAATCGAAAGGGCACACCGGGCTTTGAACGGAATGCAATTAAAAAAAATACTCCACGGCTGGAGTGGGAGAAAATCTCTGGGCTCCCGAACATTACCAGAATACAGTTTTCAATCTTTCAATTAAATCAAAAATGAGACAGAACTATTTCATCGAGTACGTGCCATCGGCTTATATGCACCTTTGCTTCGACAAGGAGCAACAGATGGCTAACAACCAATTCGTCTATGACTTCAAGAGCGGCAACAAGGCAGCATCACGCTATTGTGGCGAGTTGCTCGTTCACTACCTATCGACACGCTATGGCAAGCTATTGAAAGACTATGTGGTGGTTTTCGCACCTTGTAGCAGCCAAGCCAAGTATAACAAGCGTTTCGCCTATGTCGCAGCGATGCTTCGCAATATCCTCCACGTCACGACTGCAAATGAGCACGTGCACATCTATGGGGAGCGCAAGCCACTCCACAACGGAGGAAGCCACAACGTCAGCGAGGAAATCTACAAGGTCAGCGTGGACGGAGATTTCTTCAAGGGAAAGAATGTCATCTTGTTTGACGACCTATTGACAAGTGGCAAGACCATCGGGGAGTTTAAGAGCCAACTCGAAGCCGTGGGCGCATACGTGGAGGAGGAAATCTTTCTGGGGCGCACAGTACACCACGACCCAATCTCAATGCGAGGATGCTTGCAAGAGATGGAGGAGGGGTTCTATGAGAGCGTGGCACGCTCTAAGAGATGTTTCCCAAGCGGAGTGAAGATTAACAAGAAGTCAAACCATAAGAAAGCAGCGTAAGATGAAGAGATATTGTGATATGTTGGCAGACGAGAGACCGGAATATAAGGCGGCTAACTATGGCTTCGAGAGCCTAAGCAACACGGAATTGTTATCCATGGTAATCAACAGAGGGGCGGGAACCATCGAGAGCATGAGCCAAGCAAGGCAACTGATGAACGTGGCAAGCGGCTCACTCACCGCCTTGGGCAAGATGTCTATGTACGAGATGCAAGTGGTGCAAGGCATTGGGGACTGCAAGGCACTTGCCATACTCGCAGCCTTGGAACTTGGCAAGCGCAAGGCGATGGAGAAGCAAGGCTACCGCCCCGACCTTGGCAGCAGCATAGCCATCTACAACTTCCTTCACCCGATGATGGCAGACCTGCAAGTCGAGGAGGCGCACCTTTTGCTGATGAACCAAAACTTCAAGCTATTGAAGCACGTCAAGTTGAGCGTGGGGGGAATCACCGACACATCGGTGGACGTAAGACGCATCATGCGTGAAGCCGTGATGTGCAACGCCACCATCGTGGCACTCGCACACAACCACCCAAGTGGAAGCCCGTATCCATCAAAGGATGATGATAGGCTCACCACGCAGATACACAAGGCGTGCGAGGTGATGAGACTTTTCTTTATGGACCACGTAATCATCACGGATGGGGCGTTCTATAGCTACCACGACAAGGGCAAACTATAGGAGGGATGGAGCACACACGCCCCATCTTACTTGCATACTCGCTCCCGACCGCCGATAGGCGGCAATTGCCACAAGAAAAAGCGTTACATATTCCGCTGTGATTTCCCGAGGCAATTGCCGTCCAGCGTAGGGCGGTGGGGGCTACCCTTACAGGGAAGGCACGCCTTTTTGCGACCAACTTTTGAAAAATCCGTGGTTTTCAACAAGTTGGCAAAAATGACCGTGGAAAATTTGTGCAAAATGGCACAAATTGCCAATCGCACAAGCACGATTGCCCCTCGAAAATGGCGACTTATGGCAATTTTCGGGCAAATTGCCACAAGAAACGCGCCATTTTCGAGAAAACCCCTCCATTGCATTACGGGGTGAAAGCGGCAGGAACATTTCTTGACATCATTCAAAAATGATGAAATAAAGAGGAAATAACCATTTTTTAGTCCTTAAAGGTTAAAATATCAACAAACGTTGAAAATAATTGCCGAAATATTTGGTTATTCAACAAAAGTTTATTACCTTTGCATCGTGTTAAAAAGGTAACAGCAATGAAAAAGAAAAAATCAAAGGAACTCCAAGAGAATGAAGACGATTTGCTTTTCTACCTTGAGTATTGGAAAGAGTTCCCCAGTACTTTCAGAAAGGTCGCAGAAAAAGAAATCGCAGAGTTAGAAAACAAGATTAAAAACAAGAAATGAGCAAGTCCCCCTCGGGGGACGCTCTTTCACCTAAAAATATTAGATTATGGAATACAAGGAGATGATTGATAAGGTTAAGGCACTTGCCGCTCAGAACAGAGCAGCCAAGAGCGAAGAGGATAAGGCTGAGGTTCGCCGCCAGATGGATGCCCTCAAGGAGTCAGACCCTAAGGCTTTCGCAGTGGCAGTGGGATATATGGCTAAGAAAACGGAGGAGAGAGTCAAGGAATTGACTATGGCGGAGAAATTCGGAGAGGTGACAAGCATGCTTTCCATGGCATACATCGCCAAGGCTTACTTCGGGAAGTCACGCTCTTGGCTCGCACACAAGATGAATGGTGATATGGTCAATGGCAAGCCGTCTGCATTCACGGCTGACGAACTTGCCACCCTCAGAAATGCCTTGCAGGATATGTCACAGAAATTTAGCTCGCTGAGCCTTGCAATATAGGCTTACCTTTTTAACACACCGCCCCCGACTTTGAGCTAAGTCGGGGGCTTTTTTCTGCCCAAATGTTAAAGTTTAGTTAATGTAACAAAATAGTTACCGAAATATTTGCATATTCGTAACTTTATTGTTACCTTTGCATCGTCCAACAAGGATAAAGCGAATCATTGATTTTTTGAACAACATGAAGTACAATGAACTGTACAAGAAGTTAAGTAAGGCGGGATGCCTTCGACTTCAACATGGTGGTCGGCACGACAAATGGGTCAACCCAGCCAATGGCCAGGAGGCTCCTGTCGCACGACATGGAACGGCAGAGGTTCCGATAGGAACTCTGAAATCTATCTATCGGCAACTCGGGCTTTAAGCCCGGGTTCGCCCTTCATGTTTTCGTGTTGTGATAAGATGAGGTGGTTCGCTTTTGCTTAGAACATTATAACATTAACAATATGGCTAAAGAAGTTAAGGTGATAGTTGAAACAGGGAAGGACTTATATGCTTGTTTCCTGCCAAGGGAGTCTGATAGTTTGGGAATCGGGCTTTGCGGTGACGGCAAATCTGTCCAAGCAGCTATTGATGATTTTTATGTTTGCGTTGACGAGGCTAAACAAGATTTAAAGGAAAAGGGCAAGGCGTTTCCAGACGTAAAGTTCACTTTCATCTTTGATGTTGGAGCTTTCTTCAATTACTATCCCCTCAGTATATCTGCATTCGCCAAATACATTGGCATGAACGCCTCGCTGCTCAGGCAGTATGCTGCTGGTATCAAGGTACCACAGGCTAAGAGTTTGGAAAAAATAAGGCAAGGTATTGCCAAGATTAAAGGAGATATTGATGCTGGTATGCTGATAGACAGACCAGTTCTGCAATATGTATAGTTGACCGCCAAGTTAATTATACTTCATGTATTAAAAAATAAATGATCGCTTAAATCCCCTGGTGCGTGAGCATCGGGGGATTATCTTCAAATCAAAACTATATGATTATGATTGACAAGCAAAATGAAATAGCCGATTTTCTTCTGAGCCAGTTTGAGGATGGATGCGCCAGCAAGGATGATATGCTCGATGCCATATATGATAAATACAATAATGATATTGCGCCTCATAGTGTCTTGCAGAGCCTCAAAGACGAGGGATTGCTCTATGATTGGGGAGAGGCTTATTACAAACTGACCGAGAAGGGCGTAAAAGCCGCCAAGAGTGGGTATGCCAAGTACAAGAGACAGCAGAGCTTCTGGCAAACCGTGGAGAAAGCCAACAAGCTCACCACCCTCGCCAAGTTTCTCTATGGCACGGGCGGTTTTATCGCTGGATGGCTCGCCAAGGTCTTAGCAGATGCCCTTGGCATGTAGGATGCCCACCATCATCGCCAGGCATACCATGAGGAGGGCGATGAGTCCGAATGCGCTCCATAGCAGCTCATAGATGGTCTTCATGCCGTCTTCCATGTCTCGATGGTCGCTTGACAAGTCGAGCAAGCGGGCATCGAGTTCTTTTTTCGTGTAGCTTCTTTCTTCCATACCTTATTATATATTACTAAATTCACCGCAAAGATAACAATTTTCCACAAAATATGAAAATTCTTCCATTTTTATTTGGCGGTTTCATTTTTTCTCCTTACCTTTGCCAACGCTTATAACACGATAGTGTGTCTATCCAGTGGGGCGACTGTTTCGCCTATGGCTTCATTGCCGCAGGCTTTTTTTATGCCTGAAAGTATTCCGTCATCCATGGCTTCATGGGATGGGTGCGTTTCTATATGGCGGCTGCATGAACCGTAACATTTGATTTGTCCTTCTGGATAAGCCATCGTGTTATAAGCAACGGGGAATGCAGCCGCCACCCTTTTATACAATCGGCTGCTAACGCTTATAACACGATGCAATATGCAAAGTACATTGAATTTGGATGCGGTGCAGGTGAGACCTGTGGGCATCAGCCTGGAGGAGGGAGTGGCTACCCTCAAGTGTGAAATCAAACGACTCTTGAAGGCCAAGAGCGAGACGATGAGCTACCTCTGCGAGGAGACCGTGACGTATGGTGACGTGCTGAAGACCCTGGTGGGCTTCGTGGCTGTCCTCGGCGTGGTGGCGGTGAGTGGTTACTTTTTCGGAGGGGAGGTGATGTGATGGAGATCGACTACAGATATGAAGAGTACAAGAAGTTCTATCCCGATACGGTCAAGGCGACGCTCACCATGGACAAGAACCTCAACAAGGAGCAAGCCCAAAAACTCGTAGAGCAATATGCCGAGGTCCAGAACTCCAAAGCCATCTATTGGAATGTATTGGGGCGAAACATCCTGGTATATACCTCAGCCCAGTTCAAGGCGGACGCTGCCAAGATGATTAGGGGGTCAAAGGTAGTGACGGCATATCCTGCCAACATCACTGTCGAGTCTAATGGCGTGATATATTGCGCCGGTGAAGCTACCATCAGAATTAGCTCAGATGTTCCCGACATCAGTGGTGTGTGTTCAGTCATATACTTCAAACCAGCAGAAAGTGAGGTGAACAATGAAAAAGGCTAAAAGACGCAAGAAGCAGTTCCGTCTATCACGCAGACGGGTTTCCCTCTATGCTTCCTTTTGTGCTGAAGCGAAAAATATGAATGCTGCAAGGACAGAGGTTGCTTTTAGAAAAGGCGATAAAGTAGTGTTAAAAATCATCTTCTGGAATGTCATGCGCGGTGCCATTGTTCTATATGGAAACAGGGGCTACTTCACAATATCCTATGATCGCCATCAGCGATACGCCCATCCTTACACGATGACCTTGGCAAAGTACAAGCAACTAAACTATTTCGAAAAATGAAAAAGAAGCCTAAGGACATCATGGAGCTCGACTGCAAGAGGCAGCGAGTCCAGAGCCGACTCGTGGAGCGAGCCTGGCAACTCGACAAGGAGCACACCGAGCTATGGCAGCAGACAGAGCGTGCGAGGTTCAACAGACAGTTCTGCCGAACCAACCGCACCTACTGCGCCCTTACAGACAACATCGACCACCTCGTGGCCACGGACAAGCGTGTGTGCCGACTCCGCGAGAAGTACTTCCTCTGGGCGGCTCGCATCACCTATTGGAACATCCTCTTCGATGCGGCATACGAGGAAGTGAAAACTGAAGTTCAACCCATTAATTTTGTTTGACCATGCCAAAAGATATGACCAAGTCAGCCATCGAGCGACAGATGCTCGATGCCTACTTCCACTTCCGCTCCAACCTCCCCACCGTGGACGAGGAGAGCGGACTGGACTACAAGAAGTCTTTCAAGACCACCGAGGACATCGCCTCGGATCTATCTACCATGGCAACCATCGACCCCGAGACCATCGTGAGCTACCTCGTGGATGGTGACTACCAGCTGGCGACCCTGCCAGACGGTTCCATCGCCTGGGCAATCTGGGAGAGAGTGTTGCCGATCAAGTAATTTTCCCATAAAATTTGTTGCTTTCAGAGAAAATCACTACCTTTGTGGCGATTTAATTGAAAGATTTCACGGAGGGTGGCGCGTGAGCGTAGCCCTCCGTATTTTTATATCCGTGCCCGTCATCTTATCTTTGCATCAAAAAAAGACAAGATGACCATCAAATCAGCACCGTCGGGCACGTGCTTCCTCTACAACATACGTGACCTCGACATCCTTACCTCCATGAGCCGTGTGCTCGTCACCATAGCCATAGGCGACAAAACCGTCTATAGCGAGTTTCTCTATCCCGCCGATGGCGAGATAGTCCTTGCCGACCTGGCTGACATTTTCCAGCCATACGCAAGGCAGCAGCTCGTCATCGATGCCGTCATCACCGCCACCGAGCAAAAGGTGGACGATGAGGGCGGTGCCACGCAGAGCGACCAGAAGACATGCAAGCTCCGTGTGCTCTACGCCACCGTTGACATCCCCGACATCGACTGTCAGGACTTCACTGACACCCATTTCCTCACCATCCTCCAAGATACCAAGACGACCTCGCTGGGTCGCCTGGAGTACTTGCACTACCTCGGCACAGACTCCGCCGCCGTCACGGCATACTATACCGATGACACCAAGCAGCTCTTCACGCCGCAGGTGGTGGGCGGCAACGCCAAATATACCACCATCGACGTCTCGCCGTCCAACTTCGCCGTCAAGGGAAAGACCCTCTCTTACCTCGATGTCAAGGCAGGCAGCCGACTGCAGACGCTCATCGTTGACCAGCGGCAGCCCGACTGCGCCCCGATACTCCTCTTCACCAACTCATTCGGGTGCCAGGAGCTGATATACTGCACGGGCAAGCACGAGGTGTCGCCCGAATACACACGTGACAGCGCATCCATCGGGGGCAAGACCCTCAACTACCGCATCACCGAGAAGCGCACCTTCAAGGCAGACACGGGACCGCTCACGGTGGCGATGGCTGGATGGGCTGACGAGCTTTTCCGCTCTGACGAGGTCTATCTGGTCAACATCTACGACGGCGAGGCGGTGGTGGGCAAGAGGGTCACCATCTCGGACTCCAAGAGTGACAATGACAACCTCCTCGACACTATCCCACGCTTCACCTTCAGTTACTCCTACGCACAGAGACAGCACAATGTGCTCGACATGAGGCGTGCGGGTCGCATCTTCGACAACACGTTTGACAATACATTCAACTGATGAAAAAGACCGCATACCACATCAACGAGGTGCTGCGCCTCATGGACCAGGCGCACCGTGACCACGCCACCGTCAGGCTCAAGGCGTGGACTTCTGACGGACGATCCATCAATTATGACGGATGGCTCGTCTCTGGCGGCAGCTGGCGAGGGGGATTCCATCGCCTCACGCACCCACAGACAGGGGAGGTGCACACGCTTCCCGATGTCTTCATCTTCAACTTTTTAGGATTACCAGTATATCTATGAGCAAGAACAAATACACCATGGCTCGTGTCAGCCAAAACGGCGACAAGGAGCGATACATGCTGATGCCTTCGGGCGTGCATGGGGTGACCAGGAACGAGGCGACCATCGCCTCGCAGTATGGCTCCGACACCTCCTTCCTCGGATCGGGGGAGGTGGGCGATGCCGCCTATTCGCCCATCACCGTGGATGGCAGGGACTATGAGTATGTGAGATATGGGGACGATGACTCCATACCATACGAGCTGCAGAGGCTCCTGAGGATGAACATGGTCGCCATGCGTGCGCAGGCGTTCAACGTGCAGTGCTGCTATGGGCAGGGCATCCGCTTCGTGGACCGTGAGACCATGAAGGACACCACAGACCCCGAGATCCGTGAGTTCTGCCTTCGCAACAGCATACACGAGGTGTTCATGGAGCAGGCGACCGACATGAAGTTCTTCTTCTGGAACGTCACCGTCATCATCCTCTCCCGTGACCACGCCAAGATCGTGCAGATGCGCCACAAGGACGTGACCTACTGCCGATTCCAACGACCCGACAAGAATACGGGGCGCATAACACACGTCTTCTTCGGCGACTTCCGCAAGTCGATGTCGCCGTTGGAGGCGGAGATGATTCCGCTCCTCGACTACTGGGACCCACTGGGCGACCTGATGGCTCGCATGGGCAAGGCTCCCGACCCATACACCGGGGTGACGGGCAAGCCTCCGAGGGATGGCCATGACTGCAAGTTCGCCATCGTCTCACGCATCCCGACACCGGGCTTCCAGTTCTATCCCATCCCATACTACACCGCCATCTTCGATGATGCCTGGTTCGACATCTACCGTCTCATCGGCATCGGCAAGAGGTTCATGATCAAGAACACCTCAGCCCCTCGCATACAGATAGAGGTGCACCGTGAGTACTGGGACAACCTCTGCAACGAGGAGGGCATCATCGACCCAGTGGAGCGCATGGAACGCATCAAGGAGGAGCGTGACAACATCATCAACTTCGTCTGCGGTCCCGAGAACGCCGGCAAGGCGCTCATCACGGGCTACTACTTCGACCCCAACGGCAAGGAGCAGCGCATGGTGCGCATCATCAACCTCAACGAGTCGGGGCAGAAGGAGGGCGGCGACTGGGCGGATGACATGAGCGAGGCTTCCAACGCCCTCTGCTTCGCCCTAGGCGTGCATCCCAACCTCATCGGTGCCACGCCAGGCAAGAGCCAGATGAACAACTCAGGATCCGACAAGCGTGAGCTCTTCATCCTCAAGCAGTCGCTGGAGAAGGCGTGCCACGACATCATGGCGAAGCCCTATCACGTCGTGGCGCACTACAATGGATGGTCAGACCGTGACATCACCGTCGATGTGCCGATGATAGAGCTGACCACCCTCGACAAGAACAAGGACCAACAGACATCAACCGTTAGCAATACTGAAGACAATGAAAATGGAAATTAGCAAGGACGAGTTCGAGCAGGCCATCTTGGTCGCCACCTCGTCGCACTCGGAGGTCTATGACTCCGTAAAGCCCCATTTCATCGGGGCATACGACAAAATCAAGAGTTTCTTCATTGGCAGCGATGGCATCAAGCACCTCGATGAAACCGAGGATTTTCAGCCATTGCTGAAGAGATGGGTGTGCCTTGAGGCCTTCCTCTCCGTGGTTCGACACCTCGACCTCGTTCTCACCCCCACAGGCTTCGGCGTGGTGAGCAACGGCGAGGTCTCGCCAGCTTCCGCCTCACGTGTGGAGAGCCTGGTGGAGCAAGTCCGCCAGGCGTGGCAGTGCGCCAAGGAGCAGGCGGTGCTCGCACTCCTTGGCTCGCTTCCAGATTGGGGGTGCAGCTCGTTTGGCGAGAGATGCGTGCCAACCTTGCTTTGGGGATACCAGGACTACAAGGTGGAGGCGAGGCTGGAGCAGTTGACCACGTCCGACTGGCAGCTGGCGCAGACACATATCCAGACAGCAGACGAGATCCTGCGCCGCCGCATCTCCAACGAGCAGATGGATGCGCTGCTCTCTCACCTCCGCAGCGGAAAGCCTTGGACGGAACCTATGCAGAAGGCGGTCAACCTCATGCGCTCCTATATGGTTCGCTATTCCGACACCGCCTATTTCACGCCCAACGAGATGAAGAGCCTCCTTGACAGGCTCCAGACATTGATGGATGCCGATGCGGACACCTTCGCTCCCTATCACGCATCATCCGAGTACCGACGCAACCATTTCAAGTCGTATGAAAATAAGAAGTCAAACCCTGCCTACATATTCATTTAACGATGGAAAAATCAATATCTCGCTTACAGTCCCTGATTCTTGGGACAAGCTCACGCAGTCTCAGCTTCGATATGCGCTCTTCCTGCTCACTAGATATTCCGAGCCGGTCGTCATCAAGACCTGTTTCCTGGTTCGAGTCGCAGGACTTGACATCATCAAGCAGACACGCACAGGATGGAAATGCCAGGTTAGATGCCATGACGTTAGTGATTCCAGGCAAGGGGGAAAGGTCCGCCGCAGGGTCTTCTACCTCAGCACCGAGCAAGTCCTTGGATTCCTCGACAAGCTTGACTTTCTCGATGGATTCGGAGGATTTAAGCCCATCGATTCAATCTCTGACAGACTTTTCGCCGTTGATAGCATCCGTAAGATATCGTTCCAGGACTACCTCTTTGCTGAGAAATATTACCAGCTTTATCTGTTGCGCCGAGCAGACAAGTTTCTTGCCCAACTCGGTTACATTCTGTACCGCACAAGTGGTGGAGAACGTGACGACACTGTTACCTTTACTCCAGAAGAGCTGTTGGCGACATTCCTATGGTATTCGGACTTCAAGGCTCTCGCCGCCGCCAACTTTCCACATTTTTTCAAGTCCTCCAAGGAGGGCGGTGCACCTTCAGAGCAGGACATATCCCTGGGCATTCGTGCACAAGTCCGTGCGCTCACCGACGGTGACATCACCAAGCAGCAGGCTGTCTTCGAGACCGACTGCTGGGCTGCGCTCACGGAGCTGGACGAGAAGGCGAGGGAGGCAGAGGAATTCAAGCAAAAGACCAAAAAATAATAAGAGGCTATGACAGAGAAACAATTCGATGCAATCGCATATTTCAAGCAACTGACCGAGGAAAACATCACTTGCCGACTTTATAATTTTGTCGCAACGACATGTAGCGGTCCCGACACCGTGCAGGGCGTGATGCTGCAGTTCCGCCGCACGGCCAACTTCGTCATGGTGTCCGACACGGTCGATTCCAACACCCATTCCGTGGGAGACGGATTCTTCGACCGCAACGTCTTCACCGTGTGGATCCTCGCTGCATACAAGCAGGACGACATGGCAGACCGTGAGGAGAAGCTGAACGTCTGCAGATATATCTTCAGACAGTTCCTCAGCCGTCTCCTCCACGACAAGGAGATGGAGATCTACGATGACCAGATGGAGTTCCTCGACCTCACGCACGTCTATTCCACCGAGCTGGGCAGATGGAGCATGAACGGTGTGACCGGGCTTTACTTCATGGTCACCTCCGACGAGCCTGTTGACCTCCAATATGACGAGAGCCTATGGCAGAAGCAATAGACGAGCTCCGCAAGTACCACAAGGGGTGGGCGGATGCCATGGGCGTGTTCTGGCGTGAACGCATGGAGAAGCTGCGCACCATCGACACTGGTGCGCTCTATTCGTCCATCAAGGCACGCATCGAGGAGGGCAGCGTCACCACCATCGAGCACAACTTCCTCCAGTACGGAATCTATGTTGCCGCTGGCGTGGGTCCTGCCCACGAGTGGTTCAAGTGGACCAAGGCACAGGGCGGTGTCAAGATACACCGCATCAATGGCGGCGACCTCAACTTCCTAGGCGAGGAGTACCGCAAGGAGCAGGGCTTGGACGAGCCACGGAAGGTGGGTCCGGCATGGGGCGGACGCATAGCCGGTGGCAAGCCCAAGGGCCGCCGTGACTGGTTCTCCCAGAAATACTACTCCTCCGTCATGCGTCTCAACGAGCGTGAGGCGGACTTCTATGGCGAGACATACAACGGTTTGATGGCCACGGCACTCGACGAGATATTCAGCGGTGTAGGCGCAGCCCGAAACCTATAGGCGTATTTCTCGCATTTTTTCGATCATTATTTTTGCACAAAAAAATATGGCAGACCAAATGACCAAGCAAAAGCTGGAGCAGGACTTCGAACAGATACGTGACGAGCGGCGCAAGGCGGCGAACACCGCCGAGCGCATAGGCAACGCCTTCCTCTCCCTTCTTCATTTCAACACCGAGGTGGAAGACACCCGATACCTCTCACGGGAGCACGATGACACCGCCCATGGCATCATCACCTTTGCAAAAGGACTGGTTTCATCGGCACTCGCCAAGCTCGCATCCCTCTTCGTGTCGGGTGACTCGCAGTTGGGCGAGAATGGCACCAAGACCACATTCGGCAGCTACAAGCCAGAGGCTTCGGGTGCTGCCGTCTCCGTGTCGAGTGACGGCACATCGACCGCCGAGTTTGACTTCATCACCATACGCCGTGCCGCCTACTTCCGAAAGATTACCGTCAAGGAACTTCGTCACGTGGGCGGCGAGATGGCACTGACGGCAGCCGCCATGGTGTGCTCCAAGGTGGAGTGGCTCAACAGCCGTGGGCGTGTCATCACAGCTGGCACGCCGACCTATTACAAGTGCTACTTCGAGAAGACCGACGGCAAGCGCACCACATACCAGGAGTTCATCGTGGGAGACCAGGCACGATGCCAGACCTTCCGCATCTCCCCAGGCTCCTCGTCTTACCAATCGACCAAGTATTATTGGCGAATGGTGACAGGAGTGGGCGATGACTACATCATCCTCTCCAACCAGGATGGCAAGTTCGATGGCTTGGGCATCCCGGAGGCTGGCGACAACATCGTGCAGCTCGGATGCCAGGAGGTGGGCAACCCAGTGCGCACCTCAGCCATCATCCTCTCAGCCACCGCCGAGGACGCACCATCGACCAAGTACTACTCCGGCATCACGTCCTTCTCCCTCTCTGACTGCGAGGTCAAGGACGAGGGCTTCGAGGGTGGCCAGTTCCACTCTCGCATCTATGGCACATACTACGTGGGCGACCGTGAGCAGTCCAACTTCATTTCCTACGATCCGCTCACCAAGACAGCCACCTTCAAGGGCAAGGCCATCTTTGAGCCGGGCACCACGCTCCCCGATGGCACGCCCATTGAGCAGCTGCAGGACCTTGGCATCAAGAGTGGCAACCTCCTCCGCAACTCGGGCTTCACGGGCGACTACACCTCCCGAGAGATGCAAGCCGACATGGACATTACCGATGAAACCACCATTTTCAGCGACTCCGCCAAGGGGTGGGAGGCAGAAAACGCCGAATTCATCGAGACCTCGGAGAGTGAGTCGGGGCATGCCGTCACCCTCACAGACGGCGGCATGGCGCAGCAGCTCTCCTCCCTCATATCGGGTGAGAAATACACCCTCGCCTTCAAGGCTCGTGGCTCCGTCCTCCACTTCACGGTGGGAGGCTACAGCGAGACCATCGAGCTGACCGATGAAATCAAGAGATATTCGGTCATCTTCACCTGTACCGATGCGGATGACCTCCGTTTTCGCATATTTAACACCACGGCGACCGTGATGGAGATCACGCTCAACCAAGGCAACCTGCCCATCCAGTGGACGGCAGCCTATGATGACAACGACAAGTCGCTGGCTGACTTCGAGGCGTTCCGATACCTCTTCACAGCCATCACCCAGGCGAAGACCACCATCAACGGAGGGCTTGTGATGACACAGGATATCCGTGTCGGACAATACCGTGACGGCAAGATGGTCAGGGAGACCGGTGGCATGAGCGGCTATGCTGCCACCAAGAACTCTCCGTTCATCTGGGGAGGTGGTAGCCTCTCGCAGGCATTCCACACCATCGGCAAGTACATCAATGATCCAAGCTACCAGGCGACTGACGAGGAGCTGAAGGAGATGTGCTCCTTCGTCATCACCCATGGTGGACGTGCCATCCTCAACGACATCATCCTCCATGGCTACATCTACGCCAAGGGTGGCGTCCTGCAGTCCGTCCGCTCCCCAAACGGCAACTTCTCCATCGATGAGGACGGCAATGCCAAGCTCAAGGGGGAGATTGAGGCAAGCAAGGGAACCATCGGCGGCTTCGACATCAACCAAGGCAGCATAGGTACGGCAGTGGTGGAAAACAAGGATGATGACGGCAAGACGGACATCGGTCTCGGCAAGTCGGGCAAGATGACCCTCGCTGACCAATACATCGTCTTCAACGGCAAGGACAGGCAAGCCATCCTTGGACAGTGGGAGACGCTCGGCACAGCCATCCTCGCACGTCTCTACGACTATGTGGATGACATCTTGACCAGATATGGCATGGTACTCAGTGTCCGCAATAAGAAGGGCGGTGCCTGTGCGCTCAGTTTTGGCGGCGGCTATACCTCTGGGCTTGCGCTCAAGACGGATATCTACACCAAGCGCACATCGGGCAACACGCCCATATCCTTGGAGACCAATGTCGCCATCCTCCTAGATACCGACTGTACATATCAGCTTCCCGACATGCAGCCCTACGATGATGGGCATGTGCTCTTCGTCAAGCGTGGCAACGGAGGTTCCAAGGACAATTCCGTCAACGTGACGGTGGGCAAGTACACCGATGCCGATGGCACGGAGCACACACCGTACATCCTGCACGACCAAGGCGCGCACGCCACGACCCTCTGCATACAGTCCGCCTCTGATGCGATGATTCTGGTGTTCACCAAGAACCTCGTGTCATCAGACAACGCCAACAAGGGCTGCTGGGTACAGTTCAAATGCCCTCGTGACTGGTAATAACATTTTAATTTGAGATAAGATATGGATAATTTGAACAAAGTCCCCTCCTCTGGCACGACCTTCGGAAAGGTGGTCGATGCCGTCAACGAGAATTTCGGGTTGATACTCACGGCCATCACGGAGCTGGAGCAGACCAACAAGCGCAAGTACCTCTTCACCAATGAGGCGGAGCTGAAGGCGACCTATCCCAACCCCGACAAGGGCGACTATGCCTTTGTCGGCGACCTTGCCAACGCCCTGGTCTATAAGTGTACCAACGCTGGCACCTGGACCAAGACATCCGAGAAGTGGAATGTCGGCGGCACCATAGACGTGACCGCATACGTCTCGCCCTCAGACCTCATCACAGAGATCACGCAGCTCGTGGCCACCAAGGTGCGCATGCTGCAAAACAAGGGCGAGGCGTTCCTGCCTGCCACATCCACCAAGGCGGTGCTCGACCCAGAGACCAAGAAGACCCTCGCCGAGGGCTTGGCAGAGATGCGGGCCAATGACGAGACCTTCTCACAGCACATCTCATCGCAGACGGGCACCAACAAGGCACTCGCCGACAACATATCGGCACTCGCCCAGAAGACAACCGAGCATTTCAACGCCCTGGAGCAGGGCGGCATATCCGAGGACATGCTGAGCGACGACTTGAAGGAGTCCCTCAAGTCATCGGCTGGTGGCAAGGGCGGCAACACCTTCAACGTCACGGACCAGGTACCGCTGGAGTCGGGCTTCTACACCCTCGACACCGCCATTGCCGCAGTGCCGGAGAAGAACCGCTCCAAGGGTCTCTGCATCACGTTCGAGACCGCCGTGGGCAAGTGGCTCACCAAGCAGTTCGTCGGCACGGACATCACCTCATGGGAGTCTGCCGCATCGTGGGAGGACTTCGGCGGTGCCGGCACGGTCAAGCAAGTTACCGTCAATGGTGAGCGCAAGACACCCGACGCTTCGGGCAACATCGACATCACCATCCCTACCGTGGAGGTGGACGAGACGCTTGACCAGGAGAGCACCAATGCCGTGCAAAACAAGGCCATCGCCTCCAAGTTCAACGAGATAGAGGGCAACACCCTCGCTTCAAGCGACGTGGAGGTCAGCGATGACGGCACGTCCGTCCACGTCTCGCTCCGCAACAAGAGCGGTGGCGAAATCACCGCCCTCGACCTCCCGATGGGTTCGGGTGGCGGCGGTGGCGAGACCACGACCACCAAGGTGCTCATATCCGCCATCGTTGACAACGCCATCATCAAGAAAGGCGGCAATGCCATGCTCACCTACACCTACGACCACCAGTACAGCGGTGGTGACGAGAAGGGGCAGTCGACCGGACAGAAGGCGACCATACAGATACAGATGAAGCTCGGCGCGACCACCATCTACAGCGATACCATCTCTGATGTCAGCGCAGGCTCCTATCAGCTCGACCTCACCAAGTACCTGCAGATAGGCACGACCGACATCTATGTCATAGCCTCCACCACGGACCCGACCACGGGCAAGCGGCAGACCAAGCAGGCATACGTCTCCGTCAAGGCGGTGTCGCTCTCCCTGTCGTCTTCCTTCAATATCGCCGACTGCATCGCCGAGGGCGGCTATGGCTCCAACGACACCATATCCATACCGTTCGCCGTCAGCGGATCGGGCAACAAGGTGGTCACCCTCTATGTGGACGGCAAGCAGCGTAACGCACAGACCGTGACACGCTCTGGCACCACCAACGGCAGCTTCAACCTCTCGATGACCGGTCTCGACGAGGGAAGGCACACGCTGCAGATGGTGGCTGAGATGGAGGCGAGCCCGACACTCACGCTCCGCTCCGAGAGCATCTACCTCGATATCCTGTGCGGTGGCACGGATGCGCCATACATCGGCTCTAGGATCATTTCCGATGACGGCACCATCTTCACCGACACCCACCTCACGCCAACCGTCAAGGCTGGCCAATATGAGCAGATATCCTTCGACTTCGTGGTCTATGACCCTATGACGACACCTGCCACGGTGACCGTCTCCCGTGACGGCATCAAGACACAGACGGTGAGCGTGCCACGCACCATGCAGACATACACCAACCGATTCCTCGACGAGGGCACGGTGGAGATGACCTTCCAGTGTGGGGTGACAACCTACCGCTTCTTCGTGGAGGTGGAGAAGAGCGGAGTCGATATCGCCGAGACCACGGCGGGATTGCTCCTGAAACTGTCCGCCTCGGGCCGTTCCTGCAGCGAGGCGAACCCAGCTGTCTGGGAGCAAGGCAATGTGACTACCGTCTTCAAAGGCTTCGACTGGTCCTCCAATGGATGGACGGGCGATGCGCTGCGCCTCACCAATGGTGCGTCCATAGACATCGGCTTCAAGCCGTTCGCCACGGATGCGACCGCCATGGGCGCTACCTTCGAGATGGAGCTGATGTGCGACAACGTCACGGATCGTGACGGCATCATCCTCGACTGTCTGCAGGATGGCGTGGGATTTCAGATGACCACGCAGGAGGCGCGCATACGCACGGCATCGGGCACGGAGGTCAGCACCAAGTTCGCTTCGGGAATGAACCTAAAGATAGCGTTCGTCGTGTCCGCCAAGGCTGGCAACCGACTGCTGGAGCTGTACGTCAACGGCATTCTGTCCGGTGCCGTCCGCTACGCGCAGTCCGACTCCATGGTGCAGTCGGAGCCAGTGGACATCCGTGTCCTCTCCGATGACGCAGACGTGGAGCTTCGCAACATACGTGTCTATAACCGTGCCGTCAGCGATGACGAGGAGCTGGCCAACTACATCGTTGACCGCAAGACATCTGACGAGATGGTGGTGCTCTTCTCCAACAACGCCGTGATGAACGACGAGGGTACGGACGTGGACATCGACAAGCTCCGTGCCAAGGGCAAGGGCGTGATGCGCATCGTGGGAGACATCGACCTCCTCAACCAGACCAACAACAAGAAGTTCGAGATACCTGTTGACATCTACTTCTACTCACCATACGGCAAGAAGTATGACTTCGTCATCAAGCAGTGCGGTCTCCGCATCCAGGGTACGTCCTCCACGACCTACCCGCGCAAGAACTATCGCATATATATGAGCCGAAGCGAGAAGTATGGCACGCAGCTCTTCGTGGACGGAGTGCTCCAGGATGGCTTCCTCTACTCCTTCAAGCCGGGTGCAAGACCTATCGACATCTTCTGCCTCAAGGCGGACTTCTCCGACTCTTCCTCCACCCACAATACGGGTGCGGTGCGCATCGTGGGTGATGTGTTCAAGAAGTGTGACTGGCTCACACCTCCACAGCTGGCATACAAGGGCGAGTATGATGTGCGCATAGGTGTCGATGGCTTCCCTATAGACTGCTTCTATGACCAGAATGGTGACGGCACAAACGCATACCTCGGCAAGTACAACTTCAACAACGAGAAGTCCGGCTCTGCCATCGTCTATGGCTTCGAGGGCATAGAGGGCTTCAATGACGAGGCCACGCTGAACGGCGAGCGCAACAAGTGCGTCTGCCTGGAGTTCCTCAACAACTCCGAGCCTATCTGCCTCTTCGGCACGGGCGACCTCACACGCTTCGACGATGCCCTGGAGTTCCGCTACAAGGCTGACATGACCTGGGACACCGCCGATGCCGACGACAAGGCGGCGGTGCTGCGCCTCTGGCAGTGGATATACTCCTGCAAGGGCAACCCTTCCAAGTTCCTCCAGGAGTACGACCAGTACTTCCTCAATGATGCACCGTTCGCATGGTACCTCGTCACGGACTACTTCATGGGTGTCGATAGCCGTGCCAAGAACATGATGCTCGTTACGTGGGATGGTCTTCACTGGATGTTCATCCCTTACGACATGGATACCCTCTTCGGCGTGCGCAACGACTCCGTGCTGAAGTATGACTACACCATCACGCACGAGACCTTTGACGACTCCATCGGCAGCTACGCCTTCGCCGGTCACGACAGCGTCCTCTGGGAGCTGGTGCGTGCCTGCCCAGACAAGTTGCGTGAGGTGGCTGACAAGATACGCAGCAACATGTCGCTCGAATACGTCCTCCAGGTGTTCAACGAGGAGCAGATGGGCAACTGGTGTGAGCGCATCTACAACAAGGATGGCATCTTCAAGTATGTCACGCCGCTCGTGGACGGCATCAAGACATCGCAGGGCACGACGACCTACGACTATCTCTATGCCCTGCAGGGCAGCCGATACGCCCACAGATGCTTCACCATACAGAACCGCTTCGCGCTCCTCGACAGCCAGTATGTCTGTGGCACATACCGCAAGGACAGCTTCGGATGTTACTTCGGCTACAAGTTCGGCTCTGACAACCGCAAGATCAAGATCACCTCATCTGAGCGTTACTACTTCGGTTACGGCTACACCAGCGGCACGCCACACCAAAGTGCGGTGCTCGCTGCCGACAAGGGTGCGCAGGTGCAGCTCACCCTCGACACCGACCTCATCGTCAACGACCCACAATACATATATGGTGCCTCACGCATCATGGGGCTTGACCTCACGGATGTCAGCCATGCCATCCTGCAGACGCTCAATCTGGGCAACCTCACGGCACTCCGCACGCTCGACATCAGCTGCGCTGGCACACAGACCACGCTCAACAACCTCATCGTCGATGGGTGCAAGAACCTCCGCTCCATCAACATGGGCGGTCTCCAGAGTCCGCAGCTCACGAGCATGGACCTCTCCAAGAACACCAAGCTGGAGTCGTTCCTATCTTCCGACACCGCATTGACGGGTGTCACCTTCGCCAAGGGTGCGTTGCTCTCCAAGGCGGTGCTGCCTGCCTCGTTGCAGACGCTCGACCTGGAATACCTGCCAAGGTTGCAGATGGGCGGTCTCACCCTGGAGGGTACGGACAACGTCACACGCCTCGTGGTGGACAGTTGCCCTGGCATCGACTGGACGCAACTGATGACACGCTGCCCGAACGTCAAGCACCTCCGTGTCACTGGCATCGAGGAGGAGGGCGATGGCTCGCTGCTCCGACAGTACATGGAGATGGGCGGTGTCGATGAGGGCGGCGGCAACGTGGACACCTGCCGCCTCGTGGGCTCCTACCAGCTCACGTCCTACATCGATGACGAGGAGTTCGCCAGATACCAGGCGCACTATCCTGAGCTCAACATCATGCAGCCACCATACACCGTGATAGAGTTCGATGACTCCGTGCCTGACGACGCACACGTCAGCAACCTCGACAACGAGACCGGATACAAGTATGGCAACGCATACCAGCCATCGGGTCACATCAAGGCATATCTCGCCAAGCGTCATCGTGTCCTCGCCAAGGTCACCAGGAAGGCCACGCAGGTCAACGTCAAGATGGCTGGCATAGACACCGTGATGAACAAGCCCGACGGTGAGATGACATACTATCCGCTCCACGATGAGAACTCCAACTACTATGCGGATGCCAAGCAGTTGCGTGACTGCTCTGCCGCCAAGCTCGACAGCACCGAGGGTGACATCATGATGCTGGAGCCGCACCATTTCTTCAAGGGCATCAACGACTATCTCAACCGCAAGCACTATTACTGCTTCAGCACCAATGCCACGACACCGAGCGTGTCAAGGGACACCGTGCAGATGTCCATCGACGACATCAAGCTCACCAAGGGCGGCTGGCGTGACGGCTTCAAGCTCATCGCCAACAAGCCGACCCTCAGCGAGTCCTATGCGGCGGATGCCAACTATGCGGTCATCAAGTTTGACGTGGCAGGCTACAAGAGGGTGCGCTTCCCTGCAGCCCCTGGCTCCAACATGCTCTGCTCCATCTTCCTCGCCGAGGACGGCAGCATCATCGGCAACGTGCTCGTGCCGACCATCAACCTCACCTTCGAGAAGGGGCAGTACATCATCACCGACATACCGGATGGAGCCGTCAGTCTCTGTGCCACCACGTGGTCGAAGACACCGGGCGACAAGGTGGTGCTCAGCAACTCCGACAAGATAGAGGACATGGAGCCTGACTGGGTCGAGGTGGACGAATACCTCTGCGCCGCCGTCAAGAGCACGGTCGTGGGCGACAAGCTGCGTGCTTGCGTCACGGGCGGTTCCTCCACCGCAAACATGCCGTGGAGCGACTTCCACTATTATTCCGCACTGAGGGGCATGCAGCAGATAGACTTCGGCATGCACAGCGAGATCGCCAATCTCTTCTACATGAAGTATGGCCGTCTCAACAGCCAGGAGCAGTGCGGCGCAGGCTCGCACTCCAATGTGCGAACCACTGGAGAGACCATGAGCCGTGGCATGACCGACACCGTCGGCTATGTCGCCGCCAAGGCCATCAACGCATCCGTCACCAACAGCATGGTCGATGGTGGTGTCCATCAGTACGCCTGGTATGTGGATGGTGATGAGGAGAGCGGCAACGCCACGGTCAAGCAGGTCAACTGCACTTGCTGCCTGGGTTATGAGGATATCTATGGTAATAAGTCGGAGTGCGTGGACAATTGCGACATGCCTAACGACAGCGCACACCAGTACATGCTGCGCATCTTCATCGATGAGAGCACCTACAGGTACATCAAGGTCTCTGGCTACAATAGCATCTGGGTGACCGCCGTCTATCACGGCAGATTCGGTGATGTCATCGCCACAGGTTCGGGCGGTGGCTCCGCTACGACCTATTACGGCGACTATCACTGGATACAAGGCAGTGCCAACCGTGTGCTGTATCGGGGCCACTACAGTGCGTATCCGAATGGCGGTGTTTCGTACACGTATGCGAGTTACGACGCGTCGAGTTCGTATGCGTACCTCGGGTCGCGTCTGGCCTTCCGCGGCAAGATCGTCAAAGC
>OBIB01000250.1_pt1 | contig 21528 bp, 16 predicted proteins | sample 1496261 | NCBI WGS metagenome assembly OBIB01 (sample SAMN05065771, study PRJEB22554) | human gut metagenome | biome: ENVO:2100002; feature: ENVO:00000062; material: ENVO:00002003 | host: Homo sapiens | place: USA
GCTTGCAACTGAACTGTGCGATAGTTCCGTTGATTGTCACTCGTCCCATGATAGGGACAATTCCGTTTCTCTCCTTGCTTCCATTTACATAGAAGACTGTCTTGAAAGTGCATCTCATAATTCTTACTTTTTTGTTCGGTGCAAAATTAAACTATGAGAGTTGCATGGCAAAACCAAAACTTACGCAGAATGGGGAAATATGAACCGCCACCGTTAAAAATGCTTATTAGGGCGTTTCTGCGAGGTAATGATTTGAAAGCGTTTCTACTTCTCTAATCTGCTTTTTCCTCATTTCCTTGTCACTGCCAACTAAAGCCAACGACTGCCACAACCACTTGAAACTCAAAACAAATGCTCTATTTTACTATTTTTCGCCTTTTTAGGCGTTCTTTTTATGCAAAAAAAAATGCACGTTTTAAAAAAACGTGCAGTAATACGTTGAGCTATTACTTCAGCGATACGGTGATATCCTTCTCGCCTTCTGTTACATTGAGCTTGTCCTCACGAAGCAACCAGCCCAAGCCCAGGTACAAGTCCTTGTCTGAACGAGTCTTGATGGCTTTTTTGATTTCTTTGCCTGTAAGTTCACCGCCCTCGTTGAGAGCTTCCCAGATTTTGCCAGCCAATTCGCCAGCCTTTTCATCGAACATGTTTTAATATTTGTTAGTTAGACTTGGTTGTATAGAGATGGTTGTTAACGTCCCTAAACGTTGCAAAGGTACAAAATAATATGAGACGTGGAAACTTTTTTATTGAAAATCAAGCATTTTCAATATTTAAAGTAAAATATTGACTACTTTAGTTTTCAAAATGCAAGTTTTTGCGTATATTTGTACGAATCAATAGTCGCATTTTGTATCATTCTAAAAACGTAAGTAAATGAGTTTGATAGTTTATAGAGCCTCGGCAGGGTCGGGCAAAACATACACTTTGGCATTGAAATACATCTCTTTAGCGCTGAAATCAGGCAGCAAGGGATTTACGCATGTGCTTGCGGTGACATTTACCAATAAAGCTACAGGAGAGATGAAAGATCGTATTCTTGAAAAGCTTTATAGTTTGTCGCGCGGTTTGGATGCTAACTTTTTGAAGGATGTAAAAAAAATAACCAAGTTAGGCGAGCAGGAAATACAAAGAAAATCTACAGAGATGCTTTGTTACATCATGAACGATTTCGACCACTTTAGGGTGGAGACAATTGACTCGTTTTTTCAGTCGTTGCTTACAAACTTGGCATTCGAATTGGGCTTGACACGTGGATTTAAAGTGGACCTTGACGATAAAAGGGTAATTTCGATTGCTGTGGAACGTATTCTGCGCAGAATAGACCAGGAAGAAAAAAACGGTTTGAGACGCATCGTAAAAGAGTCTTTGATAAGAAGTCTTGAAGATGGAAAATCGTGGGATATAGCCAAAGATTTGAAGGCTTTTGCTGGAATAAATTTGTTCAAAAGCGAATATGTAAACAATGAAAAAAATATCACCGATTTGCTCAACAATGGTGAATTGCGCAAGATAAAAGAAAGCATTTTAAAATCGTGGAGCGTCCTGAAAGACGAAAAAGAAAAGACTTTGCAATTTGTGGAACAGTGGGTGAGCGATGCAGAGGGTGATTCTTCTTGGAAGAAGCAGGTGGTGAGCACGGTAAAAACTTTTTGCGGGTATGTAAGAGATAATTCGAGCAAAGACGTGTCTAGTAGTGTGAAAAAAGCTGCAGAAGATAAAGACGCGTTGCTAAAGAATCCTGGCTGTGACGAAGCGCTTGACGAAAAAGCCCAACAGGTATCAGACTACTTGGAAAAGCTTGTTGATTTTTATGATAATGGTGAAAGATATGGTCGTCCCTATAACACTTGTCAGTTGGCTGTCGAGAATTTAGACACGTTAGCATTTATGGGCGCAATCAGCGAGGAGATAAACCATATTGTGTTGGAGGAGAATACAACTCTGCTTGCTAAAACGCCATTGCTTTTTAAGAATTTGGTAAAGGATGATATAGACCAGTCGTTTGTGTTTGAACGTGCTGGCACCACCTTTAAGCATATTATGATTGATGAGTTCCAGGACACTTCGCGTGTGCAGTGGGACAACTTTGAGCATCTGGTAAAGGAAAGCAAAGCTCAGGGCGAAGAAAGCTTGGTGGTGGGCGACATTAAGCAGAGCATCTATCGATGGCGTGGTGGGGATTGGAATATTTTGCACGGATTCAAAGAAAAAAATGACGATACATATGTAGAAAATCTGTACACAAACTATAGAAGTAAGCCTATTGTGGTAAGGTTCAACAATGTGTTTTTTACAAAGGCTGCGTATATCCTTGACCAAAAGGAGAATAGTTGGAGTGTGCCCACAAATTGGCTAAACGAGAAGGATGGCTATTTTGTGAAGGCCGATAATTCCAGTGATGGGGGTAACAATGATAACATCGAATTTTGCAACCTTTATAATGACGCCACTCAGCACATAAAACCGCAATATGACAAGCCTGAATTTATAAATAGTGGCTATGTGCGCTTGCAAACATTTGAAAAAAGCATCACTGATGAAGAGATCATGGCAGAGGTGTTTGATAAGGTGGTGGAGTTGAAACAAAAATATCACATCGACTTTAGGAATATGAAAATGTTGGTGCGCACAAACAATGAGGGTGTGAAGTTGATTGACTATTTTGCCAAACGATGTGAGGAGGAAGGAGTGGATATCAAACTGACATCGAACGAGGCTTATTTGTTTAATGCCTCTCCTGCACTGAATGCCTTGATCTTTGCCACGAAGCGCTTGCTCGCTCCTCAAGACGATTTGCAGCGCGAACTCTTTGAGCGCTATTACAACTTGCTTTGCGAAAAGGCAGGTAAACAAGCGTTTTTTGAGGATGTGAAGAACGATGTGGAGGCGCTGTTGCAAGACAATGAAGCATTGGACGAAATAAAACGCAGTCCGCTCTATGACTTAGTGATGACGATGGTGCAAAAATTGCGCTTACACGATTTGTTAGTTAAAATTGATGACAAAGGTAAAGTTAAAGATGGTTTGGGACAATCGGCATACTTGTTTAGCTTTTTAGATAAGGTTGTGGATTATCTTAATGACAACTCTTCAGACCTAAAAGAATTTTTGGATTATTGGGACGAGACACTTTCTTCTCAATCTATTACAAGCAATTCGAACGATGCCATAGAAATTCTAACAATTCATAAGGCAAAGGGCTTAGCTGGACATACTGTTCTAATTCCGTTTGCAGGTTTCTCTTTTGTAAAAAACGGAAGAGATGGTATGATATGGTGCAATCCGAAGGATATGTCTGATGACTCTGAAGTAAAGGCGCAGCTAAGCAACTTGGGTTTAATTCCCATCAAGACGGCAGCGTCAACGAAGGTAAAGAATTCTGATTTTAAGTGCTTTTATGACAAGGAATTGAAGCAAATGACTATCGATGAACTGAACTCATTATATGTGGCATTTACACGTGCCAAAGAGAATATGTTTATTTGGTCGAAGGAACCTTCAAAAAATTCTACGGAGCCTAATGCTTTTATGTTGATAAACAAATTTATTGACGACTGCCAAGTACCTGTAGAGGGGAGTGAAAAGAACCGTGTGGTTGAATTTGGACAACTTGAGTATTGCGCGAACGAAGAAGAAAAAGAGGGTAAGGAAAAACGCATAGTGAATCCTTTCTCTGAGGATTTGAAACCCCAAAAAGTGGATGTAATGATTGAGCAAAACAATGTGCTCGATTTGCAGTTTTGCCAATCGAAAAAAGCTGCTAACTTCTTGTTCGAGGCTAAGGACCCGAATGACATTAGTGAGGAGGAAAAAAAACAGGCACAGCAAAATCATTACATTGAAATAGGTGTGTTGATGCACCAGATGATGTCGTTGATAAATAGAACCGAGGATGTGGACCGTGCTTACCAACAAATGGTGTATGATGGTTTAATAGCTGAGGGCGACAGCCAGTTTTTGTCTCTTAAGAGAAAGTTGAAAGAACAAATAGCAACTGACAAAACCGTGAAAACATGGTTCGATGGTACTTACGAAAATTTTAACGAAAAGACCATCTTGCTTTGTGACCGACAGGTTGATGAGAAAGATCCTCAAAAAGAAAAAATCGAGAGAACGAGCCAAAGAGCCGACCGCGTTATGGTAAGCAAGGACAAAGCTATTGTGGTTGACTATAAGTTTGGAAAAAATCAAATGCATGAAGCATACGAAAAACAGGTGCGAGGCTACATGAAAATAGTAGAAAAGCTCTTGGGACTACCCACAGAAGGATATTTGTGGTATGTGTATACCAATGAGGTGTTGCCCATATCGGCTACTAAATAACGCATTTAGCTCATTCTTAAATAGTAAGCAATATCGGGTTATTTAGCCCCAAAATAGAAACATAAAATGAAAGATTTTTTGAAATTAGTGGCAGACTCTTTGCGTAGCAAATTCGACAATAAAGAAATGAGTCGCACCATCGTTATATTTCCGAATAAAAGAGCAAGCCTCTTTTTAAATAACTACTTGTTAAAGGAAGGAGAAACCACGCTTTGGGCTCCTACCTATATGAGTATTAGTGAGTTCTTTTTGTCGCTCACCAAACAGTTGCATTTGGCTGACCCTATTGAAACCATTTGCCGACTCTATAAAATATTTGTGCAAGAAATTCCTGAGTCGAAAGAAACGCTTGACCATTTTTATGGATGGGGTGAAAGATTGCTTGCCGACTTTGATGACTTGGATAAGAACTTGGGCGATGCAGCGAAAATTTTTCAAGACATGAAAGAATACGAAGACATTGGTATGGACGATGTCTTGGATGAAGAGCAAGTTGGAGAACTGAAAAAATTTGCACGAATTTTTAGCGAGAAGTACGACGAAAAGAATAAGGGAGTTCGTTATAACTTTAGACGCGTGTGGGACAAGTTGTTAAGCATTTACACCCAACTGCGTTCGGGACTCGAAAGCGATGGCTTGGCGTATGAGGGACAACTGCACCGCATGGTAGTTGAGGGCTTAGAAGATGGCTCTATTGCATTGCCCGACCACTACAAGCATATTGCTTTTGTGGGATTTAATGTGCTGAATAATGCTGAAGAAAAGTTGTTTAAACAACTTAAAGAGAAGGGATTGGCTCTTTTTTATTGGGACTATGACTTGCATTATATAGGTAAGGAATTGGGAGCCCCCATAGAAGCTGGTACCTTCTTGAAAGAGAATTTGGTAAACTTCCCGAACGAACTGAATAGGGCAGATTTTAACAATCTTACCAATCGATGCGAGGGAGAGGAGTTGCAGATTACTTATGCCCAAGCAAGTACAAACAGTGTGCAGGCTGCTTATGTTAAGCAGTGGCTGCTGAATACTAAAGAAAAGCATATTAACTTGGATTGTGCCCAACGCACAGCTATTGTGCTTTGCGATGAAACCATGTTGCAGCCCACGCTGTATGCACTGCCTTCGCAAAAAGAAATGAAACAAGCACATGGTAAAGACAAGGACTATCATGTGAATATTACGAATGGTTTTCCGTTGAGCCATACCCCTGCTTTTACTTTTGTGGTGAAAGAAATGGAGGCAAAGTTAAACGAACTTGACGAAAAGAAAGTGAATGGCGAAAAGGTTGATACGTATACGTTGTCGGTAAATGAGGCAAGGGATTATGTTGACACATTGCGCAAGAAGGTGCAAGCTGAGGCTTTGTTGATACACCAAACGCAGGGAAAAGATATGCAGGACGAAGAAGAAAAACAGGATGCGCAAGAAGAAGTTTCGTTGCACGAGATTCTATACACGGAGGCTTATTTCAGGGCGTATAGTGTGTTGACTCGTTTCTCAACGATGATAGAAAAAGGCGTCTTCGCTGAGGCACACAATGCCATAATGCGCATTGGTTATGCCATGCTCTTTAAACTAATTCGACAAGTGCTTCGTGGTATGTCTATTCCTTTTCATGGAGAACCCGCTATTGGTTTGCAAGTAATGGGTGTGCTTGAAACACGCTGTTTGGACTTTGATAATATTTTAATGTTGTCGGTGGGCGAAGGCATTTTGCCACAGAAGGCTTCTGAGGCTTCGTTCATCCCATCGCTTATACGCCAGAAATATAAACTTACTACTTATGTGCGTAAAAATGCAGTGTATGCTTACTACTTCTTTAGATTGTTGCAACGTGCAAAGCATGTGACACTTGCCTATAACAATTCAACTGCGGGCACGCAGCATGGCGAAATGTCGCGATTTATGCGTAACATGCTGATTGACCCTAAACTTTCGGATTGCATTAAACGCATAGAATTGGCGAGTGCACCACAGCAATATAGCGAAAAGCCTACAATGTCTGTAGATAAGTCTTTTGAGGGGTGTTACTTTTCGCCAACGTCGCTAAACGAATATCTTTCTTGTAAGCGCAAGTTTTATTATAACCATGTGCTAAAACTCGTTGTACCCGATGAAGAGAATAAATTGATTGATCAAAGGGACCTGGGTAAGTTGGTTCATAAAATGGCAGAATTGTTCTATGCTGAACAAAAGAAGGGAAAAAAGAATTGGATTAGTTCGGACGACTTAAAAGCGATTGTTAAGGATGGTAACTTTGACAAGCTTTGCGCGGAATTGCTTGAGAAAGCATATATTGAAGTGGAAAAAGATGAGGCAGAAAAGGCTGATAAAAAAACAGTTGTGCCGATTAGCACGAAGCGCCACGAGATGTTGGATAATAGTGTGCTTGAGTACTTTAAGTTGTTATTAAAATACGAAGCTGGCGCGAATAAAAATGCGGCTGATGCACCTTCTGAAGGGTTTAATTATTTAAAAAGCGAAAAGAAATGTAGCCTTGTTTTGGACGTGCCTACCGATAATGGCGGTACAAAAAAAATCACATTGGGAGGTTATATAGACCGTTTAGACGAGGCAATGATTGACGGCAAGAAGTGCTTACGCGTGATTGACTATAAAACAGGTCGCCGCCAGAAGGATGTAAAGAAATGGAAGTATTTGTTTGCACCGAATCTTAAGGATAGAGATGAGTATGCCTTCCAAGCCATGCTCTATAGCTTCATACTCTATAAGAATGGAAACAAGAATTTGCCAATTGTGCCAGCATTGTTCTACATTCCGCTTACCGCGAATAGAACTTTCTCGCCTTACATTCTTTATGGCGAAAGAAATAAAAAAGAATTCATCATGGACTTTAGGCCCTATGCTGATGAATTTGAGAATGATCTTAAAAACTTGTTGTCTGAAATCATTTCGCCAAGCAACCAGTTTGAAACAAATAAACAACTCACAGATTGTAAGTATTGTAATTTTAAGCAACTCTGTGAAGATGCAAAGGAAAGCTATTTCTAGTTTTAAAAAAAGAATTTTGAAGTCGTGAGGGGTGAAAACAATATTGTTGCCCCTCAAAGACTTCTCAGATATTTGTAAGTGCAAATAAGTACTTTGTATTTGTGCGTTTTGAATAGCCTATTCAAAGTGCTTCATTATGTATGGATGATATAAAATACAAAATATGGATATTTCTATCTCAACACAATTCAAACAGACATTCCCTCAATTTAAGGGAGCTGCGGTAATGGCAACAGTAAAAAATACGCCTTCGTCGGATGCACTCTGGAAAGAAATTGCCGAACAAGAGGCTTGGCTTTGTGCCCATTTTACAACAGAAAGCATAAAACAACGCACAGGTATTGCCGCTACACGCCAAGCTTACAAGGCATTTGGAAAAGACCCCAGTAGGTATCGTCCTGCTTGCGAACAGTTGGCACGTCGCGTGTTGCAAGGAAAGGGACTTTATCATGTAGACACCATCGTAGACCTTGTAAACCTTGTGTCGCTTGCAGCTGGCTATTCAACGGCTGCACTTGATGCTGATAAGATTATAGGTGACAAAATTACTTTGGGAATTGGAGAGGCTAATGAACCTTATGAGGGTATTGGGCGTGGGGTGCTCAATATTGAGCATTTGCCTGTATATCGTGATGAACAAGGGGCTTTTGCTACGCCCACAAGCGACTCAGTAAGAACTATGATGTCGGCAAATACCCAACAACTCCTTGTGCTAATAAATGGTTATGATGGCAACATTGCTGAACTCGAAAAAGCCGCGGCTTATACTGAACAACTACTCATTAAATATGCTGAGGCCGTGAAATGCACAACGACTTTTTATGATTAAGATTGTGTATTGAGAAGACAATAACCATTTTGAACGGAAAAAGTCTGATTTGATAGCAAACAATTATCTTGTAAAATAAAAAATACAGACAGATGTTTTGTTTCTTCTTGATATTCAGTTAAATATAGAACAGTGCAAGACTTAATTTCATAGCTTTTAAATGGAAAGAATAGGTCCTTTTGCGATGTGTTTTTCATAATTGGGCTTAAAAACATGTTATAAAACATATTATTGTAATTTGTACATGTCAAAAATAAAATATAAATTGCGCCCGAATTGAGGAAAATCCTCAGGGAATGACACTTGTTAGGACAAAAAAGGTGACAAGAAACGTTCACTTGTCTTAGCTAAAGTTGTTTTTCATTCGAAACGAAACCTCTAAAAATTCGAATAAACCATGAAAGTCTACAATTCGCACGAAATCAAAAACATTGCGCTCCTTGGTAATGACGGCTCAGGTAAGACCACGCTCACCGAAGCTTTACTCTTCGAAAGTGGTCAAATAAAACGTCGTGGACGCATTACGGCTAAAAACACGGTGTCGGACTATTTTCCAGTTGAGCAGGATTATGGTTATTCCGTATTCTCTACTGTTTTCCATACTGAATGGAATGGAAAGAAACTCAACATTATTGACTGTCCGGGCTCTGACGACTTTGTAGGTGCCGCACTTACAGCTCTTAATGTTACTGACACGGCGATGCTGCTTATTAACGGACTTTTTGGTCCTGAGGTTGGTACGCAAAACCATTTCCGTTATACTGAGAAACTGCACAAACCTGTTATTTTCCTTGTTAACCAATTAGATGCTGAAGGCTGCGACTACGATGCTGTTGTTGAAGACTTGCAGAGCATTTATGGTCAGAAAGTTGTTCCCGTGCAGTATCCTACTGAGACTGGCGAAAATTTTAACGCGCTCATCGATGTTATCTTGATGAAGAAACTCACGTGGTCGGCTGAAGGTGGCGAACCTACTATCGAGGACATTCCTGCTGAAGAAAAAGACAAGGCTGAGGCTATGCACAAAGCCTTGGTGGAGGCTGCTGCCGAAAACGATGAAGGTTTAATGGAGAAGTTCTTTGATACAGAACACCTCACTGAGGACGAAATGCGTGAGGGTATCCGCAAGGGCTTGGTAACACGTAGCATCTTCCCCGTGTTCTGCGTTTGCGCTTCAAAAAACATGGGTGTGGGTCGTCTCATGGAATTTTTGGGCAATGTAGTGCCTTTTGTAGACGAAATGCCTGCCGTACATAATACACGCGGCGAAGAAGTTAAGCCCGATCCTAATGGTCCTACTTCTATATATTTCTTTAAAACTGGTGTTGAACCGCACATTGGCGAGGTACAATACTTTAAGGTGATGAGCGGAACCGTGCACGAAGGTGATGACCTTACGAATGCTGACCGTGGCTCAAAAGAACGCATGGCGCAGCTTTTTGTTTGCTCGGGTGCTAACCGCGAAAAGGTTGAACAACTCGAAGCTGGTGACATTGGCTGTACAGTAAAACTTAAAGATGTGCGCACGGGTAACACCCTCAACGCCAAGGATTGCGAAAACCGTTTCAACTTTATTAAATATCCTAACCCCAAGTATACACGTGCTATCCGTGCCGTGAATGAGGCTGATACTGAAAAGATGATGTCTGCCTTGAACCGTATGCGCCAGGAAGACCCCACTTGGGAAGTTGAACAAAGCAAGGAACTCCGTCAAATTTTGGTACACGGACAAGGTGAATTCCACCTTCGCACCTTAAAGTGGCGCTTGGAGAACCTCGATAAAATTGCCGTTGAATTTTACGAACAACGCATTCCTTATCGTGAAACAATCACAAAGGCTGCTCGTGCTGACTATCGTCATAAAAAACAGAGTGGTGGTGCTGGTCAATTTGGTGAGGTGCACTTGGTTATTGAGCCTTACAGCGATGGTATGCCCGATCCCGTTGTTTATAAGTTCGGAAATCAAGAAATCCGCGTAAACATTAAGGGTAAGGAAGAAATTTCTCTTGAATGGGGTGGTAAATTGGTATTTATCAACTCTGTAGTGGGTGGTGCTATTGATGCTCGTTTTATGCCTGCTATTCTTAAGGGAATCATGAGCCGCATGGAACAAGGTCCGCTCACGGGTAGCTATGCACGCGATGTACGCGTAGTTGTTTACGATGGTAAGATGCACCCCGTTGACTCAAATGAATTATCTTTTATGTTGGCTGGTCGCAATGCCTTTAGTCAAGCATTTAAGGATGCAGCACCCAAAATTCTCGAACCTATTTACGATGTAGAAGTTTTTGTTCCTGCCGATAAGATGGGTGATGTTATGAGCGATTTGCAAGGTCGTCGTGGTCTTATTGTGGGTATGAGTAGCGAAAATGGTTATGAAAAACTTCAAGCTAAGGTGCCTTTGAAGGAGATGTCTAACTATTCTACTTCACTCAGTTCGCTCACAGGTGGTCGTGCTTCATTTATTATGAAGTTTGCAAGTTACGAACTTGTTCCTGGCGACTTGCAGAAGAAGTTGATTGAAGAACACGAACAAGAAGATTAGTCCTGGTTTTTAAATATTAATTAAAAAGGGGGAGTTTCATGTGAATGAAGCTCCCTCTTTCAAATTCTGTTACACATATAATTTATTCATGTGTGGATTTCTTATTACTTTTTTACTCAATGCACAAATGCTTAAGGTCGTACATGGAACCATTATAGATGTTTAGGTCTACTTTTTCACGAATACCATCAATCTTTCCACAATCAGTGTGTTGCCAAAAACGCCACTTGCCTTTATAGGTAAGGTTGTGCACGTAGTAATGAGCTATCCAATACGGGTAGCGATCAAAGTCGGAGGTGTTGAGATAATCTCTTTTGAACTTGTAGTTGGTGTAAAGTATGGGCGGAACGCCATATTTTTTTTCAACCATTTTGAGCCAAACCAAAGCTGCCTTTTGTAATTGTTGGGTGCTAAGTGAACCTTTTTCTTCAATGTCGAGAACAGGGGGTAGGTCACCCTCTTCAAGATGCACTTGTTTTAGAAAATAATGTGCTTGAAGGTCGGCTTTTACGTTGGGTTTAAAATAGTGGTAGGCACCACGCAGAAAGCCATATTCGCGAGCTTCATAAAAATTGTCGTTAAAGTTCTCGTCCAAATGGTCTTTCCCCTCAGTTGCTTTGATAAAAATAAAGCTAATTGGCTCTTTGTTGATTTGCGCTTTCGAAAGTTTCTCCCAATTTATATCGCCTTGGTGATGGCTGATGTCTATGCCATGAATTGAGTAACCTTCGGGGTATACTTCGTCGCCATAATGCGCAATCCACTGCGAAGTAAAGGGAGCAACAAAGTAAATATAAAACAAGTAGCAAACTAACACACTAAAGCAAATCAACGCCACTCGGATAAGTAACTGAAAAATTCGCGTGCGAAAATTGCCTTTCTTGCGTCTTCTCGTGCGTCTACGTCCTTTGCTTGTTCGGGTGCTGTGTGTATAATATTTGTTACTTGTTGGCATAAATATAGAAAGAAAAGGGTTAAGCTGAGAAAAACTTTAGCGGTTTTCTCTACTTAACCCTCTATTTTAATGATTCGTTTTTGTCAAAACAAATTACAAAAAGAATTACTTGCCTTGTTCAAGTGCAAGGGTCTTAGTGCACTGGTCGCAAACTTCGGCGGGACCCCAGTACTGGATAGGACCAGGATAAACGAAGCAAGTGTTTTCAGCCCATTCCTCGCGGTGTGCAGCAAATTCCTTGAAGGGAGCACCATCCAAACGAACGAGAGCCTTCTTAATAACGGGCTTCATTTCGCCATTACGACGTTCCATGTTCATCATCATCGTGATGGGCACACCACCAGCTACCCATTCTTCAGCAGGAGCTGTAGTGTTCTTTACGATAGCCATGTAGCCAGTCTTGCCGTTCGAAACGAGCTGTGCAGCGCTTGCACCAAGAGCGTAGCAGTAGTCTGCATCGTAGTTAGAGGGAGCTGCACAACGTCCTTCGTAACCGAAGAAGTGGTGGAGGGGAGAGAACTTACCATTGTACTCACCAGCTTCTTTCATAGCAGCCAATTTGTTGCTTACCATTTCAGAAAGGAGCTTCTCTGTTTCGATGAGTGAAACCTGTACGTTACCGTGGGGGTCGCGATCGAGGCAGAGCTGACGTGCAACGCTTTCGGGGAGAGACTCGAGTGTAGCGAGGTTTTCCTTAGCAATGTTACCCTTAACAAAGGCAATCTGCTCTTCAGCGCTTGCAAATTCGCGAGGTTCGTGTGTAGTGGGGTCAACCAATACATCGTTGAGTTCAGCAATAAGTTTCTTGATAGCGGGAACGAACTCAATCAAGCCTTCGGGGATGAGTACAGTACCAAAGTTGTTGCCGTTAGCAGCACGCTTAGCTACAACACCTGCAATGTAGTTTACGATATCATCGAGAGACATGTTCTTCTCTTCAACCTCTTCGCTGATGATGCAGATGTTAGGCTGGCACTGAAGGGCGCACTCAAGAGCAATGTGGCTTGCTGAACGACCCATGAGCTTGATGAAGTGCCAGTACTTGCGAGCAGAGTTAGCATCGCGCTGGATGTTACCAATAACTTCAGAGTAAGTCTTGCAAGCTGTGTCGAAACCGAATGAAGTTTCAATCTGTTCGTTCTTCAAGTCACCATCGATAGTCTTGGGGCAACCAATTACCTGAACACCATAGTTCTTAGCTGCATAGTATTCAGCAAGAACGCAAGCGTTAGTGTTAGAGTCATCACCACCGATGATAACAATAGCCTTGATACCGAGTTCACGGATAATCTTCAAACCACTTTCGAACTGGTCAACCTTTTCGAGTTTAGTACGACCAGAACCGATAAGGTCGAAACCACCAGTGTTGCGATATTCATCGATAATCTCATCAGTCAACTCAATATACTTGTGGTCAACCAAACCACCAGGACCCATCAAGAAACCATAGAGTTTGCTTGCAGGGTTCTGCTTTTTGAGTTCGTCGTAAAGGCCGCAGATTACGTTGTGACCACCAGGAGCCTGACCACCAGAGAGGATGATACCGATGTTAAGAGGTGCATATTCTTTCTTTTCGTCGGTGGGAACAAACTCTACGAGGGGCATGCCATAAGTATTGGGGAAGAGAGCCTTGATTTCTTCCTGGTTGCCCACGCTCTGAGTGGGTTCACCTTCCTTGATGCTCACATTGCCACGCAAACCAGCGGGAAGCTTGGGCTGGTAAGCTGCACGTGCAATCTGTAATGCGCTTTTTTCCATAAAAAATGAATGTTTATAATAGGTTTTATGTTTCTTTTTTGGTCGGTTGGAGTGAACTGTCAAAGCGTGTCGTGCATTGACGCATTCCAAAAGCCATTGCAAAGATAGTGATTTTTTGTTTTGCTACTACTTGTAAAGAGCGCAAAAATGCAGTGTTATAGCTTATTTCTTTTTACTGCTCTTGTAAATTTTATTCAGACCATCAACCACATCGTTGGTAATATCAACAGTTGGGTCGGCATAAAGTACGTTATCGCCAGTCTTGCTCACAATCATTTTGTAGCGACCATCTGCATTATATTCCTTAATAAAGGCATCCAAGTCTTCACGAAGTTTCTTTTGATATGCCTCAGTAGCCGCAGCCATTTCGTTTTCGATTTTTGCCTGGAAGTTTTGCAACCCTTGCTGTTGCTTCTGTAAATTAGCTTGTGCCTTTTCTACTTGCTGCTGTGAGGTGAAACCGCCATGCTGTGCTTTGTTCTGAAAATCTGCCATAGCCTTTTGCAAGGCTTGTCCCTTGGCGTTAAGCTGACTGCGGAAACTGTTCTGTTTGCTTTCAAGAGCCTTTAGTCCATCCTTGCAATAATCGCACTTAGTTGCCAACGAGTCAATATCTACCACAGCTACTCCACAACCTGCAGCTGTTGCAGCCTTAGCCTCAGCCTTAGGCAGTCCGTTAGACTTCACCTGCTGTGCAGGCTCTTTTTTGTTGCAGCCAGTCAGGGCAATACCAGCCATGAGCAGCATGATGCTTGTCTTTGTTAATGCTTTCATATACTATTTTTATTATTTGTCGTAAAGATTTCTGTTTCCCATAGAGAGGGGATGGAAATATAAAAACTAAAATTCTTTTACCCTTTTGGGATTTTCAATTCTTGCTGCTGCATCTTGCGATTGCACACATCCTATGCCACGCTGGCGCATAGCTTTGCTTTGGTCGACGTGTGTTTTTACAAATCCACGACCAAAGAAGAGGCGAACGCACAATAATATCATGCATATTGCAACAATTAGCAGTATGAGTATAAACACTTTCATTTCTTTTTGCTACTTTTGCTTCGCGAATAGGAGCGACAGACTCCTTTTTGAAAGCAAAGTTACACAATAATATTATATATCACAATGAGTAACAACAAACTTTTACAGCCAAGCATCGTGTTTGATTGCTTTGCAGAGGTAAATAAGGTGCCTCGTCCCTCAAAACGTGAGGAGAAAATGATTGCCTTTTTGAAAGATTTTGGCGAAAGCCTTGGTCTACCTACTAAGGTTGACGAAACAGGTAATGTTTGCATTAGCAAGCCCGCCACTCCTGGAAATGAAAATCGCAAAACGGTGATTTTGCAGAGCCACATGGATATGGTGTGCGAAAAAAATAAGGACGTTGACTTTGACTTCGATAAAGATGCCATTCAGACCTATATTGATGGTGAATGGATGCGTGCCAAGGGTACGACTTTAGGTGCTGATGACGGTATTGGTGTAGCCATGCAGATGGCTATCTTGAAGTCAGACAACATTGAGCACGGACCTATTCAGTGTGTGTTCACTCGCGATGAGGAAACTGGTCTTACAGGTGCCGTTGGCATGAAGAGTGGTTTTATGGAGGGTGACTACCTTATTAACCTCGACTCTGAGGATGAAGGTCAGATTTATGTAAGTTGTGCAGGTGGTGTACGCACTACAGCCACTTACCCTTTCCCCACTGAAGCTGCACCTGCTGATTACGCAACATTCCGCATCAACGTGAAGGGACTTTCGGGTGGTCACTCTGGCGATGACATCAATAAGAAGCGTGGCAATGCCAATAAGATTTTGGTGCGCTTCCTTGTAAACGAGATGGATAGCATTGGTTTGCGACTTGTAGACATTCAGAGTGGTGGTCTTCATAACGCTATTCCGCGCGAAGGACATGCCGTTTGCATGGTTGCCAACAACAAGGTGAGCGAACTCAAGGCACACTTGGAGGCTTTTGGTAAGGATGTTGCTGAAGAACTTGCCGTAACTGAGCAAGGAATTTCTATTACAATGGAGGAAGCTGAGGCAGCTACGCAGGTAATGCAGACTGAAGCCATGCGTAAAATGTTGCTCTCGCTCCATGCCGTACACAATGGTGTGTTTGCTATGAGTCAAGATATTGATTGGTTGGTTGAAACGTCTTCAAACCTTGCAAGCATTCATTGCGAGGGCGACCACGTAACCGTTACAACTAGTCAGCGTAGCAGTGTGGCAAGTGCTTGTTTGAACATTGCGAGTGTAGTACGCGCAGCGTTTGAATTGGGCGGAGCAAAGGTTGTAACCAACGAGGGTTATCCTGGTTGGAAACTTAATCCTAACAGCAAAATTGTGAAGATTGCCAAAGAAAGTTACGAACACTTGTTTGGCAAGGAACCCAAGATCTTGGCAATTCATGCTGGCTTGGAATGTGGCTTGTTCTCTGAGAAATATCCCTATCTCGACATGGTTAGCTTTGGTCCTACCTTGCGTGGTGTTCACTCTCCCGATGAACGCCTCTTGATTCCTACCGTACAAATGGTTTGGGATCATCTTTTGGATATTTTGAAGCGCGTATAATTTTTATTATAAAGGGTTATTGGGTTGTTAGATTATAAAGGGATTATAAATCTAATAATCCCAATAACTTTTAGAACTTACTTCTTCATAACAAAGTTCTTCATAGCCACAATAAAAAACTCAATAACCCTTTACAATCCCTTACTTACCAAACATGCGACAACTGCTCCTATTGTTTATAGCACTTTTTTCATTGGTGGGTTGTTTGAAGGACGATGATTACACCGTCTCGACCAACGACAGATTGGCGTTTAACCAAGATACAATAGCATTCGACACCATTATCAGTGGTATTCCCACCAAAACCTATTCAATGGTGGTATACAACCATGCAGACAAGGCAATTCGCATAACACAAATAGCCTTGCAAAAAGGTGCATCCTCTCCATTTAAGATTCAAGCAGATGGAGCCTCGCTCGAAAATGGGATAGCAACCGATTTTGAAATTGCACGTAAGGACAGCATGATTGTATATCTTATGGCTAATGTGCCCCATACTGACAATGATGGTCCCATTGACTACACCGATAAATTGGTGTTTACAACCGAAGCAGGCGTTAATCAAGAGGTGGTGCTAAAGGCTGCCGGACAAGATGTGATAGACATGAAAGCCCAGCGCATTTCGCACGATCTAACTTTAGATGCCAAACGCCCTTACCACGTTTACGACAGTTTGGTGGTGGAAAAAGGTGCCACGTTGACACTTGCCGCAGGCACACAGTTGCTTTTTCATTCCAAAACATCTCTAATTGTTTATGGAACGCTTAAAATAGAAGGTTCGCTTAACTCGCCCGTTGTGTTGCGTGGTGATCGTTTAGACAATATGTTTAAAAATCAGCCTTACGACCGCACACCAGGTTTGTGGGGTGGGGTAGTATTTAAAAAGGGTTCATTTAATAACGAAATTCGTTATGCCGACATTCACAGTGGTAGTTTTGGTGTACAAATTGATTCAACAGACGTAACTCAAAGAGTGCTGACTATGGAAAATAGCATCGTCACCACTACCACCAATCATGCCATCAGCATTCGCCAGGCCCAAGCGTTCATTGGCAATAGCCAAATTACCAATGCAGGTGGCGATTGCTTGCACGTGCGTGGTGGCGACGTCACTTTGATACATTGCACCTTAGGTCGCTTCTTTGTTTTTACGGGTGGTTATGGTAATGCGCTCAACTTTGCCAACTTCGATGATGAAGTGCGTTTGCCTTTAAAGAATTTGCAAATGGTTAATTGCATCATCACGGGATACCAAGAGGACGAAATGATGGGTAGTAGCAACGAAACATTCCAGGACGACGCATTTAATTATAGTTTTGGTAATTGCCTAATTAACACACCTAAGTCCAAAGACGATGACGCACACTTTGTGAATTGTTTGTGGGACGTGAAAGACAAAAGCCTTGGCGCTGCTCCCATTGAGGAACAAATTTTGCGCGACAAGAACTTCGCCCCTGAGTTTAATGTTGACCATCTGCTCTTTGGCTTTGAACTCTCTGAAAAGTCGCAAGCCATAGGCAAAGCCAACGTAAATGTCACACAGCAATATTATCCCAACGATCGTTTGGGGCGTGCCAGAGGCAATGCTCCCGACATAGGTTGCTACCAACATCAAGTAAAAAAGCAAGAGGATAAATAGGTGTTTAAAAAGAACGAATAACGATTTTATTATAAACAATGCCAGCAAACGATACGCGAGGCGGAAATGCCAACCGCTCTCGATACAATAATAAAAAGCAAGTTCCAACTACCGACAACTATGGACATCTTCAGCCACAAGCTGTTGAATTGGAACAAGCCGTATTGGGCGCGCTGATGATTGAAAAAGACGCTTATTATCAGGTAAGCGAAATATTGCGTCCTGAAAGCTTTTACGATCATCGTCACCAACTAATTTACGAAGCCATCCGCCGACTTAATCTCGAAGAAAAGCCGGTGGACATCCTTACGGTAACAGAACAACTCAAGAGTTCTAATAGTCTTGAAGAGGCGGGGGGACCATTCTACATTACGCAGCTCAGTGGTATGGTAGCATCTTCTGCTCACATCGAATACCACGCCCGCATCATTGCGCAAAAGGCCACAGCACGCGAGCTGATTACTTACACCAGCGGCATTCAGACCAAGGCTTTCGACTCTACGCAGGACATTGACGAGTTGATGCAGGAGGCAGAGGGACAGCTCTTTGAGCTTTCGCAAACCAACATGAAGAAGGACTACACACAGATTGACCCTGTGATTAAGGAGGCCTACGAAATGTTGCAGAAAGCTGCTGCGCGAACCGATGGTATGAGTGGTATAGCCTCGGGCTTTCATGCGCTCGACAAGATGACATCTGGTTGGCAAAACTCCGACCTCGTAATTCTTGCAGCTCGTCCTGCCATGGGTAAAACAGCTTTTGCCTTAAGTATGGCTAAGAATATGGCAGTTGACCAACAAATTCCTGTGGCAATGTTTTCGCTCGAAATGTCGAACGTGCAGTTGGTTAATCGTATGATTGTCAACGTGTGCGAAATTAAGGGTGAAACACTCAAAAGTGGTCAGCTCAAGCCTTATGAGTGGCAACAACTCGACTCACGTATTAAGCAATTGGTAGGTGCACCGCTTTATGTAGACGACACCCCCTCACTCTCAGTGTTCGAACTCCGCACCAAGGCTCGTCGTTTGGTGAGAGAGCATGGCGTGCAGATTTTAATGATCGACTACTTGCAGCTGATGAATGCCTCTGGTATGAATTTTGGTAGTCGACAAGAAGAAGTTTCAACCATTTCACGTTCACTCAAAGGTTTGGCAAAGGAGTTGAACATCCCTATCTTGGCATTGTCACAGTTGAACCGTGGTGTTGAAAATCGTGAAGGAAGTGACAAACGTCCACAACTCTCTGACCTCCGTGAATCTGGTGCCATCGAGCAGGATGCCGACATGGTACTTTTTATTCACCGTCCCGAATATTACAAAATTTATCAGGACGAGGCAGGACACGACTTGCGTGGTAAAGCTGAAATCATCATAGCTAAGCATCGTAATGGTGCTGTGGGTAATATTCTCCTTTCGTTCCGTGGTGAATATGCTCGTTTTCAAAATCCTGAGGAAGATAATGTGGGTTCTATGGAATCGTCAGCGGGTTCAAGCAAAAACGGCATGAGTGCCTCTTCTATGCCCGACAATCCTTTCCCTCCATTGGATGTTGACACTTCTGCCTTTCCACCATTGCCAGATGTTGGTGCCTTCCCACCCGAAGGACCAAATGGAGCGCCACCTTTTTAAGTATTACAATCTATTGGATATCAAGTAATAGGTAATTAGTTTTGCCCAACATTTTTTGACTAAAGCATAGCGGAATGTTTTCGTCATACCTTTGACAGAGTGTTTTTCTTTCGTAAGTCGATACATTCGATCTGTATAAGAACAACTTTATTTCAAACTGTTTATGCCTATAAGAATAAGGTGTGGGGCGAAGCATTATAATCTCATTCTACATAAAGTAGAACCACCCATATATATAAGAGTCCACTTTTTCAAGTGGACTCTTATAATAAGACCGACTTTTTCGAATTTTATTTCTTCCGCAAGGCATCAGGATTTATGTTCCTTGACGGAGACAAAATCGAACTGCACGACAACTGCGTTCTGATTATCCCTCCGTTCAAGCGGCAGGAATGGCACGTGCAGATGGAAGAGCTTGATTACACCTTTCTTATATTCCAAGAAGAGTTTATCTATAACTTTATCTCCGACAAATATTTTATGTACAGGTTGCTTTATTGCTATCAAAGCGACAACCCTCCTTGCTTCGGTATGGATGCAGAGCAAATGGGGTTCTTCCTTACACTGCTTCGAAAGATGAAGTCGGAACTATTGTCGCCTATCGCTGACAGTTACCACATGATTGTGGCCTATTTGTATGAGTTTCTGTTGCTGCTGAACCGCTATTACGCCAAGATGTTCAACTTACCCTTGCGCCTTCCGCTGAACAATTACGCTTTCAGGTACAAGGAACTGTTGGAGAAAAGTAGGCACCCTCATGCAGAAACAGACAGCACTGGAAAAAGATGAAAGAAAGGGATGCAGGAGAGTTGGAAGTCTACGTAAATGAACAGTTAAAAGGATATACTCCGCTTTATCCGCTTTCAATCATCATCGCTTTGTCTTATCAATTGGACAGCACGAAAGCCCACCTCTTTTGGAAATACATCTGTCAAGAGTTACAACGTCCTGCATCTGTGATGGAGCAGATATTCCTATATGGAAGTGGCAGTATCAATTGATATACTTTTCTCTTTCACCGATATTATCTTACTACATAACTACAAGGAAAGATAACACAGTGGAAGAGAAAGGGTTGGTATTGTAGTCGGAAAGTAGGAATGGTTATTACTACCGTCTAACTACACACAACTATGTTTTTGAGGCCTTCAAGTATACCGAAAGCCTTATAAGTAGTTATTCTCCAAGTAGTCTATCAACAGTAGAGATACACATCTGTTTTATTGTATAACATTCCTTTTACCCGTATTTCCTGACCCTCTGATTTCTTCGTGATAAAGATAATTCACTATCGAGGGATGTCCTTTGGGACTTCGTTCGTAAGGCAATTCATTATCCACATACTTACATTGAGCCTCCTGCGCCATTTTCGCGGCCTCTTGCTCCAATTGCTTCCAATATGTTCGGTCTTTATGCGAATAGATTTCTTCATAAAGTGGGAACAAATGGGGATAGTATAATTTGATATAACCCATAATGTTGGCCTTAAAATCACCCCGCAGATTGAGGTTCTCAAGCCAAAAGAGGTCGCAAATATCTTTCACTTTATGAAAAATAGCTTTGAAATTGGTGATGCCAGGGAAGATGGGCGATACAAAACAAATGGTTCGGATGCCCGCCTCGTAGACCTTTCGCATGGCTGCGATGCGCCGCTCTATGCTCACGGCCTTGTCCATGTCGGCACGAAATGTCTCATCAAGCGTGTTGATAGACCACGATATGGTGACTTTCTTCATTTGCTGGAGCAGGTCAAGGTCGCGCAACACGAGGTCGCTCTTTGTACAAATGAGTATTTCTGCATCGCTGTCTTTGAGCTCTTCAAGCAGTTTACGTGTCCTGCGGAACGTTGCTTCTTCGGGATTATACCCATCGGTCACCGATCCTATAACCACCCGTTGTCCGGCATATTTCTTCGGATTCTTGATTGCAGACCAATGCTTCACATCTAAGAAAGTGCCCCATTCTTCTTTATGTCCTGTGAAGCGTTTCATGAATGATGCGTAACAATACTTGCAAGCATGGGTACAACCCACGTATGGATTCACCGAATAGCCACCAACAGGGAGATTGGACTTGGTCATGATGCCACGCACCTCTTTCGTTCCAATGAGTGTTTTTGCCATATTTCTTCCTTTATTCTTTTACAAATCCTCTACCATTTCACCATCTTCAGGAATAAAGACGCGGTCTAAAATTCCTGCCACTTTCGCACGCTTTCTCACCATTTCATGCGTCACGCTATTATGGTTTACGCCTTCAAGA
>OBIB01000259.1_pt1 | contig 21170 bp, 17 predicted proteins | sample 1496261 | NCBI WGS metagenome assembly OBIB01 (sample SAMN05065771, study PRJEB22554) | human gut metagenome | biome: ENVO:2100002; feature: ENVO:00000062; material: ENVO:00002003 | host: Homo sapiens | place: USA
GTATAAGAGACAGCTCTTATAGTTGTCGGGGTTGATGACCTCGCAACTCAACGTAATTTTGTCGCCCTCGTTCACCTGGATGAAGTTTTGCTCCACAGGCTCCTCATCGTTCTTTTGCACGAGCGGTCGCACCAGCCAGCCATCGGTCTCACTGCGACGCCCCACAAACTGGGGCTCGTCGGTGGTGACACTCTCTGCCGATCCGGCAGCGGCGATCGTAACATGGATATGGAAAAACACCGAGTCTTGGCCATTCACCAAGCCCTCTACGACGGTGAGGCTTGTGCCCTCCGTGGCCAGTTCGCCATGCGTAACATTAAGGGCGGCCTTGTCCCAGAGCACCAATGCGGCGCGCTGGGCGGCACGGTTGGTGGGCACCCCGCTGAGGTCGAACCAATGGCCCTGTTGGCCACTGGCGAGGCCCGGTGTGTTGGTGGTGCGGAACCGCTCCTCGCCCGACGAGGTCTTGTAGCTCGCCACGAGGTTCGCGGTGGCGGGGTCGGTTACGCCAATGGCCGTTCGGAGCAAGGTGGCATGCACCGGACATACGGTGGCGGCCGTGGCATCCACAGGGCGCGAGACATTGAAATTGAAGTCGTAACGGTTGCCGGCAAGGCTTGTCAAGCTCATCAGCGACAGCAGGAACGTAACAACAGGTAAATGGAGTAAAGGTCTTTGTTTCATATCTTATCCAAAGATTAGAGTTTAGTTTGTTCTCCCACAAAAGTAGGAAATAAAACAAACAAACACGCCTTGCAGAGGCGTGTTTGTTGAATCGTTGGACAATATTTGCAATAGTTGTACGATATTTCCCTTCGCAGCCTTTCCCTCGCAGGACAAAAAGACCCATGAAACACAAAGGAAAGGCCACAAACGGGACGACAAGACTGCCCTTACCCCTGGACACTACCAACCCCATAGCCAAGCGAAGCGATCCTCTTGGCTGGGCGAAAAAGCCGTAACTGGGAATCGAGAAGCTTAGCGCATGGCCAAGGCCTCATTCTCGTGGGCCTCCATGATCTCGCGCTCGCCAGGTCCCTTGTCGTTGATACCGCAAAGGTGGAGTATGCCATGAATGATGACTCGGTGCAACTCTTCGTCGTAATCCTTGCCAAACTTCTCGGCGTTGGTGCGAACGGTGTCGAGCGAAATGACAAGGTCGCCGTTGAGCACATCGCCCTCATCGTAGTCGAACGTGATGATGTCGGTGTAATAATCATGACCCAGATACTGGCGGTTCACCTCCAATATCTTCTCGTCGCTGACAAACATATAGCCAATCTCGCCCACCTTGCGTCCATGGGCCTGTGCCACGCGCTTGATCCAAGCGCTTGTGTCACGGTGGCGTATCTTCGGCATCTTTACGCCGTCTGCATTGTATGTGATCATATCTTATATGTATGAATTGATGTATCGGTTATCTGTAACGGGAGCCGTGGCCCCTATGGGTTCAATCGTGGGTCGGCGCGTCCGATGGCGGTGCGGTCGGGAGCATGGCGGCAGCCTCAGCGTCCTTATGGAAAAACACCAGTTGGCGATAGGCCGTCGACGAGACCGACGCCAGCGCCTGACTTGAATAGAGCAGCACCGTCTCAAGGCCGCCCAACCGCTTGTTGTAGTCGGCCTCCACCTTTTCGTATTCGAAATCGATGACCGACCGCACGCCGCGCACCATGAAACGTGCTCCAATGTCGTGGGCCAGGTCGACCATCATGCCGTCGTGGGCCATCACCTCCACACGCCGATTGCCTTGATAGAGGTGACGAATGGCCTCCACGCGCTCCTCAACGGTGAACATGTGGCGCTTCTCGGGGTTGACGGCCACCACGACCACCACCTTGTCGAACAACGCCAAGGCCCGCCTCACGATGTCGTCGTGGCCGATGGTGAACGGGTCGAAGCTACCGGCGAAGAGGGCTATGCGCCCGTTGGGTGTGGGATGGGATGCTGAATTCATGTTGGATTGATGTTTCGCGATGGATGGATAAGGGTTAGAACAACTCGGTCTGCATGACGTTACCGCTGTAGGGGTTGCGTCCCAGATGCTCGTAGGCCAAAGGCGTCACCATGCGGCCGCGTGGCGTACGCTTCACGAAGCCCTCCATGATGAGGTAAGGCTCGTACACATCCTCCACCGTTCCGGCGTCCTCGCCAATGGCGGTAGCAATGGTGGAGACGCCCACCGGCCCACCCTTGAACTTGTCGATGATTGTCAGCAGGATCTTGTTGTCGATCTCATCCAATCCATAGGAGTCGATGTTGAGGGCCGACAGGGCGATGTCGGCAATGTCCTTGGTGATGGTTCCGTTGCCCTTGACCTGCGCAAAGTCGCGCACACGGCGCAGCAAGCCGTTAGCGATACGGGGCGTTCCGCGACTACGACGGGCAATCTCCACGGCCGCGTCGTCGTCGATGGGCACCCTCATCAGCTGCGCCGAGCGGCGTATGATGCGCTGCAAGGTGGCGGGATCGTAGTACTCCAGGTGCATGTTGATGCCAAAACGGGCGCGCAGCGGTGCGGTGAGCATGCCCGAACGGGTGGTGGCTCCAATGAGCGTAAAGGGGTTGAGGTCGAGCTGTATGCTTCGCGCCGAGGGACCCTTGTCGATCATAATGTCGATGCGATAGTCCTCCATGGCCGAATAAAGATACTCTTCCACAACGGGCTGCAAGCGATGTATCTCGTCGATGAAGAGCACATCGTTGGGCTCGAGCGACGTGAGGAGGCCGGCCAGGTCGCCGGGCTTGTCGAGCACAGGTCCCGACGTGATCTTGAATCCCACCCCCAGCTCGTTGGCGATAATGTTGCTCAACGTGGTCTTTCCCAATCCGGGAGGTCCGTAGAGCAGGGTGTGGTCGAGCGGTTCATGGCGGTATTTGGCGGCCTCAACAAAGACCCCGAGGTTTTCCACAACCTTGGGCTGACCGTTGAAGTCGTCGAAACGGAGCGGGCGAAGCGCGTTCTCGAAGTCTTTCTCCTCTCTTGTGATGTTGTTTTCTCGTATGTCGAAATCGTCAACCATGTGCGTTTTAATGCTTTCTAAGTGCAAAGATAACCATAAATGAGCGAAGGGTAAAAGGCCGAGGCGACAAAAGGCGAACCACAAGATGTTAAAGCAAGTTAAAACAATTCATGGTTTTGTCGCAGTTAGCTCGCAACTTATTGATTTTCAACTTGTAGCCCCTTTAGAATAGAACGACATTCTTCGAGTATTCTGAGCACATCTTCGGTAGTTTCGGCCCTCAAAAGGGCTATTCGCGTCTGCCGGAAGTTGGGTATGCACTTGAATATGGGCGATGCGGCCAGGTGTCGTCGCGTATGGAGTATTCCACGGTACTCATCGATGCGTTCCACGTTGATTCGGAGCTGTTCTTCGAGGATATCGATCTTATCGTCTATGGTCAAGGGTGCAGGTAGTACCTGAGCTGCACCCTGAACGGTGTCGATATAGTCTCTACATTCCTTGAAAAACCAGGGCCGTCCGAACGTAGCTCTACCAATCATCACCGCATCGACCCCATAGTTTTCGAAGGCCAGGTTGGCCCGCTCGGGCGTGGTGATGTCGCCGTTGCCAATGACGGGGATGTGGATGCGTGGGTTGCGCTTCACCTCGCCAATCAGCGTCCAGTCGGCTTCGCCCGTGTACATCTGCGACCGTGTGCGCCCATGAATGGTGAGCGCCTGTATGCCACAGTCTTGCAACTGCTCAGCCAGCGTAGTGATAACAAGGTCGTTCATGTCCCATCCCAGACGGGTCTTGGCGGTGACGGGCGTGTTCACGGCCTTCACCACTGCCTTCGTGATCTCGAGCATCTTGGGAATGTCGCGCAGCAGGCCGGCGCCAGCTCCCTTGCCAGCTACCTTCTTGACAGGGCATCCAAAGTTGATGTCGATGATGTCGGGATGGAAGCTCTCCACGATCTTTGCCGCCTCGACCATTGGCTCCACCTCAGGCCCATAGATCTGAATGCCCACTGGGCGCTCGTCGTCGTTGACATGCATCTTGGCGAGCGTGCTGGGAATGGATCGTATGATGGCGTCGGCCGAAACAAACTCCGTGTAGACCATGGCTGCGCCATAACGCTTGCATAGCTTGCGAAATCCGATGTCGGTAACGTCTTCCATGGGTGCAAGAAACAAAGGCTTGCTACCAAAATCTATATTGCCTATCTTCATAATTTTTTTTATTGTCTTACTAAGTTTTTCGCCATGCCCACCCAACGGTCCATCCATCGGGGAACGAGAAGGCATCGTTGGCGCCCCAAAGACCGTTTAACGCCCCTCCAGGGCCGTTTCTCGCTGCCAGCCTGCACTCTCCCACCGCATGGTCGATCGGGCCTTACAGCGCCTTAGGCGAGCAGATGGTAAACGCCTCCTGCGTAAGGCTTGACCACTCCCTTCATTTCGAGTTGGAACAAGAGGGCGAGGGTCGTTGCCATGGGTAGCCCCGTCTTGACGGAGATGGCGTCTTGCCGGAGGTCGTTGGTGGTCTCCAAGAGTTGTACGACGCGCATCTCGTCGTCGGAGAGGTCGGGAAAGAGTTGGCGCTCAATGCCGTTTCGGCGTGCCTCCACCAGTTTTTGGTCGTCGGCCCACCCCATGGCGTCCACGAAATCGGCTGCCGAGGTGATGAGCCCCGCACCGCAATCGCGTATGAGCCTGTTGCAGCCCTCGCTGTAAGGGGCGCCCACGGCGCCAGGGAACGCAAACACATCGCGGTTGTATTCCTTAGCGATGCGTGTGGTGATAAGGCCACCGCCCTTCGCCGCACTCTCCACAAGGATGGTGGCGTCGCACAGACCCGCCGTGATGCGGTTGCGCCTCACGAAGTTGACCTTGTCGGGTTGCGTGTGGGTCATGTACTCGGTGACGAGCCCACCATGCGCCACCATCTCGTTGGCCGTGTCGCGATGGCGTTGCGGATAGAGGGTGTCGAGGCCATGGGCCAGCACCGCCACCGTGTCCATCTGGTTGGCCAGGGCATAGCGGTGGGCATGGATGTCGACCCCATAGGCCAGTCCGCTCACGATGAGCGTATCGGGACAGCACCTTCTCAGGTCGGCCACAAAACGCCTGATTAGGTCCTCGCCATAGGGCGTGCAGTGGCGCGTGCCAACAACATTGATGACCCGCCGGGCGTTGAGGTCGGCCGTTCCCCGATAGAACAGCGCAAGCGGCGCGTCGGGCGTTTCCTTCAGCCGGCGTGGGTAAAGCGGGTCGTTGAGGCATAACACCTGCACATTGTGGTCGGAGGCCCATGCCAGTTCCTCCTCGGCCCGGCCTCGCATGATGTCGAAACTGGCCAGTTCCTGGACGATGCGCGCCGGCATACTCGGGAACATCCTCGGCAGTTCGCTCCGCTGCTCGACAATGGCGGTGGCCGATCCCATGCGCCGATAGAGCCCCACCATGACGTTGAGGTGGAAATAGCTCAGTCGGGCCAGGGCTACAGTGTTGATCTGTTCGTTGTCCACGTTGTATCTGTTGTGTTAGCGTATAAGGTGGGGTGCAGAGACCTGCACGGTGTATGGCTACGGGAATAATATGTTATAGCTTGTCGAAGCCAAAGGCGCGGTCGTAGTCGTCGCTCACACCGAGCTTGCCATGGATGAGGGTCACGAGGTCGACATCGGCGTGAAACGACAGTTTCATGTCGGAAGCGCGATAGATGTCGTGCTCGAATACATAGCGCATACCTTCCTTCTTGAGGTTGAGGCACGACACCATCTCGTCGTCGCAGCGCAGGGGCGTCTTAAACTTCAGTTGCATACGCGCCACCACGGCGTCGACTCCCTTCTCGTGAAGGGCGGCGAAGCTCACGCCCAAGCTGCGCAAGAAGCGGTGGCGCGTATGCTCGGTGTAATGGAGATAGTTGGCGTTGTTGACGATGCCCTCGATGTCGCACTCATAGTCGCGCACATCCATACGTGTAGTAAACAGATATTCTTTCATATTGATGATGCGTTGTAGCCCATGCCATCTTACGTTATAGCCCGTGCTATGACGCGTCGACGCTGATGCTATCCTACATGATAGTTTATGTTATGATGCGCCCACCGACAGGCAGGGCGCACGGCGCAGAGCCTCATCCCTTGAGAAACTCGTAGCCGAAGCGGCAGCGCAAACAATCGCGCCGGTCGCAATACTCGTTCTTGAGCTGTATGAGCGCCTGCGAGTCGCCAGCGTTGTCGACGGGCAGCCCGCACGCTTTCCACATCCGCACGATGTGGTTGTCCTCGGCGCGCAACTGGTCGAGGAAGGCGAAGGCGCGGTCGCAGAGCCGCTCATCGCGCTTGTGGCGACCATAGGCAAAGAGCATTGGCACCACGGTGTTGATGAGCAGGAGGTTGACCGACGCGGCCGACAGGCGCTTCTCGCTGCGCGCACTCTCGCACCCGAAGGCGTAATGGGTCTGCCAATAGTCGGTGGGCGACGTGGCGAGCATTTGCTGGGCGCTCTTCACATCCTCGCAATCGATGAGCTGCGACAGTCCGGCCTTGCGGAGGAAATAGAGCCTGGCGAGTTGCGAGATGCGTATATGGGGAAAATTCTGTGGCCTCAACCTCAAGAAGCGCCATAGATGGTGGTCGATGGGTTGGAGGCCAAACTTATGCGCCAGGTACTTGTATTCGCTGGCCATACGCTGGTAATAGGGGTCGGCAAGCGCCGCCTCGCGGTGCCGTTCGGGTATCGACAGTGGGTCGAGAAGGCCCGCCTGGCCCAAGAAGAGCGCCTCCACCTGGAACAGGTCGTCGCGGTGATGGCCCACCGCTCCCAGCGGCACGTTCATGGCCCACTGCTCCATGGCGTCGCCATTGATGCCAAAGCCATAGTTGCGGGCCATGGTAACGAAGTAGGCGGCCTCCCACGAGCTCTGGCAGCAGGCGGCCCGACGGGCTATGTCGTCGGTCTTGCGCTCGAGACGTTCGGTCTCGAGGGCACTCATCCACGAGTGGACCCTGATGCGCGAGAGCGTCGGCACGATCTTGTAACAGGGCGGATAGTTGTCGGCCTTGAGCAGTTCCTCATAGTTGCGCCGCACCGTCTCGGGCACGTCGAGCTGCATTTGCGGGGGCGTGAGGCCACTGGCGGTGCGCACCTCGGCGTCGATCACCCCGGCCACATGGAGCACAACATTGTTATAATGGTCGTCGCGCTCATGCCTATGCAGGAACCAATCGGTCGACTTGTCGTGTATCTCCACGTTGCCCACCCACAGTTCGCCGCCAATCTTCACCTTGGCATTGAAGAAGTCGGGGCCCGCGTTGCGGTTGTGCAGGCCCGCGTCGATCACCTCCACCGGCTGTCCGTCGGTGGTGTGGAGCGCTCCGAGCAGAAACATCTTGTGCTTCCAACAGTAGTGCAACAGCTGTTCCATGTCGGTGAGGTTAGGGGGTTGTGCCGCTTACTTCCAGGCCTGCTCGTCGCCCATGACCTCGATGGCCTTCTCGACGATGTGGTTCTGCTGGTTGATGATCTGGAAGTATTCGCTCATGTCCCACAGGTCGCGGGCCACAAGGGCCTTGAGCTGTGCGCATAGCTGAGGCAGCGTTTTCTTGAGTTCGTCGTCGTCCTTGGGCTCCACCTTCTCTTTCTTTCCCTCGGCCATCACCTCGTCGATCACGCTCTGCGGCACCTGGAAGTTATTGAGGAATGTTTGGAACGATGGGTACTGTCGGCGCAACTGCTTGCGGTGGTTGTCGACATACTTCAGGTTGACCTTGATGATAATGCCCTTGGCGGCCAGTTGCCTGTGGAGGCGTGTATACTGGGTGGTGTCGAGCGGCACGAAGTAGTCGGGCATGATACCGCCCCCACCATACACCGTGCGATGGCACCGGAGCGTTTGGAACTTCAGCGAATCGGCGAAGTGGATGGAGTCGGCGCTATACAGCTCACCATGCTTGTATCGGGTGTCGAGCTCCTGCTCGTAGCCCTTCAGGTCGCCCTTCTTGTAGGGTTTCTGTATGCAGCGCCCCGAGGGTGTGAAATAATGGGCGATGGTGATGCGCATCATCGACCCGTCGGAGAAGTCGACAGGACGTTGCACCAGTCCCTTTCCGAACGAGCGTCGGCCCACCACAAGGCCGCGGTCGTGGTCTTGGATGGCACCGGTGACAATCTCTGCGGCCGAGGCCGAGAACTCATTGACAAGCACCACCACACGTCCGTTCTGCAAGGTGCCGTTGCCTTGTGCGCGATACTCGTTGCGCGGCACACGGCGCCCGTCGGTGTAGACGATGAGGTCGCCCTTCGAGAGAAACTCGTTGGCTATCTGCACGGCGGCGATCATGTAGCCTCCGCCATTGTCTTGCAGGTCGAGCACCAGGTCGACCATGCCCTGTTTCTGCAACGCCTTGACCGCCTCCATAAACTCCTTGTAGGTGGTGGCGCCAAAGCTTCCGATGCGCACATAGCCCAGTCCGGGACGAACCATGTAACTGGCGTCGAGGGTCTTCACGGGAATCTTGTCGCGCACAACGGTGAAGGTGAGCTTGTCCTTGATGCCACGCCTGACGATGGTGAGCTTCACCTTCGACCCCTTGGGGCCGCGCAGGCGGCGCACAATCTCGTCGCGCGCCATCTTCACACCGGCGATGGCCGAGTCGTTGACGGCCACGATGCGGTCGCCAGCCAGAATGCCCACCCGCTCCGACGGTCCGCCAGTGACGGGCTGGATGACGAGGAGCGTGTCGTTTTGCACGTTAAACTGGATGCCGATGCCCTCGAACGAACCGCCCAGCGACTCGTTCATGGCCTTTGTCTCCTTGGCCGTGGAATACGACGAGTGGGGATCGAGCTTCTCGAGCATGCCGCGTATGGCGTCCTCCACAAGCTTGGGCTGGTCGACGGAGTCGACATAGAGCTCGCTGATGGCCAGCTCGGCTATCTGCAACTTACGCAGCAGCTCGTCGTTCAACGAGCGGTTGCCGCGCTGGGCGTGGAGCGAAGCGCAGGGAAGCAGGGCGAGAATGAGGGTAACAACAAGCGCGAAAAGGCGCGAAGGCTTTTCGCTGCCACACCGACGCGGGGCGCGGCGGTGGCGTATGGCAGGTTGAAGGTGTGTCATGGTTATGGTTTGTCTGGATATACTATGATGGGAGGGCTGGCGGCAGCCGTGGGCCACCGCCCAGCCCCTATTCCTCCTCGGGAATGTCTTCTTCGATCACCAGGTTGTCGATGATGAAGTTTTGGCGCTCCATGGTGTTCTTGCCCATGTAGTACTCCAACAACTTCTGCACCTGGTCGTTCTTATGGAGCGTTACTTGCTCAAGGCGCATGTCGACTCCTATGAAGTGGGCAAACTCGTCGGGCGAGATCTCTCCGAGACCTTTGAATCGGGTAATCTCGGGGTCGGGGCCCAACTCGCGGATGGCGGTGACGCGCTCCTCGTCGGAGTAGCAGTAACGGGTGATGAAGTCGCTCTTCTTCTCGCCCTTGCCCATGCGACTGTCGTAGTCGGCCACCATGCTCTTGTTCTTGATCTTCGTGCGGCGGTTGCGCACGCGGAAGAGGGGTGTCTGCAACACGTAGACGTGGCCTTTCTTGATGAGCTCGGGGTAGAACTGCAGGAAGAAGGTGATGATGAGCAGGCGGATGTGCATGCCGTCGACATCGGCATCGGTGGCCACGATTACCTTGTTGTAGCGCAGGTTGTCGAGGCCGTCCTCAATGTCGAGGGCCGCTTGCAGGAGGTTGAACTCCTCGTTCTCGTAGACCACCTTCTTGGTCAGGCCAAAGGAGTTGAGGGGCTTGCCTCGCAGCGAGAACACCGCCTGGGTGTTGACGTCGCGGCTCTTGGTGATGCTTCCACTTGCCGAGTCGCCCTCGGTGATGAAGATGCAACTCTCCTCCTTGCGGTTGTCCTTGGCGTCGCAATAGTGTATGCGGCAATCGCGCAACTTGCGGTTGTGGAGGTTGGCTTTCTTGGCGCGTTCGCGCGCCAGCTTGGTGACGCCGGCCATGGCCTTGCGCTCGCGCTCGCTCTCCTTGATCTTGTTCTCAAGCACGTCGGCCACATCCTCCTTGTGGATGTGCAGGTAGTTGTCGACCTCGCGCTTGAGAAAGTCGCCCACATACTTGTTGATGGTCTCGCCACCGGGTTCCATCAGCGTGGAGCCGAGCTTGATCTTGGTTTGCGACTCAAACACGGGCTCCTCCACATTGATGGCGATGGCCGCCACAATGCCGTTGCGGATGTCGGTATACTCGTAGCTCTTGTCGTAAAACTCCTTGATGGTCTTGGCTATATGCTCCTTGAAGGCGCTCTGGTGGGTTCCTCCCTGGGTGGTGTGCTGGCCATTGACGAAGCTGTGGTACTCCTCGCCATACTGGTTGGTATGGGTGAAGGCTATCTCGATGTCCTCGCCCTTGATGTGGACGATGGGATAGAGCGGATCGGTGGTCATGGCATCGACAAGCAGGTCTTCCAGACCGTTGCGGCTCTTGATGCGACGGCCGTTGTACATGATGGTGAGCCCAGAGTTGAGGTAGGTGTAATTGCGGAGCATGGTCTCCACAAACTCGCCATGGAACAGGTAGTTCTTGAAGAGGGTGTTGTCGGGCTCGAAGTAGATGTAGGTGCCGTTCTCGTCGTTGCTGGCCTCGGTTTGGTCGCTCATCAGCTTTCCGCGCTCGAAGACGAGGCTGCGCACCTTGCCCTCGCGGAAGCTCTTCACCTCAAAGCGGGCGCTGAGGGCGTTGACGGCTTTCACGCCGACGCCATTGAGGCCGACGCTCTTCTTGAAGGCCTTGGAGTCGTATTTGCCGCCGGTGTTGAGCACAGAGACGGCCTCCACGAGCTTTCCCTGCGGAATGCCGCGGCCATAGTCGCGCACGGCAACACGCAGGTCGTCGTCGATGTCGACCTCGATGCGGTCGCCGGCTTTCATCTTAAACTCGTCGATGGAGTTGTCGATAACCTCCTTCAGGAGCACATAGATGCCGTCCTCGGGCAGCGATCCGTCGCCCAGGCGGCCGATATACATGCCGGGTCGGGTGCGCACATGCTCCATGTCGCTGAGATGGCGAATGTTGTCGTCGGTATAGTCGACGGTGGGCTGTACGGCGCCCTGCGACTGTGGTTCGTTGGTTATGTCGTTGCTCATGAAATGATAGTGTGTCTTGGTAACATGGGTTGGGTCTTCGTCAGGGGTGTGGGGTGGATGGGGCGTTACAGCTCCTTGCGGTAGCAGCGGCGGCGCTTGTGGTTGATGGGGTCGAGAGCGCCCCACTGTCCCTGCACGCCTTCGTTGCTCTCCATCTCCACCTGCGACTCGCCCCACTTGATGCCGTATTCGTTGTAGCGGGGAATGAGATCGGAGAAGAGCAGGGCGTTGGCTCCCTTGGCGCGATACTCGGGCAGGAAGCCCACAAGCAGGAGGTCGACGCCCTCGGTCTTATGGAACTTGATGGCGCGCAGCACATGCCACCAACCAGTGGGCAGCAGGCGGCCGCGACGGCACTTCTGCAGGGCGTGCGACAGCGAGGGGATGGTGATGCCCATGCCGGCCACGGCGTCGTTCTTGTTGCCGTCGACAATGACGGTCACAAGGTTGAGGTCGACCATGGGCATGTACATCTTGACATACTGGTCGATCTGGCGGTCGGTGAGCGACACGAAGCCGTAGAGGTTGGTGTAGGTGGCGTTGATGATCTCGAAGAGCTTGCGGCCCCATCCGCCCTGAAACACATCCTTGCGGGTGAGCTTCTTGACGTGGAGGTTGTAGCGCTTCTCCACCAGGCTGGCTATCTTGGCGTATTTCTCGGGCACCTTGTCGGGCACGGGAAGGAAATATTCCACATAGTCGTTGTCCTTGGCCCAACCACCCATCTGCTCCATGTGGCGGGGGTAATAGTCGTAGTTGTAGATGGTGGCCATGGTGCCGAGCTTGTCGAAGCCCCAGGTAAGCATGCCCTCGGGGTCCATGTCGCTGAATCCGAGGGGACCCACCATGGCGGTCATGCCATTTTCGCGACCGTAGGCGGCCACGGCGTCGAAGAGGGCGCGGCTCACCTCGAGGTCGTCGATGAAGTCGATCCATCCGAAGCGAACGTCCTGCCTGTTCCAGTGCTTGTTGACGCGGTAGTTGATAATGGCGGCAACGCGGCCTGCCACCTTGCCGTCCTTGTAGGCCAGGAAGTACTCGGCCCTGCAGAAGTCGAAGGCGGCATTTTTATGCTTGTCAAACGTATTCTTTTCGTCGATATACAAATTGGGCACATCATAGGGACTGCCCGCATACAAATCGTAATGAAAATCGATGAAGGTCTTGAGATCTTTCTCTGTCTCGACCTTGCGTATTTCTACTGCCATGAATGTTATAAATTCTTGATGTTGAATGCCTTTAAGTATGCAAAAATATAAATTTTTGAGCAAAAAGCCAAGCCAAACGGGCTTTTTAGCATTTGTTTACCGTATTTTGACAGTGTAAGAAGGTTTTACGGCAACTGAAGCATAATGGGATAGGGAGTGAACAATGAGGGTGTGAACTGCTGGAGACAACACAGTTTATACATTCCACAGGATAGCGCACGTTATAGAACATAAGTCGTAATAACGGGTATATTACGACGCAAATGGCGACTGAATAATCCCAACAATCTATACTATAAACTACACGTTTCTTTTCGACGACGGAAATATTGGGCGCAAATACGCGATTCTCGGCGCGTTTTCATAACTATCTGTCAATCAACACGTTGTACCAATAACCTAATATTTCACTCTCCAAATTTCATATTCCGCCTTGCGGTTAGGCATGTTTCGCGCCTCGAAACATGGCTAACCGCAAGACGATAGCTTCCCAACCGAGGCGCCGAAAGGCATCTTTCGCAACACCAAACATGCCTAACCGCAACACCATGCCAACGATTTGGGATGACGGGACCGCAAAAACGGCAAAATCGCTCGCTGGAACAACCGAAAAAGCAGGCACACTTTTTGGTTATAATATCCAACAAGCGGAGGGCGGAGGCCATCGGTCCGACAAGGCGCATCATGCAAGCCACCAAAGACAAACAGATCGAAGGAAAAATGAATTTGTAGGCGCAAACTGGCCGAAGGTAGCGCAAATAGTTGTACCTTTGCAAAACGAAACGCCTAAACAGAGAACAATACATATAACAACCTAATAAATAACGACTCATGAGAAGACTTTTTCTTTTGTCGGCTGCAACTCTGCTGTCGGCTGCTATGTCGGCACAGACCGTGGCACGTATGGGCAACCTGAAGCCTGAACAGAAGTCGATGGCCATCAGCCTGAAACTCACTGGCGAGCTCTCGACAGATCGCAACGGCGACTATCGACAAATGCGCGACCTGTGTTTCCAAGTGCGCACCATCGACCTCGGTGAGGCGCAAAGCACGGAAATACCCAAGAACGCGTTCCACTCGCGCCATCAGATCGAGAACATCACCCTGCCAAAGGTTCTGAAAACCATTGGAACGCAGGCTTTCTTCGCTTGCGATAAGTTGCAGGGCATCACCATCCCGGCCACGGTGGAGACCATCGGCGCCGCCGCTTTCTCGGGATGTAAGAGCATCAGCCAACTCACCATCGAGGGCACGCCCACCATCAGCGAGTATGCCTTTGCACGACTGGCGGGACTGAAAACGGTGAGGGTGCTGTCGAAGGTGCCGCCCAAGGCTGCCATAACGGCGTTCGACGGTGTGGAGCCGGGAAGCGTGAAGCTCATCGTACCGAAGGGTAGCGAGAAGGCGTATAGGAAGGCTGCCGGATGGAGCCGCTTCTACACGGCGCAGAAATGGGCTTGGGAGGTGAGCGACCCCACACAGTGCCTGGCGCCCATGCCGCAGGAGATGAACCTGATGAAGAGGGCCAAGGCGCTCAACGTGAAGACGGCGTGGAACGTGTATGCGAAGCAGGGCGATGGCGAGAAGCTGGCCAACGAGGTGGAGCAGGCGCGCAACATGCTCAGCGAACGCATCGGAAACATTGTGAACAGTCGTCAGCGCGGCATTGAGATGGTGCTCGCACTCGACCCCACGCTCAACGACGACGAGGCATACACGATCGATGTGGATGCCAACGGGGTGAGCATCAAGGGTAAGACGGCGCGTGGCGTGTTCTGGGGTCTGATGACGCTCGACCAGATATTGCTGGGATCGGGTACGAAGCCTTGTGTGGACGCCATTCCGCACCTCACCATCAAGGACGCGCCGCGTACGCATGTGCGTGAGCTGATGGTGGACCCCGCCCGCACATTCATCCCCCTGGAGGAGCTGAAGGCGTTTATCCCCGAGATGGCGCGCTACAAGCTCAACGCTCTGCACCTGCACCTGGTGGACGACCAGGCATGGCGCATCGAGATCAAGAAATACCCGCAACTCACGGAGCAGGCGTCGTCGCGCTGGGGACAGGACGACATACAGATGCCTTACAAGGGCTATTACACGCAGGAGCAGATGCGCGACCTCGTGAAGTATGCCGCACGATATCACGTGGAGATTGTTCCCGAGATTGAGATGCCGGGACATGAGGTGGCAGCCATCAGCGTGTTCCCTGAGCTGACGTGCCACCAGCGACAGGTGCCCATCCGCACCACATGCGGCGTGTCGAACGAGTTGCTCTGCCCAGGCAATGAGTTTACCTACGAGTTCCTCGGCAATGTGTTTAAGGAGATTGCCGATATCTTCCCGTCGAAATACATCCACCTCGGTGGCGACGAGGCGGGCAACCCGGCGCTCAACTGCTGGACCGACTGCCCGAAGTGTCAGGCGCTGAAGAAGAAACTGGGCATCACCACGACCGACCGGTCAGACAACTGGCAGTTGCAGGGATACCTCTTCGACCGTGTCATCGAACTGCTGCGCGACACGTATCACAAGACGCCCATGTTCTGGTATGAGACCGATTTCAAGAAGATTCAGCCGGGATGCGTCACCTTCGCATGGCGACACGGACTGACCAACAAGGCGCTGGAGGCTGCGGTGGAAAACAACGCGCGCATCATGCTCTGCCCCGGAGAGCACTGCTACTTCGACTATCCCATGGCCAACGGCGACATGCCGGAGGTGAACTGGGGTATGCCCACCACTACGCTCAAGGCTACCTACAGCCTCGACCCTGCCTGGGGACACGACAAGAAGTTTGAGCAGAACAACCTGTTTGGTGTGGCAGGAACGCTGTGGAGCGAGTGCATCACTTCGCCTGAGCGCATCTACTACCAAGCCTACCCACGCGCCATCGCATTGGCTGAGGCAGGATGGAGCCAACAGGAGAACCGTTCGTGGGAGTCGTTCATCAAGCGTCTGGGGGCGCTGGCCAACGACATGATGCGCCGTGGCATAACGTTCTCTATGGAATACTAATCGATCGATAGGATTTTGCCTCATGGATTCCATGTGGCGTAAGGATGAATCCCTAATCGGTCATTAGATAAGCTCCTCATCGTCTTCCTATTTCGGCCTAATGACCGATTGGGGTTTAACAGCCGATTGGGGGTAACAGAAAGCCCTTTGTTGCAAGGTCATGGATGCAACAAAGGGCTTTTTCAGCTCTATACTGTAAGGAGCAGGTGGGACGGAATGGACCTATAAAACGGATAAGCGCAGGCCCAAGGAGCCGGGGCACCAAGGACAGGGAGCGGCGTTAGGGCGCAACCAACTTTTCGGTAAGGATCAACCGATGGTCCTTGCCTATGGTGGTAGCAAACACATAAAGGCTGCCACCATCCTTGAGCTTCAGCCTTCGGCGAAGGGCATCGGCCGTAAGGGGAAAATGGCGGACGGCGATGTTGGCCTGGCTCACGCCTTGGAACGCCTGGCGCAAATCGCGCTTGTTCATCGAGGTGATGCGAAGGATGCGAAACTGGCGACCGGGGAAATGGGGCACGGCGCCATTCGAAAGATACAGGTGGGCGTCGGAACCGATCTGGGAAACGCCAAACGCCACCGCTATCTCACGGAAACATCCCGCTTTCATGATGCTGCTATTGGGTACAAGCAGGACGCTCGGAGTGGGATCGGGCGAATGTGTAGGGAGCGATACGTTGTGGAACTCCTCATCTGGCATGACTCTTGAGGCGTCAGCAGGGCGGCCTGAAACGATTCCTGGAGCGCACGAAGCATCATCGGAGGGACGCAGAGCATCATCAGAAGCTCGCAAAGCGCCTTCCAAGGGGCGTGAAGCGCCGGAAACACAATAAGTGAACATCTGCCCGTCATTGACACAAAACACGCACAGAGGGCGTTTTTCGTGCGTCAAAACGAGAAGAAGTTCCTTGCACTCGTTGGAAACCGACACGACGTGCACCTCTGAGACGTTTTTAAGCTTGCGTACGGCCTCGTGCCAGTCGAGCATGGGTGAGAGCTTAATCACCACAATATCGGCCCGCAGAAGCAAAGTATCGCACAATCCAACGACATCGGGGGTGCAGTCCTCCATTCCAAAGACCTTGCGGCCATAGGTGTCGCGGCGGGCTGGATCGAGGTAAATAAGGGTCAGGGGGTGCGCATCGCCTGTCTTTCGTTCGGGTACCAATGGCATCGTTTGCAGGTACGCTACACCATCGCCAACATGAATTTCCACATGGTCGAGTCCCAGTTGTTGAAAGTTATGTTGGGCAATCGGGCACAACGTTTCGTTGCGTTCCACATAGACCGCATGGGCAAAGGCACGCGCCATCCATGAGAAATCGACTCCGAAACCGCCCGTGAGGTCGACCAAGAGACCATGTTCAGCCGCATCAGCGCCAACCAGGCGGGAGGCCAACGAAGCCTTATAGATGGCGGTTGGCTCGCTTGAACACTGCTCCATATTAAGGTGGGGCGGGTATTCCAAACCATCGCATGCAGCCCAAGAGGGCAACTTGCGGCGTGCTGTCTGCCATCCGCTGATCTGGGCCAATGCCCAAGGCATATCCACATCTGGGTTCTTGTCGCCTAAGAATGCAAGGCGATTGACGTCGTCTTCTCTATGCAATTGGACAAATTGGAGGGTTGCTTCGTTCTTCATGCTGCTTTGAATGCTTGGTGAGGCTCCCTATCGGCTTAGGCGCCACACGCTATTTGTTTGCAAAGGTAGGAAAAACTATTCAGATGGACCAACAAAAAGCAAGCAGGCTTGCCCTACGTAGGGTCTTTGCCAAGGTGCCATTCGTCTCGACAACGGATATCAATAAGCATACGTGGTGGCATTGCCCCGGCCAAGAGCATGGGGAAACGACAAAAAACGGCTAAACAAAAAAACGCCCACAGGCGAAAAGAAATTCACCTGTGAGCGTATCGTGTGTGATGGAAAGATCGGATTAGTCGGCGAGCTTAGCCTTGATGTACTCGCGGTTCAGGCGAGCGATGTTGGCGATAGACTCGTTCTTCGGGCACTCAGCCTCACAAGCGCGAGTGTTGGTGCAGTTACCGAAGCCCAGCTCCTCCATCTTGGCAATCATGTTCTTGGCGCGACGTGCAGCCTCGGGACGACCCTGGGGCAGCAGAGCAAACTGGCTGACCTTGCTTGAAACGAACAGCATAGCTGAACCGTTCTTACAAGCGGCTACGCAAGCACCGCAACCGATACATGTAGCGCAGTCCATTGCCTCATCGGCATTGTCCTTGGAAATCAGGATGGCGTTAGCGTCCTGAGCCTGACCCGTGCGAACAGAGGTGTAACCACCAGCAGCGATGATCTTATCGAAAGCTGAACGGTCGACCATGCAGTCCTTGATGACAGGGAAGGCAGCCGAACGCCAAGGCTCAACAGTAATAACGTCGCCGTCGTGGAAACGACGCATGTAGAGCTGGCAAGTAGTGGCTCCCTGAGCGGGACCGTGGGGGTTACCGTTGATGTAGAGCGAGCACATGCCGCAGATACCCTCGCGACAGTCGTGGTCGAAGACGAACGGCTCCTTGTCCTGCTCGATGAGCTGCTCGTTGAGAATGTCGAGCATCTCCAGGAATGAAGTATCACCGGGGATGTCCTTCATCTCAAAGGTGTCGAAATGGCCTTCGGCAGTAGGGCCGTTCTGGCGCCACACCTTAAGTGTGAATGATATATTCTGATCCATTTGAATTGTTCTGAAGTTAAATAATGTTTCTGCTTTTCCTCGCGTCTCCTTATATAAGAAGACAAGGGGTGACTACGACTTATAGTTACGGGTCTGAACCTTAATATACTCGTAGTTGAGCGGCTCCTTGTGCAAGACAGGGGCTGTATCGTCGTCCTCCTGGTACTCCCAGCAAGCAACATACATGAACTCCTCGTCATTACGCTTAGCCTCGCCTTCCTCGGTCTGGCTCTCCTCACGGAAATGACCACCGCAGCTCTCGTTGCGCTCAAGGGCATCGTAAGCGATCAGCTCACCCATGAGGATGAAGTCGCGCAAGTGGATAGCCTTGTCGAGTTCAACGTTCAAGCCCTCCTTAGAGCCAGGAATGCGAACGCAGGTGTCGAACTGCTCACGAACCTCCTTCAGCTTCTTAAGAGCAGACTTCAAGCCTTCGGCGTTACGAGCCATACCCACCTGGTTCCACAGAATCTTATAAAGCTCCTTGTGGATAGTGTCGACGCTCACGAGCTTGCTCTTGTCGGCCTGCTTGTGCTGGATGTCGTAGATGCGATCCATCTCGGCCTGTACCTTCTTCTCAGCCTCCTCAAACTCGGGCAGGTTGGTGGTGAAGCGAGGAACAGTGATCTGGTCGGCCAGGTAGTTCTGCATGGTGTAAGGAATCACGAAGTAACCATCGCTCAGACCCTGCATCAAAGCAGAGGCTCCCAGACGGTTGGCACCGTGGTCGGAGAAGTTGCACTCACCAAGGGCGAACAGACCCTTGACGCTGGTCTGCAACTCATAGTCGACCCAAAGACCACCCATCGTGTAGTGGATAGCGGGGAAGATCATCATCGGGTTATCGTGAGGATCAACGTCGGTAATCTCCTGATACATGTCGAAGAGGTTGCCATAACGCTCGTCAACACGCTTGCGGCCAAGGCGCTGGAAAGCGTCTGAGAAGTCGAGGAACACAGCCAGACCGGTGTTGTTCACGCCGAAGCCATGGTCGGTACGCTCCTTAGCGGCACGTGAGGCCACGTCACGGGGAACAAGGTTACCGAAGGCGGGATAGCGGCGCTCCAAGTAGTAGTCGCGATCCTCCTCGGGAATGTCGCGGCCCTTGATCTCACCACGCTGCAGGCGCTTAGCGTCCTCAAGCTTCTTGGGAACCCAGATACGACCGTCGTTACGCAGAGACTCAGACATAAGGGTCAACTTAGACTGCTTGTCGCCATGGACGGGGATACAGGTGGGGTGAATCTGAACGAAGCAAGGGTTAGCAAAGTAAGCACCCTTACGGTATGCCTGGATAGCAGCTGTGCAGTTGCAACCCATAGCGTTGGTAGAAAGGAAGTAAGCATTGCCATAACCACCGGTAGCCAAGCAAACGGCGTGAGCTGCATAGCGCTCGAGCTTACCGCTGACAAGGTCCTTGGCGATGACGCCACGGCAACGACCATCGATGATCACAACATCCTCAACCTCTGTACGAGTGTGGAGCTCCACGGTGCCATTGTTCACCTCTTTCATCAATGAGCTGTAGGCGCCGAGCAGCAACTGCTGACCGGTCTGGCCCTTGGCGTAGAACGTACGGCTCACCTGCACGCCACCGAACGAACGGTTGGCAAGCATGCCACCATACTCACGGGCGAAAGGAACACCCTGAGCGACACACTGGTCGATGATGGAGGCGCTCACCTCTGCCAAACGATACACGTTGGCCTCGCGGGCACGGTAGTCACCACCCTTGATCGTGTCGTAGAAAAGACGGTACACAGCGTCGCCATCGTTCTGGTAGTTCTTGGCGGCGTTGATACCACCCTGAGCGGCGATAGAGTGTGCACGACGGGGACTGTCCTGGATGCAGAAGTTGATAACATGGAAGCCCATCTCGCCGAGAGAGGCGGCGGCGCTGGCACCTGCCAGACCGGTACCTACGACGATGATGTCGAGCTTACGTTTGTTAGCCGGGTTAACCAGCTTTTGGTGGGCTTTATAGTTGGTCCATTTCTCGGCCAAGGGGCCCGCTGGAATCTTAGAATCTATTTGTGACATAATGATTTGAATTTATTATTAACACATACTTGGAGCGAAGCCAAGCCAGAAGCTCAGCACGAGAATGGCAAACACGCCCAGGAGAACGGTGACGTAAACAACGCCAATGGCCTGCCAACGCTTCAACCAAATCTTACCGCTCCAGCCCAGGGTCTGCATAGATGACCAGAAACCGTGAGTCAGGTGGAACCACAGAGCAACAATCCAAACGAGGTAAAGCACGGAGTAGACCGGGCAAGAGAACACCTCCTTGATCCAGCCAAAGCCATCAGCGGCGCCAATGGCGTTCTGCGCACCCGTGAACTCAGCGAGCATCATGTGTGCCCAGAAGTTGTAAAGGTGAAGAAGAAGACCGACGGCGATGATGATGCCGAGCACCAACATGTTCTGAGAGGCCCAAGACACCTCAGGACGACGGTTAGAAACTGCGTAGCGCTGATCACCACGAGCACGGCGGTTCTGAGCCGTGAGGATGAAAGCATACACGATGTGGCAGCAGGCAAGGAATGCCAAGCCAAGCGTGCCGACAACTGCATACCAGTTTGCACCCAAGAACTCGCAGACGGCGTTGTATGCGTCTCCAGAGAAGAACGCAGCAACATTCATCGCACAGTGGAAGGTAAGGAAGAGAACGAGGCAGATGCCAGTGAGCGACATCACCACTTTCCTACCAATTGGAGAATTGATTAACCACATAAATGATTGATTTTTAATTATTTGAATGTTAGATTTAATTCCAATCTGATTAGATTTTATAGGACCATTCCTAAGGGCTGGGGGGTCCTCCGAGGCACGCCATACCTTATATTAGGTATTCGAGAGCCTCTTAATGAGTGCAAAAATACTATATTTTAATGATTAATCAAAGTAAAACGAATAAAAAATCGAATTTATTTCTTACTTTTGCCGAAAAGACTAAAACATGGATTTTAAATACGATGTGATAGTGATTGGTGGAGGCCACGCGGGCTGCGAAGCGGCGTGCGCGTCGGCAAACATCGGAGCCAGGACGCTGCTCGTCACCATGGACATGAACAAGATTGCGCAAATGAGTTGCAACCTGTCTCTTATACACATCTGACGCTGCCGACGAACTCTAGGG
>OBIB01000264.1_pt1 | contig 21004 bp, 17 predicted proteins | sample 1496261 | NCBI WGS metagenome assembly OBIB01 (sample SAMN05065771, study PRJEB22554) | human gut metagenome | biome: ENVO:2100002; feature: ENVO:00000062; material: ENVO:00002003 | host: Homo sapiens | place: USA
CGTGCTTACAGCGTATAGCTGCTTAGCACATTATTGAATTATTAACGAACTATTGTGATATAAAACCTTTTGAAACTTCATCAAACTTTTTTCGACAATTTCTGTCACTGCGGTTCTTATCAATGGATCCATTTCAATATAGTGACCATGCTCTAAAATTGAAATAAATTCGCAAACGTCCTTTACCTTCTCGTCCTCTTTACGAGAGAGAAAGGTTTTATCAACATGCACTATCATTTACGTATCTATTAATTTCTTTAGTTAATTCAAATGACTCACTAAATACTCCTAACGGCCAGTCATCAAATTCACCTTTTTCATCTACATTAATACGTTTCAACACCGAGCCTTCCTCCGTATCCATAACATAATAAATTGCTATATCGTCTGGAGTAAAGGAAATTTCCTTGTTGACTATCATTTTTTGGAATCCTAGCAATAAGTTTTTACTATGTGACTCTACAATAAAAACATTGTGATGCTCTGTTGCAGAACGGCCTATCAGTTCTGCAACATTAGCATGAGCAGCAGGATGGAGATGAAGTTCTGGTTGTTCTATGATATTTATTGAATTAGGTGCCGCAATAGTTGCTAAAGTTACTATAGGCAACACTTGTGCTACACCCTGTCCAACCTCTGCAATATTCACCTCAGTTCCTTTTCTTTTAACCCAAAGTGTATAGTTACCAGAATTGTTCGAAGGATTGGAGAAGCTAAGCTTTTGTCCCTCTAAATGTTGGTTCATCCACGAAGATACTTTATTGAAACAACCGTCTCCCTTTATAAACGAATTTAATAAGATATCATAGACTCCAGCTCCATCATAATTTATTGAATACCCCTTGGAAAATCCATGAAACCTAATGTTTTCAGGTGCCATTCTACGTATAGGTCCAATATAATTTAAAATAGAACTATCATTATCCCCCATTTTATTTTCTGACAGAAAGTCGCTAAGTTGTTCTTCTAAATTATCATCACGAGAATCTTTTCGTACCTGACATAAGATTACACCATTCTTCTGACAAGTATAACTATAAATCTTTATACTTGGGTAGTCAACGTAATAATTAAGGGATATAGTTAACCCATTATTCAATTCAACTTCAAGATTCAAATCTGCCATAGAACCATTGTGAAACAAATCTTGATAACTTCCACCTAGCACAATATCATTAACTTTTAGCGATGGAAGCCAATAGTTTTCATTTACCATAGAGGTAAGTAAAGCTATCAACTTAAGTATCGACGACTTTCCACTACTATTTTTTCCTATAATCAATGTAACAGGACGCAATTCCAATTCTTCAAAATCAGGAAAAGCTTTATAATTTTTAAACTTAATCTTCGTAATCATAGCTTAAAACTCCATACAATATACTATTACAAACTGCATTTTCTTAAATCAACAAGTATTTGCTTCAACGAAACACTATTTGATTGATAAACGCCCCCCAAAGTATTCATGGCATAAGCAGAGAAACTCACACCATTATTCATTGCCTCTATATTTTCGAACAGCGGCAACATCTTACGACTAAAAACATAAGTTCTTGTCACTATTTCTCCATGTTCTAATCTTTTAGGAAAGCAAACATTATCTGGCAAATGATTTTGAGATACAAAGGCACTCTTTCCATCTAATACAGGCTTGTCAAACTCAAAGTGTGGCTCTAAAATGAACATGGGGTCATGACTATAATTGATTACAGAAACACTTACACCAATTCCTTCCACCTTACCTGTAGGACTGCCCCACATGGTCTCAAACATATAATTAATATTCACCGAGACAACAGCTTTAGGTCGAAGGTTTGTTTTTTGCTTTGTAGATTTCAAAAAATCCATTTTATCAATTCTCTCCTCATTTATTTCAGAAATAACCCTTTGTAAGTTAGTCTCATATTTCGTATCATCAGTAAAATCATCACCATTTCGAGATACTAATATAGGAGGAAAAGAATCTGCAAAAGTCCCTGATCGTAGTATCGGATAATACTTCGTTGTATCAATATCTAACATATAGTCAGAGCTAATAATCGATTCTTCAAAAGATACACCACCAGAGCTAAGAGATCTTTGCTTGTAATTGGGAGTTCCAATCACCAAAACCCTATCAGCCAGAGTCAGACCTTGCTCCATGAAACGTGTAAGAGATGCGCCTTTCGATAAATCTTGATCCAACAGTATTATGAAGTTGCCATACTTTTCCAAGTCATCTGCAAACTTACGAACCCATTGCTTATGCGCATCATCATCATGAGAATATGATATAAATATCGTTTTCTGCATAATTAAATATTTTGTTTACACTACATTTTTGACCTCATCTATCGGTATATCACCAATACAGCGTCCCCACTATATAACAAGTAGTTACACGTGTCTGTTTAAAAAAAAAGTTATTTTATCATCGTTTTTAGGATGAAGGATTGCCTAAGCGCACTCCTTCACCTCATCGGATTTCTCTACATAGTAACATGGAAGCATAGCTTATTTTAGAGAATTACTCTTCAGTTCTTTACTGATTACCTTCCCCTTCACCTTCTCTATATCGAAGAAAGTCATGGGGTCGTTGTAATCAATCTCCGAAATGGTGTTGTCCATATCATTAACGGCATAGCCTATCCATTCAATGGATTCTTCAAGGTCTTTCATATTGATTCGGGAATAGGTTTCCTCGAAACGGTCGAGAAAGAAGGATACCATATTAGGCTTCTTCTTTAAGTACTGATGAAAGGCCTTGCAGACCTGGGCTTGTCCTTTGTAATTGAGCTTACGAATGTCTTCAAACATCGGCATAGCGCAGGAATAGGACTTGACGGAAGAAACCTTCTTCCCCATCTTCTTGCGTATCTCCTTTGCCTCTGGTATCGTATCATCGTAAATGTCTTGAAACTCTTCTGGGAGCATCGAGAGCATTCGCTCTAAAAAATCTTTATCTGCCATAAGAAACTTATTTGTATAAATCTACATTGATATCGAATGGACTATTAAAGTCCTTCAGCATCGCATGCTTCGTATCTTTCTCTGAGAGATTTACATGCTCTGTTGGGATTTTCCAATCAATACCGAGGGTATCATCAAGAATAGAAATACCTCTATCTGCCTCTGGATGATAGAAGTTATCACACTTGTATTGGAAGACTGCTGTTTCTGAGAGAACGGCGAAACCATGAGCAAAGCCCTTAGGGATGAAGAACTGGCGATGATTGTCTTCTGTCAGTTCTACTGCCACATGCTTGCCGTAAGTAGGGGAGCCTTTGCGAATATCTACTGCTACATCGAGCACTCTGCCTTTTACGCAGCGGACCAGTTTGCTCTGGGTATATGGTGGACGCTGGAAATGCAGACCACGCATCACGCCATAGCAGCTCATAGACTCGTTGTCCTGGCAGAAGTGAACACTGTGCCCTAGGATAGGAGAGACCTTCTCTTCAAACTCTCGCTCGCTGAAGCTCTCGAAGAAGTAGCCACGAGCATCACGGAAGAGGCGTGGCTCTATAATGAGGACGCCTTCTATCTCTGTTTTGATTATATTCATCGTTGTTCTTATATTCTATAAACATTCTCTTTTCCAAACAGTGTTTTTGCACCTTCTATTACTTGATTGGATGCTGATGGATAATAGACAACCAAGTTTTCCTTTGCTCGTGTACAACAAACATAGAATAATTTCTTTGTGCGTTCCACAATAGAAACACTCTTGCGTGTATTAAAAAACAAAGATTCGAAATTATATTTAGTCCAATTGGATTTTAATATCACTAATACATTTTTGTATTCCAATCCTTTTGTCTTGTGTTGAGTAGAGAAAGGTTTATTTCCCATTCGATAGTCGTAAACATTCCTTGCCTCTTTATAGCTTACATCTTTTATTCGTCTCCAAAGATAAGGATTGTTTTCTATATAAGAATTAACCTTATCGTCTTTTACACAAATTCCCAAGCCATCAGCTAAATCAATGACTTCAGAAATGGTCATATCATTATATGAACTGATAATCCTTGTTATTCCTTCCCGAAGTTCTTTTTTCTGTCTTGCCCTTACTATCTGTTTTATACTCGTAGAACGCATGAACTCATTATAATCCTTATCAAGGTATAATTGAATACAATGTTCTATCTTGTGTAAATGATGATTGAGGGGGGATAACTTGGAGCCTGTTCCCTTGCCTGCATCTTCCTCTGACTTGTCATCCAGCAATTGGTCTTTGTCCACATAACACGCAATGCTTTCAAATGGCATATTTTTCGCTTCTTCAAAAAGTACTGCGTCGGAATCTATAAAAGCTTTTTGAGTAGGGGTAGGAGACCAATTCTTTTTATCTGCGGGATATTTTGAAGAAAGAGTATTGATGGCTCCATCCAAAGTTAAAGTTCTAATGTCATCAAATACGCCTTTAGCTTTAGCGTATTTTTTAAGTCGAATTCCATAATCTATGATTTTGTCAGAATCATGGATTTGCATCAAAGTTTCAAATCCTGCTTCATTTGCAATCAGATTGTGAGTCAAACGTAGTTCTTTTGTATTCTCTGTATCAGAAAAATCCCATCCGAATTCGTTCGTGAGCTTTTCTTTTAACACATCTGTATTATCCTCATCCGAATAATAAAATGAGATAGAACCTTCTTTTACATGTCCTTCTCCTGTCATATTTGGAGCTTTCAAATCATCAGAAGGCTCTTGGTGTAAACTATCTAATCGAAGGGAGTTCGCTAAAGTAATGACTGATTGTGGGCATCTTCTATTTTGCTTCTTTTGCACTTCGTACACACAACCATCAGGATTCTCGTCTGTTATAAGATAGCTGTCAATATTACCTACGCCATCATCATAAATGGCTTGCATAGAATCGCCAAAGAAGCCCACGATACATTTTTTTGTGACTTTTGGAAAATACTCCAGCAATATTTTGACAATAAGCGGATTGGTATCTTGATACTCATCTATAAAGACAAAAGGATATCTCGACTTAACGAAAGACACAATCTTGGGATATTTGAAAAACATCCTTTCCGAAAGTTTCAACACCTCATCATGCGAGATAATGCCATCTTGAAGCTTTAGATATTCTTTGTATTGTATGGCAAAGTCTGGTTCTCTATCTTGGACGAAGAAATTTGATGGAACTTCTCCTTCATATCCATTTAATGATATCCCAGAATCTTCAGTGTTCAGCATTTCTATTAACGTAGCTTTAAGCTCACGTTGAAAGTTTTTGATATTATCCCACAGAAAATCATGAATGGTCGAAACATTAAGATTGGAATGGTCAACTCGTCGCTCTATCTCATGGACTGAAGCATTGGTATAGGTCATACAGGCTATTTTACTTGACGGATGTCTTGTAATAACCTCACGTATGACCTGTACCAAAGAATAAGTCTTTCCGCTACCAGCGCCACCGCTAAGGAGAAAATTTTCTCCTTTTTCTATATGGTCGATGATTTTCTCTACTTCCTGATCCATAAGAGTCCATCCTTTATGTATTGTGGTATATTCCAGCCACAGAATTCCTTGTTACCGTCTTTCGTGCTGTTGTATATTATCTCAACCGCAAAAGTTGCCTTGCTCTCAATGCCATTTTCTGCCAAATCATACGCATCTACATCTTTGGTCGTATCTAAGAAATCATTTAATTTCCCTTCATCCAAACCTCGAATTTTCGATTTGTTGTTCTGCAAGAATTCCTTATTAATAGCAAAGAAATTGTCTTCAAATGTTCTTGCTTGGTAGTTGTTCTCTTTCATTTGAAAACAAACTCTCATATTGCCATTCTCATCTTGTTTCCATTGGGATTCTACAGTATTCCAAGTGAATACTTTTTGATTATCTGTCAACGAGAGCAATTTGTTTACTTTCAAATCTTTACCATCTTTCAAATTCTTGAAATATTCTTTCAGTGCATTGTTGGATGTCAGCATTGCATCAGAGTCAACATATTTTGTTTTAAGGATATGACCTTTGCCATTTATTTTATGTCCAACATCCAAGTCTGTAAATACAACAGCCTTTTCTAATCCTATGAAGTTGATGAATTTTCCAAAGATGTGCGAATAAGCACCTACCTCTATGATAGAAATATTCTGTTTGCAGAGTGGTAGCTCATTTTTATCTTCATCACACAGCTCTTCTTGATCTAATTTCTTCATTAAAATTGGTAGAAGTATGCGCTCTGTGTCTCCTTCTATGAATATTGCTTTGTCGGCAAAGAACAATTCGCTTCTGCTAAGTGTCAGATAATGTTTCAGAAATGTGTACCATTGCTGTTCATCATTGTCATATTCGTTCTGTAAGTCTTTCAAATTCTTTGCTGTCACCTCATTTCCTGCTCTTCTCATGTATTTTATTTCACTAAACTCACTTTCTGAAACAATATGAGAAGAGTGGGTACTGATAATAGACTGAATTTGTCGAGATTCATCTTTTGTTGTCAATGGCGCATTCAGCAATTTCTTGATGTTCTTGATGAATATGTATTGCATCTGCGGATGCGTATGAGCTTCGGGTTCTTCTATGATGAGCAGATTGATGTCTGCCATCTTTCCATTACGCCCTTTCATAAAGACTTGACGAATTATTTCAATTTGGAATATCATAGAAATCAAGTTCATATATCCCAATCCGTTATGGTCTTCAGGCAATTGAGTTCCTGTATGTTCATAAACAACCTTGGTATTTCCTTTCAGAAGGTTCTGTTGCTTTAGGGAAGAAGTAACCATAAGCTTTGTTTCCTTCGGCTTAACGCCACCCATTTCTTCCACTTTCCCAAGAACTGTACTAAACATTTCACTATATACAACTCCTAACTTTTTGTCAGAGTCAGAAATCGTTTGTATGAAATTGTCAAGCGCTTCTTCGTTGTCTTCAGATTTCAACTGCTCAAACAGTTCTGCAGTCTGCAAGGACAAAGTCTTATCATTTTCTTTATTGGCTACTTGACGCTTTGCGTCTATATAACCTATGGAAATCAAGGCGTCTTCATGAAATTGAGGTCGATTCTTCAAGTCAATATAATCATTCTCATTAGTTTTATTGGTTGTCGAATCGTATGCAACAGATTTTCTGCGTAGCACAAAATAGTTGGCTATACTTTTATCTAAAAGATTTTCAACTTCCTCACATATTTCAGTTCCATGTTTTGTTGCATTGACTTTTGCTTTTTCTCGGAGTCTGCAATAAGCATCATAAGGAAGTACATAGTCATACCCGAGAACGACATAATAGTTATTCTCGTCTAAATCCATCATGATTAGACCAACATTTGACAGGTCATCCTCGTCATTATACTTTATGTATAATCGAAGTCTAATGCCATCTTCTTGGTAATCATCCTCATTGATATCTTCATCTTTGGTCAACATGTCAACCAATGATTTCTTGTAGTCAAGATTGAAATCATCTATATGAATGCAACTGCCTTTATCTCTCCAATGGAATATTTTATCCAAAAGATACAAGAGCGATGTCTTACCAGAATTGTTCTTTCCAATGATAAGGGATAGCTCTTGTTCCAAATCTACAGAGAAATCTTTAAGTAGACGGAAGTTCTGTACTGTTATCTTGTTTAGAAACATTTTTCTTTATATAATCTAATTGTATTCAACGATAATTATATCACCTCGCTCACGCTCACCTCATCCATAATCTTGCGCCACAAGTCCTTGGTCATGGCGATGGTGGGGGAGACGCTGAATTTATATTGCTTGCCAATAGAACGCAAGTTGTACACCACATTATGGCGACTTCGTTTTATTTGTTCTGTTTCATCAGCATTCCCTTCCTTGGTGATGATAGGGAACATATACTCTGTGTCGGAGGTATATTTGTCTGCTATCTGCTGCATTGCCTTGTCCCATTTGATCGTGACTGCAGGATTGTTGTCTGATGTATGGGAAATGTAGGTGAGCATTCCGTCTTTAACGTTGGATTTCTTCAGATATGCCATGTCCACATAGTTCATACCTCTTGCATATAGTGAGAACAGGAACATGTCTCGTGCGAAATCCTGCGACTTATTAAGATTGAGAGTTTGCAAATAACGCAACTCGGCTATCGAGGGAAACTGTTGGGCGGCAAGTTTTGGTGCTGGAGTCTTGTTTACCAGGCGAAAAATGTCGTGCCCTTGTATTTTGCCTTTTTTTACAGCTTGCTTATAGAATGCACACAATTGCGACAGGTAAAAAGCGGTTGTAGATGCCGACAGCCCCTGTGTTTTCAACCATGTCTCGTAGTCCAGAACAAACAAATCGTCCCATTTGTCCATAGGTGTGGGATTGTCGCCCATAAACATCAATAGGCGATTGGCTGAATACTTGCGTGTTTCAGCGGTATGCTTTCTACCTTCTTTTGTAAGCTCGTCGATGATAATGTTTACAAAAGTTGCGAAATCGGTCATGGTATGATGTATGAATCTTTAGAACAGATAATCATATTGCGAAAAGATTCTTTGATAATCATTCTCATATCTGGTCTTGTCGTTAGGACTGATATGAGGACTTTTGATAATCTGTTCCATTTCTTGGAGTACCTTGCCTCCTTCGCGCATGATGGGGTCGAGGTGTTCCTTGAACTGTTCTATGAATGGTGAATAATAGTAGCCAATCTCCTCAATGATGAAGGAATAGATTTTCCATGTGTCATTGAAGGTAATGCGATTGTGTGCCACTTCATCCAAGGCATATTTTCTCAAATAGTCGATGTTTTCTGCCTGCAACGCCACTTCCTTGTCATCTTTCACAGGATGGAAATAGCGGTCTATCAGCACTTGCCGCTCTTGCAGGTTGCGCTGGTAAAAGATATTCTCATGGGTGATTGAGGTTTTGCTTTGCTCCACTTCCTCAAAATGCTCGGCATGAACACCGCTGATTGCTACACTCATTCCACCGATGTCCATCACCAGGCGGCGATCTCGGTCAATACGAATGATGTAGCCTTCCAATCCTGCCATCTCACCTGTGGTGATACGGAGAAGAATGCGGTTGCGAGCATAATAATGATAAGGGTGGAGAAGGAAACGGATACGCTCAGGTGAAGTCTCTACGATACGCATGAAGGGTTGCATCTGTGAATCTTTGATTTCTGCCACTCTGCCTGTGCTGCAGTTCTTGCACAAATAAGTACGAGGGAAATTCTTGTCAAGATAGGTTTGTATTTCTTCTGGAAAACCTTGAAAGAAGACCAGGCCGCTGACGGTCGGAACTTCCTGATGCTGCACCCTATGTTTGCCCTGTTTCTTGAAATACCGTATGGTTTTATGCACAAAATAGGTTCTGCCGTCTTTAATCAGCTGTGCCTCCATGCTCTTCACTTTGCTATGATGCATAAAGAGATACGACCATGTGGTTCCGTCCGATTGACGACACTTCTTTACCTCTGAACCAGTCTTTACGTCTGGCTCAGTAACGTGGTTGCCCTTTGGAGAAACAAGTTTCTCGTCGGCTGTAGGAAAAGAACTCGTACCATCCGGTTTCATAAATTCTGCTCTACTTTATGTCCTCAGCTGCAACCATACATGGTGGTTGTGGAAGCCTAGTCCATTTGTTCTTGTTGTGCATACTCTTAATCGTAATATGAGTGCTTGGCATGCAGCCTCTGCACATGTATCTTTATCTTACATTTGTTGCACACTCTTATGGTAAGAGATACAACTTGGTGCAAAAGTACAAAAAATAGTTGAATTACGCGTCAGATTTTTTCCTTTTCTGTATGTCACTCCCCAGATTTAACACAATTGTTTAGCAAATCTGCCTCGGAAGAACTCTCCAAATGGCAGATTTGCGGTCAATTCGGCCATTTTTGCTCTCTTACCATAAGAAAGGGCGAAATTAGCTAAACATTTTACCCTATCATTTGGGAAAGGGTTAAATATAACGATTTATTTACAACTCTTTTAAGATTTTGCTTATAATCCGTTTGTTGGCTTCATTGATGGTTGCTACGTCTAATGACTGCAAGTAAATCTGTGTGGTCTTATAGGAGTTGTGTCCCATGCCATGGCTGATGGTGGCTATTGGTATATTCATGTGCAAGGCTACGCTTGCCCACGTGTGGCGTGCCACATAGGTGGTGAGCGGTATCTTCAAGCCTACCATCTCACCGATTTTCTTCAGGTTGTAATTGGTGTTGTGCTCCACCTTGCGGTATGCCGTGTATGGAGAGGATTCCTTGCCTGTCAAGATGGGTAGCAGGTAAGGGGAGTCCTTCGTTTGTCCAGCGTACTTGTCGATGATGGCTTGCATCGGCTTCATCCACTCGATATTGAGATTTTGGTGGGTCTTGCGACGGTTGTAGTTCACCAAGCCACACTTCAAGTCGGTCTTCTTCAGGAACGCCATATCCACGAATGCCATTCCTCTGAGATAGAAACTGAGCAGGAACAGGTCTCGTGCCTTGTCAAGGGAGGAACCTATTGTCAAGTTCAGGTTTTCTATCTTGCGAATATCCTTTACAGAGATGGCTCGTTTGGCAGTTCTCACGTTAGCGGTTTGCACGTGAGCAAAGATATCCTTGGCTGGCGCATGGCCTGTTTCCACTGCCTTGTTGTAGAGTGTGCGCAGGGTTCGCAGATAGAAGGACACGGTGTTTTGTCCGATACCTCTGTTGAACAGCCATGCCTGATACATTTCCATCATCTCGCTGGTCATCTGAGAGAAGGTGAGGTCTTCGTGATTACGAAACTCCATGAAGCGGTTGGCAGCACTGACATAGTTGCTCTTGGTGCCTATGCACTGCATCTGTTCCTTCTTGTCTATCTGCAGGCGGAAGAAAGCAAAAACGCTCTGGCTCTGTGGCAGCTGCTGTATCTCCTTAGCTATGTCATCAATGGTATAAGGGATGCCATCCATCTCCTTGTCATGGATGATACGCTGCATCTGCTTCATCTCCCAATCTATCTGCGACTGGATGAGCTGTAGATGCGCCTGTCTGTTGTTGCGGTTAGAAACAATGATAGCCGACTTCTTGTCGTTCCACTCGTCCTCAAAGACATGATAGTCGGTACTCATCCAGCGCAAGTTGCGCTGGTGGATGAGGTGATAATACAATGTGCCTTCCTTTCCCGGCACCGAGGATGCTCTGAATTTTACTTTTACTGTTGCCATAATACTTTATTAAATGGGTGAATAATGTTTGTTAAAACCAGAAAGAATAAATAAATTAGTTTAAAATATAGCGTGGTTTCTATTTTTTTTGTAACTTTGCACAAAAACTTAGTAAGATCAATTATTCAATAAACAAAAATGAAGAAACAAGCAGTTATGTTTTTAGCTTTACTCAGCCAAAGTCTAGGCTTGACGTATGCTGATAATCTGACCGAGACTAGGGGCATCGGACAGTATCCGGGACGCCCATCGCAGTTTACGGCTCCTAAAATGGTGAAGGACCAAACCTATAGGAACATCGCCTTGAACCGAATGGTATATACTTCATCGAATGCTGATTTCAATCTTACGGGACATCTCGTAACCGATGGAATCATCACAAGTAAGGCTCCTTCGTTCTTGAGTGTGAAAACCAACGAGGGCGAGCTGTCTAACCGTGACAAGGAGAAGATGATTGACGGAAATACGGTGACAAGTCAATATATTAAAGGTGAAGATGCTTTCGTGGAGTTCAACTGGGATGCCATGAAGGTGAACCTCAAGAATCTGAAGTTCACCGGTGAGCTGGCTTACTACAAGGAAAAGGCTTCCGAAGGTTATGTGATTCGCGTGTTGGGTTCGCACAATGGTACCAAATGGGAGGTGCTGGGCGAGGGAAAGGGCGCCGGACTTCCTGGTGAGGCTACCAAGCAGCAAGTGAGCTCCGACCCTAACAAGTTCCAGGACGTGGTGCGCCTGCCACTCAGAAAACTGAATGTTGCCATTCCTTTGAAGAAGCAGGGCAACTATGAGCATGTACGCATCGAACTGAAGATGAAGGGTGCGGCATGGTGGCGTATTAAACTCATCGATAACACCACTTCGTGGCGTCCTTCCATGCACTTCTCAAGTGTATGGAAATCTGGCTTGACCAATAAGTTGAGTTCCAAGGCACAGTGGCTCTATGTGGATTTGGGTACAGAGGCAGACTTCGACCAGGTGAATCTCTTCTGGGTGAACAAGGCTCGCCACGGAAAGATTCAGGTTTCTAATGATGCCAAGAACTGGAGCGATATTGCTACCCTGGGACAGCAGAAGCAGAAGGGACTGGTAGAGAAAGTGGCTTGCAAGGGTCATGGCAGATATGTGAGATTGCAGTTGATAGAACCGGATGCTTCCGGCAGATTCGCCTTGTCTGAGATGCAGGTGATGGGTAAGGGCGGTTTGCATGCCGAGGCAGCCAATACGCTGGCTTCCAAGAATGGCAAGCAGATGCTTAACCAGTGGCAGTTGCGCCGCGAGGGAAGCGATGCCTGGATTCAGGCTACCGTGCCGGGTACCGTACTTACCAGCTATATGAACATCGGGGCGGTGCCTGATAACCGCTATGACGACAATATGCGACAGATTTCCGAGTCGTTCTTCAATTCTGATTTCTGGTATCGTACCACCATCAACCATCAGCCTTCTGCCAACAAGAAACAGCATACCTATCTCAACTTTGATGGTATCAACTGGAAAGCAGATATCCTTCTGAATGGTCAGAAGATAGGACGTATTGATGGTGCATTTATCCGCTCACGCATCGACGTGACCAGGAAGTTGAAGCCAGGTGCCAACAAGTTGGAGGTGCATGTTATCAAAAATGCTCACTTCGGCGTGGTGAAGCAGAAGAATCTTCAGAACACCGATTTGAATGGTGGTGAGTTGGGTGCTGATAATCCTACCTTCCACGCATCTATCGGATGGGACTGGATTACCAATACCCCAGGTCGTGAAATCGGTATCTGGAATGATGTGTATCTTACTCATGATAATGGCGTAAGTGTTTCAGACCCAGTAGTTACATCTACATTAAACTTGCCTGATACCCTGGCAACGATGACACCATCTGTGTTCCTGCAGAATGCGGACGCCGTGGCAAAGACCGTGAAACTGACGGGTTATATCGGAAAAATCAAGTTCGAGAAGGAAGTGAGTCTGCAGCCAAACGAGAAGCGTGAGGTGGCTTTTGCGCCTGCTGATTATCCGCAGCTCAAGAACCAGCGCATGAATCTCTGGTGGCCTAACGGCTATGGTTCACCTTATTTATATGATGCAGGATTCAAGGTATCTGACAAGGCTTCCGGCGAGATGCTTTCTGAGGTGACCTATAAGGCAGGTATCCGCCAGATGAGCTATGCCGACCTGGATACCCAGACCAAGATTTACATCAACGGCAAGCGATTGAATCCGCTGGGCGGTAACTGGGGCTTCTCGGAGACCAACCTCAACTATCGCGGACGTGAATATGATGCAGCCGTTCGTTACCATAAGGAGATGAATTACAACATGATTCGCGACTGGGTAGGACAGATTGGCGATGAGGAACTGTATGAGGCATGCGATAAGTATGGTATCATGATCTGGCAGGACTTCTGGCTGGCGAACCCATGGGACGGACCAGATCCTGATGACGACAAGATGTTCCTCGAGAACTCTGCCGATTACATCTCCCGCATCCGTAGTCATGCATGTATCGGCATCTATTGCGGCAGAAACGAGGGCTTCCCTCCTGCATCCATTGATAAGGTACTGAGAGAGCAGGTGAAGGCGATTCATCCACAGTTGGGCTATATTCCTAGCTCAGCCGACCTGGGTGTGAGCGGTCATGGTCCTTACCAGATGAAGTCACCATCTTTCTACTTCGCTAACCAGAGCCATAAGTTGCATTCGGAGCGTGGTATGCCTAATGTTCCTACCTTCGAATCGCTGAGCAGAATGATGGAACCGGAGCATTTGTGGCCACAAAGCGATGCCTGGGGACAGCATGATTATACATTGAAGGGTGCCCAGGGAGGTGAATCTTTCAACAACATCATGGAAAAGCGATATGGCAAGCCTCAGAGTGCAGAGCAGTTTACCAAGTGGGCACAGTGGCTGAACTATGATGGCTATCGTGCGATGTACGAGTCTTCTCAGCAAGACCGCCTCGGTTTGCTCATCTGGATGAGTCATGCCTGCTGGCCAAGCATGGTTTGGTGTACCTATGATTATTACTTCGAGCCAACCGCCGCTTACTTTGGTGTGAAGAAGGCTTGTGAGCCATTGCATATCCAGTATAATCCAGTGAAGAAGGTTGCCGAGGTGGTCAACTTTGCCGGTGGTGCCAAGAACGGTCTGGTGGCTAAGGTTCAGATTTTCGATATGTACGGAAAGCTGATTAAGGAGGATAGCCAGGAAGTGAATGTAGGTGAAGACCAGACTCTTGATGCGGTAAGCGTAAGCGAGCCGGATGAGGCTGTTTATTACATCAAGTTGACGCTTCAGCAGAGCAACCAGGTAGTATCTGACAACTTCTACGTGATGGGTAAGGAGGAGGATAATCTCCAGGCACTTTCTAAACTGCCAAAGGCAACGGTTGCCATCAGTGGCAAGCGCTTTGTTCAGCAGGGTGAGGAGTGGATTGGCGAGGTTGAAATCCGCAACACGGGCAATGTGCCAGCTCTCTTGATTCGTTTGAACCTGAAGGGTGGTGATGGCGAGCAGATTCTGCCTGTTATCTACAGCGACAACTACTTCAGTCTGATGCCGAATGAGTGCAAGAAGATCAAGGTTTCTTATCGCAATGAGGATGGCAGAGGTCAGGCTCCATACGTGGAGGTTACCGGTTTTAACAAGTAAATAAAAAAGCGCATCAGAATTCTGATGCGCTTTTTTATTTACTTGAGGAATCCCTGCTGCTTGAGGGCATCGAGAAATCCGATGCTCATGGCCTCGCAATCCTTTTTGGTATATCGGATGTCGGTGAAAACCTGGGCGAGGGTTTCTACGTTGTTGATGCGTACAAACTCCTTATTCTCTTCCAACGCTTCCTTCTCGGCGTAGAAATCATCAATCTTTGCTGGGGTGTAATCCTCGAAATGTTCGTTGTGGATGATGCTGCGCAATGGCAGGCGATCGCTCAGGGCTGGCTGCTCGGCAGGCCATCCGATGGTGAGGGTGGCAACAGGCATCACGAGTTTTGGCAGTTTCAGCGTGTCGATGATCATCTTTGGCATATACACCGTGGTGCCCAGGAAGCAGGTTCCCAAACCAGCCTCTTCTGCCAGGTTGGTGAATGTCTGCGTGAAGAGCAGGGCATCGGTAGCCGCATTCATGAACGAGAGGATGTTGTCGTATCCCGGAGTACCCTTGCGGTTTTCCGCCCAGAGGGTGGTGCGGCGATAGTCGGCGCAGATGGTGAGCACCACAGGAGCGCCTGTTACCATCGGCTGGTTGAAGTGGGCAGGAGCCAGGGCTTTCTTGCCTTCTTCGCTTCGGGTTACCACCACGCTGTAGAGTTGCAGGTTGCCCATGGTAGGAGTGCGCATCGCCTCTTCGAGCAACTGGTTCAAAAGTTCATCTGTAACCTCTTTGTCGGCATATTTGCGGATAGAGGTTCTGTTCTTGATTGATTCCATATCTTTTTTCTTTTTTTTATGCAAAGATACTGAAAGTTTTCCGAAAACGGCCGTCTTCTATAGTAATTTTTGGTTAATTATCGTTCAATCAGCGAATTTTTGATGAAATATCTGCCCAAACGTTTCATATTTTAGAAATATTGTTTTAATTTTGCAGCTAATTATTAAACGTTTGATATGAAATATACTGAAGATATGAGCTTCGAAGAAGCATGCCAGGCTTTTCTGGCGGAGATGAAAGCCGGTTTGGCTACTCTTCACGAGCATTTTGATGGAGAAACCACCGATTGGAAAAAGCTCCATCTACCTTTAGCAAAATTGATCTCTGATGAGACGCATGGCACCCTCTGCGACCCGGAGGTGGTGGAAGTGCGCCCTAAGGAACTGGAGTGCGATGTGGTGAGATACCAGAACAATAAAGAAAAATGGGTTGCCCTGGTGGGATTGCTCAACGGGCATCCATACGAGATATTTACCGGTTTGCAGGATGAAGACGAAGGCATCATGCTCCCGAAATCCGTGACCAAGGGAAAGATTATCAAGACTGTGACCGGAGAGGGACAGAAACGATACGACTTCCAGTTTGTCAACAAGCGTGGCTATAAGATTACCGTAGAGGGATTGAGCGAGAAGTTCAATCCGGAGTATTGGAACTATGCCAAACTGATTTCCGGTGTACTGCGCTATCGCATGCCTGTCGCCAACGTCATCAAACTGGTTGATCAGCTTCAGCTTACCTCTGAAACCCTCAACACCTGGCGTGTGGGAGTGGAGAGATCTCTGAAGAAGTATCTCAACGATGATATCCAGGAAGACAAGTGCAATCAGGAAGATAAGTGTAATCTTGAGGAAAAGAACCCTTCTGAATCTGTGAGCGATGGTGAAGAGCAGTAAGATTTATCTCAGGAATGTTCGCTTCCATGCCTATCATGGAGTGTTGGAGCAAGAGAATACGGTGGGCAACGATTATCTCGTCAACCTGTCGCTGGAATACGATTTCTCCCGTGCCATGCAGACCGATGAACTTAGCGGCACCATCAATTATGCTGAGGTGTATGAACTGCTGAAAAGGGAAATGGCAAAGCCTAGCAAGCTTCTGGAGCATGTGGCTGGGAGAATCGGCGATTCGCTCTTTGCAGCCTATCCTTCCATCAAGGAAATACAATTGTCTGTTACCAAGATAAATCCGCCGATGGGTGCCGATAGTGACGGCGCTGGGGTGGAAGTTGTATTAACAAATGATAAAACTTAACTGTAGATTTAGGTTTTCTGATAATAAAGTAGTAATTTTGCAAAATCATCTGAATGATGTGTAAGAAAATAACATTGCTGTTGGCTTTGATGTGTATGCTGGTAGTGACGGTGTTCGCAGCCAACAAGCGTTTTACGCTGGTTATCGACCCAGGACATGGCGGCCATGATGCTGGTGCAAGAGGTGCCATCTCCATGGAGAAGAATATCAATCTTACCGTGGCTCTGCGCTTCGGTAAATACGTGGAACAGAACATGCCTGAGGTGCGTGTTATCTATACCCGAAAGCAGGATGTGTTTATTCCGCTTCACGAGCGTGCGAATATCGCCAATCGTGCCAATGCCGACCTGTTTATCTCCGTGCATACCAATGCGCTTCCGGCAGGCAAGGTGGCACGTGGCTTCGAAACCTATACGCTGGGTATGCACCGCGCCAAGGACAATCTGGATGTGGCGATGCGAGAGAACTCGGTGATTTCGATGGAGAAGGGCTTCGAGCAGACTTACGAAGGTTTCGACCCGAAGTCTTCCGAGAGTTACATTATCTTCGAGTTCATCCAGGGTAAGAACATGGAGCGCAGCGTGGATCTGGCTCGAATGATTCAGCGCAGCGTGTGCGATAGCGGTTGTCGTCCTGATAAGGGCGTACATCAGGCTGGATTCCTGGTGCTTAGAGAAACTTCGATGCCGAGCTGTTTGATAGAGTTGGGTTTCATCACTACGCCTGATGAGGAGCGGCTCTTGAATGATAATGCCAAGGTTGACGACATTGCCAAAGGCATCTATGAGGCTTTCGCCAAGTATAAGAACAAGTACGACCGGTCGGTTTCCGTGCCTTATCGTGCTGCGAATCGACAGGAAAGCACCCTGCCGAAAATCGTTCCGGATTCTTATAAGGAAGAGGCGGAAAACAGAAGGGTGAAGAAGCAGGAACCCGTAAGAAGAACGAGAGCATCAAAAACTGATGATTCTGACAGAAAGGCTGATACGGTAGCTTCTCAGTCGCGAAATGCTCCGAAAGATGCACCGGTGTTCAAACTTCAGATATTCGTAGGTAATCGGAATCTCCGAAAGGGCGATGCTCATTTCAAGGGTGAGACGGAATTCGACAGTTTCCAGGAGGGCAACCTGGTGAAATACACCTTGGGGGCATCTACCAACTATAATGAGATTTATCGCTTGCGCAAGGAAAAGATGGAGAAGTTCCCGGAAGCATTCATCATTGCCTTCAAGAATGGAGAGAAGTATGATGTGAATCAGGCTATCCGAGAATTCAAGCAGAATAGGAACAGATAATAAAAAGAACAAAATTAGATAGATATGAAACTTACAAAGGAAATTAGGATAGCGTTAGTCGCTGTTGTTGGTATCTTGGTGATGTATTTCGGAATCAATTTTCTGAAAGGCATCAACCTGTTTTCCACCAACAACACCTATTACATGACGTTTGATGACATACAGGGTCTGGGCGCCTCTACTCCTATCTATGCCGATGGTTACAAGGTGGGAACGGTAGACAAGGTGGATTTCGACTATTCGGGTGATGGTCCTATCAAGGTGAAGGCCGATATCAATAAGGATTTGAGAATTCCTGCGGGGAGCAAGGCTGAGATAGAGAAAGACATCATGGGCAATCTCCAGGTGAACCTTCTGCTTGCCAACAATCCGCGCCAGAGAATAGAACCAGGTGATATTATTCCTGGCTATGTGAACGCCGGAATGATGGGAAAGGCGGCCGAACTGGTACCGGTGGTAGAGAAGATGTTGCCTAAGTTGGATTCCATCCTCACAAACGTGAATGCTCTTCTGGCTGATCCTGCCCTGGCAGCTTCGCTTCACAACGTGGAGACTATCACCAACAACCTCACCGTTTCTACCCGAGAGTTGAATACGCTGATGGCTGGTCTCAACAAGCAGGTGCCTGGCATGATTGGCAAGGCGAATGGCGTGCTCGATAATACCAATCGACTGACGGCAAACCTGGCTAGCCTCGATGTGCAGGGCACACTCAACAGAGTGAATGCCACACTGGAGGGTGCGCAGAAGTTTACCGACCAGTTGAACAGCGGAAAGGGTAGTCTGGGCTTGTTGATGAACGATACCAAGCTCTATGACAACCTGACCTCTACGATGTCGCACGCAGATTCTCTGGTTATCGACCTGAAGGCGCATCCAAAGCGTTATGTTCACTTCTCTATCTTTGGCAAGAAAGACAAGTAAAAGGGGCGTTTTTGTTCTAAAATGCTAGGAAATCAGGAAATAGCTTAAATTAATTTTGTCTAAATAATAAAGACGATGTTTCACGCCCCGAAATGTGAGCCGAACTTGTTGTAGTTTAGCCATTTCGGGGTGTTGCAAAATTGTTTCACTGTCACTAAAACGCAACTGTGGATAACTTTCTTAGTTGCTTGATTCTCAGTTGGTTGCAAGTGTGTCTTAAAATATTATAAATGGGGTGATTTGCTACTCTCCGTTTTTTTTCGTAACTTTGCAACCGATTTCACATCCAGGTGGTGTGGAGATATTTCAAAATCTTTAAAAATAGGTTAATTAAACAATTTAAAATATAGGTAATAAGTGTCAATGTTAGCAAGTCCAAAGGCGCTTTGGGACAATAGTCTTTTGTTCATAAAGGATAATGTTTCGGAGCAGCAATATAATACATGGTTTAGACCAATAGTCTTCGAGTCGTATAAACCTTCGACTAAGACTTTATTGGTTCAAGTTCCAAGTCCGTTTGTATACGAGTACTTGGAACAGAATTATGTTGGCTTGTTAAGTAAGGTGCTTCATCGAAATTTTGGCGACGGAATCCGTCTCACCTATCGTGTGGTAGCTGCTGATAAACAGCAGCCTGTGGCGCAGGGAGTAGATGCCGAAGCGAGCGACGATGTTGATGCCTCGCGAAATGCGATGAATCAGCAGGTAGGAATGCCAGCCGATGTTCAGCAGCAGGAAGACATTGATACCCAGCTTGACCCAAAGCTCACCTTTAATACATACGTAGAGGGAGACAGCAACAAACTGCCTCGATCGGTGGGATTGTCTATTGCTGAGCATCCGAACACTACGCAGTTTAACCCGATGTTCGTCTATGGTCCTTCTGGTAGCGGAAAGACTCATTTGGTGAATGCCATCGGGTTGAGAGCCAAGCAGTTGTATCCTCAGAAACGAGTGCTTTATGTAAGTGCCCGTCTCTTCCAGACGCAATATACGGATGCAGTGCTGCATAATGCAAGCAACGATTTCATCAACTTCTATCAGTCTATCGATATTCTGATTGTGGATGATGTGCAGGATTGGGCAGGAAAGGCTAAGACCTTGAACACCTTCTTCCATATTTTCAACCACCTCTTCCGCAATGGTAAGCGAATCATTCTGGCAAGCGACCGACCTCCTGTGGAGTTGAAGGACATGCCTGATCGTCTGATTACCCGTTTCTCTTGTGGATTGGTTGCTGAATTGGAGAAGCCAAATGTGGAACTTTGTGTCGATATTGTGAGCAGTCAGGTTCGCAAAGACGGCTTGAAGATTCCTAAGGATGTGGTTTCTTACATCGCCCAGACCTGTAACGGCAGTGTTCGTGACTTGCAGGGTGCCATCAATGGACTGTTGGCTTATAGCATCGTTTACAACAGCAGCATCGATATCAAGTTGGCAGAACGCGTGGTAAAGCGTGCCGTGAAGGTAGAGGAGAGTACCAAGACTCTCACCCTTGATGAAGTGGTAGAGGCTGTATGTTCTCATTATAAGGTGACGGTGGCTGCCGTAAACAGCAAGAGCCGCAAGCGTGAGTATGTGGAGGCTCGTCAGGTGGCGATGTATCTGGCACAGAAACTTATCAAGATGCCGGCTTCGAGAGTGGGCAAACTGATTGGTAATCGTGATCATAGCACTGTTATCCACAGTACTACGAAGGTGGAGGAACGTTTGAAGGTGGACGCTGAGTTCAGCGATGAACTGGCAAGCATCGAGAGCGGCTTGAAGGTGAAGAAGTAATTCTTGGGCGTTTTTTTTTCTAAAGAAGCCCTGATCACATAGATAAGCACGGAACCTTGGTATAGTGGTTCTCGTTTATATAAATGAAATAAAAGGAAGCCTGGCAAGTTTGTATTTGCCTTGGCTTCCTTTTTCCGTCTATAAACTAATAACTATAAACTATCAACTCTTTTTCATCATCTTCTTCCATTTAAAGTATCCGGCTACGGCGATGATGACGTAGAGACC
>OBIB01000276.1_pt1 | contig 20513 bp, 20 predicted proteins | sample 1496261 | NCBI WGS metagenome assembly OBIB01 (sample SAMN05065771, study PRJEB22554) | human gut metagenome | biome: ENVO:2100002; feature: ENVO:00000062; material: ENVO:00002003 | host: Homo sapiens | place: USA
CTTACGGATAGAGAGGTTCATACGACCACCATCACGTACACCCTGTGCAAGACCTACCAACTTAACTGGGATACCGATAGTGATAGGCTTCTGATCGTTCACCTCGTAGAAGTCAACGTGCAGAGGAGCGTCTGTTGTTGGGTGGAACTGGATCTCCTTCATGATAGCTGTACGGCTCTCACCATCGATGATGAGGTTGATAACGTATACATGAGGAGTGTAGATAATCTTACGCAACTCTGTAAATGGAACTGCGAATGACAAAGCCTCAGGAGCACCGTTAGCATCCTTCTTCTCACCATAAAGGTTACATGGGATAAAACCTTCCTTACGCAATGCCTTAGAAGCTTTCTTGCCAAGGTCTGTACGCTTCTGACCTGTTACATTAATCTCTTTCATTTGTGTTACTCTAAATTAAGTTGTGAATAATAATTTTGCCTTAACTCGCCATCACACGGATTAGCTTTGTTTTAAGCATGCCCCGCGAGGTTTTCTCGCAAAGCGGGTGCAAAATTACTACTTTTATTTGAATTACGCAAGTTTTAGCCCGTTTTTTCTTCCTTTAGATGCGTTAAATATTTAAAAACGCTCTTCTAACCTTAAAAAAATAGAAAAGATTACCCGTTTTCTTGCATATTATATATTAAATATGTAAATTTGCAGTGTTTTAGGTAAATATATAAATAAATCTTTTAAATTATTAGAGAATGATTAATAGGGATTTGATTAGACGTAAGATTGTGCAGTTAACCTACGCATACTATCAGAACGGCAATCATAATATTGATAATGCTGAAAAGGAGCTCATGTTTGCTCTCTCAAAGTCGTATGATTTGTACAACTACATGTTGCAGCTCATGGTGGCTATCACCCAGGAGGCTCGCAAGCGTTATGACGTTGAGGTGGCACGAGCTCAGCGTGAGGGTACACCAGAGCCTTCTTCAAGAATGGCTTTCAACCGCTTCGCTACGCAGTTGGAGGAGAACAAGATGCTCGTAGAGTGGATTGATATCAAGAAGTCTTCATGGGAAGAGGATATCGAAGTGGTCCGCAAGCTCTATACTGCCATTGTCTCTAGCGATCTCTATACCAGTTATATTGATGGTTCCATGACGAAGGATCACGAAGAGGGAGAACTCGATGACTATGCATACGACCGTGAGTTCTGGCGCCGTGCCTACAAGGCTTTCATCCAGAACAATGATGAACTCGATGCCATGCTCGAAGAGAAGAGCCTCTATTGGAACGACGATAAGGACATCGTAGATACCTTCGTGCTGAAGACCATCAAGCGCTTCGACCCAGCCAACAAGGCAAACCAGGAGTTGCTCCCAGAGTATAAGGATGCAGAAGACCGCGACTTTGCCCGCAAGCTCTTCCGTGCCACTCTGCTCAATTGCGAATCCTACCAGCACTATATCAGCGATGCCTGCCGCAACTGGGATTTCGGACGCCTGGCTTACATGGATGTGGTAGTCATGCAGATTGCCATCGCCGAGATGATGACTTTCCCTGGCATCCCGGCCGTCATTACTATCAATGAGTATGTGGAACTTGCCAAGTTATACAGCACTCCTCGAAGCGGTGGTTATGTGAATGGTATGCTCGATAGCATCGCCCGTTTCCTCAACTCTCGCGGACTCATCCAGAAGGAAATGCCAGAGCGCAAGAACAACAAAGGCGGTCAGCATCCTAATCACTCAAACCATCCACATCGCCCACATTACGATAAGTAATATATATTATAATGTACGCGTACATTATAAATGGCATGATGCCGAGTATGATAGAGTGAATAGATAGATAAATAGATAATTCAACAAAATAATAGCATAAAGACATGACAAATTTGGTATTGCAAGCAGCTGCTGGTGGTAGCAGCATGAGTTTCCTTATTATGATGGTAGCTATCTTCGCTATCATGTGGTTCTTCATGATCCGACCTCAGCAGAAGAAGCAGAAAGAGATACGCAAGTTCCAGAACTCTCTCGCCGAGGGATCTAAGGTGGTTACAGGTGGCGGTGTTTATGGCACCGTAAAGCATGTAAACCTTGAGCAGAACACTGTAGATGTGGAGATTGCACGTGGCGTGGTCATCACTGTAGCCAAGGGCTATGTATTTGCCGATGCTGCCAGCCAGACTCCTAACGCATAAATAGGATTCACTAGGAACTCTCATGCGTAGTGTTCGGAACATATTGAAAGCTGTCAGAAACTTCCTGTTCAGTGGCCTGAATAAGGAGTTTCTGATTTTTTTGTTCTTTCTCGCTCTCAGCGGCGCCTTCTGGTTGTTGATGACGCTCAATGAGACCATGGAGAGAGAATTCAAGATTCCTATGCGCTTGACCGGCGTGCCTAGAAATGCCGTGATAACGGGTGAACTGCCTGATACCGTGCGCGTTACGGTGAGGGATAAGGGGTTCACGCTCGTTACCTACGATTTCCGTCCTCTCGTCTTCCGATTCAGCAACTATGCTGATGAGGATGAAGGCAAGGGAACGATACCGCTGACGGATGTGCAGAAGCAGGTGCTCTCGCAGATGTATGGTTCCAGTAAACTGCTGCAGGTAAAACCGGGTGCATTCGACTTCTATTTCACCTATGGAACTTCCAAGAAGGTGCCGGTGGTGTTCAGGGGAAAGATTACGACCAGCAAGAGTTATTATCTGGCTCATACGGAGTTCTATCCGTCTATGGTCACCGTGTATGCCAACAAGCAGCAGCTTGACAAACTTCAGTCGGTAGAGATAGAACCTTTCAATTACCGCAATCTTCAGGATACCATCCGCCAGGCGGTGAAGATCAGGAAGATTCGTGGCGTTAAAATCGTTCCGCCTACGGTTAGATTGTCGGTTTATCCGGATGTGCTCACCGAAGAAACTATCGATGTGCCGATTACTGCCATCAATATGCCGCCAGGCATGGTGCTCAGAACCTTCCCTTCCAAGGTAACAGTGAGGTTTACCATCGGAGCCAGTCTCTTCCGTACCATCAAGCCAAACCTGTTTAAGGTGGTGGTAGATTACGAAGAGTTGGCAGCCAATCCGTCGGATAAATGCACCTTGCAACTTCGCAGTGTGCCACGCTCCGTGAGCAAGGCATCGCTCGAAATAGATAGGGTGGATTATCTGCTGGAACAGCAGTGATGGTTTATAGTTTACAATTTATAATTAATAATTCATTGTTATGAAGATAGCTATAACGGGGGGCATAGGTAGCGGAAAGAGCTATGTGTGCAGAATCTTGGAGAAGCACGGCATCAGGGTTTACGACTGCGATGCCGGGGCTAAGCGATTGATGAGGCAGGATGCTGACTTGCAGACCGACTTGAAGAAATTGGTGGGCGAGCAGGTGTATAGTGCCGATGGCATCTTGCAGAAGCCCGTGCTTGCCCAGTTTATCCTCACCAGTGAGGTCAACAAGCAGGCAGTGAATGATGTGGTGCATCCAGCCGTGGCACGCGATTTCGAAAAGAGCGATTGCAGCTGGTTGGAGAGTGCCATCCTCTTTGATAGCGGTTTCTATCGTCGCACCCATTTCGACTTCGTGGTCTGCGTCACAGCTCCCATCCCCGTGCGTATCGAACGCATCATGCAGCGCGATCATATCTCGCAGCAGAAGGCACAGCAATGGATAGATGCCGTGATGCCGCAGGAAGAACTCAAAGCCCGTTCTGATTTTGAAATCGTGAATGATGGAGTGAGGGATGTGGAAGAGCAGGTAGTGAATCTGCTGAATCATTTGAAATAAAAGAAATCATATAAAAATAGAAGAATAAAGAAAATGGAAACAATCCTTTCAATTGCAGGCAAGCCAGGCCTTTATAAACTGGTTTCAAGAGGTAACAGAACTCTTATCGTTGAGACTCTCGACGAGACTCACAAGCGTGTGCCAGCTTTCGCAACAGACCGTGTAACAAGTCTTGGCGACATCGCTATGTATACTGATGCAGACGAGGTTCCATTGTGGGAGGTTCTCGACAGCGTAAGCAAGAAGGAAGAGGGCAAGCCTAGCACCTTCAACTACAAGAAGGCTTCAGCTGCTGAGCTCCACGATTACTTTGCTGAGGTTCTTCCTAACTACGACCGCGACCGTGTACACGACAGCGATATCAAGAAGCTCCTCCAGTGGTACAACATCCTCGCTAAGTACGGCATCACCGATTTCAAGGCTACTCTCGCTCCTACAGAGGGTGAGAACGTAGATGATCGTGCTGAGCAGGTTGCTGAGTAAATCCCGTCAGATTTTTTAGGCACGGATTACACAGGTTTTTTAGGCACGGATTACACGGATTACACGGATTTTTTTTGAGATAATAACTCGTTTTGAGTTATCTCTCTTTTTGAGCATGTCTCTATAAATCCGTGTAATCCGTGTAATCTGTGCCTAATTCTTTTCTCTCAGTCTATAAATCCGTGCCTAATTCTTTATTCCTTTTCTATCTTTTTCAATTCCTTCTCAAATCTTCTGCGATACATTTCACCCGCTATGGTCAAACCAAACGGGAAGGCTATCCAGATGCCCAGCAAGCCCATGCCGCATGGAAAACCGAGGGTATAGCCCAAAGGCAATGAAATGACGAAGTAGGCGATGAAGGCATAGAGCACCATCGGCTTTACGCAGGCGATGCCTCGCAGCGCATTGGCAAAGGTATACTGCAGGCCGTCGCCAAACTGATATACCATCATCAGGATAATCAATACCGCCACGTAAGCCTGAACCTCAGCATTGTCGTTAAACCAGCCGCCTATCTGGTGGCGGAGCAAGAGCACCGGCAAACCCATGCACAGCGAGAAGAGCAGGTTTAGTCGGAATCCGTCGTAGGCATTGCGGCGCACCGCAACATAGTCTTTCTGTCCCATAAAGTGGCTCACGCGGATAGCCATCGCTGCCGCCATACCCGAAAGCACCAGATAGAACAGCTGCGAAATGGTAATCATCACCTGGTGAGCCGCCAGCGGAATGGTGCCCAGCCAGCCCACCATCACGCAACTCAGCGTAAAGGCAGCCGATTCCATACCCAATTGCAATGCCACAGACCATCCCAACCGGTTCATCTCCTTGAAATCCACCTTGTTGATTTCACTATGAATGATATTGTGTCTGTAATCAGCAAATTTCCTGCATGCCATCACCATGCCCACCATCGCCGTAGCCATGAGGATGCGGCTTACCAGGGTAGAGATGCCCGCTCCGAGCAAACCCAGCTCCGGGAATCCCGCAACACCGTAAATCAATACCCAGTTGCCCAGGATGTTGACCACGTTTCCGCCTATCATTGCCCACATCGCCACCTTGGTCTGTCCGATACCATCCAGGAATTGCTTCATCGTGAAGAAGATGCCCATGAAGAGCACCGATGCCAGATTCACCAGAAAATAGGGGCGGATGAGTGTGAGCAGTTCCTCCGGCTGTCCGATGCGCCCCAGGTTGAAGTAGAGCAGGATGAGAACCAGGGTGAAGAGAATGCCCGTAATCATGTTGGAAAAGAAGGAATTGCGCACCTTCTGTCCGATGCAGTCTGTGCGTTCCTCTCCGTAAAGCCTGCCGATGATAGGGGTGAGTCCGTAGGTGAATCCCATGTAGGATACGAATACGAGACCGAAGATGTTGTTCACCAGTCCGGCAGCCGCCAGTTCGGGGGTACTGTGATGACCAATCATCAGCGTGTCGGCGAATCCCAGGATGATGGTACCCAGCTGTCCGATGATGATAGGAATGCCGATGGAAAGCAGTTCCCTGTAGTGATGTTTATTGTGGCTTGTTATTGATGTCGTATGAGTCTTCATTACTTGGTTGTTTATTTTACTATTAATGCTATTATTATATGATTTATGATTTCTCTTTCGTCTTTGAATCGGCAAAGTTACAGCTTTTTTATGAGAACTCCAAATAATCTTCTGAAAATTGTTGGTGATGTGAGATAATTGTATTGTATTCCGGGTGCTTAGCGGAATGCATCAGGAGTTCTTGCATGATGCCTTTTCCTATCCTTTTCATGGCTATTCTCCGCAAATTTGCGGAGAATAAGGCAAATAATCTCCGCAAAACTTGCAGCATTTGATAGCCAAGGGCATATTGAGACCCACAGGAGAGGGAGGCAGAAGTACCAATTATGAGTTGGTTTTTCCTTGATAAAGCGTAGGGCTTCTTGGTTGCAAGAACGTCTCTTGTTTTTATGTTCGGAACCTCTATTTCGGAAACATCAACAATATTCAAACAATTAAAAAAGTTTAAATAAGCAAACAAACAAGCTGATATTCAGCTTGATTTGTTAATGTTGGGTTCGAAACCGCCATTTCGGAAACAGCGGTTTCGAAAATAGCATTTTATTCCACGATTATGGATATTAATTGAAAGGATGTTTCTTCTTGGTTTTAAGAATATATCTTTCAGGGTTTAAGTATGTCTCTTTCGGGGTTTAAGTACAACTCTTTCGGGGTTCGAGAAGGTATCTTCTTGACTGTTGTGACTAGGCTCAGCAGACCTGCTGAGCCTAGTCGGCAGGTCTGCTGACTGCAGTCAGCACGTCTGTTGAGCCTAGTGGTAACACCTTTAAAGCGTACAACTACAACCTGAATAGTCGTACGAGTATATACCTCTTATTCGTACGACCATATACCCTTTAGTCGTACGAGTATATACCCTTTATTCGTACGATTATATACCTCTTAGTTGTACGACCATACATCTTTTAGTTGTACGACTATATATCTTTTGGTTGTACGACCATACATCTTTTAGTTGTACGACTATATATCTTTTAGTTGTACGACCATACATCTTTTTTTACACCCCTTACTTCTATCTTTGCATTAAAAACTTAGAAAGAAATGATGAATTGTAATAATAACATACAAATAATCAAGCACTGTATCTATTCTTCCAAATGGACGGCGAGAGTAGGGCGGAGGCAATCCTTCGTGCCTTTCAGCAATATACTTTTGTGATAAGTTTGAGTGGAATGGGAGATAGAAACTGTTAAATTTTGGAAAAACGGACAAAAAGATGCGTAAATACCTTGGAAAAACGGACAAATTATTGTATATTTGCCATGGAAAAGCGGACAAAATACGCCCGTTTAATATTAGAAAAGGGGACAAGAATATGATTAAACGTAAGATAGACAGATATTTAGCTGATTTTTTTGAAACGAATAAGAAAGCTTTGATGTTGACAGGAGCAAGGCAGATAGGAAAAACATATTCTATCCGTCGTTTTGGGCATGAAAATTTTGAAAGATTCATAGAAATCAACTTCATCGAAAATCCTGGCTTGGTAAAGGTCTTCAGCAAGGCGAAGAATAGTCAAGAAATCTTGTTGCGTCTTTCCACAGTGATCAGCCAGGATTTAGTCAAGGGCAGTACCCTTGTGTTCTTTGATGAAGTGCAGGAATGCCCGGAAATCGTAACCGCCATCAAATTTCTGGTGGAAGAGGGGAGCTATCGCTATGTTTTAAGCGGTAGCCTATTGGGCGTGGAGCTCAAGAATCTCCGTTCAGCACCAGTGGGATATATGGATGTGAAAGATATGTATCCTCTTGATCTGGAGGAGTTTGCTACTGCAGTTGGTATCAACGATAGAATTATAGATGCTTTGAGGAAACATTTTACAGAAGGGATTGCTGTAGATGAATTCATCCATGAAAAGATGATGGAGGTATTCCGCCTTTATCTTATAGTAGGTGGAATGCCTGCAGCTGTTGATAAATATCTGGCTACCAATAATCTGCAAGAGGTAATGGCAGAACAACAGGCAATCATACGCCTGTATAAGCAGGATATAGCGAAATATGATCCTAACCATAAATTGTATATTCAGGAAATCTTTGACAGGATTCCTGCTGAGCTTGATGCCAAGAACAAGCGTTTCATATTGAAAAACCTGAATGAAAACATCAAGTTCTCACGTTATCAGAACAGTTTCTTGTGGTTGAAGGATGCTGGTGTTGCTTTGCCTGTATATAATGTAGAAGAGCCTACTGTGCCTTTGATTTTGTCGAGCAGCAGAAACTTATTCAAGTTGTTTATGGCTGACATCGGTCTTTTGGCAAGTCTTTATGCGGATGGCATTCAACTGAAGATTTTGGATAACGAACCGTCTATCAACTTTGGTTCGGTATATGAGAATGCCGTAGCACAAGAGCTCTGGGCGCATGGCTTCCAGTTGTATTATTATAACAGCAAGCGTCAGGGGGAACTGGATTTTGTGATAGAGCAAAATGGTGAGGTGTTGCCGTTAGAGGTTAAATCGGGCAAGGATTATGAGCGTCACAAAGCGCTTACGAATGTGGTGAGCTCAACAACTTATCAGATTTCTAAAGCCTATGTGCTGTGTAATGATAATGTGAAGAAGGTGGGAAAAATCACTTATCTCCCTATTTACATGCTGATGTTTATCAAGAAAGAACAGAAGCTGCCTACCAAATATTCCATTGATTTAAGCGGACTAGTTTAAAGGAGCTCATTGTACCTCTTAGTTGTACGACTATCTTTGTGTGAAATAAATAGACATTCTGTAGCCCTCTGTGCGGTTTCTCGATGAACGCTTGGTGAGGCAAAAAGCGTTACGTTACGGTTGTGACAGTTTTTCTCGCACCCCTCTTTCTTTCGTTATATAGAAGGAACTTATATATTAAATATATATAAGTTATTATATACTACTTACAGATTGAAACTTGCAAAAAACGGAATACCCCCTTCGAAAAAAAACTGTCACAACTGTAACTGTAACGCTTTTGAGCTAAATGAGAGCAAAAACGCACTAAGCTTTTCCGGATATCATCTCATTGAGTTCCTGGTATCATCTCATTGAGTTCCTGATATCAACTCATAGTTTTCTCACCCAAAGATCTATGAGTTTTTATTTTTAACTGAATCCGCCGCAAATGTTAATTCCGTTTAACGGAACTGTGCAGGGTGTTTTTTGGTGGTATCCGAGAAAAGTTGTACCTTTGCACCGTCATTCAGAGAAATCGTCCCCTTCTGATTTTTTAGAAAGCCAAGAGTTACTTACCATTCCTTCATTGCTCGCTACTCACTACACATTACTCACTAATCACTACTCACTACACACTACTCATCACTAAAAAAATGGACAGGGAACATTAAGTATCGTAAAGTAAAGTGCACTCCACGAAATGGTAAGAACGCAGGTAAGTAACTTTTGTATGACTACAGCCATTGGTACGTCGATCGGAGTAATGAGCTGTATGTGAGTTATGGGAAAGTAATGAAAGCAAGCAAAAGAGTTAGGTTAGGTCTAGCAATGCTGCGTTTCGCAGCGTCGCTAGACTTGACTTTTTTGTTTTTTCGCTGCTATCATTATTCTCAAGCCACAGCCAATCGTGACAAGCACAATCAAGCATTTGATGCATAGAACTAAAAAAGAGTATATAGCTGTAAACCAGAGTGTTAATCCACATGATGCAGCGAAACGCTGCGTATGGGTAGAGACAGTGAGCTGTTCTGGTTCTGCCAGTTAACTGTTCTACGTCAACAGTAAATTAGCCAGACCTACCTATTCTAGTGACCCTGTGAAACGCAGGGTCACTAGACTTAAAGTATTGATAGCCAGTAATATATGCTTTTAATCGCTTAGGATTTACTTTTACTAAAAGCGTTACATTACAGTTGTGACAGTTTTATTTTGGCCTCCTATTACAATATATGTTAGCATTCCTAATGGCTGTGTATAGCCAATATTTTGAAAAAAATATGAGAAAAGTAACGTAAGTGGAATATTTTTTGTACTTTTGCATTTGAAACAAAATACAAGGCTTATGAAATCGAGATTCTTAACAAATTATACAGAGACAACCTTCTTGTCAACCATTCAGATGAACTTGCGTCGCTGCAAGGCATTTGATTTCTCGGTCAGTTTTATCAAGAAAGCCGGTCTGGTACTCCTGTCTAAAGATATCAAAGCAGCTGTAGAGCGTGGAGCCAAAGGAAGAATCATCACTTCTACCTATCAGAACTTCACGGATGTGGAATCCTTGAACTTTTTCATGAGCCTAACCCGGTATCCCAATTTTGAATGCCATCTGGATGATGAATGCTTCCACGATGAGAAAAACTATTCTACCAATGGATTCCACTCCAAGGGCTATCTCTTCGAGATGGAAGATGGATTCGAGATGATTGTTGGGTCATCTAATATCACCCGTTATGCTTTGTTGAAAAACATAGAGTGGGATTTGGTTGTAAACTGCGACCGTGATACCGAGGCTTATCTTGATGCAATGAATGAGTTTGAAAATCTTTGGAACCAGACCTATGAATTATCACAGGATAGAATCAAGGATTACTCAACGAAACTCAGTTTTGCGATAGAGCGTTGGGATATGGATTACGATATGGCGAATTCCGATATCAAGCCTAACTATATGCAGCGCAAAGCGCTTCGTGAATTGAATCGTTACCGTGCCATCGGACAGGAGAGGGCTTTGGTGATTTCTGCTACAGGTTCCGGAAAGACATATCTGGCAGCATTTGATGCGCTCAATTTCAATCCGGACAGGTTACTCTATATTGTGCACGAGGGATCCATCTTGAAGAAATCCCTGGAGACATTCCAAAAGGTATTTGGTGGCTCTAAAACTTGCGGCTTGTATAATGCGGAAGCAAAGGAAACAGAAGAAGATTTTCTGTTTTCTACCAATGTATCTATGTGTCGCTCACTCGAACTCTTTGATAAGAAGGAATTCGATTATATCATCATCGATGAGTGTCATCATGCTGTTGCGGACAGTTATCGGAAAATCATCGACTATTTTGAGCCAGAGTTCCTGCTGGGTTTGACAGCTACCGAGAACCGTATGGATAATCAGGATGTAGTAGAGATTTTCGGCAATAATATCCCATACGAGTTGCGACTTCGTGATGCCATCATCAATGATCTGATAGTGCCATTCCATTATTTCGGCATTCGTGACGAACTGGTTGATTATGGCTTGACAGCTTCAGGAGAACGCCGTTTGATTTCGCAGATTTCTACACCGGAAAATTGTGAGTTTATCCATCAACAGATTGAAAAACATCGTATGGAAGGACAGAAACTGAAGGCTCTGGCTTTCTGTAGAAACATACAGCATGCTAGAATGATGGCTGATAATTTGGGTGATTATTATCATACAGCTTTCTTGAGTGGTAAGAACAAGACCGGTGAACGTATTCGTGCTTATAATGATTTGCAAGATGAAAACCGGGATTTGGAAATCCTGTTTGCTGTAGATATTCTGAACGAGGGTGTGGATATTCCTGGTGTCAACATGGTGCTTTTCCTGCGCCCAACGGAATCGAGTACCATCTTCTTACAGCAATTGGGGCGAGGCCTTCGTAAGTATGCCAACAAGCCTTATGTTACGATACTCGATTTCATCGGCAACAGCTATAAGCGTAGCGTTCATATAGCCTTGGCACTTGGTAGTCTTTCCCGCAATTCCATCTTGGAAAAGAAACTTTTGAAGTTTATGGTAAGGAATGATTTCAAAAGTTTGGGTCTGGATGATTATGGTGTTGAGATACATATCGACGATCTTTCTAAGGAAGAAATCATCGACAAGATAGAGAGTGAGAATTTCAATCGCATCAACTATCTGAAGATGGATTATCAGAATTTCAAGGCTTATCTGAAGACTCCGTCTTATCCATCGCACATGGATTACATGAATAGTGATTATGCTCCTAATCTCTTGAAATTCATGAAGATAAAGATTGGTTCCAAGAAAACCAATTCTTATTATGGCTTCTTGAAGGGCATAGAGGAAGAGGATTTGCCGGTATTCTCAGAAGAGCAGATTGCTTGCATCAACTATCTTTCAAGTCTTTTGCCTTTGGTAAGAGAGCATGAGTATTTGGTAATAAAGAATTTACTGAGCGGAGAGACTAGGTTATCGCATATAGAAGCCAATGTTCAGGAGGAGATTCCTGGTTTCAAGTATGAGCAACTGGAGCACGCTTTGCGATTCCTGGAAGATGGAAATGCGGTGAAGATAAAAGAGAGTGAAGTGCATTTGTGTGGTGAAAGAGAACAGGAATATGAGGCATATCTGCAAGATTTGCTCAACTATGGGCTGACGCAATATGAGGCAAGGTATGCTGACACGAAAGACGATTTTCTGTTGTGGCAGGATTATCGCCAGGACCAGGTGCTCTTGAAGATACTTGAGAATCCAAAGCACAATCAGTATGGCACTTACTATAAGAATGGCAATATGTATGTCTTTGCTGGTTTGAAGAAGGATGCCTCCCTGGATGATCATTTGAAATATAATGATAAGTTCTTGGCTTCGGATGTTTTCCAGTGGGAAAGTATTGCCCGTATTTCTGCCAAGGATGAGGCTTTGCAGCGGGCAGCCAAAAGGGTATTGGTATTTGTGAGAAAGGTGAGTGCCGAGAATGGTATTACCCTGCCATATACCTATATCGGAACAGGTAGTTTGGAGAATCCAAGAAAGGATGCTACGACGAATGGTTCCATATTGTATGATATTCACATGGATAATCCGTTGCCGCAAGAATTGCAGGAGGATTTCCAGTGGATGGAGTAAATTATATTTTAGGAGAATAGACAATGAAACATTATAATGTAGTTGCAGCGGTGGTTTGCCACGATGGCAGATTCCTCTGCATGCAGAAAGGCAAGACGAAGTTTGAATATACCAGCTATAAATGGGAGTTTCCTGGTGGCAAGATAGAACCAGGTGAAACTCCTCAACAGGCGTTGGCTCGTGAGTTGATGGAGGAGATGGAGTATCCTGTAGAAGTAGGAGAGGAGTTAGTGACCGTGAATTACGAGTATCCTGATTTCTCGATAACGATGACTGCTTATCTGTGTACTCCAATAGCTGAGGCTGATGGATTCAAGAGAAGGGAGCATGCTGATAGCAAATGGTGCAGCCCTGTAGAGTTGAAAAATCTCGACTGGGCTGCAGCGGATGTTGGGGTAGTGGAAAGTATCTTATAATAGGCTAGTCAATCTTGCCGTTAGTTGATAAGGCAAATTCCTCTAGATGAAATTTCTCCTTAGCAGCTTCTATTATCTCTTCTTTTTGCTTCTCATCAGAATTGTTCTTTTCGAGTGCAAGTATCAGATAATCATTGTCTTTTGAAGGAGAAAAGATTTTGCCGATAAGCATTCTGAAATGCCTACTGACAAATTCTTCTACTTGAGTACCTTCTTTCGGCGTAAGGCGATAGAACTCATATCTTTCATCCAACATTTTCTGGATTTCATCCCGGAACATCTTGCGGACTCTGTTCTTCCAGGAAAATTTCTGGTGCTCATTATGACGGGCATACAGAGATACTACATAGAGGAAGTTGACATCGTAGTGGAAGACGAGAAGAGTGTCGCGGTCGAACAGGCGGTTGTTGAAATGCTGGGTGTTGAAGCACTTATGTTCCCTGTCGGTTGACGATACCTGGTCAGAGAAAGATAGATTCTCTGCCATCTTTGCACTGATAAAGAAGTTCGGAATGATATTGTATCCTTCCGTCAAATCATCACGGAGCTTTGGTACGTTGCCAAAGTTACGTTTGTCGTATTGAAGTTCTTCATCGTCCTTGTTGTCATTCATAAAGAGGTTCAGGTTCCACTGAATGATATTTCTGGCGTACGTAAACTGCTTATATACAGATTCCTTTCCGATGGCATGGCCCAGCTTGTAATATTTGCTGTCACCGATGTAATAAACTGGCTCCTGATTTTGGGTTGTAATCAGGTTCTGGTAGGTGTACAAATGGTCTATGCGTTTACCGTCAGCCTGTTCTTTCAGACCAGCTGGGATGTTCTTTTCTCCTAGAAGTTCATCAATAATGGCTTCGAAAACGATATTGAAACTCTTAACCAGAAGATACTCTTTGCGTTCCTTCTGGATGTTCATGCGCTTGGCGTTGTCAAAGAAGTCATAGCATAACTTCCAGAGATATAATGCTTTATCCGAAAAGTACTTGTATTTAATCTGGAGGAGTCTGGTCTTTCCTAATCCATCAAGATATGTATTGAAGCGATAACCTTTGATCAACTGGAAATTGCAGTTGATATGATTGGTGAAACCATATCTTTCGCTGATATAGTTCAGGATAGAATAGAAAATAATCAGTAACTCTTCATCGAAGTTGATCTGCTTCTTCCTGTTGACAGGATTGGTATAAACAGGACTGTTTTTGCAGACAATGGCTCTTGTGGTGGATATGGTCTTAGACCAATGAATGCGGTTGTAACCAGAATGGATGTTCTTCAGGATGAAGAAGATGAAATCCTGGTTATGCTTGTTGAAGTCGATGAGTGCCAGCAGGATATCGAGGAATGTATTGTTGATTTGTCGGGTGCTTTTTCCGAGACATGCTATTTTCTGGTGATAAACCATACCGTTTCTGGTGGTATTGTTGTAAACCTCGATAGTGCGGTATATCCAGACGGAGAACTCGTAGATGAAGTCTTTCTCGTGTTGAGAAAGAGGGTTGTTCTGGTTCAGGTTGACGATGTTTTCTGGGGCGTATTTGCCAAAAACTCTTTCGCCTTCTGGAGTGTCTTCCAGCAGTACCTTTGGCAAAATAAAGACGCAATCATTCAGTTGGGTATTGTAGTAATACCCAACGTAGTTGACGCTGACGTTGCCATCAATGTCCTGCATGGCATCGATACCGTGCAGGACATCCTTAATCTGTTCAGCCTGATACTGATGTTCTTCTATGAGGATTCTCATAATCTGCTTATTCTTCTATTTTCTCAATGTTAATACCCCAATCTTGCGCATTTACCTTTTGGATAAATTCGGAGATGGTATCTATATTCCATTCTGTAGAAATATAGATAACATTATTGTTGCCCCATTTTACAATATTTGCTCTGCTACGATTTTTTTTATCTTTAGAATTTGATATTCTTGTGTTATACTCTTCTTGTGTTTCGAGCATGTGTGGGACATTTACTACTACAGGGGTCCAATCTTCCATAATTTCCTTTACTGTCTTTGATGGATTACTATTGGTGTATTTCTGTAATACAGCAAGGGCTAATGGACCTTTCTTATAGTCACCTTGTCCGTTAATTGTATAATGTGAATTGTCTTTGCTTCTTTTTTCGGTAGAACTGTCTTCAACTTCTTCTTCAATAGAATCGTCATCGTCTACATTTTCTTCTTTATTAAAAGAGGCTTTTTCTACTCCCAAATTATCCAGGAACAACTCAACATTAGCTATATCAACGTTAGTCTTGCCGTTCTTATCCTCGTAGAATCGGTCGAAAGACAGAATCTTGCCTTCTTCATCCTGAAAGTCCTTGTCATCGAAACCATAGTCTTTAAACACATCATTCCAGAGATAGAAGATAACCTTACTTACGAATAAATCGGCATCGATTTCTCCATTTTTTGCTTTGCAGAAGAAATAGCCGAGTTTCTTGTCTTCAGAATTGGTAAGTGAACCTATCAACTTGTTGACCTGGCTGACGAATGACCACCAGTCGTATTGCCTATCACCCGTGTTGATATACCAGTTGAGTTTAGCGTTGGTTTCTTTGTCACGTCCTTCACGAATAGGCACATACTTCCAATCCCAGCGGCGCTTAAAGGCAGAGTCGATAGGGAAGAGGCTCTGGTCGCTGGTATTCATTGTTGCCCAAATATAAAGGTTTGATGGCAAAACAAGTCGTTCTCCCTCCATGATGAGGCTTACCATATTGGCTTCGCCATAGAGCTTGTTGATTTCGTCTTTATTCGTAATCTCCCATCCCGCAAATTCTTTTTCAAGATATTTCTGCATATCCTTATCTGCAACGATAGGATAATCAGAAAAACCATATTCGTTGCGATCAAGCAATTGGAATAGGTCACCAAAGATCTGAGCGCAATTTCCTCGGTTTATTTCTTCAATAATGAGATATTGCTTCTTGGATGCTTTATTCTTATTAAAAATTTCTGGAGTATCGAGAAGTGCCGGATGGATTCTATTATAGCTTTTATCGCTTTTTTCACTCTTTTTGCTGCCAAGTTTCTTCCATGCTTTAACATAAGCTTCAAGAAAAGCCTGAGGAATGAACTTATAGGAAATTCTGTCTTCCTTTACAACCTTTCCGGTTTCCTCATCAATAACCTTTTTGCCATTACAATCTCGGAAATCAACTTCTTCTGTAATAGGTTTATAAGTACCAACAAAAGAGGCGTAATCAGAGTCTGGATGGAATGTGGTACGAATAACATCTTCACCAAAAGTCAAATCCTTGATAGCCTTTGATTTACCTGTGCCGGGAGCGCCATAGTAAATCTGTTGAAGAGTAAGATTTGAAGGAGCCTTTATCTTTTTAGCTTCATTCTGGAAAATTTCTTTAGCGTAAAGAAATCGCATGTATGTCTTTAGGGCGTTAGAATACTGGTTACTGCCAGTTTTCTCATACTGCTTGAATTCTTCATTGTTGTTAAGTGAATCAATGATATCTTGTAGCTCTTTGGTATGTACACAAGAGTAGATATCAAAGGAATCAACTCCTTTGATTTTGGCTACAGTTTCATTGATGCGCTTAAAATCACTATAGTTGTTGACACTTTTTGGTGAGGTAGTGCAATTCTTAATGAAATTTTTATATTGTTCTTCAGTTGTCATATTTCTACAGTTTATTTTGCTGCAAAAATAAGAAATATTTCTTTTTTATGCAAGTTTTTGGGCTTTTTCTTTTGAGTTTTCGTGAGAAAAGATTCATTTACGGATGAAAATAGTGAATGGATTGAAGAAATCCTTTTAAAGATTGAGTAAGATGTCTGTCTATTGGTGTCCCCCATCTATCGCTCCGCTATCACTTCAATCCCATCTTTCTCAATCTCTTTGAGCAGAATGGGATTGAGGTGCTGGTGCTTCCGGATAATATCAACAGGGTTGTCTAGAAGTTCTTCCAAGTATGCCTTCAGACGGACTACCAGAAAAAACTTGGGTGGCATTTCTACAAAGACATCTACATCGCTTCCTTCGTGGTGCTCGTTTCTTGCAACAGAGCCAAAGAGACGCAAGGAGGTGATACCGAAGGTGTTTTGCAGTTCTTCGGCATGAGAAGCGATGAGAGCTATGTATTCTTCCCTTGTTTTCATTTTTACTATTCTTGCATTTTTAAAGCTTTTGCCCTTGCAGGGCGCAAGGCAGACTGCGCTTATACCCAGGGCGTTACCCTTGGGCTAGGAGCTTCTGCCCTTTCAGGGCGTGTGGGGGGAAAGGTGACTATAGCATAGCAGCACAGACCTTGCGGAACCAGTCGAGTTTCTTGCCGCTCATTTCTGCTATGGATAAGTTCTCTTTGTTCACATCTTCTGGCTCAAATTCATAATAAGAATCTTCGGTAGGGAGATAATCCTCTGGAAGATCTTCTATGGAGTGGGCCTGGAAGTTGTGATGATTGCCTTCTTCATCAATATCGACTGTATATACAATGTCGTCTAATGGCGAACTTAATACGTTACGCAATGTTTGCTTTTTATTCGTGTACTTTTGTATATTATCGTAATCGGTTCTGATGAACATCCAGCGGTTGGCAGTATCGTCTTGGTCTATCCAATAGAAGAGATAGTTGTCACCTTTGTTGGTTACGTAGTGTGACAACAATGGTCCATCGAAATATATCAGATCGGCCACCTTCTTGAATTTATCGAAATTGCGCTTCTTGATGCAAATACCTTTTATTGTTTTCATAATTTTCCCTCCTCTAGTTTAAATGTTTTGGATAAGTCACATGATGGGAATTCAAACAAGTTATAATGCCCGTTACAAGCAGGTGTAGTGATGTTGCCATCGTTGTTAGTCACAATTCCTGAAGAAATACTATCACCTATAGCTTTGTATATGTTTCTCATATTTTTTGCAAGTAAGTGATAGAACTTGATGGCTTTGTCCTTTTCCGTAAAGCAAGACAGAGCATATCCACCAACATCAACTTTTCTTTGGCCATTCATAATAGCACGTTGAGGCTTCATGATGTAGTTGGGGATGTAACTTTTGGACATATCTGTACTGAAAACGAATCTGAATCCTTTCAAATCGTTTGGCTTTACAACTTCGGGCATCTTTAGTCCTTGTTGTATCAATGCGTCTATTTCTGCTTGATACTTATATATTCCCATCTTTTTATGTTTTAAATCTGCTTGCAAAAATAAGAAATATTTCTCTTTTATGCAAGTTTTTGGGCTTTTTCTTTTGTGTTTTCGTGAGAAAAGATTAATTTTGCCAATGAATGGTGTTAATTGATATAAGAATGGTTTCTTTTAATAGAATTAAATAATATGAGTATATTGGACAAAATACCTTCTTTGGCAGGAAATGAACTCTTCCAGAAACTTGCTGCGATAGAGGATATTACTGCACTCTGCAAGGAAGATCAAGAGAAATATGATGATGCAATAAAGGTGATGCGTGACCATGTTGCAGCATATAAAGGAGCTATCATAGAGGCTAAAATAGAAGTAGCTAAGAATATGCTGATGGAAAATGAACCTGTTGATAAAATCGCGAGATATACAGGCCTTTCTGAAAAAGAATTATTAAGAATTAAGGTAAAATGCGCTTATACCCAGGGCGTTACCCTGGACTAGGAGCTTCTGCCCATTCAGGGCGTGTGGGGGGAAGGAGGCTCTGGTCGCTTTGGTGACTCTGGTATAAAAATGCGGCTTAGTATCCTCTCTGTTTCTCGTATATGAAATCATCGGCGATGTAGCCATTGCTTATAAGATACAAGCCTGTGCGCTTATCGTGGAGCTGGGCACAGGTCTTGCTGCGATAGAAGAGATCGAGAGCCAGGGCTGGAGATATTTCCAGGCGTTTTGATAATTCGTAAGCTACGCCACCTATCTGATAGCTGAGAATCATTTCTTGAATCTCTGGCGTCTTGGTATTTATCTGTTTATATTTTTTCTGTTCCATTATATACTAAGTATTTATTGATGAGAAACTTTCTTCTCCCAATTAGTTAGACACTCTATGACATCTTCTATAAGGTACTCTCTACTTTCGGTATGGAGCGTATCATAGTGGGGCAGAATGAATTTGTTGATTAAATCAACCTTTCTCATTCTTTCGTATATCTCGATATATGGCACCCCGAGCTTTCTTGCGGCTCCCTCAACGCATGATGCAGCGAAGGCGAGCTTGATTTCTTCTAGGGGTAATTGTATTCTGTTGTTTTCTTTTTCCATTTTTCGTCCTTTCCTCTTAATTCCTACTAAGATAATGCTAAAATAAGAAATATTTCTCTTTTATGCAAGTTTTTGGGCTTTTTCTTTTGTGTTTTCGTGAGAAAAGATTAATTTTGCAACAAAATGTAGGATGTCTTAATGAAAAAGTTATGGCAGCAATGGTATTAAACAGTACACAAGTACATCTCTTGCAGATGTTTCAAGTAGATGATTCTCAGAAAGGTTTGGAGGAATTAAAAGAATTGTTATATTCTTATTATTCAAAGAAAATGGATGAGACCCTGAATGAGCTTTGGGATTCGGGGGTGCTTGACCAGAAAAAACTTGATGAAATCAATAATATGGATTTACGATCGCAATGATGGAAAGAATTTCTGATCTTATCGACCTCTCATGAATGAGAAAAAGCATCTTGAAATCGTCCGCAAGCTGCGGACGATTTTGGGGTTGACAATGAATCCGAGAAAAGTTCCGCAGTTTGCGGAATATTTTCATATAGAGGCGCATATAGTTTGAAAAACTTATTTGATTAGAAAGAAGATGTCTTAATAAATTAAGCGTATGCCAGATAGAATGACCATAGAACAGCGCCACCATAATATGGCGGCAATCAAGGGCAAGGATACCAAACCGGAGATTCTTGTCAGGAAGTTCCTGTGGGCTAGAGGATTCAGGTATAGGCTCAATCATCCACGGTTGCCGGGAAAACCGGATATTGTGCTCAGGAAGTATCGTACCTGCATTCTGGTGAATGGGTGCTTCTGGCATGGACATGAAGGGTGCAAGTATTATGTGATGCCGAAATCGAATACCCAGTTCTGGCAGGATAAAATCAGGAGGAACCGGGAACGGGACCATGAGGTGCTGCACCGGTTGGCAGAAATGGGATGGCATACCATCGTCATCTGGGAATGCGAACTGAAGCCGGCTGTCAGAGAGAAGACTCTGGAGTCGTTGGCTTTTACCCTGAACCATATCTTCCTGGAAGATCATCATATCAGGAGATATGAATTGCCGGAAGAAAAACCGGCAATGGTAGCGGAGCCTGAACCAAGGTATCGGGATTAATACCCATCAAAAACAAAAAATCCCTGATGAACTCCGATGGGGGAGGTTTCATCAGGGATTTGCCAGCACACAGGTCAAGGAGTTACAGTTACATAACGAGTGGCTGCAATGTGAGTTAAGTTTTATATCTCCTCGCAACCCACCATTTCCGCTCCGCGGTAGATGACCACCAGCTTGTGGAGCTTTGTGGTCTTTACCGCCTCTCTGACCATGTCACTGTCCGCATAGCGAGAGATTTGAGCTGAAGCCTCCTCGAAGAGCTTTTTCA
>OBIB01000278.1_pt1 | contig 20451 bp, 19 predicted proteins | sample 1496261 | NCBI WGS metagenome assembly OBIB01 (sample SAMN05065771, study PRJEB22554) | human gut metagenome | biome: ENVO:2100002; feature: ENVO:00000062; material: ENVO:00002003 | host: Homo sapiens | place: USA
GGTATCGCCACGACCGTCAGGTCGAGTTTCCGTTTAAAATCCGTGAGTAATCCGATGAAGGCGGTTAAGGTTCCGTTTATTCCGCGTAATCCGATGAATAATGACACACCTTCTTCTTTCTGCATTTCCTATTGATTCATAATACTATTCAGCAACTCCTGGCAGGCATCTTCGAGCAGCGTGATAACCAGCTCAAAGTCGCTATAGTCGCCGTAGTACGGGTCGGGAACGGTGGTGTATTCACGATGATTCGTCAGGAAATCGGCCATGCGAACCACCTTATCCTTATCCGCCTGGCAGGAAGCCATAGAGGTGATGGCGCGATAGTTTTCGTTGTCCATCACCACGATGGTTTCAAATTTCTTGAAGTCTGATTTCTGAAATTGGCGGGCGTGACTGTTGAAGTTGTAGCCATGCTCAGCTCCGCATTTTCTCATGCGGCTATCAGGCAGCTGACCCACGTGCCAGTTGCCAATTCCCGCAGAATCAATTTCAAACTCATCCTGCAGTCCAGCCTTCTCCACCAGGCTCTTCATGATGCCCTCGCCTGCAGGCGAACGGCAGATGTTGCCCAGGCAAATGAATAATACCGTATGTTTACCTTTCTTTGTCATGATTTAAAAATCTAATATTTATTGTTTTGTTTGCAAAGTTAGTATAATAATCTTTATTATGCAAGATTTTTCCATTCTTTTTTATTTCCTTTTAAAAAAAGAAAGGGCAAAAAAAATCCCGATAAAGAACAGGAATCTGTCTCTATCGGGAAAAAGGGGGAGTATTACTAATAAAAAAATTAGTCGATTTCCTCATCAGCCTCGTAACCGCCCATCTCGCGGATGGCGTTCTTCAGCATCGTGTACTGCTGGTAGAGGTTGTTCACAGCCTCCTCGCCCTTGGTGTAGTCGTGCATTGGCGCCTTGAGGAAGAAGCTCAGGAAGCGCTGGGTGCCGTAACGGCCAGCACGGGCTGCAAGGTCGCTCAGCAGAGTGAGGTCGAGCAGCAATGGAGCAGCAAGGATTGAGTCGCGGCAGAGGAAGTTGATCTTGATCTGCATAGGATAACCCATCCATCCGAAGATGTCGATGTTGTCCCAACCCTCCTTGTTATCGTTGCGTGGTGGATAGTAGTTGATGCGAACCTTGTGGTAATACTGGGTGTCCTCATCGTTGCCGTGGCCATAGAGGTCTGGCTGGTCCTCTGGCTTCAGGATAGTCTCCAAGGTAGAGAGCTTGCTCACCTCCTTGGTGTGGAAGTTGGCTGGCTCATCGAGAACGAGACCGTCGCGGTTGCCCAGAATGTTGGTTGAGAACCATCCGTTCAAGCCCAGGCAGCGGGTGCCGATGATAGGAGCGAAACCGCTCTTTACCAGGGTCTGACCCGTCTTGAAGTCCTTGCCTGCGATAGGCATCTTGGTCTTCTCTGCGAGTTCCCACATGGCTGGAATATCAACTGTGGTGTTAGGTGCACCCATGATGAAAGGAGCACCCTCGGTAAGGGCAGCGTAGGCGTAGCACATGGATGGAGCAATGCGCTGGCGGTCGTCAGCCTTCATCGCAGCCTCGAGAGCAGCCAGTGTGCCGTGGATTTCCATGTCCACCGGTACGTAGATTTCAGTAGAAGCAGCCCAGATTACAACGATGCGTGCGCAGCCGTTCTTCTCCTTGAAGTCGCGGATGTCCTGGCGCAGCGCCTCTACCATCTCCCAGCGGGTCTTGCAGTCCTTCACGTTGTCGCCATCCAGGCGCTTGGCGTAGTTCTTGTCGAAGGCAGCCTTCATAGGCACCACCTTCTCCAGTTCCTCGCGCACAGGGTTGATGTCCTTCTCCTTCAGAACCTCGGCATACATGGCAGCCTGGTAAGCATTCTGAGGATAAACATCCCAAGTGCCGAAGACAATATCGTTGAGGTCGGCGATAGGCACAATGTCCTTGTAGTGCAGATACTTCTTGTCTGCACCCTTGCCCACGCGAATCTTATCGTATTGAGTCATTGAACCTACTGGCTTTGCAAGTCCCTTGCGAGCCATGAAAACACCTGTCATGAATGTGGTAGCTACGGCTCCACAACCTACGACCATGATACCCAGCTTGCCTTCAGCTGGCTTTACATTGTTTTGTTCCATTACTAACAGTTATTAAACAGTTTTTTAAGTCTTCTAAACTTTTTTGAATTGATTGATTGATTGAATTGTTCCATCGGATAAGGTGGAAGAGTGCCTTCCCCGATAGCCGAATGTCGCTTTTCTGATTGCAAAGATAATGAAAACTGATGGATAAAGTGTAGTTTTTGATGAAATTCTTCATTAAATTTAGAAATATTAGCATTGGAATCGGAAATATGAGCATTGAATTCGGAAATATGAGCATGAGAATGGTGAAAATTCCAATAAATTGAAGGAAAAGGGGAATGATTTTGTGACAAAATGTAGGAAGATGTTTTTTTTCTTGAATATTTTCTCTTTTTTCTATTTTTTGCCGTATCTTTGCAGGTAAGAAGATTTAGAGTTAATCATAAAATAGAAAATAGAATTAATAAGAATAGAATAGAAAATAATAAAATAGTAATTATGATAGACCGCTGTTACATCGAAATAACCAATACCTGCAATCTGAATTGCGATTTCTGCCTCAAGCATCATCGCAAGAAGAGACAGTTGAGTGCAGAGGAATTCAATCTCATCACGGATAAGGTGAGGGGCAAGGTGTGCTTCCTCTATTTCCACCTGATGGGCGAGCCGCTGCTCCATCCGCTGCTGCCGCAGTTCGTGAGGATGGCTAACGAAAAGGGGTTCAAGACGGTGCTCACATCCAATGGAACCCTGCTCCATCGATGCCTGCCGCTGCTCGATGCCCTGCCCCATAAAATCCAGCTCTCGCTGCATTCGCACGAAAGTAATGCCCGGGGCGAACTGGCAAGCTACATGCAGGAGGTGATGAATTTCTCCATGCAGGCAGCCGAAAAGGGCACCTGCATGGTGCTCCGACTCTGGAACCAGGGCGGAAGAGACCTGGAAAACGAGGAGGTGATGAGGCTCATAGAGCAATACGTGCCGAAACCCTGGAAGGAACGCCCCGACGGATTCCGCCTCGCTGACCATCTCTATCTGGAATTCGACCGGAAATTCGAATGGCCTACGGCTGGGGAGGAATCTTCTAAAAAAGAAAAGAAGCAGCTTTTCTGCAAGGCCCTCATCAAGCAGATAGGCGTCCAGTCCGATGGAAGCCTCGTGCCCTGCTGCCTCGATCACGATGGCGATGTGGTGCTGGGCAATCTTCTCAACCAATCCCTGGAAGAAATTCTCGCTTCGCCCCGGGCGCAGGCGCTGATAGATGGCTTCAAGCATCACACGGCATCCGAAAAGCTTTGCCAGAACTGCGAATCTGCCCTGGCTGGCAACAGCTTCAGGGGAAAAGCCAGAAGCTCGGAAAAATAAAAGCTCCGGCTCGTAATCTCTCGGAAAAATCTTTCGAAAAAATAGTAATATATAAATCTTTAAAAAAATATAGCATGACAATAACCCTTATCATATTAGTTATTACGGTTGCCATGTTTATATGGGGCAGGGTGAGGGCCGACATCGTGGCGCTCACAGCCCTGGCAGCCCTGCTGGTTCTCGGAATCCTTACCCCCGCCGAAGCCCTGGCTGGCTTCTCCTCGCCCATCGTCATCATGATGATAGGACTCTTCGTGGTGGGTGGAGCCATCATGCAGACGGGCCTCGCCAAGCTCACGGGCAATAAGCTCATGGCACTCTCGCGAGGCAACGAAACCATCACCTTCCTCCTCGTAATGCTCGTTACATCCTTCATCGGAGCCTTCGTCAGCAACACCGGAACCGTGGCCCTCATGATGCCCATCATCATGAGCATCGCAGCCGGATCGGGCATGCAGTCGTCGCGATTCCTCATGCCCCTCGCCTTCGCCGGAAGCCTGGGCGGAATGCTCACACTCATCGGTACGCCGCCCAACCTGGTCATCGACGAGGTGCTCACCGAAGCCGGCTATCAGCCGCTCGCCTTCTTCAGCTTCTTCCCCGTGGGCATCATCGTCATCGCCATCGGCATCATCGTGCTCATGCCCCTGAGCAAAATCTTCCTCAGCAAAAGCCAGGGAAACAAGAAAAAGAAAAACGCCAAGTCGCTCGACGACCTGGTGGATGAATACCGGCTGCTCGACAATCTGCATCGATTCATCGTGCCCAGCAGCCGCACCTCTGCCGCCCGCGATGAAAACGGCAACCAGCTTGACATCGTGGGAAAGACCCTGAAGGAACTCAGCATCCAGAAGAAATACGGCGTGAGCATCATCGAGATAAGAAACGAAAAGAAATCGCGACTCGGGCTGGTGAAGGACGTGAACCAGAACATGGCGAAGAGCAGCAGCACCATCCAGGTGCACGACACCTTATATATAATAGGTGACGAGCAGAAGATGCAGCGCTTTGCCCGGGACTACGGACTCCGGAAGATGAAGGACGTGAAGATAGATTTCTACGACCTGGGATTGACCGAGATAGTGGTGATGCCAACCTCCAACTTTGTCGGATTGCGCATAGGCGAGGCCAACCTGCGCAAGCGATTCGGCATCAACGTGCTGGGCGTGAAGCGAGGCTCATCATCCTCTTCTTCTGAGGGAGGCAGAGGCGGCAGCGAATACATCACGGATAATCTGATAGCCGCCAAACTGCACGTGGGCGACATGCTGCTGGTGCAGGGCGAATGGACCAATCTGGCGCATCTCACCGCCGACACCACCAATTGGGTGGTCTTGGATCAGCCCGAGAAGACTGCCGACAAGGTGCTGCTGGATTACAAGGCGCCCGTGGCAGCAGCCATCATGCTCCTGATGATAGCCATGATGGTGTTCGATTTCATCCCCGTGGCTCCGGTAACGGCGGTAATCATAGCCGGACTGCTCACCGTGTTTGCCGGCTGTTTCCGCAACGTGGAGGCGGCGTACAAGACCATCAACTGGGAGAGCATCGTGCTGATAGCCGCCATGATGCCGATGTCTACGGCACTGGAGAAGACGGGAGCCTCGGCCTTGGTATCTCAGGGGCTTGTGGACAGTCTGGGGGCGATGGGTCCTACGGCTCTGCTTGCCGGCATTTACTTCACCACCTCGCTGATGACGATGTTTATCAGCAACACCGCCACCGCCGTATTGATGGCACCGATAGCCTTGGTGGCAGCGCAGCAGGTGGGCGTGAGTCCATACTCCTTCCTCTTTGCCGTGACTCTGGGTGCCAGCATGTGCTTCGCCTCGCCGTTCTCCACCCCGCCTAATGCGCTGGTGATGAAGGCCGGCGGCTACACGTTTATGGATTACGTAAAGGTGGGATTGCCGCTGCAGATTATCATCGGCGTGGTCATGACGTTTGTCCTGCCGCTGCTGTTTGAATATTAGGGACAGAATAAAAAAGAGATGCTACATGGTGCATGATGAATGCTTGCCATGTGGCATCTCTAATTTTTTTACTCGATGCAGAATGCTCTGCAATCAGCCATCGGTTCATGCTAGATGGTTACGTCTGTAGAATCGCCGTCGCTTCCGCCGGTGTCAGTCTTGCCCTGGTCGGTATTTCCGCCGCCCGGGTTTCCGGTTCCGCCGCCCTGGGTACCCGAGCCGCCGCTTGGATTATCACCGCCGCTTGGAGAATTGTCAGGCTCCTCCACATCGCCCTTGTCTCCGGAAGTAACCTTTTTGATTACATTTCCGTCTTTGTCGTAGCAAGTGATTTGGATAGCGGTGCGCTGCAGTTCGTCCTTGATATCCACGTTAGGAGTGAAGATCACGCGTCGGGCGGTAATGAGCCCGCTAGCCACCTCCGTCACGGTTTCCACGCTCTTGGCTCTCACGCCGAATCTCATGGTTCCCAAACCAGGAATAGCTACGGAGTGGCCTTCGGTGGCCCACGCCTTGATCACCTCGCCAGCCGCGTCCCAGCACGCCTGCATCACTCCACGGCTCACACCACTACGGAGAGCCGCCTCCTTAATCACCTTGCTCTCAGAGAGCTTACTGTAAAGTTCGGTGCCGAGCACGAAACGATACTTACCTTTCAACTCACCCACCTGGATGAGGGTTTCCTTTGCCTTCAGATTAATTGCCATAATATCTTGAATTTTAAATTGTTAATAAAATAATAAAAATAATTGTAAAGCTTTATCCCTTTCAGAGTGTGCCCTCTTTAGCCCCCTTTGGTCCCCAGCTAGCCCCCTCTGGCCCCCGTTCCCAGCGATTCCATCGCTGGTCTCCCTAGTCGTTCCTTCGTATTTGCAAACCATCTTCACCGAATAGTGATAGTAGGCACGAAGTGCGAAGAGTCGGCTCTTGTCGAGATGTTGTTCTCCTGCTGCTGCCGCTGGTTCTTCCCAATCACGAGTCCCGCCGTACACGAGCTGGTGAGGAAGGTGACGATGGCAGAGCATACGGCCACGATGAGATACTTGATGAATGCCTTCATGTTCTCTTTCATGTTCTCTTTCATGTTCTGTTTCATGTTCATAAGCAATACGATTTTAAATTGTTAATACTAGCAATCCGGTCTTTCCCCCAGAAGCCATTTTTCATTTTTCCAACTGGAGAAATATTTTTCTCCAACTAGGAAAGTGATTTTCCAGCGCTTTCTGAATCACGATGCAAAGATACAAAAACAGCCACCATCAGTTGTGCGATGGTGGCTGATGCCGTGCGATAGCGGCACATTTTAAGCTAATAACTTTAAACTATCAACTCTAAACTATTAACTTTAAACTCTCAACCCAATCCCGGTTCCCCCAGATACTCCACGATAGCCTTCACCTGCTTGGGCGAAAACGATTTGCTCGTCTTGCAGTATCCCATCATCTGCAGCTTCTCCCATAGCGGGGTGCAGCGGCGAATCCAGACCATCAGATGGTTGACAGCTGTGCGAGGGTAACTCTCGGGAAAGTACATCAAGGCAAGTTCCTTCTTGGTGTACATACGAATCTTGAAATCTTCTATCATCATAATCCTTCAATTTATCATAATCCTTCTATTTGCTTAAGGAATTACTAAACTCTATTTTTTCTCTTTCAGATAATACTCGCTGAAATCCTTGCTCTCCGGTGGCAACTGGTGGTGTACCAGCTGGGGCAGAATCTCCTTGAGCTGCAGAAATAGGCTTTCGCCCGGCGCATCCCTGTCGGGAAACATGTGCCACTCCGTGTGGAGCTTTTCTCCTATTTCCGCCAGCCATTTCTTATCTTCCGGCTTCAGCAGCGTAGCAGAAGGAATGGCTATCGCCTTGTGCCCGGCAGAGAGCATCGCCCAGCAGTCGCTGCACCCTTCGGTGATGAAAAGCCTATCGCCCGGCTTCAGCATCTTCACCACAGGAAGATTATAGATGCTGCATCGGGCACCATAAGGGAAGCGGAAGCGGGGAGCCGTCGGCTCCGTCTGATGTGAACCTTCCACCCCGTGTGAAGGAGCATCTGTGTCATCTGTGAAACCAGTGTCATCTGTGAAACCTGTATCATCTGTGTCATTTGTGAAATCTGTGGGCGATTTGTCTGCAGCAAGCCCCTTCGCCTCCGTGGGCATCTTCTTGTAATCCAGATTTCTGTTTTGAATCCCGATCAGGTTCCCCTCCATGTCGAAGTAGGGAATCTGCAGCCAGTTCACCCCCTTTCTATCCGTCCACGAAGTCAATCTGCACCATCTCGCCACTCTCTCATCAATCCTTCTTTCCTCGAAAAGGAATCTCCTGGCCGCCCCGTTGAGCCAGGGATGCTCAAAGAATCTCGCATACTTCCCGGCATCGAAGGAGGAGGATAGTGATGCCTTCGGAGATGCCTTCGAAGAAGTTTCGGAAGAATCTTCCGAAGAAGTTTCCGAAGATGTTTCCGAAGAGGAAGAGGATAGGGAGATGGGTGAAGAGGAAGAAACCACCTTCGGATGCGAATCTTCCAGATAAACCCCATTCACCTCCGCCAGCCATCGGCAGGCCGAGAGGAAATCCTTCCCCAGGTATTTCATCACCAGGTCGATGGTGCCCACGGAATCCCCCATGCAAACATAGCATCGGCAGCTGTTCCTCCTCGTATTGAACGAGAGGCTGGCATGGTGGTCATCGTGAAAAGGGCAGAGCGCCTTGTGCCGCTTCACCACCATCCCCATCTGCTCGGCGACCCCCTCAATAGGCAGGTCGCGCAGCTTCTGAATCTCATATTTCTCCATAAAAACTAAATCTAAATTCATTTATGTTCAAATCATCATTTCATCTCACTCTTCACCTTTTCACCCGGCGACCCTGTAAGATACTCCTGCGTCTTCGTGTAAAGCCCCGTCTGGTTGCAATAGGTGATGAACTTGCGATACACCCACTTGTAAAGTTGGTTTTTCGTGCCCTCCTTCGTCTTTCCCTGCGAAATGCGGAGTGCTTCAAGCTGCGCCTCGTTAAATGGATTAGGCAGATCATCGAGCAGATTCTTCGGCCCTCTTCTCTGAGCCTCGCTCACCGAGTCGGCATCCTGGTTCAGCAAATCTGCGAAAAGCTGCGCTTTGCTCCAAAGGTCGTGATACACCAGCCACTCCACCAGCTCGCCCATCGACTTCGTCCAAGTTTGGTTATTCAGCACCCAGAGCAGGCAACCCGCCTTCCACGCTGATACGATAGAACGCTTCGAAATGTCCCAAAATACATCGTCGTCAGTCAAATCGGCAAGTGTAGCCATGTCTTGAGCCAGCTGGTCGGTAAGTTTATTCAGTGGCTTGATGATGAACTTGCCCTTGCAGATGCTTAGCTTCACAATATACTCATCCAGCTTCTTATAGAATGCCTCATCATATTTTCCCTGTCTCGGAATTCTGCCGTCACGTCCCATTCTCGCCTTATACGAGAACACCATTCGCCCGAATGTACCATTGAAGAGTTCGTTCTTATAGAATTTGCGGGCTGCATACGGAGTGGAGGAGATGGTGAGATTGGCACGAAGCACCGGATTACCGGTCACGCCATCGGCTGTAGCTCTTAATGCTCCTGAGCGTTGGCGGTCGTAGATATTGCGCAGCATCTGCGAAATCTGCTTGTGCCCGCCGCACATCCTGTCGGCCATCTCCACCTCGGGCAGATTCAGGTATTGCGTTCTCTCGCCCAGGTTCTCGCATCCCATGGCGTTCAGGATAAAGGCGGCATTGGTTACATCGGCAGGTGGAAACCAGAAACTCACGTCGGGTCTTACAGGCTTTTCCTTGTTGGCCGACTTGGATTTTATCTGTTTCTGCCACTCCACGAGCTTCTCCAATTCCTTCTCATCATGTTCTCGGAAGTTTCGGCAGATGGCTTCCACTAAGTTTCCCAATTGACCTTTATTGCAGCCCGAATCGGCAACGAGATTGGCCATCATACCACATAATTCCTTCCAACTGAGGTCGGGATACTGAAATTCCGTGCCGCTGACCTGCGCTCCAAGAATAGGGAAGAGCATCGGAACAAGGGGTTCGTGCATGTCTTTTGATACCTGAGAGAGCAAAAGTTGCACACATTCGGTGCCTTTTCCCAGTTTTGGCATCTTCGGAGCGGCGTTTTTTGTAATGTCGTACTTCAATTTTGTCTTGTTCATTTTTCGATAATAGTTTGATAATGAGCTTTCTAGAGGAAGTGGGGATTTGGAAAATCTTCCAATTCCAGTTCTTCCAGTTATTTTTTTGAGGGTTTTCTTTCTCTTCTTTCTTTATATAACTATCTATATATTAATTAGTTATAGAATCTATAAAAAGAGGTTTTGTCTTGAAATACCCTTTTTGGAATATTGGAAGAACTGGAATATTGGAAGATTTTGTTCTGCTTATTCTCCTTCCTTTTATTCCTCTTCTTCTAGAAAGCCCCAAATCCTTCTTTGTTCTATCTCTTCAGCTGATACTCCACGATGGCATCTCGTGCTATCTCAGCCTCGGCAGCAATTGTCTCGCTGATGTTCACACCCTCATCGCAGTAAACCTTCAGGGTGAGCTGAATGGCACCATCCTTGGTCTTCGACACACGACCGTGCGCCAGCTTCTTGATCAGCAGCGACTGCGTCTTGAGCTGCGGCTTCGGAACGAATTCGAAGGAGCCGTCGTTCAACTGCTGTGCAACGCCGAGGCGGTGGAAGCGTGGCATGCTGCCCACCACAGGCTCATCGGGTGCAAACTGAAAATAATGAGTATCATCGATGTAAGCCATGCCGCTCATCTGAGTGTGCTGGCAGTTCATCAACTTTTGATTGTCATCAAAATTCTTTTTCATAATCGAATGAATTTTAAGAGTAAAGGAAGCGAGAAACGTAGCGCTACCTTACCTCCGGAGATTCCTTCACTCACTCCACCCGGTTAATAATTTTAAACTAATTCAAGTAATCTCGAATCAATGAAACTGATAGTGAGTTGTATGTTCTCACTCTTTGCTCTGTACAGCAAAGGCCTCGCCCTGCCGCACCATGCGCTTCAATTTGGTATGTATAATCTTAATAAAGCAAGACCTAACCTTCCTTTAAGGTTCTTTAGTTTGTGGCTCCGATCTTGCTGAAAGCTGATGCAAAGTTAAGGCAAAAAAATCGTGTAAGTGCAAAAATAATCGTTTTAAATCATTGAAATTCAGTGTTTTCGGAATCATTCGGAATCATTCGGAATCAATCGGAATAAAATCAAGGAATCAATCGGAACTCCAAAAACGCAAAAAGCGGCAACCACTATCCTTTTGTCGGATAATCGTTGCCGCTTTCTATTGCGTATTTAGTTTTCAATAAACAACAGATTATAGTTCTTCTGTTGTCATTGCTTTATAGATATCATCTCCGATATTTCTATCAGTTTCCTTCCATTGGATATGTTTTGGTGGGAGCGGAAGTACTTTTTTGTCTTTTTTCTGGGTTCCGTGTAATTTTCTGTTCATTCCATCTGCCATATTTTTTACGGCTTTTTCATCACTATACTTTAGTACTCCAATTCCAATCAAAGCACGGACAAAATCAATACACTTTGTTCCTGGGCGAATTGCTTTTACTTCTATACCAATAGCCATTAGCAAGGCCACCTGTACATTGGTTGTCAGATCAATCACAGAAGCCGCTTTCACAATTTGCTTTCTTGAATTCATCACAACCTTATTGGTTAAAGTAAATGTTGGCTTCATTACTTTAACTATGGCTTCTGTACAATTTTGTGGAATGACAGTATTATCATCAGAAGCAACTTCTATATTGTCTGTAGTTTCCTTAGTAAACCAATCCTCAGGATAATCTACCTTCAAACCATATTTTTGAGTATTTCCTTGCAGAATTTCTTCGATGATGCAAATCTTATCAAGAGTGTAGAAGAATTGAGATTTCTCCTCCATTGCGAGATTATTTTTCTTATTCATGAAATATTTTGCAACATGCTTGATTCCATCTTCGTACTCCATACATTGTATCCATTGGTTGCCGAGAGGAGTTTTACTGAAAGTACTAATCAAGCGATTATGCTCTTTCTGTAACCTGTTAAGATTTAGTGGAGAAGGAAGCTCTTCAAGCATATTCTTGATTTCTGGTAACGAACTTTCGTATGACATGAAGAAACGATAAAGAAATAATTTCAGCTCATTTCCATCGGTGCACTTGTTATTTTCAGACAGAAGAATTGTTAACTCGTGTAAGTCAGTATTAAATCCTTTAACTTCTCCTTCAAGAATTTCATTGACAAGAAAAATAACGCTTCCCTCGGCAGGATTGTATTTAAATGTCTCTCCTGTCTCTTCTATTGTTTCTATTAGTGTGTCATCTCTAGTATACTCAAAGAATGATGCTTCTCCCAGCATCTCCTTTAGCATTTCTTCATTCATGGGATATTTCAAAACGTCTCTGATGATAGGCCAGTATTTATCTCCTTCGGCAAAACGTTTTGTCTCGTCAAGTATGTACTGGGAATAATCAGCTTTAGTACAGTAAGGATTGATGTTTCTAATTACCCAAATGTCATTTTTGATTTTTCTTCTGACACTCCAAATAGTCCGGACATAATAGTATAGGGTAGAAATCAATTCTTCTCTTTCTTTTAGAGTGTAGAGTCTTTTCTCCAAAAACTTGAGGAACTTGAAATCTTCTTCTTTTACAGTCAAACCATTCTCAGTGTAGTCTTTTCTCTCTGTCTGTTTTCCTTGGAGTTGGCAGAAGGTTTCGTATTTTTGTTCGTAAGTACTATTTTCATTCGGTAATAAGCCAAGACTAGAATAGTAAGCATCGCAGAACTCCTTCCAGTAAGTTTGGTGAAGTTCTGTAATGCAGAATACATTTGAAGGGAAGTTGATATTTTCCCTCGCAATTTCTTCTTGGGGATTATTAGGATTTTCCTTTTGCCCCGTATTGCTGTTATTGTAAATTGTAACTTGCTGGTTGTCGTGAATATCAAACATTTTTTCGATACTCACGTCACCATTAAAATCCATTTTGATATCTGCCATAATTTATCTTCCTATTTGAACTTGCTCATTGTCATGAATGTCGTTAAGTTTTTCGAAATTGGTCTTGGTCTTGGTCTTAGACTCCAGTTCCTCTTTCAGGCGATTCACATCCTCACTAAATGCAAGATTATATTGATCGTTAGTACTCATCAAAGGGACTAGGATACCTTCTATTGTATCACTTGTAAGCCCCATGCAATTATCAACGATTATTCTTACAACTTCCTTTGCTTGCTTCAAGTCTGGATTGTTTTCCTTTAAGGAATCCAGTTCTTTCTGCATGAGAGAGACAAGTTGATTTAACTTCTTGCTGTAATCACATGAATCAATGTAGTAGCCTTTCAATTCTTCTTCTTGTTCTGATTTTCTTATTTCATTGTACAAGGTCTGCCACATTTCTCCATGATTTTGCAGCAGTCGGGCTAGTGCATCTTTTAAAGCAGTTGGCTTTTGGGCATCCTCCCGACCAGCAGTTATGATTATGTAGAACAATACCGCTTCTTCGCACAATGCCTCAATTTCAGACTTATCAGCAAACATGCGGCCAATGATGAGGTCTGCCCTGCAAAAATGTTCTGCTTTTTGCTTTATTTGCAGGGCTTCCATCCATACTTTTATTGGCGATGGCGCTTGGTATTGTTCTTCCATGATGCAGAGTGCTGGATAAAGTGAACAGAACAACTGATCGGGGAGGAAAATATTGAGCATTCTTGATTCCAGATTACTCATACACAAGTTTAATTTTGTTGAGAAATTCTACAATCAAATTAAATTTGGAGTCAAACAAATCATGCGAACTGAGTTCCTTGACGGCGATATCGGCAATTTCCTCAATTACAGGGCTTTCTACTCCAATCTTTCTAACCTGGCTTCCTTTAGGTTTGATAAGGATTGGTTTTCCACTTGCAGCACAAGCCTTGATAGCATTCAGTAACCAAATGTCAGTAGGGTCAAGATTTACGCTCTCATGGTTCTGTCCCTGGAGATGCAAAGTCGGCTCACTATTAGTACGTTTGGCTAAGTCGGTGAAATATTCACCCACAAGGTCGCTTATAGCAGGAAGATTTGGATAACCAAAAGGAAAATCAACAAAATCGATACCCTTGAAATTCATACTTGAATTTCTTACCTGCCAAAACTCTGCTGTATGAAATTTGCCAGCTATGTCAAGGGTTAGGCGATTTGAGAGCAACTTTAAACGAAAGGTGTTCTGTAAAATATCAGCAACCATACTAGGTTTAGAGAATGCTACATTGCGTTCGATAGCAATAATCTGACGGTCTTTACGATTGTCTATTATAACTAAACAAGAAGGATGATTGTCAAATTCAGATACATTGAAGTCTGCTTCAAGCTTTGCCTTTTTATTATTTGCAATGCGTATTACATAAATATCGCCTTGGTTGATAAACGAGCGGTATTTAAATTTTTCTCCATTGAATTGATAGTACTTTTCCTGTTCATTTTGCTCACATGCTAAATCATCAAGTACATTACCTAACAATTCCTGCTTTCTGGTAAGTGAATCTTGAACGTTGACTGCCTGAAAAACCTCTGCAGGTAGTCCTGCCTGATTCTCCATTACAGGGCGAAACAGGTATTGAAAAATTTGAAATTTTGTCATTTCTATCTTTATTTTGTTGATTTTACTTTTAGTAAAACTGTATTAGTTAACTCTCTTTCTGATGGATGGGGGATAGTATTATTCTTTATCCCCCATCACTCTTCCAAGAACTGTGTTTCTATAGGTGTTGAAGATGTTAGGCTTCAGCATCATGTAGTTTGGCAAGCTCTCTAGATATTCCAGCTCAAACACAAGGCGTGGGTCTTTGTCGTCTGACTCTGGATGAATCTCTGCCTTGCTGCCTATGCGGGCTATGCGGATGAGATACAAATCCTTGATACCCTTGCCTTTGATGTAAGGCATGAAATAGTAGAGCTTGTTCAGCGCCACGGTTGATGGAAAAGACTTGGTCTTACCGGTATAGTAAATCTTTGTCTGACCACCATCCAGGAAATAATCAGTATTATCTTCCTTGACAAAGCCTACTAGCAGACTTTTGTTCATGTCTAAGGTGTAGCTCTTCTTTGGCTTATTTATTTTCAACTCAGACTTCGAATCAGAGAATAAGTCAAGATTCAGCTTTGGCTGAGGGTCACGCTTAACATCTATAGGGTGAGTGGAAACTGGTTCCTTCTCATAGATGAAACGATAAAGGCTTTTGCCAATTTGCTGTACGATTCCGCACACCAAAGCATTTCCCATCAGGAAGGCTCTGCGGCCATCTGTAACATCTGGGTGCAAGGTGTGATTGTCCGGGAACATGTTCAGACGCTCTAACTCAATAGGAATCAGGCGACGGTAGCGGCCAGATGGGGTCTTGATAACATGCTTGAAGCGTGAAGCAGCAGCACCTCCCTCGCCGGTGATAATGGTGCGTGAAGGCTTATCCAGGGAATCAGGAAATGCCATTCCACCTTCAGAGAAAAGATACTTGAATCCTTCTTTGGTGGTACGTTCAATTTTCTTTGCACCCTTTTCATATTCCCATCTGGCTACTTCCTCTTCTGGGATGAAGAACTCCTCGGGAACCAGCGACTCATCAACGATATTGCCGCCAAGTGTCATAATTGGACCCTCGTAAACAGCTTCTGCATCAACAGAATATACGCTGCGATTGCGCATGATGCCGGCATTCCCAAATGGACTGTCTTTTCCTTCCTTGTTGAAATTGTCAGAAACCTCCTTAATAGTTCCTTCTATCTCGAATTCAGAGATGGTTTTGTCTTTTGGCTTAAAAGGAAAAGCCTTTGCCAGCACTCCTTCATAAAGCACCCAGTCTTTCAACTCTTGTACTTGCTTTGAAACATGAGAATCCTCATGGTAGCCAACAATGTAGGTACGGCGGCGACGCTGAGGCATTCCGTATTCTGCTGCGTTGATTACTCGCCATTCCACAGTATAGCCTAAATCTGCCAATGAAGCAAGGATGATGGCAAAGTCACGGCCACGTTGTTTGGCCGGCGAGCCGAGCAAACGGTCAACGTTTTCAAAGAAGATATAATTTGGACGATTATCTCCTTTTTCGTTGAGTATGCGATAAATCTGCCACCAAAGCACACCCTTCTTTCCCTCAATTCCGCCAGAGCGGCTGAGTGTTGATGCTACGGAATAATCCTGACATGGAAAGCCACCGACCAGCAGGTCGTGATCAGGAATATCATTTGTAGGGACCAAATTGATATCCTTGTTACAATGACCTTTGTCGCCAAAACGTGCTCTATAGACGAGCGAAGCATCTTGGTGTTTGGTTGATGGTTCCCACTGGTCGTTCCAAATGGTTTCATAAGCATCTGATGCTCCTTCCAAACCGATGCGGAAGCCTCCTACACCGGCGAAAAGTTCTACTACCTTTATTGTATTTTTAGACATTTTTATATGTATGGTATTTCTTGTAATTTATTAGCAATATATGAACCCTTGAGCCAGAAAAACTGTGGCAGCATTCTTATGCCGTTCACGCTTTCTGTTCTTGTTTTCTCTGTCGAGACATCAGCACCTCCTCGGAAGAATACTTTGTATTCGGAACTCTTTGGAAAGTTTGGCGCTCCCATATAGGAACCGCTATTGTTCATACGTTTGTTTCCCTGTTTGTCATAAACGTATTCCCATTCCAGTTCGTTTCTATGAATCAGATTTCTTGAATCTTCCCAAGTGCGTCGCACTTCATTTTCTATGAAATCTTCATCAAAGGCAAAGCGTTTGAACCCTTCAAAAACGGTTTTGCTAGGGTCTTTACTATCATGCTCACAGAAGATAGGGCAGAGGAAACTGTGCTCGCAGAAGTAATCGTACACATCTGAATCTTCAAAGTCAGCATCTCTATCTGCCCATTCCTCAAAGTCGATGTGCTTGAGCTTCATGTCCTCTGTTCTTCCACCTTGGGGTGTAATCGTGATGGTCTTTGCTATGATACCGGCTTTTTGGAAGTCAGAAATCTGATTTAACCTATTGCAATCGGTTCCGAACATGCGGATAACGCATTTAGCTGAAATATCCTTGACTTTAGCATCAATTCCAAGCATTTCTCTTAGCTCAGGCAGAGTCTTACCCTTATACATTAATGTAAGTGCATGACAGCGAGCATCTAACTGGGCGAAACTGGAAAACGATTCTTTCAATACAATTTCGTTCTTTGCCCTGCTTTTATCAAAATGTCCCCTCACGATGTAATCAACAAAAGTCTGTTTTAATCTATATCGGGGCTTCTGGTAAGAGCCTGTTGCTTTTCGCTTGAATCCTGGTACTAATTCTATCAGCAAGAGATTTGGACGAAGAAGGTGAGTAAAACCAACCAACTGTTCATTACGCTTTTCTTCATCAAGATAATCATGATAAACCTGTTGCAGGTGATTGCTGACAATCTCCCAGTCGTTTCGTAATTTATCTTTTTCTTCTTGCGAGAAAGAATTGTAGCAGTAGTCAACAATAGGGAACTTGGCATAGCCGGAAGCAGGCACAACTTCGTATGATTTATATTCATAGAATATAATTAAAAGCCGTTCTGATTTTTCCCAAAAATGAGAGGTGTTGAAGTCTGTCTGTATCGGAGGCTCAAAGGTAACATGTGTAATACTGATACCTTCCTTTGCACCTAGGTAAACATTATAAGCTTCTCCTTTTTTTCCGCTTACATTCTTCAGGTCTCTCTTGGGTACACGAACTCCAGTGGTCTTAACTTCCGTAAGAACACCATCAATCTCAATATCACATTCCTGTTTGCTGTCTTTCTTATAACCGAAAACTGATTGTTCTATTACGTCTCCAGCGATACCTGTAATCTTTTTACTTTCTAAGGTACGAGCAAACTGGTGGGATTTGTCAACCTCACCTAGAGTCTTGCCCTTTGCTCCTTCGAGAAGGGTATAGACTTGTTCTTTCGTAAACTTTCTATCTTCAGATACTGCCATCAGTTTATATTGTTCAATACGAAATTGAGTATATAATCATTATTTAGCCAAAAACTTTTAGGCTGGACCCTGCCACCTTGTGGGGTTGATACAGTTTGATTCTTTGTTCCGTGTGGACGTATGTGGCAGATTCCATTTGCTTTGCTCGTTATGAAATTGTCATAGTCACCTTTATTAACTTTCTGCTTTGTATCTTCCCAGAGATGCTTAGCCTCCACTAAATCGTTGTATGGCATATTCCAAAAGAATACTTTAACGAGTTTCATCTTTTTTCTATCTCCATCAGGAGATTTTCGGAATACGACAAACAAGAATTTGCTAGAGAGTTGCTTGCGCCACTCCGAATCCTCCCATGTCTCATTTATAATATCCACAAATCTGATATATGGAAAAGACATGGACTCAATAATTTTATCACGATTTGCTTCTAACACTAACGTTTTCAAAGAAATGCCAGCATTCTCAAACTCTTGTATTTTGCGGGACTTTATATTGAATATTGCCCGGCAGACATTATATGCAAAATCTTTAGCTTTTACATTTAATTCTACCTTACGCTTTTTCTCAATTTTCTTAACAGTCTTACCATAGAATGGTTCTATACGTCTTATGACAAGTTGCTCAAATGTTTCTTTTGGCTTATAACAGCGTAGCGATTTTACAATTTTATCCGAAGCGAATTTCTTCTGAAGCTTTTCTAATCTTTTTGGAGTGATGTTTAATTGATGATTTATTTCCTCATCAAGAAAAGAGTCCAGGATGATTTTGTTCATATATCCTGTTTTGAGCGAGTATGCTCTTTGTTGTGCTTGTTCGTTAGTGCCGGGTTGGTCGCGCATATTTTCCTTTGCTTTACTGCCTTTCATGCATGCTGCAAGATAGAGAGTATCACCTTCTGTTAGCTCATGTGCTTGCCCGTGTAGAATTTTGGTATGTATAAAGTTCCAATCATCTTTGATAATCTTCAGGTCATCTTTTGGAAACTTCCAATTACGAATCAACTTAAATACCATATCCACGGGATCTACATTAGCTTCATGAAGATAAAACATCAGAAGAAGTAATTTGTTTTTCTTCCAAAAACTGCTTGTTTCAAAAGTTTCTTTTGCTTCCTCAATATAATTAATGATATTGAGTACAAGTCGCTCTTTGGCAGCCATACTCTTATCTTTCTTAAGCTCCTTTAATGGCGTACATTTGAGTTCCAAACCAGCTTCTTTGAAGTCTGGTTCTGCATCAGAGTTCGGTTTATAACCATAATGGAATTTTTCTACGGCTTGACCCAAACCGCCCTTTCCGCTAGGGATGACTGCTTCAGGATGCAGTTCTCTCAGCGAACGACCAAGTAACAATTCGCCATGTTTTAGAATCGAGTTGGCGTTTTTTGGATTGTAAGTTATTTTTGCCATATTTCCAATTTTTATATTTTAAAATCTACCGTGTGTAGTTGTATTTGAGAATAGATTCCCCTTACATTCGCTCCGCACGCAGACCTTAGTCAATCTGCAAAGGTACTAAAACTTTTCTGAAAACTTGGAGTCTGATCACGATCTTTAACTCTAATCTTTAGAAAAATTCTGATCTTTTGGCTGGCTGTTTTTTATCTCCTTAATGAAATAAGGTGTTTATTGGGTTGCGAATCATCTTGTTAGGAATCACAAAACGGGTGTTAATGGTAAAAGGGCAAAAGCATTATACCCTGTCTATCAGGTAAATGCTTTTGCCCTTTCTCTCTGTTTATCTTTTATTTTATTTATTCCACCTCCTCGCACATCGCCATCTCTGCTCCTCGGTAAATCACAACGAGCTGATGAAGCTTCGTGGTCTTCACGGTTTCGCTCGGTCTTGACGTGTTGCTCAAAGGTGAGATTGTTCTTCTTTTAGGTATCCAGTAGATAGACCTGCATCTGGTTGCGCACCGCCTCATTGGTAATCACAAATCGGGTGTAGCCCCGGTAGGTTCCGTCTATCGTAACCATACCTAAATTGAAGAGCAAACTAAGAATACCATCGGGGGTGTTGAGGCTGTTGGCAGGGAAAATATCCAATAGATACCCTAAGGCGAATCCCTTGGTCATTATATCTTCTATGATGCTGGAATCGTGGGCAAACTCCTTGGCGTAGCGGATGAGTTGGCGAACAATCTCATGGTCTGTACTTAAGATTACTTCGTCTGTACTTGGGATTACTTCACATGGTTTCTTTGGAATCTCGTAATTGCTTTGAATGTAATTGTCCACAAAGTTGAGTACCATTGCGGGGTTGTAGATGGTAGCCATTCCGCATTCTGAATTATCAAAACAATAATTGCCGTACCATGGCTTCATCACTTCTATCAGCTCATCCACGCTGTGGCGGAATGGCAGCACGCTGGCGTAATAGGCCAGCATTTCACGCACTTCCTCCTCGGTGAATCCCACCATCTCGTTGAACTCCGGAGCCAGGGAATAGTTGGTACCGATGTTGAAACCGCTGGTCAGATCATCCATGGTTACGGGACTTACTCCTGTAACGAAAACTCTGCCTAATGAATCTCCTGCGGCTCCCTTGATTGTGTCGAAGAAATGTCGCAGATATCCCTCGCCGTGAGTCTGCTCGCGGTATCGGGTTTCATGCTCCTTGTGGGCAAGAATCTGATTGGTAAAATGGTCGTATTCATCGATGAAGAGATAAATCTTCAAGCCTGCTTCAGCACATTTGTCGCATAGAAATCCCAATTGGGCAACGGCATCTTCCTTTTGGTTCATCTCTTCCTTTATGTCCGGTGGCAAAAGGTGGGCGTATCTGCTGCAGAAGGAATTGAACTTGTTGTTGCAATGGGCATCAAGTCCTTTTTTATAATTGTCCAATCCTGCTGAAATCATGGCAAAATTCAGGTGAAGGATGAGATAGCTGTTGCGTTCAGGGGTAGGATTTTCTCCGATGTAAAGCTTGCCGAAGAGGCTTTCAAACTTATCCTTCTTGTTGATGTCGTAATAGTTTTCCTGACTTTGACTATGCGTCACCCATCTTGGATTTTTCTATTTTTCGGGGGCAGA
>OBIB01000283.1_pt1 | contig 20297 bp, 10 predicted proteins | sample 1496261 | NCBI WGS metagenome assembly OBIB01 (sample SAMN05065771, study PRJEB22554) | human gut metagenome | biome: ENVO:2100002; feature: ENVO:00000062; material: ENVO:00002003 | host: Homo sapiens | place: USA
AGATATTGGTTATAACGCTGTTGCAGTCCCACTTGAAGTAAGCCACGTCGGGGTTATCAGTCATGATGCGGTCGACGATGCCGAATACATAGTCCTGTACCTTAGGGTTGGAGATGTCGAGCACAAGTTGGTTGCGATAATAATATGTGTCGCGCTGCGGCTGCAAGATAACCCAATCAGGATGCTTCTCAAACAGTTCGCTCTTCGGGTTCACCATCTCCGGCTCAATCCATATACCGAACTTCACGCCAGCCTTCTTTGCATCTCTAACGAGACCCGGTATACCCTCCGGCAACTTGCTCTTTGTAGCCTCCCAGTCGCCCAGTCCGGCGTGGTCGTCCTTGCGCGGATACTTATTGGCGAACCATCCGTCGTCGAGCAGGAACATATCTACGCCGAGATCCTTGGCATCCTTCATCAGTTCGGCAAGACTCTGCTGGTTGAAGTCGAAGCCTGTATTCTCCCAGTTGTTCAGGAGAGTGAGGCGGTCGCCCATACCCATGTTCACCTGATACTGACGAGCCCAGTTGTGCAGGTTGCGCGAAGCCTCGCCCATACCATTGTCGCTCATCGCGAAGATGAACTCAGGAGTGGTGAACACCTCGCCTGCCTTCAGCTTATAGTCGGAAGCATAAGGATTGATGGCAGGAATGACGCGAAGCGCGCCGACGTTGTCCACCTCAAAGGTGAAGCGGAAGTTACCTGGCCAGCCTATCGTGCCGAGCATCACCTTGCCCTCGTTCTCCTTGGCAGGCTCGTCGAAGCCCAACTCGAAGAAAGGCTCAGCCTGCATAGCGGCACGTGTGCCGAGCTTTGTGTCGATAATCTTTTTGCCCGTGCTCAACTGGGTTGTCTCTGGCTGACCTTCCTTAGCCCAGTCGCTGTGATAGTTAGTGAGATAATACTTTGAAGATTTGAAGTAGAGCATCGTAGAGCTGTAGCGCCAGAGTGTGATGGCAGACTTCTCCTTGTGAGAGATCTCGCTCCATGCCTTTATGACATTCTCCTTCGGATAAGCCACATAGTGGAGCTTCACTGTCAGCGGATACACCTTGTCCTGAAGAGTGATGACTGTCTCAGTGCCGCCCTTCACAGCCTTCTGCTCCGACGACTTATAATAGAGATATGTAGTCATGTTGCCGTCGGCGTGCGTTACGGCTACAGCCGGTTCGAAGAAGTCTTCAGCGCCGGAAGTGGCGTACACCTCATGACCGCGCTGGCACACAGCGCCGTCGGACGCTGCATATACATCCCACTTAAGGTTCTCGTAGTCGGCAGGATTCTGCAACTTATCGCCGAGATAGACCTGATAAAGACGGCCCTTTGGCGACACTTTCATCACGAGGTCGGTCTTTTCGGTAGACACACGGATGATTTCTTGAGCGAATGTGATGGCAGAAGTCATGCACATTGCTGCGATTAGCATAATAGTTTTCTTCATTTTCGTATGGTTTTTACAGGTTGTTTATATATCGATATTCTTGCATTGGCTTGTTAGAACTTGATGCTTGCGTTGAACTCTACTGTGAACGGGCGGAGATAGTTACCGCTCATATACTTGCCGGCATACTTGCCAGCCTCATCCTTTGTGATAAGCTCCGAACCGCTGATTGTGCCCTTCGCACCCTTCTCGTTGAAGATGTTAATGACGCTGACACCGAGACTCAGGTTCTTGTTCACATTCCAGTTGACGCCACCGAATGTCTCCCAGTGGCCGTTGAAGTAGAGTGCCTCCTGAAGGTTGGCGTATGTCTTGCCGAAGTAGCGGAAGCTGAGCCAAGCACTGAGGTTCTTCGTGATGTCGTATCTCGGGTCAAGCTCAATGAGCACCTGCGGAATCTCCTTCACAATCTTGTTGTTGGCATTAACGCTCATAGTCTGTCCGTCGCTGAACGTAACGCTCGCGTTGTAGTTCTTGTACACAGGCTTCTGATAGGTGAAGAGAGCGTGCATGTGGAAGTTCTTGAACGGGTTGATTTCGGCAGATGTTGTCCAGCCCAATGTCTGGATGTTGTAGATGAGCAACACGGTCTTGCCTTCAGAAGTGCCAGGCTTAGTGAGGTTCTGCTGGTCGATATTGTTCGACTTAGAGATGTATGTCACCATCGACGAGAGGTCGAGCCAAGAATTCTTGTAGAAGATACCGCCGCGAACCAACGGAATGGTCACGCGCTTGTACTGCTCCTCGGTAGGACCGGTGCCGGCATACTCGCTGATGCGCGGGAAGCGTGTGGCGATAGTGGCGTCGGCAGTAAGACCGAACTGGTTTGTTACGTTGTAAGTCATCTGCAAAGTGGCAGCATAGTTGAGCTTGTTCTTCGTAACAGTGGCTGGCGCGATGCTATGCTCTGTGGCTACGACAGATCCGTCTGCGATTGTAGAATATGTATTGAAGTTGCCGAGATGGAAGCCACGGAAGCGTGACGCAGAAATCTGGTCTGCCGACATACGATAGTATTCGAGACGACCGCCGTAGAACAGCTTGAACTTAGGAGTGATGCGCCATTCGTCGGTGAAATAGAGAGCGAGCTTATTCTCCGAACCCTTTGTGTATTCAGGACTCAGCTCGTTGTAACCGAAGGTCTCTGAGCGATGTGCTGTCTGCGTAGGGTCGAGCGGATTGACGTACATCTGGCTCAGTGTACGAGGATAAGCCTCAACGGTGCCTGCCCACTGGAACGAAGACGAATAGTAGTTGAGGTGGTAGTACCACTCGTTCAAGCCAATCATCAGCTTGTGATTGTTCAGCTGCTTGCTCATCTCGGTTGTAAGGAGGGCGTTGCTCACCTTGCCGATGTGCAGCCAAGTGCGGCGGCCTTCGATGAGTCCGCTGTATGCCGAACCGTCTGAAAGCTGATAGCCGTCAGACTCAGCAACCTCAGAGATAGTGCTGCCACCGTAGTCTACATAGTTGGCGCGCGGAGCGTTCATATACTTGGCGTTCAACTTCCACAGCCAGCCGTTGTCAAACTGATACTTGCTCACCAAAGCCACCTCATTGGCACGGTTGTCGTTGCCGTCGGTCATGTTCCAGGTCTCCATCTTGCCGGTCTTGGTGTTCAGATAGCTGAACGAACCATTACGCTGCACGTATGAATCCATACCCGGGTCGAAACCTGCAAGCTTCTTTATGCTACCGTCGCCGGCGTAGATGAACGGAGCGGCATTGGCGAAGTTGCCGGGGTTCTTGCTGTTCGAATACTTATATAATAAAGATATGTGTCCCTTGCCGCCGTTCAGTATGCGTGTAAGACCCAAATGGTAGATTTGCGTGCGGTCGGAATAGTCGGTGAAGCGCAGCTTGAAGCTTCCCGGGTCGAAGTTCTGATACATGCCGGCTGTGTAGAGCCACTTGTCGCCGATGCCGCCAGAGAGGTTGAGGTCGAAGTTCTGCATGCCGAAGTGGTTAGCCTTATAATTGAGTTTGCCACTGAACTTCTTCTCGCCCAACTCGCTAAACGCTGAGACAGCATAAGCGATGTTGCCGGTCTTGATGGCACTCTCCGACGGAGTCATAAGGTCGGTGCCTTTCAGCGAAGCGTCGCTGCGCCAGTGAGCAGATAGCTTGTGCACGGACGACGAGTAAACGGCAGGCAGTCCGTTCTCGTATACCGTTACGTCTTCGCTCGGCAATCCGATCTGAATCTCACGCGGTTTGTTGGCGTCAGAAGCGTTGAGCATTACGTTGCGCTCTTCCTTCTTCTGCGGTTCCGAATCGTTTGTTGAATTGTTTTCTGTATGCGTCTGTGCATACATGCCCGTAGAGGCAGAAGCCAAGAGGGCGAATGAGAATGTTTTAAGTTTTAGGTTCATATCCGTTGTGCTTATGTTTTCGGTTGCAAAGTTACAAACTATAGCGGCTGATTGTATGTATGCGTAAAATGAAAGTAGACATAAATTAAGGTATAGAAGCTTATAACTTATTATATATCAGAATATTTAAGACTTTAGTCTTTTTTATCAAAGTAAATGGTTTTATCTTAATAATATTAGCTAAATTTGCAGCATTAAAGCCAAAAACCCACTATTATGCGCATCTTTTTATACCTATTGTTCATCTTTTTGCCGCTGCAAGCTACAGCCCAAACCAAGTTGGCTACAGCCGGCATCTCTGGCGAGCAAGACCTGCTTGACCTTCTCGACAGCTATGTCGACAAGCGCGACGCATACTCCAAGCAGAAAGAAAAGAAGATTGACCAACTGAAGCTGAAGTTGCGAACGGCGGAAGACATTCCGCAGCGACTCGCACTTCTGAACAGTATCTATCGCGAATACTATACATACCATTACGATTCGGCAATGGTATACGTGAACCGCGGCCTCGCTCTATCAGAGAGTGAGAACAACGCTTACTACACAACGCTCAACAAGATTAATCGTGCAGCGGTGTTGTCTACGGGTGGTTTCTACAGTCAGTCGGAGGAGTTGCTTGAGGATATAAAAAAGAAGGGTGTGCCTAAGCAGCTAAAGCAATACTATTATTATACACGCACGTGGCTGTACAACTATTGGGAGGCGTTCAGCAACAAGTCGGAGTTCATGGACTATTACCATAAGAAGAAGTTCGAGAATCTGAAGCTCACGATGGAAGTCACAAGCAGCAAGGATGTGGCTCTGCATGCCTATCTTAGCGGCGAACTGGCTTTCCTCACCAACCCCATGAGCAAGGCTGTGCTGCAATTCTACACAAAGGCTCTGCTGAACAGCCGGGTAGACAGTCGTGTGCATGCCTCGGCAGCCTACTGCATAGCACGCTATTATCGCGAGTTGGGCGACACGCAACGATATGAAAAGTACATTATTGAAGCGGCTATCTCGGACATAACATGCCCTTTGAAGGAGAATCTTGCGCTGCAGGAGTTCTCTACATATCTGTATGAGAAGGACCCGAAGTATGCCGACCATGCGGCACGTTACATCTATTGCTCCATGGAGGACGCCCGATTCTACAATAACCGCCTGCGTATGCTCGAGATTTCGAGCATATTGCCTATCATCGCCACAGCCAATCAGGAGGCGTTAGCGCATAAGGAGCGTATCGTGAGAGGCGTGCTTGCGGTGGTTAGTTTTCTGTCGCTGATGTTGCTGGCAATGGCTATCTTCGGCTACAAGCAGAACAAATGGCTGGCAGGTAGCCGCCGAGAGGTAAAGACACAGAACCGGCAGCTGAAGGAGCTGAACGAACGACTCATAGCGACCAACCATCGCCGCGAGACCTACATGCGTTTGTTCATGGACATTAGTGCGGTGTACATCCGCAAGCTGATGGAGTACCGCAAACTGGTGAGCAGAAAAATAAAGGCCAACCAAACGGCTGACCTTCTTAAGACTATAAACAGCTATAAGCTCGCGGAGGAGGAGGCGACGACGTTCTACACTCGTTTCGACCGCGCCTTCACGGAGCTGTATCCTGGTTTTGTTGACGAACTGAACAGTCTGTTGCTTCCAGAAGGAAGGATTGCGCAGCCATCTCCTAACACCCTGACTACAGAAGCGCGCATCTACGCGCTAATGCGTTTGGGTGTGACTGAGAGTCAGGAGATAGCCACACTTCTATTCTACTCGACACAGACAATATACAACTACAAGTCGGCGATGCGCGCACGGGCTGTGAACCGCGACACGTTCGACGAAGACATCAACAGACTATGCCATGTAGGGTAATGGTCTTTTCCCTAAGATAAGCAATTACTTCAGCAGGTAGTCCTCGGGGTGCTGGAATCCGTTGAGGTAGTCGCGGGCTGCCATGCGCTTCTTGCCGGCAGGCTGCAGCTCTACAAGCTCAAGCCACTCGTCGACGGTGGCAACGAGAAGACGGCGGTTCTCTGCCTTGAGCGTTCCAACCTCTACGCCGTTAGAAGACTCGCCGGTCTTTGCTGCCTTGTACACCTTAAGCACCTGAGCCTTAGCCTGAGCGTCGCGCGGAGTGAGCATACACCATGCGCCGGGCACTGGCGACAGACCGCGCACAAAGTCGTAGATGCGCTTTGCTGAGAGTGAGAAGTCGATGGCGCAGGTCTCCTTGAATATCTTCGGAGCGCCGTGGTGAGCCTCGCTTTCCTGCTGCGACTGCGAAGGCACATCGCCGTCGGTAGAGAGCACGAGGTCGACGGTGTCGGTGCAGAGCGCTGCGCCGAGCTGCATAAGTCCGTCGTATACATACTCCACATCGGCGTCGTCGGGGATGGGGAACTCGCGCTGCGCGATGATACGACCGGTGTCGATGTCGTGGTCGAGGAAGAATGTGGTAACGCCGGTGCGGGTCTCGCCGTTGATTACAGCCCAGTTGATTGGCGCTGCGCCACGATAGTCGGGCAGCAGGGCGGCGTGAACGTTGAACGTGCCGAAGCGCGGCATAGCCCACACCACCTCGGGCAGCATGCGGAACGCAACAACCACCTGTAGGTCGGCGTTGTAGCTGCGCAGCTCCTCAAGAAACTGCTCGTCTTTCATCTTCACGGGCTGCAGCACGGGCAGATTGTGCACCAGAGCGTACTCCTTGACGGGCGAAGGGCGCAGCACTGATCCGTGGCGACCTACGGGTTTATCGGGCTGCGTCACCACAGCCACTACGTTATAGCCGTTCTCAACAAGTCGCTGGAGCGATCCAACGGCAAACTCAGGTGTTCCCATGAACACTATGCGGAGGTCTTTCTTTTCCATATATCTTTTTACTTTTTTACTCTTTTACCTTTTTACTTTTACAAAGTTACGTTTTTTTCGGCGAATATCATTCATGCTTGTAATAAAGAGCAAGAAAATTGTCTTTAAACTTACGGCATAACAAGAAAAAGCATTAACTTTGTAAAAGTAAAAAGGTAAAAAAGTAAAAGAGTAAAAGGTAAAAAACAAAATAGGAAATAACAATGACACAGAAAGAAGACATTCAGAATGCCGTGAACGTGATGCGTAAGGGTGGCGTGATACTCTACCCTACCGACACGGTGTGGGGAATAGGCTGCGACGCAACGAACGCTGAGGCAGTGGCAAAGGTGTACAAGATAAAACAGCGCGACGACTCGAAGGCGCTTATCTGCCTCACCGACTCGGTAGACCGCGTGCAGCGCTACGTGCGCGACGTGCCGCCAGTGGCTTGGGACCTTATGGAACTTGCCGAGAAGCCGACAACAGTGGTGCTCGACGGCGCCGTGAACCTCGCCCCGAACCTCATCGCCCAAGACGGCAGCATCGCTCTGCGCGTCACCAACGAGCCGTTCTCGAAGGAGCTTTGCTACCGTTTCCAGAAGGCTATCGTGAGCACAAGCGCCAATATCAGCGGCGAACCGACGGCACAGAACTATCGCGACATTGCGCCGGAGATACTGGAGGCTGTCGACTATGTGTGCTGGACTCGTCGCCAGGAACACAAGCCGCACACTCCGAGCAGCATCATCAAGCTCACTAAGGACGGACAGGTAACCATCATACGCAAGTAAATGGAACAGACTGCGATTGACAAGAAAGACGCAACGCTGGAAGAAAGGCTGTACGCTTGGCGCACGAAACATTTTTCCGACCGTCAGGCGACTATCATCCTCGCCCTCTGCATCGGATTCTTCGCGTCGGTGGCTGCCTACGTGCTCCACTCGATAATTCACATCATACAGCACATGCTGACGTCGAGGTTTCATGCCGACACGTTCAACTGGCTCTACCTGATGTTCCCCGTGGTGGGCATCTTCTTAACGTCGCTCTTCGTGCGCTACGTGGTGAAGGACAACATCTCGCACGGTATCACGCGCATCCTCTACGCTATATCCTCAAAGCAGTCGCGACTGAAAGGGCACAACTGCTGGACATCGGTTGTGGCGTCGGCTATCACCATCGGCTTCGGCGGATCGGTAGGTGCCGAGGCGCCTATCGTGCTCACGGGTTCGGCTATCGGTTCCAACCTCGGACGACTGTTCGGCATGGACAAGAAGAAGCTGATTCTGCTTGTTGGCTGCGGTGCTGCCGCCGCCATCGCCGGCATCTTCAAGGCGCCCATAGCCGGACTGGTGTTCACGCTCGAAGTGCTGATGGTCGACTTGAGCATGGCGTCGCTGCTGCCTATCCTCACGGCAGCGGTCACGGCTACGTGCTTCACGTATATCTTCATGGGCAGCTCGTCGCTGTTCAGCTTCCACCTCGACAGCATGTGGGGCGTGGAGCGTGTGCCGGCGTGCATCATTCTCGGCATCGCATGCGGACTTGTAAGTCTCTACTTCATACGTTCGATGTCGGTATGCGAGGGCATGTTCGGCAAGCTGAAGCAGCATCGCTGGGCTAAGCTCGCGCTGGGCGGAGTGATGCTCAGTTCGCTCATTTTCGTATTCCCCGTGCTCTACGGCGAAGGCTATTCTGCCATCAACGTGCTGCTCAACGGCACGAGCGAGGCAGACTGGAACGAAGTGCTGAAGAACTCAATGTTCTCGGGCGACGGCAGATGGCTCATCGTGTTTATAGCGCTGGTCATATTGACCAAGACATTCGCTACGGCTGCCACAAACGGCGGTGGCGGTTGCGGCGGTACGTTCGCGCCGTCGCTCTTTGTCGGAGCCTTCACCGGCTTCCTCTTCTCGCGACTTTGGAACATGTATCAGGTGGGCATTTATATTCCCGAGAAGAACTATACGCTGCTCGGCATGGCTGGCGTTATGGCAGGCGTTATGCATGCGCCGCTTACGGGCATCTTCCTCATCGCCGAGATTACGAACGGCTACGATATGTTCATGCCGCTGATGATTGTGTGCATTGCCTCGGTGATGACTATCAGCATCTTCGAGCCGCACAGCATCTACGCCATGCGTCTTGCTCGCGAAGGCAAGCTCCTTACTCACCACACCGACCGCTCTGTGCTGACACTGATGAAGATAGACAGCGTGATAGAGCGCGACTTCACCGCCGTTACGCCCGACATGCCGTTGGGCAAGCTGGTGAACGCTATCTCGAAGAGTCACACGTCGTTCATACCGGTGCTCGACAACGCCGGTTCGCTGCTTGGCGAGATAGACATCACGAAGATTCGACACATCATGTTCCGCGCCGAACTCTATAACAAGCTCACCGTTCAGCAACTGATGCTGCCCATTGCAGCGCAGGTTGGCGAGAGCGATTCGATGGAGGAAGTGATGCGCAAGTTCGATCTTAAGGGCACACGTTATATGCCCGTGGTGAATGTCTCAGGACATCTCACGGGATATATCTCGCGCTCAAGAGCGTATAGCATGTACAGAAAAATGGTAGCTGACTTCTCGGCGGAATAAAAATAGTAGCGGAGGTCTCCGGCCTCCGCAGCAGTTAACTTGACTGAATATAGTCTTGTTGCTTGCTGCGGAGGCCGGAGACCTCCGCTACTTTTTTGCTTTATTGATTTTAGAACGGATAACCGATTGCGAAGTGTATGCTCTGGCTATCCTTAAATTTGTCGAAGTTGTAGAAGCCGTTCTTGTACGGCAGGTGCAGACCTACACCCCAATCGAGGCGAAGCACGAAGAAGTCGAGGTCGTAGCGTATGCCGATACCCGTACCGACCGCCATCTCCTTAAACATGTTCTTCGGTTTGAACACCGCACCCGGACGGTCGCTGTCGCTGCGCAGCGTCCACACGTTGCCTGCGTCGAGGAACAATGCGCCGTAGAGGTTGCCGAACATACGCGGACGATACTCGAGGTTCATCTGCAACTTCAAGTCGCCGGTTTGGTCGAGATACGAGAGGTAAGAAGTCTGGGCATGATAGCGACCCGGACCGATACTGCGCACGTTGAACGCACGTATGCTGTTGGCACCACCTACATAGAACTGCTCGCTGTACGGCGCACTTATCGCATTGCCATACGCCCATACAACACCCATGTTCACGTGTCCGACGAGCGTGCTGTGCTCCGTCACCTGCCACGTCTTGCTATAGTCGGTCTCCACTTTCAGGAACTGAGCGTACGGGTTCTTGAACATCGTCTTCTCCTTGTCGTTCCACTTCTCGCCGAACGCCATGTATCCGAGCGAAAGCAGATTGGCAGCCTCGCTCACCGACACCTGCCAGAAGATAGGATTGTGAAGGCGCGCCGGCGACTGGTATGTGAATGTGTAGCGCATCTTAGGCACAAACTGGTCACTCATCGCCACAAGCAGGTACGGACTCTTGTTGACAAGATCGGTGAACGCCGGCGTCATGTGCTTCATGTACTCGTACTGCAGTATGAGCGGCGAGAACTGGTGCTGCACGATGGCTCTCGGCTGCGTCTTGTATGTCAGCTCGCCCGACACGATGTGGCGCTGGAAGAAGCCCGAGCGATTGAGCACGTCGAACGATCCCTTGATGAGCGTGGTCGGCGTGGCATAGCGCTGGTGTATCGGCTTGCCTTTTCTGCGACGAATATGGCGCAAGCGGCGCAAGATATTGTTCACAAACAGCAGGCGCGGCATCTCTACCGACACATCTGCACCGTATTCGTAAGAGTTGAACTTCGAGCTACTGCCGTCTGCCTGATGTCCTGTCTGCCATTCGTACGAGCCTTTCAGATTCACGGTGAGCTTCTCGCCGCCTCGGAAGGCGTTGCGCTTCACCAAGCCGAGGTTCAGTCCCGGACCCACACGCCCCGTCGTCTTTCCTACCAGGTTGCCCTCAAGATAAACGTCGTATGGCTTGTCGAACACGCAGTTGAGCGTGAGGTCGAGCGTGTCGCACGTTGCCGAAGTGTCGCGCGGAGCGAACGCAAGGTCTACACGCGAGAAGAGTCCCTTTGCCGTGAGCGTGTTGATGGTCTGCTGATAGTCCTGATAGCTGTATAGCTTACGGGGCTTTATCTTCATATCGCGAGTGATTACGCTGCGGCGCATCGGCTCGCGCTTGCCGTTGAAGACGATGGTGTAGTTGCGGCGGCGTATGGTATCCTTCAGTTGCTCCAGCACCGACTGCTTGCGCATCTCGAGATTGATGCGACCAACGTACCACTTGCGACCTACCGTGGCAGGCAGACTGTCGGCGTAGTGCAGACGCACCTGCACCTCGCCCGGCTCGGCGATGGTATCGGCGAGATATGTGGCGTAGCTCGGCTGATAGTAGAAGAAGCCGTTGTTGCGCAGGAGCGTCGAAATGCGTGTTCGCTCTGCCTCAAGCACCGAGACGTCGAACGGATCGCCGGCTTTCACGAGCGACTCCGACGCCTTATTCTCGATAAGTTCGTTGGCTTCTTCGGGGAAGTTGTGATATGTCAGCGTGTCTACGGTGTACAAGTCGCCGAAGTTGACGTTATACTTCACCTTCGCCGTGCGCGAACTGTCGGATGTAAGCACATCGTAGTTGACATAGCCGCCGAAGTAGCCGCGCGCACGCAGCAACTCGCGCACCACCTGCGCATGCAGCTGCGGATTGACCGAGCTGAGCAGCACCGGCGCCTTGCCGAACGTTGTGCGCATCCACTTGCCTATGCCGCCGCGCGAATGTTCGAAGGCGTTGTATATCCACAGACGGTACGACGGTATGCGGTAGTACGGACTGCCGAAGAGGGCGCCGTTGGGCGTTGTGGCGAGCGCCGCCTCCACTTCCTCCTGCGTAGAGTAGAAATGGTCGCAAGGCTCGTAGTTCTCGTACCCGGTCTTGCGCAAGCCCGTGAACAGCTTGTCGTCCTCGGGCACAGAACTTGTCGACGAACAGCCGACAAGCACCATTACACATATTATTATATATAGCGTATTCTTCATAAACCTTTACTTTTTATCGCCCGAAAGCGCCTTGTTCGTTTTCTTAACCGCCGTCGAGTCCTTCTTCTGCGCTGCCGTCGAATCGTTGTTATTCACAATCGTGTAGTTCTTCTTCTGAACCAGCGCACCGTTCATCGGCATCGTGTATATGTCATCTGTCTTGCGCTTGAAGCGGAAGATGTCTTTCAGACTCTGCAGCTTGCGGCGCCATACGAAACCGCCGCCGAACTGTCCGACGTAGCCTTCGAGCCAATCGTACGTAGCACGGTCGTAGAAGAACTTCAGATACTTGTTCGAGTTGGGCGAGAGACGATACTCCATCGCGATATTATCGAAGAACGTGTCGTTCTGATTCTCTATTTCGGCACCGCTCGACACCTTACCGCCTATCACGATGCGCAGTCGGTTGTTGAGGAAGCGCTTCGAGAACTTGAACGAGTAGTCGGTGTGTACGGCGCCAGAGCCCAACTGCGTGTTGTCCATGCCGAACGAGAGGTCGAGCGTGCGCAGAGCGTTGCCCGATATGGCTGTAATCTGCGAACTGAGGAACGAACTGAGCGCACTGTTCATGTTGAATGCGCCGGCACTGGTGTCTGAGAGATACATGCCCGTGGTGAGCATCGTAACGGCGAGCTTGCCGCGATTCTCAATCGACTGTGTCATCAGCTCGTTGTGTATCTCCTGGTCGTCAGGCGCGTCGATAGTAAACTGCAGACCCATGTCGTTGAGCGTCTTCGTAAGCTCCACGCCGCACTCGAACGTCACGCTGCGTCCTACGCCGGCATCGTTCGTCACGGTAGTCTTGTTCTCCTCCGTCGCAGTGATGTTCAGGCGCGGGTTCATTGCGTCGCCGAAGAACTCCACGTAGCTTCCGTCCTTGATGGTGAACGTCTTGAGTGGGATAACCGGCAGCGAGTATTTCATCTCGCCCTGCCCTATCGTGTATCTGCCGTAAAGACCAAGTCCGTCGGCTTCGGTATATTTCATTCGCAGTTGGCCACCTCCTACGATATCCACGTAGTTCGACTTGTCTGCATTCAGCGCGCAGAGCACATGAGCGCCCTCGTCAATGTTCACCGTGAGGTCCATCGTAAGACCCGTAAGCGGCGGACGCACCACCTGCGTAGCTCCCGGGTCCTTAAAGTTCACGAACTTCACGAGTCCGTCGAGCTGGTTGTCGGTAGAGAGCGGCGAGTCGCGCAGAATGTATGTGATGTCCGACGAACCGAGCACGTCGAGACGACCGCGGAAGCGCAAAGCGTCGAGCGGTCCGTCGGCAAGTCCGAGGAAGTTGACGTAAGCCTTGCCGAACGCCTCAGAACGAGCCTTCTGTTTCGAGTCGATAAGCAGATAGTTGGTTGCACGCATACGCATATACATCGTCATGTTCGACATATCAGCGAAGTCTACATTGCCGTAGAGCGTGAGCGGATTGCCGTTGCGTGCGAAGAGCTGGAAGTTCTCGAACTGCATCTTGCTGTCGGTTATCGTCACCGGGTCGTCGCAGAGTCGCATCTCCACACCGTAAGGCTCACTAGCCACATAAGCCGAGTCGAACATCAGTTCGCCGTCCACGTCCAAGCGGTTGAGCTGTCCGTCCACCTTCACGTGTCCGTCGGCATAACCCTTGAAGTTGAGCAGTCTGTCGGGCATGAAACCGTTGAGCAGCAACAGCGGAGTGCGCTGCAGCTGCACATCTGCAGAGAGATGGCCGAATCCGCTTGTCACGTACGTACCGCTGAGCGTGCATACCTCGTAGTCGTCTACAGAGAATGTGCCGTCGACGCAGTGCTCGTTGCCGCCTTCGCGCGGCATGTATACGAACTCGCTCGCCACGTCGCCTATCTTGCAGCCCTCGTACGCCATCTTGTCCACACTCACGAACGAAGACACCGACATTACGCCGTTGTCGGCGATATAGTGGAAGTCGCCGTTCATCACGCCCGACACCTTCGGAGCATACGGAATGACGGAGAGCACCTTGGCAAGGTCGAACTTCGTCAAGCCGATTGTGATGTCCTGCTGTGCTTCGGTGCTGTCGTTGCTGAACACCTTCACACCCATGCCGTCGTCTGCCAGCAACTTCATGTCAGCCGATATGCGCTTGTTGTCGGCGAAGAACACATAGTTGCCATTGTTCACCTTGAACTGCTTGTAACCGAACACCGGGTCGATGCCGCCGAGCGACACGCGCACACCGTGCTGCTCCATATCGGCTTTCAGTCCGAGCGCCACGCCGAGACGGTTGCGGTCGTCGAACACGCGTGTGCCGAAGAAGAGCGACTGCTTGTAGAACGCGCCGCGGAAGAGAGCATTGAAAACGTACTGCTTGTTATATCGGTTGTTGCGTATCTGTCCTTCGAAGTCGGTCTTCACCGAGTCCGACCGCACGGCTACGCGTATCGTGTCGAGCTGCATGCCCGAAGCCACGAGCGAGTCGATGCGCACTGTGCCGTTGATGCCCTTCACGGGCGACGTGTTCATGTTTATATATGCGTCCTGGAACTCGTAACCGTAGTGGCGTGCCGTGCGCGAGATGATGTTCTCCTTGCCCGCATCGAGATAAACGGAGAGTTCTGGCAGGCGTTCGCGCAGTCGCAACTGGTCGATATATCGCTCGTTGCGCTGCTTCTTAGCCTCAACGCCTATCGACGAAAGACGGTTGAGGATATGTTCTACCGAACCGCTGCCGTCGAGTCGCAGCGCAAAGTCGCCGCACGTCACGTTGGCGTGTGTTGAGTCGCGGCGTGTGAAGATGTCCATCACCACGTTCTCCGGTCGGTAAGCCGCTGCCGAGTCGCGCACTACGATGTTTCCTATCACGCCCTTCACGCTGTGTGTCGACGCAAGGTCCGACTGCACGTCTACATGAGCGGTCATCGACGTCGTGAGCGGTGTCTTGGTGATACCGAGTTTGTAGAAGTCGGCATAAAGCAGGTTGCAGAGCAGGTTTGCGTCAATGCGTCGGTTGTCGAGCACGGTGCGCAGGTCGATGATGCCGTTGAGCAGCGGTGTGCGACTGTCGAGCAACGCTCTGCCGACACCGTTTTTCACCTCGGCTTGCAGACTCACGTTCGAGATGTCGTAGCCCGAATAATGGAAGTTGCCGACCCTTACACGTGCATCCATTCGGGTGCGTGGTGAGAGGAAGTCGAAGCCTGCGCCGTCGGCTGTCAGTTCGCCGCTGAACGAATGTAGACCGCTGCCCGGCATGAAGTTCTGCAGGGGCAGAGCGTACGCCGTCAGATTGGCACGGTATGCCATTGAACGCATGTTGAACGCGCCTCTGCCTCGCACCGAACCGCCACCCTGCGTAGCCACAAACTCCGTAGCATACTGCGGTCCGTTCACCTTGCAGTTGCCTTTCAGCGTTATGCCGTTAGGTATTCGCACCACCGTGTTCTTGTCCAGACCCAATGCTGGCTGTAGGAAACTGATGTTGTCGGCACGTGCGTCAAGGTTGATGTCGGCTGTGAGGCGGTCGATGTCGGTGAGGTTGCCCGCCTTTCCGTCCGCCTTTATGCTGAATGCGGTAGGGAGTTTAGCCGAGATGTCGCGAATCTTAAGGTTCTTCATGTTGCCGTTGATGTCGGCATGAAGGGCGAGTGGCTGTTCGGGCAGTCGCAGCACAAACTGCAGGGGCATCATTCCGAGCGCCAGCAGCATGTCAGACTTGCCTACGGATGCGTCCATCTTCAGACGCATCACGCCTGGGTTAGTGTCGGCGAAGGTAGAGAAGTCCATGTCGGCACTCGCCTTGAGCCACGACACGGGCGTAGTTAGACGGAAGTCGGGCAGCGCTATGTGCGCCGTGTCGAGCCGCACGTGTCCCTTTGCGTCGGTCACGCTCAGTCCGCTCTGCTCGCGGAAGGCGCAGCGGTTGAGAGCGAGTTGCAGCTTGGTGGCTTCCTGCTCGAAACAGAGCGAGTCGATGCGCAGCGAAACGCCTTTCAGCTCAATGTGATTCACGTCGAGCCCTTTCTGTCGCATGGCGAAGTTATTGTCGTAGCTGACGAAGCCGTCACGCCAGTCGAACGTGCCTACCTTGTATACGCCCGTACCGAGATTGATGTCGCCGTCGGTAGCCGACGCATCGGTCAGTCCGACGCCTATGGCGAGTGTATCGCCGGGCATGTGTATCTTTACAGCCGAACGCTTCACAGCCAGTCGGCTGAAAGCTATCTGCCATTTGTTTTCTGTTTTGGTTGTGTCCTCGGGCACCGTGTCGCTGAGCGCTATGTCGAGGTTGGCGTCTGCGAGGAGCACCGGTCCGAGCGCCACCTTCTCCTTCTTAAGCGCCACGCGGCTCGGCTCCACCTTCAGTCGTCCTACGCCGCCTTTCACGCGTGCTGAGGGCACGAGTTGCGCGGTGTTGATGTTCACCTTGCGGAAGTCGAGGTCGGTTACGTCTACGTTGCCGGCGAAGAGGGGCAAGAGTCGCACGCCCACGATGAGTTCGTCGGCAGCGGCTATGGTGTCGATTTGGTTGTGCAGCGAGTCGTTGGGCTGCGTAGCGAGAAGCCCTTGCACGCTTAGGTCGAGCGGAAAGCTGAGGCGCACTCGTTCTACCGACACGTTCATGCCGGTTGACTCGGAGGCGTATCCTGCCGCTTGCCTTACTGCCCAGTTCTGCACGGGCGGTATGTAAAGCAGCGCAGCCAACAGCGCTATCAGCGCTATCGGCGTGGCAAGTATGGCTGCCGCAATCTTTAAATATCGTTTGTATTTGGGCTTCATTCTTTTGTATTGTTTGATTTTTATTTTATAGAGCTGTTAGGGGGTGCAGTTGTCTCAACTGCACCAACACAGCAAACTGCACCAACACAGCTAACAGCCCTCCCTTAGAAAATCAATAGGTTGGTGCACTTGAGACAAGTGCACCCCCTGATAAACTGCACCAACACAGCAAACTGTCCACACTAGAAAGCTAATAGGTTGGTGCACTTGAGACAAGTGCACCCCCTGATAAAGTGCGCCCCTGAATTACCTTGCTATCTCCTGCCACAGACGGTCTGCCGGCACTTCTGCCTCAACGCATATCTGTTCTTTCGACACGGGGTGGACGAACTCTACGCGGCGCGAGTGGAGCGAGATGCTTCCGTCGGGGTTGCTGCGCGGCGCGCCGTACTTCAGGTCGCCCTTTATCGGGCATCCCATGTGTGCCAGCTGACAGCGTATCTGATGATGTCTGCCGGTGAGGAGCGTCACTTCGAGCAGCATATAGTTATCCGACACGGAGCGCACCTTGTACTTCAGTATAGCCTTCTTTGCGCCCGGCACTTCCTTCGCGTGGGCGTAGCTCTTGTTCTGTCGCTCGTTGCGCGTGAGCCAGTCGGTGAGCGTGCCTTCGGGCGCAATGTCGCGGCGCTTTGTTATCGCCCAGTAGGTCTTGTGCACATCGCCCGTGCGGAACATGTCGTTCAGTCGCGACAACGCCTTTGATGTCTTTGCGAAGACAACGAGTCCGCTCACGGGTCTGTCAAGTCGATGCACCACGCCGAGGAACACGTTTCCGGGCTTGTTATACTTCTCTTTGATATACTCCTTTACGATGTCGGATAGCGGTTTGTCGCCGGTCTTGTCGCCCTGCACTATCTCGCCGCTGCACTTGTTGACTATTATTATGTGGTTGTCTTCGTAGACTACTTTCATTGTTTGCTTATTATAAAAAGACACAAAAAGGGTGCATCAAAATAGAAGTTAAAGGAAGTTGGGGCTCCCGATAAGTTCAGTTTTGAAACACCCTGATTATCGTAAAAAATCTGTTTGCAGACAGAATTACATGTTCATGCCGCCGTCTACCTGGATAACCTGGCCGCTAACGTACGATGACATGTCAGAAGCGAGGAACAAGCATACGTTTGCGATGTCTTCTGTCTGACCGCCGCGACGCAATGGAATCTTCTTCATCCAGTCCTTGCGTACGTCCTCAGGCAGCTGTGCTGTCATAGGTGTCTCGATGAAACCCGGAGCGATGGCGTTGGCGCGTACGCCCTTGGGGCCGAGCTCCTGAGCGATAGACTTAGCCAGACCGATCATACCAGCCTTAGAAGCCGAGTAGTTGCACTGGCCTGCGTTGCCGTGAACGCCTACTACAGACGACATATTGATGATTGAACCGCTGCGCTGACGAAGCATGATAGGTGCACAAGCGTGGATAAAGTTGAACGCCGACTTGAGGTTCACGTTGAGCACTGCGTCCCACTGTGCCTCTGACATGCGGAGCATCAAGCCGTCCTTTGTGATGCCGGCGTTGTTCACCAGCACGTCGATAGAACCGAAATCTGCATGTATCTGCTTTACAACCTTGTCTGTCTCCTCGAAATCGGCAGCATTGCCTGCGTATGCACGACAAGTAACGCCCAGAGCCTCAATCTCCTTACGTGTAGCCTCAAGTCCGGCAGCCATGTCGTCGTTGAGCACGAGGTCGGTGAATGCGATGTTTGCGCCTTCAGAGGCGAACTTCATTGCGACAGCCTTTCCGATGCCGCGGGCTGCTCCCGTGACGAGGGCAGTCTTACCTGTTAATAATCCCATTTCTTTAATTATTTAATAAATAAAAAATTCTAATTGTTGAGTTTCTTGCCGAGCGCTCCGTACACCACCTTCGCCACGAGCGGCTTGCTGGCTTCTTCGGTGAGCCCGTGTCCGATGCGTCCGTAGATGAACGGCACTTCGAGACCTTTTATGCAGTAGTGGGTGATGTCGGCTACAAGGTTCACGTCGTCGATGTCGAACTCGCCGTCTGCCTTGCCGTCTTGATACACCTTGCTGAAGAGGTCTATCTCGTAGTCATCGAACTTCTTGCGCACTTTCTCCACCATCCAGATGTTGCGGAAGAACTCGGCGCGCAGGTTGCCGTTGCGCACCACGGTCTCTCTAATCATGCTCAGATGGGTATAGATAAGCTCTATAACCTTGTCAAGCGGGCGCATCTTCATGGCTGCCACCTCGTCGAGCTTGTCGCTCAGGCGTTCAAGCTCCGACTCTATCACAGCCGAATACACTTCCTCCTTGCTGTTGAAGTAGGTGTACAGCGTGCGGCGACCCTTGCCCGACGCCACGGCGATATCGTTCATCGTGGTGTTAGCCACGCCGCGCTTGGCGAAGAGCTGGCGCGCGATATCAATGAGTTTCTGGCGTGTCTTGGATATTGACATATTGAATGATTACCCCTTTCCTGTTTGTTATACCTATTATATATATGCGTTGCGCACCTGAGTGCACACGCCTTGTAGCATGCTCTGCTTGCAGGCACGAAACGCTTGCACACACTACGTATTAATGTGCAAATTTACAGCATTAATTTCGAAAAAGCAAATAAATTCGACTTATTATGCTCTCTTTGTGTCTCATAGCGCCACAAAGAGCACAAATCTTGTGATATATCACGAGTAAAGCCTATTAAATGATAGTAGGTACGCATGCGTACAATACTTTATTGTGGGTAAAACATCACGAAAAGTCACCGTCACCCGAACGGAATCTGATCGGACGGCGGACGCAATCTGATCGGACGGCGGACGGAATCCGATCGGACGGCGAACGGAATCCGATCGGACGGCGGACGCGAACGGTGGCACACTTAGGGGGTGCACTTGTCTCAAGTGCACCAACCGAGCAAGAATACACCAACCGAGCAAGAGTTGCACCAAGCGAGCAAGAAGTGCGCCAAGCGAGCAAAAAATACACCAACCGAGTAAGAACTGCGCCCTCTGCGAGTATGTCAAAACTAAAATATTTGACCCCAATTCGGGATAAAATAGCGATTAGTTGCATGTGAAGACAGATACACGAGTTCTCTTCTCATGCCATCAGACATGAGCTATATATAAAGAATCGAAAGAGATTATTTTGTCCTTAGAACAATGTAAGTTGCTTCGTGTCTTCGATGCAGTATCCTTGCAATGCCTTTGGCTTGTTATCAAAGAAACAATATGCTCCCAAGGCAGAAATAAGGTTCATAATAAAGTTGCTTACAGATCTGTGACGCGAGTGTACAATCTGTGCCGTATTCTTCAGCATGTCGTTAATGGTTTCGATAATGTATCTCTTGCGTAGCATCATTCTGTCATAGAACGGCATCAGCTTGTTTTTCATGTTTACGCGCAACCCTGTCACCAGCTGTATTCCATCCTCAAAGAGGAAGTCAAACAGCTTCTGTGAAATATAGCCTTTGTCAGCAAACAGCTTGCCATACAAACGTTTAGCAAGGACCTTGAACACATTCGGGTCCTTGTCGCTGACATTTGCACCAGTAAGTACAAACGCTATTATCTCGCCTCTGTCATTGCACGCAAGGTGGAGCTTAAAGCCATGACACCAACCCATAGTTCCTTTTCCGTCAGTGGCAATTCCCTTGAATACCTTATTGGCATATCTCCTGAGATTATGGCATACGGGTATCATCGTGGAATCAACGAATGTTATGCCAGTACATCTTCCGAAAGCCCCTAGATTAAGGAAGAACATGAGCTGGAAGAACACGCGGCTTTCCAACTCCACAAAGCGGTTGTACGACACAGCTTTCGGGAAATAAGACTTCATCGTACCCTTAATAAAGAACAGGTAGTAGTGCTTGAAATTGCGGAATGTACCGAAATGGAAATACAACA
>OBIB01000284.1_pt1 | contig 20282 bp, 10 predicted proteins | sample 1496261 | NCBI WGS metagenome assembly OBIB01 (sample SAMN05065771, study PRJEB22554) | human gut metagenome | biome: ENVO:2100002; feature: ENVO:00000062; material: ENVO:00002003 | host: Homo sapiens | place: USA
TTAGGACGAATATCCTTTTCGTTTATTGAAGCTTAGTAAACCTGACTTGTCAATTTCTTGACGGTTCGTTTCTTTTACCCAGTCAACTTTCTTATTTCTAAGAAGTTAACCGCTTCTTGTACTACTTGTCTGTTTATGTAAAATCTTTCAAAGAACTCTTTCTTTAGTTGCTTAGAGTAATACTTGATTTCTCAAAAGCGAGTGCAAAAGTACTAACATTTTGCGAAACCACCAAATTTTCGAAGAGAAAAGTTTCAAAAACCGTCATTATTTAACAGTCTTAAACACTTTCGCGCCTCAAATCGCCTATTTTCGCCCCAAATCGCCGTTTTTAAGCTATCTGGGTGTGTAGGCACACATCCTACCTTATTTCACCCAGATTCGGCGGGTCAAACGAAGTTCTACTACAGGATAAACCTTAAAGCTCTTCAAGAGCTTCACATAGTCGCCTACCTTACCCGGTACGTTCTTCACATCTTTTGCCAAATCCACACCTGGTTCTGTGGTAACATGCTTCACTGCCTCTGTATAATCCTCGTTAGCTGTAAAGGTAACCTTCTGGATATCGTTGGTCATGATCTTTGGAGTACCACCCCAGAACAAGACACCGGCATCAAAGGAAACATAATAATCGTCGCTATTCTTGAAAAGCTTGCCACCATAACCGAAACCTAAGTAAGGCTTGAAGTTGTTTACCTTGATAGTGGCAGATACATTATTATTAGCATCCGGCTCCAGACGGAATGGAGTACCATCCTTGCGCTCGCCCAAGGTAACACCCATTCTGCCATAACTCATAAACTTATCATAGAGCTCCTTGTCAGCTACCAACGGCTGATCACCTACAGAGATATAAGGTACAAAGTTCTCATAAGAGTTCTTCACACGCTCATAGAGGTTGTTGTACATACTTACAGCTACCAGAGAGGTTCCATCATAGACCGCATTCTGAGCCTTGGCAACCTGTGAAGGTCCCCAATAGAAACCGGTAGTAAAGTGCCAGTTCTTGTTGCGGAACGGATGAACATCTACGAGCAACTTGAAGTTGTTCATGGTTGGAGTACCCACCATATCGATGCTATTCCCTACTCTGGTACCGGTATATTCCTCCAGCATGTCAGCGAGGCGATTGAACTTCTCTGCCTGCACCTGCTCACTCTCCTTCTCATCACCCACCTGCACCGCAAAGTTCATGGTTGCATGAACACGGGGAGTAAAGGAGAAACCCGTACGAACCTGGAAGACATCATTCAGTGGCACAGCCACATCCACACCGACACCTGTTGTACCCACTGTCACAGAAGCGTCAATACTCTTGGTGTACACCTTGCCAGGGATGCAAGGCTCACTAAATGTCTGGGCAAACATACCCATCGTTGGCAGCAGCGCTGCTGCCAATGCAATCACATATTTTCTCATAAATTTTTGATTTTCATTAAAAAACGGTGCAAAGTTACGCAAAAAGCCCCAAACTCACAAGAGTTTGGGGCTTTTTATTTATTTAATAACGACTTTCTTGCCATTTATGATGTAAATTCCCTGATGTAAGTCGCTGATAGAAGTTGCATTCTTCTTAATCTGCACACCTTCAAGAGTATATACATTATATAATGAGGCAGGCTTCACGGTGATATCCTTAATGCCTGTAGCATACTGCTCTGCGGTAACCATCTTCATCTCGGATGGAGCTGAAGAAGAAACAGAGAGATACCAGCTGTTGGCAGGGATAGCCAGAACACTCAAGTTATCTCCATTACTATCCTCCTGATCGATATTCACAGATTTGAGCGCATCCTTCGAGGTAGTCATCGCAATATAGCCATAAGAGTTGGCTGAGAATGCTCGCATACAGGATGCATCAAATTTCACTGAGTTGAAATGACCAGACCAAGGATTACCAATACAGAAATAAACTCCCTTCACCTGGGCAGCCAAATCAGATGGCACAGCTGCATCGCTTACAACAGGTGTTACCTGATTCTTGCTGACATCTGTAGAAGCACACTCAATCAACACTGGGGTCTTTGCAGGAATGGTACCTGTCAACTCCTTGATGATGATCACACCTTCCTTCTCAATCACCTTAGTTACATAGTATGCCTTCATACCAGCACCCAGCGTATAAGGATAACCGGCAAAGACGGCAGCATAATGCTTATCGCCAACCGTAACGGTTGGCTTTACACCAATATAGTTATCGGAAGTATTAATAGGTGTAATATTCCAAGTACTATAAGTACCCGTAGTAGTTACATAGCTCACCGCCTTGCTTGATTTCTTATCGGTAAGCGTGATACGCTGACCACTATCCTGCTGCCAAGCCTTGTAGTAATTGCCAACCGGAGAGAGGTAGATGTAATACTGGATAATGCCATAAAGGCTGGTTCCCTGACCTACCACATTATAGCTATTACCGCTGATATGATCCAGATAGAACACGCTTCCCGGGTCATGCGAGATGTCCTCCCAAATAGAACTGGTAGCCATAGCGCCACAATCCGCACTGGTAGAAGCGAAGTTAACACCTCTACTATGATTGTCGGAAAGCGACATATATCTACCGGTAGAAACATTCTTCACACGGTAGTAGCCAGCTCCATTCAACTGCGCCTGAGCACCGAGCATGGTAGCACAACCCAAGAGGAGCAGAAACAATCTTTTCTTCATTCTAATACTGTTTAGTTACAAAAAAATAACCGGTCTCCAAAGCTTACATAGTAAGAATGAAGATCGGTTATAATATTTAATGAACTATTTAATTCTATATAGAGCTAAATTACTTAGCAATACAGATTGTAACACGGTTCATATCGTTCTCCTCGAAAGGCTGAACGCGGCAACCCTTAGACTCCTTGATCATGCGGCTCTTAGCAACACCCTTAGCTGCGAGTGTGTTGTAAACAGTCTGAGCACGGCGAGCAGCAATCTTATCGTTGAATGCAGCAGAACCTGTACCCTTATCTGCATAACCAGTCAAAGTGATCTTAGCATCTGGGTTCTCCTTCATGTACTCTACGATCTCAGCGATCTTAGTTGTCTGAGACTTAGCGATGTTTGTGTTACCGATTGGGAAGAAGATATCACGACGGAAGTTCTCCTCAACTACCTTAGACTCAACCTTAGGAGCTGGAGCTGGAGCTGGCTTCTCGATGATACGCTCGATGATCTTCTCTACTGGCTTTGGAGCAGGGATTACCTTAGTGGTATGAGTCTCACCAAGAGCAACCTTTACACCTACCAATGCGTTGAAGTACCAGTCTGGGTTACCAGCCTTCTTTGAGTTGTACTTGTCGCTCAATGTGTTAGCAGAAAGCTCAACGCCCAACTTAACACGATCGCTTACGCGGAAGTCAACGTTAGCACCTACACGTGCAACGAAGCGAGTCTTTGTACCATCCCAAAGGTTCTCCAATGGAGTAGCACCGTACTTCAGAGCTTCAGTAGCTGCTTCACTCTTCAAGATAGCAGCCTTAGCATCAGCAGCCTCGTCATTACCCCAAGCGATGTTAGCGCCGATACCACCGAATACGCCAACCTCAACCAAACGGTCTGGGTTGTACTCGCAGAAGAGGTTTGTGAGGTTGAATGTAGCGTCAACCATAGGAGCTACATAGTTCCACTTCCACTTGTAAACGTTGCCAGCCACGTTCTGACCAGCCTTGCTCTGCCATGCATTCAAAGAAAGACGAGCACCTACAACCTTATTGAAGTTATAACCTACACCTACCTGAGCATTTGGAGACAACAACTTACCGAAACCGATCTCACCCAATGTGTACTGGCCACCAATCTGAGCCTGTGCATACCAATGTGGAGTGAAGACATTTACAGTCTTATCTGCTTCCTGAGCTGACGCACTAACGCAACTCAAAGCAACAACACCTGACAGTATTACCTTATTTAATTTCATAATCTTTAATCTAATTATATTAAAATATTGTTTTTAAGATTTGGTCAGCGGCAAGCAAGCTTGCCACCAACGATATTATTCTTAAATTACTTTACAACAACGTGGAATATCTTATCAACAGCCTCAACACCAGAGTAGTCAATAGCCTTGTAAACGATAGTGTACTCACCAGCCTTTGTAGCGTTGAAGATTACCTTGTTGATTGAACCATCGAATGGCTCAGCAGCAGATTTACCATTTGTCAATGTTACAGTAGCACCGCCTTCATTTTCAGCCTTGTCAGCCTTAACAGAGATAGACTTCTTGTAAGCAGGAGCAAAGAGCTCAGCTGTCCAAGATGTAGCATAGAGAGTAGTAGCACCTGTACCTACGAAACGAGTACCGAGGCGACCACCGATTGTGCTAAGAGTGTTAGGGTTGCCATTCTGATCAACATAAAGGATTGTTGGCTGCAACAGCTTATTAGCGCTACCAATCTTAGAAGAAACCTTCTGCAACAATGGGTTAACCTTAGCGATTACATTCTCCCACTTGTCACCTACCTTATTGATATCATTCTTAATAGGCTGCAACTTACCAGCAATCTGAGAATTCAACTCAGCAACTACATCAGCAATGGTACTATCTGTTGTTGTAATCTTGTAAACATTCTGAGAACCTACACCTGTGTTTATCTCCTTAACTTCTGATACATTCTTGATTTCAGAACCCTCAATTTTAGTACCATCCTGCTTTTCGAACCAAGCCTCATTAGTAGCCTCCTCATAATGAACTTTAACATCAGTTAATGCAACAATTGTATAAACATTAACCTTCTGCTTGTCTGCAGAAAGAGTAACCTTTACGTCAAGTGCATCTGCAAACTTATTCAACTTGCTTGACAAAGAAGGCAAACGGAAGTTCTCAACAGCCCAATCTGAAAGCTTGTCAAGAGTAGCATTGTCCTTCAAGAAGTTGAAAGAAACTGGCTTAACAGCGAATGCAGCGATATCATAGTCGCTAACAGCATGCTTAACAGTCTTTGTAAGCTCAAGAGTCTCTGTATTTGGATTATACAAGTAATACTCAGCCTTAACACCATAAGCGGTTAATACTGGAATGTTCTTATACAAAGCAGAAGCAATCATGCTCAAATCCAAATCATTCTCCTCTGGATTTCTCAACTCATTAAGAGCATTCTTTGCTGCAGCAGCCAAAGCGCCCTTATCGAATTCAACGCCATCGTTCTGAGGATCAGAAGCAATAACAGGAACCTGATAGAAACCATTAGCAGAAACAGTAGCTGCCTTTGTACCAAAAGTCAATACCTTATCAGTATTGTCAATTTCACCAAGCTCGAAGCCCTTAGCTGGCTCACCCTGGCTGTTAACCAACTCTACCTTAACCAAAGAAGGATCAATCTCTGTTGGGTTCAAAGAAACATAGAGGTAACCAGCATTACCGCCCTTACCGAGCACCTGATTAGCCTTTACATCCCAATCCTCGTTACCCTCTGCAGTAACACCATAGAAAGAAGAAGCCAACTTCAAATTCAAACCGGTGAATGAAGCATTCCAATAACCAGTTACAGGATTCTCTGTAGCATTAACGGTAATACCATCAAGCTTCTGCTCAACCAAGCTGTTGAGAGCCTTATCCAAAGAACCAGAAACAGAATCAAGACGATTATTCAAAGCGTCTGTAATCTTCTTTGCAGCGATAGAATCTGTCAAACGCAATTTCTCAATTGCTTGGAGACGACCATCAACTCCATCAACTTTTCCCTTAAGATTCTGGTAAGCCTCAGAACCCTGGATAGCTGCCTCGATGCGCTCATTATCAGCAAAAACACCGTCCTTGATAACATTCATGTTTGCCTGAATACGAGCATCAATGGCAGATTTCAAATCAGGGTTGGTCTCCTTCAATTCGCCCAACCACTTGTTCAATTCGGTCAGTTTTGCGATCTGAGAAACGCTAGTGTCGTAAGCACTGTCGCTTTCGTGATCTGTACAAGATACGAAAGTGCTAGCTCCACCCACCAAGAGGGCAGAGAAGAGCAAAATACTAGTTAATTGTCTTTTCATTTTTTATAAAAAATTTAATTAAACTTATGTTGTCTAACTCATTATTATTTTTAAGAAAGGTCAAGCTCGACGAAGTAGCCAGTGTATGTTGTTGACTTAGGTCTTGCCTTCACTCTCCTTTTTATCATTTTATCATTCTTAGTTTCTATATTATCGTTACCAATTTGTATATATACCGCTGCAAAGGTAAAGCTTTTTTTTGAATTAGAAAGTTTTCTCCCCATTATTTTTAGCAAAATGCCTTAAATTTTAAATATTTTAAGTATTATCCCCTCTTTTCTCCCCCTTTTTTCCTCCATTTTATCACAATGATAACGTTTTTGGAAAAATATCCTTGTCAACCAACTTGACCTACATCAATCGCCCAAACAAAAAGACACTTCAGTTGTCTAAATAAATAAAGAAAAGAAGAGGAAAAGAAAGAGAGACTTGGTGACACAGGTGACGGCGGTGACACCTGTTTTCTAAAAAAATCCTACGCGCGGGCGGGCAGGAAAAATTTTCTAAATCAGCCTCCCGCCCGCCTACGCGAGAGATTTTTTAAGAAAATGCTGTCACCGGTGTCACCCTGTCACTCCGGGATAAGTCGCCTTAGCACCATAAGTATCTTACTTATACCTCGTAAGCAAGTCACTTAGCACCCGTAAGTAAGTCACTTAGACCTCGTAAGCAAGTCACTTACCGAGCACAAAAAAGGGAGGCTTACCTCGTCACAAGGTTTACCTCCCTACACTTATAGTTAAAAATAACCGAATATTATTTGTTCAGGAACTTATCTACCTGAGCAGCAATCTTTCTACCGCTTGCCATGGCACGAACCACCAGAGAAGCTCCACTGGCTGCATCACCAGCCACAAAGACATTCTCGGCAAACTCTGGCTGCTGTGGCTTCAGGAAGCCCATTGCCAGGAACACAGCCTCTGCCTTGATGATTTCCGGCTCGCCTGCCTCTACCATCAACGGGCGACCACCCTCTGGGTTTGGCTTCCAGTCGATAGGCTGAACCTTCACACCAGTCAGTTTGCCGTTCTTTCCCAGGAACTCCAGAGAGTTGATGTTCCAGCGACGGGTACAGCCTTCCTCATGACTGGAAGTGGTCTTCAGGGTGCGAGGCCAGTTTGGCCAAGGATTCTTAGGATCCTCAGGACCCTCTACCGGCTTAGGCATGATCTCGATCTGGGTTACGCTCTTGCAACCCTGGCGATGAGCCGTACCGATACAGTCGGAACCCGTATCACCACCACCGATGACCAATACATCCTTGCCCTTGCAGTTAACCAGTTCGTCCTTAGAGAACTCCATACCCGCAAGGATACGGTTCTGCTGAGAAAGCAGCTCCAGGGCGAAATAAACACCCTTCAGCTCTCTTCCAGGAATCTTCAGGTCGCGGGCTGTCGGTGTACCGGTAGATACCACGTAGGCATCGAAGCCTTCCGGCAACTTGGTAACGTCAATATGCTGGTTGTATCTGAATTCAATACCCTCCTCTTCGAGAAGACGGAGACGGCGGTCGATGATGCTCTTGTTGAGCTTGAAGTTAGGAATACCATAACGCAACAGGCCACCGGCATTCTCACGTGCCTCGAAGACTGTTACCTTATATCCCTTGTGGTTCAACTGGTTGGCTGCTACCAGTCCCGCAGGACCAGCACCAATGACAGCCACCGTCTTACCATTACGCTCCGGAATCTCAACATGAACATAGTCCTCAGAGAAGGCGTGCTCCACGATGGCGCACTCATCCTCACGGTTGGTGGTTGGTTCATGATCCATGAGATTCAGGATACAAGCCTTCTCGCAGAGTGCAGGACAGATGCGTCCAGTGAACTCCGGGAAGTCGTTGGTGGAATTGAGGAGACGGTAAGCCAACTCCCAGTCGCCCTTGTAGAGGGCATCATTCCACTCCGGTGCCTTGTTGCCCAGCGGACAAGCCCAGTGGCAGAAAGGCACGCCACAATCCATGCAACGGGAAGCCTGCTGTCGGCGGTCGTTGCTATTCAAAGTCTGTTCTACCTCGCTGAAGTCGAGGATTCTATCGTGAATTGGTCTATAACCTGCTTCCTTGCGAGGTATAGTCAAAAATGCTTTTGGATTTCCCATCTTTTTTCTAATTTTAAAATTAGTAATCGCGCTGCATATCCGCAATCTTCTGCTGCAACTTCTTTACCTGCTCCTCCTGGAGAACTCGCTTGTACTCGATTGGCACTACCTGGATGAAATCCTCTACGTAGTGGTTCCAGTCATCGAGCATGGTACGGGCAAGCTTACTGCCTGTATAGAGATAATGCTGACGGATCAGCTCGTGCAACTCCTTGCGATAGGTGCTGTCCTCCACTAGATTGATCTCCACCATATCCATGTTACAGAAGTAATCGAAGTTGTGGTTCTTATCCCATACGTAGGCAACACCACCACTCATACCAGCGGCGAAGTTACGGCCGGTTTCACCGAGCACTACTACTCTACCGCCCGTCATGTACTCGCAGCAGTGGTCGCCAGCACCCTCAATCACGGCGATGGCACCGGAGTTACGAACACCGAAGCGCTCGCCTACCTTACCATTGATATACAACTCACCGCTTGTGGCACCATACAATCCGGTGTTACCGGCGATGATGTTATCCTCGGCAGAGAAGTTGCTGCGGATAGGAGGAAGGATGGAAACACGACCTCCTGAAAGTCCCTTGGCGAAATAGTCATTGGTCTCACCCTCGAGCTTGAAATCTACTCCCTTCACCAGGAAGGCACCGAAGCTCTGACCTGCAGAACCCTTGAACTTCACGTTCACGGTCTTGTCTGGAAGACCAGCCTCACCATATTTCTTGGCAATCATACCGCTCAGCATCACACCGGCTGCACGGTCGGTATTCTTGATGGCGAAGTCGAGGTTCACTTCTTCCTGATTCTCGATGGCACGCTGTGCGCCACGAATCAACTGCTGGTCGAGTACATTGTCGAGGTCATGGATCTGCTCGGTAGTATGATAGAGCGAGCAATGACCTGTCTCACGATGCAAGAGACGAGAGAAATCGAGCAAGTCTGCCTTTTCCTCGATGCTCTTAGCCACCTCTGGCTCTACGGCATCAGCACCCTCAGTAGGAACAATCTCCTCATCCTTCTTGCGGACGATGAGCTCGGTATGACCGATGATATCGTTCAATGAGGTGTAACCCATCTCTGCCAGATACTCACGAACCTCCTCGGCGAGGAAGCGGAAGTAGTTGATGAGGTACTTGTAGCTGCCACGGAAGTGCGCACGGAGCTTAGGATCCTGTGTGGCAACACCCATAGGACAGGTATTCAGGTTACACTTACGCATCATGACACAACCCAAGACGATGAGGGCGGCAGTACCGAAACTGAATTCCTCAGCACCGAGCAAAGCCATCAGGATGATGTCGCGACCGCTCTTCAACTGACCATCCACCTGCAGGCGAACCTGACCGCGAAGACCGTTCTTCACCAGAGTCTGCTGGGTTTCAGAAAGTCCGATTTCAGGAGAGATACCTGCGAAACGCATGCTGGATGCAGGGCTGGCACCTGTACCACCCTCAGCACCAGAGATAACGATGAGGTCAGCCTTCGCCTTAGCCACACCGGCAGCGATGGTACCCACACCACTCTCAGCCACCAATTTGACAGAGATAGCAGCCTTAGGGTTCACATTCTTGAGGTCGAAGATGAGCTGAGCCAAATCCTCGATACTGTAGATATCGTGATGAGGTGGAGGAGAAATCAGACTGATGCCAGGGATAGAGTGACGGGTCTTGGCGATGACCTCGTTGACCTTGAAGCCAGGCAACTGACCACCCTCACCCGGTTTAGCACCCTGTGCCACCTTGATCTGGATTTCCTCTGCATTTACCAAATATTCTGTAGTCACACCGAATCGACCGGAAGCCACCTGCTTGGTCTTGCTGGAGAGGCTGATGCCATCCTGTGTAGAATGGAATCGCTCGTTATCCTCACCACCTTCACCGGTATTGCTTCGGGCGCCCAGGGCGTTCATGGCGAGTGCCATTGCCTCGTGAGCCTCCTTAGAGAGGGCACCGAAACTCATCGCACCGGTAACGAAGTGCTTGACGATTTCCTCTACCGGCTCCACCTTATCTATAGAGATAGGATTCTTGCGGAAGCTGAAGAAGTCGCGGATGAAGATAGGCTCCTGCTTATCGTCAACGAGATGTGTATATTTCTTGAAGAGATCGTAATCGCCCTTGCGGGTTGCGAGCTGCAGGGTGGCGATGGTCTCTGGGTTCCAAGCGTGCTTGATACCATCCTTGCGGTAGTGGAACTGTCCCATACTTGGCAGGAAGTCGAGCTTCTTGGTCTCGAATGCCTTGTCGTGCAGGCGGATGGCATCACGGGCGATGGTCTCGAGTCCGATACCGCCGATGGTGCTCACCTCTGTTCCGAAGTAGCTCTTCAGAAGGCTCTCGCTCAAACCGATGCTCTCGAAGATCTTGGCACCACGATAGCTTCGGATGGTAGAGATACCCATCTTAGCCATAATCTTGAACAAGCCCTTCTTCACAGCCTTGATGTAGTTCTGCTCGGCTGTATGGTAATCCTCCTGAATCTTTCCCTTCTTGACCAGGTCGTCGAGGATAGCGTATGTCAAGTATGGACAGAGGGCTGATGCACCGTAACCCAACAAGAGGGCTGCATGCATTACCTCACGAATCTCACCGCTCTCAACGATGAGGGCTGTCTGCACACGCTTGCCGGCATCAATCAGATAATGATGTACGGCGCTTACGGCGAGCAATGATGGGATGGCTGCATGGGTCTCGTCCACACCACGGTCGGAGAGGATGATGTAGTTGTAACCGTCATCCACGCTCTGGGCAGCCTGCTTGCAGAGTTCATCCAGAGCCTCATGCAGTCCTTCTTCGCCCTTGGCGGTTTCGAAAATCATGTGGAGTTTTACTGTATTGAATCCCTTGTAGCGGATATTCTGAAGGATATCCAGCTGGGTATTGGTCAGGATAGGATGTGGCAAGCGAACCATCTTGCAGTTGCTCTCGTCCGGGTTCAGAATGCCGGAACCTACTCTACCGATATACTCGGTAAGACTCATCACGAGGTTCTCACGGATGGAGTCGATGGCAGGGTTGGTAACCTGAGCAAACTGCTGACGGAAGTAGTTGAAGAAAATCTGTGGCTGGTCGGAAAGCACAGCAAGCGGAGTATCATTACCCATGGATGCAGTAGGTTCCTGACCCTTGGTAGCCATCGGGATGATGGTACCGTCGATGTCTTCCTCGCCAAAGCCAAACTCCAATTCCTTGCGAGTAAGGTTTTCCACACCATTTTCCACCTTACGTCCGCTGCGCAGCTTTTCCAGTTCAATACGGTTGGTGTTCAACCACTGGCGGTAAGGATGAGCCTCAGCCAGGCGCTCCTTGATTTCGCCATCATAGTAAATCTTGCCTTCCTGGGTATCAATCAGGAGAATCTTACCCGGCTGCAAGCGTCCCTTCTCGGCAATCTCAGTTGGGTCGAAATCCATCACGCCCACCTCAGAAGCTACCACCATCATATCGTTCTTGGTGATGGTGTAGCGTGCAGGGCGCAGACCGTTTCTATCGAGCATACCACCGGCATAGCGGCCATCGCTGAAGAGCAGGGCGGCAGGACCATCCCATGGCTCCATCAGGATAGAGTGATACTCATAGAAAGCCTTCAGATCCTCAGAGATAGGGTTCTTGTCGTTGAAGCTCTCAGGCACCATGACTGCCATGGCGTGAGGCAATGACAGACCGCTCATCACGAAGAACTCGAAGACATTGTCGAGACTTGCTGAGTCACTCATATCAGGCTGAACGATAGGAGAAATCTCACGGATATCGCCCAGAGCCTCGCTGCTCAACACACTCTCACGAGCCTTCATCCAGGCACGGTTTCCACGGATGGTGTTGATCTCACCATTGTGGGCAAGGAGACGGAATGGCTGAGCCAGACTCCATGTTGGGAAGGTGTTGGTAGAGAAGCGGGAGTGAACCAGAGCCAGACCGCTTGTAAAATAATTATTGGTCAAATCAGGATAATATTGACGCAGCTGGAGGCTGCTCAACATACCCTTATATACGATGTTCGAATTAGACAACGAACAGATATAGAAATCAGGATCACTGACACGTTTCTCGATGCGCTTGCGGATGAGATAGAGGATGCGCTCGAAGACAGGCACCTTATCATCTGTCACACCTGTAATGAACACCTGTTTGATGGCAGGTTCATTGCTCAATGCAGCCTCACCCAGACAGTCTGGATTGGTAGGTACATTGCGGAGATGCATCAACTGAAGTCCCTCACGTTCAATCTCTTCAATCATGATAGAGAGGATATCCTGCTGTTTCTTCTCATCTTTAGGCAAGAAGACAAGACCTGTACCATATTTTCCCTTTTCCGGTACAGGGATACCCTGAAGAAGAATAAACTCATGTGGAATCTGGAGCATGATACCGGCACCATCACCCGTCTTGTTATCGGCACCCTCAGCACCACGATGGCGCATATTCTCGAGGACCTTCAAGGCGTTATCGACCAGCTCATGACTCTTGTTACCGTGGATATTCACCACCATACCTACGCCACACGCATCGTGCTCATAGGCTGAACTGTACAATCCTTTTTCCATTTCTTGTTCGTTTTATATCGGTTATTTTATTTTAATGTTGAGTGTTGAATGTTGAATGTTGAATTAGGCTTACGCCCTTGCGACATGCTAAAGGTCTCACAAATAATCCGCGAGGCAACTCAACATTCAACATTCAACATTCAACATTCCTATTTATACGCCTGTTCATGAACTCCCGCTACGGCTCTGCCGCTAGGGTCGTTCTGGTTCTTAAAAGAGGCATCCCAGGCAAGGGCTTCGGCTGTAGAGCAGGCTACGCTTGGCACACTAGGCACACTCTTGGCAGCGCTGTCGCTTGGGAAATGCTCGGCGAAGATAGAGCGATAATAATACTCCTCCTTGTTCTGTGGAGGATTGATAGGGAATCGCTCGGCAGCATGCGCCATCTGCTCATCGCTGACGGCTGATGCGGTAATCTGCTTCAGGGTGTCAATCCATGAATAGCCCACTCCATCGGAGAACTGCTCCTTCTGTCGCCATGCTACTTCTTCTGGAAGCAGATCGGCAAATGCCTCACGAACCACCTTCTTCTCGATGGTCTTGTCAGGACACATCTTCAAAACCGGGTTCATACCCATCGCTACATCCAGGAATTCCTTGTCGAGGAAAGGAACTCTGCCCTCGATGCCCCATGCCGCCAGACTCTTGTTGGCTCTCAGGCAATCGTAGAGATAGAGCTTGCCGAGCTTGCGCACGGTTTCCTCGTGGAAAGCCTTGGCGTCCGGTGCCTTGTGGAAGTAGAGATAACCTCCGAACACCTCGTCGGCACCCTCACCGGAAAGTACCATCTTGATACCCATGCTGCGGATGACTCTCGCCAGCAGATACATCGGGGTAGATGCACGCACGGTGGTAACATCGTAGGTCTCGATGAAATAGATGACATCACGGATGGCATCCAGACCTTCCTGGATGGTGTAGTTGATTTCATGATGCACGGTTCCGATGTGCTCGGCAACCAATCGTGCCTTTGCCAAATCAGGTGCACCCTTCAAACCCACGGCAAAGGAGTGAAGTCGAGGCCAATATGCCTTGGTCTCGCCACCGTTCTCCACACGGGTAGAAGAATATTTCTCGGCTACGGCAGAGATGACGGAAGAATCGAGACCACCGCTCAGCAATACGCCGTAAGGAACATCGCTCATCAGCTGGCGCTTGACAGAAGCCTCCAGGGCATCGTGAATCTCCTTCACCGCAGCCTCTTCCTGAGGTTCCGCATCCTTCAGCTGGGCTTCAGCCTTCTTCTTATCATCAATCTGATATTTCTTCTGCATGGCAGCGTATTCAAACCAGTCGCGGGTGTAGTAGCGCTTCATGCCAGGGTTCTTGCTATAGTAATAATGACCTGGGAGGAATGGCTCATAATGATCGCACTGACCTTCCAGCGCCTTCAACTCGCTTGCCACCAACACTTTTCCATCCTTATCATAACCAATATAAAGTGGAATCACACCGATAGGATCGCGGGCGATGAGGAACTCATCACGCTCAGCATCGTAAAGGGCGAAGGCAAAGATACCGTTCAGCTCTTCAAGCATCTTGGAGATACGGGCGTGGAGCGCATCCTCACCTTTATATATTAAGGTATCAAAGTCGGAATCTGCTCGCATCTCACGATAGAGAGAAAGAATCACCTCGCAGTCGGAACCAGTCTGATACTGGTATTTACCGGCAAAACGGGCACGGATATTCTGATGATTATAAATCTCACCGTTTACGGCAAGCACCTGTTTTTTGTCTGGTGCAAACAAAGGTTGGCGACCACTTTCCGGGTCAACAATGCTCAGACGCTCATGTGCCAGGATAGCAGAACCACCACAGTAGATTCCGCTCCAGTCTGGTCCGCGATGGCGGATCTTCTGACTCATACGAAGCGCTTGCTGTCGCAATTCAGGAGTCTGCTCCTGAATATTGAAGATAGATACGATTCCACACATAATATCTTTTCCTTTCTTTTACGGTTATTTTTATCTCTTTTTACCTAAAACAAATAACATTTTGTTATGTTTCGGCTGCAAAATTACTACTTTTTGTCAATATACAAAAGATTTTCATTACCTTTTGTCTTAAGAAAAGGTAGATAATAACACATTAATATACATCAATACGCTTTACCTTTCATTTTGAAAGAATAAACCCTATTATTCATTTCAAAATAACACAAAGAGAGGAAAACAAGATAAGAACATACATTTATTTTTATTGGGGGATTACAAATCCCCCATCAATACAATGAAAGTTTAGTTAAAAAATATATAGAATTGTGCCGTTTTTCCCAATTTTTTAGTATCTTTGCAACATTATTGTGTTTTATTACAAATAACCTAATTTATTCAATTATTCCGTAGATGTTACTATAGCATTATGAGAAAGAGAATTATAAATCTTTTAATGATGACCTGCGTATTAGCCGGCGGCTACTCTCAGGCATCGCTTGCTCAACAAGCAAAGTCGAGCAATCTAACCCAGTTTGTCAACCCTAGAATCGGAACTGGTGGACATGGACACGTTTTCCTCGGAGCCAACGTTCCGTTCGGATATGTCCAGTTAGGTCCTACAGAACCATCCCGCGGATGGGACTGGTGCTCCGGCTATCATCATTCTGACTCCATCCTCATCGGTTTCGGACACCAGCACCTGAGCGGTACCGGTATCGGCGACCTGGGTGACGTGGCTTTTCTGCCCGTAGTAGATGGCAACCAGAAACAAATCAAGTTCAGTCACGACAACGAGAACGTGCGCCCTGGATATTATGCAGTCAAACTGCAGCAGCCTAATGTATGGGTAGAGCTGACCGCTACCCAGCGTGCCGGCTTCCAGCGCTATACCTTTGGTGCTGATGCACAGCAGGCACAGCTGGTACTCGACCTGAAGCAGGGTATCGGCTGGGATGGAGCCAAGGATATGAATGTAGATAATACTACAGCTACCACCGTGGCTGGTCACCGTTTCTCCAAGGGATGGGCGAACGACCAGAAGGCTTTCTTCTTCGCAGAATTCTCCCAGCCTGTTACCGTGAAGCCACTGGGCACCGGCAGATGGCTGATTACCGCTGCTGATGTCACCAAGCCATTGTTGGTGAAGACCGGTATGTCCGCTGTAAGTACAGAGAACGCCAAGCTGAACCTGGAGAAGGAGATTCCGGGCTGGGATTTCCGTCAGGTAGTAGCTGATGCAGATGCTGCCTGGAACAAGGAACTGGCTAAGGTGAACATCGAGACCAGCGATTCTACCTCCCGCCGCATCTTCTACACAGCCATGTATCATACCATGACCGCTCCATCTGTCTTCTCAGACGTCAACGGTCAGTATCGCGGTGCCGACGGCAAGGTTTATGACGGCAACTTCACCAATTATACCACCTTGTCACTCTGGGATACCTATCGTGCTGCTCATCCGCTGATGACCATGATCCATACCGACATGTTGCCAGATATGGCTAGTACCTTCATCAACATCTATCGCCAGCAGGGCAAGTTGCCAGTATGGCATCTGATGGGTAACGAAACCAACTGTATGGTGGGCAACCCAGGCATTCCTGTTCTTGCCGATATGGTACTGAAGGGCTATGTAAAGGATAAGGAAGGAGCCTACGAGGCGATGAAGAAGTCGGCTATGCTCGATGAGCGTGGCATGGGCTTGCTCAAGAAGTACGGTTATCTGCCATACGACAAGGACCCTACCAAGGAAACCGTAGCCAAGGGCTTGGAATATGCACTGGCTGATGCCTGCGTGGCAAAGGTGGCTCGCATGCTGGGCAAGAAGGAAGATGCCAAGTACTTCGAGAACAGATCAAAGGCTTACAGCAAGTACTTCGACAAGGAGACCGGCTTTATGCGCGGTCTGGGTTCCGACGGCAAGTTCCGCGTTCCTTTCAACCCATTCTCTGCCGAGCATCGTGAAGATGACTATACCGAGGGAAATGCATGGCAATATACCTGGCTGGTGCCTCATGATGTTCACGGACTCGTGAAGCTCTTCGGCAATGAAAAGAAATTCGTGACCAAGCTCGACTCTCTCTTCATCGTTACCGGTGAGATGGGTGCCAATGCTTCTCCTGACATCTCTGGTCTGATCGGACAGTATGCTCATGGCAACGAGCCTAGCCATCATGTTCTCTACATGTACAACTATGTAGGTCAGCCTTGGAAGGGTGCCCGTCTGCTCAGACAGACCCTGGACGAGATGTACAAGGATGATTTCGACGGTTTGAGCGGCAACGAGGACGTAGGTCAGATGTCAGCTTGGTATGTGCTTTCTTCCGTAGGTCTCTATCAGGTAGAGCCAGCCGGCGGCAAGTACATCATCGGCAGCCCTATCTTCGACAAGGCTGAACTGAACGTGGGCAAGGGCAAGACCTTCAACATCGTCTGCAAGAACAACAGCAAGGAAAACATGTACGTACAGTCTGTGAAGCTGAACGGCAAGCCATACAGCAAGTCATACATCATGTACAACGACATCATGAAGGGTGGCACCCTCGAACTGCAGATGGGCAACCAGCCATCCAAGTGGGGAACCCGTCCTGCCGACCGTCCATAAGAATCAAGCACTAACTAACAAAAATATAAATATAATGAGAAAGACTATTTTAACATTGGCTCTTCTTGCCTCCATGAGCGCCATGGCTCAGGAGAATGCTGAGGTAGATGTGCATGCACGCTATACCAAGGTGGTAACCCCAGTGAATGGCAAATATGAGTCAAAGCGTCCTCCTGTAGAGGACCGTCTCTTCACTTCTACAGCTGTAGAGAAGAAGATCAAGGAAGTACAGAAACTCCTGAAGAAGAATCCAAAGCTGGCGTGGATGTTTGCCAACTGCTATCCTAACACCCTGGAGAGTACCGTTCACTACCGTGTGCTCGAAAATGGTGATGATGATACATTCGTATATACCGGTGACATTCCAGCCATGTGGCTCCGCGACTCAGGTGCCCAGGTATGGCCTTACGTAGCCCTCGCCAACAAGGACGAAAAGTTGAAGAAGATGCTGAAGGGTGTGATTCTCCGCCAGTTGAAGTGCATCAACATCGACCGCTACGCCAATGCCTTCAATGACGGTCCTACCGGTGCCGGCTGGCAGAAAGACCGCACCAAGATGCAGCCGGATGTATTCGAGCGCAAATATGAGATCGACTCCTTCTGCTACCCTATCCGTCTGGCCTACGAATACTGGAAGGTAACAGGCGATGACTCTATTTTCGGCGAAGTATGGATGAAGGCTATCGAGAATATCCTGAAGACCTTCCACGAGCAGCAGCGCAAGGTGACAGCCAAGGCTTATCACTTTACCCGTGTTTCTGACCGTGCCTTCGATACCATCGGCTGGGACGGCTTCGGCGCTCCGGTAAAACCGGTAGGACTGATCGCTTCCATGTTCCGTCCTTCTGATGATGCTACCATCCTTCCATTCCTGATTCCATCCAACTTCATGGCAGTTTCTTCCATGAACAAGGCAGCAGAGATATTGAAGCACGTGGCAGAGAAGGATGCAGCAAAGAAAGATGCAGCCTTGAAGATTGCGCAGGATTGCAGCTGTCTTGCCGATGAGGTACATACTGCTCTGCAGAAGTATGCTATCTACAACCATCCTAAGTATGGCAAGATCTATGCTTACGAGGTAGATGGTTTCGGCAATCAGCTCCTGATGGACGATTCCAACGTACCTTCTCTCCTGGGTATGGGATATATGGGTGATGTTCCTATGAACGACCCTATCTACCAGAACACCCGCCGTTTCGTTTGGAGCGAGGACAATCCTTGCTTCTTCCGTGGCAAGGCTGGCGAAGGTATCGGTGGTCCACACATCGGTTACGATATGCCTTGGCCTATGTCTATCATGATGAAGTGCTTCACCGCACAGAGCGATGACGAAATCCGCTTCTGCATGAAGATGCTGCTGAATACGGATGCCGGTATGGGATTCATCCATGAGTCTTTCCACAAGGACGATGCTTCTAAATACACCCGCCCTTGGTTCGCATGGCAGAACACCCTCTTCGGAGAGTTGGTCATCAAGCTGATCAATGATGGCAAGGCAGACTTGCTGAACAACCTGTAATATACATTATTATATATAAAGAAAATGCCGATAGTTTCTGATGTTTCAGAACTATCGGCATTTATATTTATGCTAACTGGCGTCAAATATGCCATTTCTATTCTTCTTCTGCCACTTTCCAATCGATCAATCCCTTGCCATCTTCGTCAAGTTCGATTCCGAGTCCTATCACCTCTCGCCTGTCAGCCTTGAAAGGCTCCATATAGCGACAATCGATAATCTGGCGAACGGCAGCCTCCTTGCCACCATTGTTTCTCAATTTCAGTTCTATCACATAGATATAGCGAGAAGTAGTTGCTACAATATCTATCCTGCCCGTGGAAAGCATGTGCTCTACTTCAACCTTCAAACCGATGGCATTGAAAATCGTACTGATGACCAGACGATAGCGCTCCTCCATATCCATGGAAGCCATCTTCTTGTTGCTATAAGGCACATCGGCAACCAATGCCTTCAATGACTTCATCGCATCCGGTAACTGCCCGGTGCCCAACTGCATATACAGATTGGCCTGCAACGACTGGATGTCTCCCATCTCTCGCATAGTCAGAGCTGGGAGCACGGTTTCGTAGAGCGCCTGCTTCACCTCTTCATTAGGAAATCCCAAAACATAGCCGAACTCATCACTATCCTTGATGGTGAGATAGCCCGACTGATAAAGGAACAAGGCTGGTCCACCACCCGTTACATCCGACGTCTCCAGGATGTTGCGCAGAACACGGCAATTCTCAAAATCACCCAAACTCAACTCTGCATTGGTGATAAACTTAGGAAGCCGGGAAGTAGCTCCGGATGCAGCCCAGAAATTAGCCAAATTCTTCGAATTCAACGCATTGATGAGACTGAAAGGATTATAAATATCTACCATATTATTACGGCTGAAGTGATACCCATCATAATACTCCTTCAGTTTGTCATGGGTCTGCTGCAGAGTCCAACCATTCACTTCCGCCATTTTCTCCAACTCTGGCATGAAATTCTCGCTGATTTCCTCTTCCGTGATACCGCAAAGAGGGGCATACTGTGGCAGGAAACTGATATTGGTCAGATTGTTGAGTGCAGAGAACAGGGAAATCTGCGTAAACTTGGTGATGCCGGTGATAAAGACGAAGCGCTCGTACTCATCGTCAGCCTTCAAAATAGCGAACACGTTTCGATACACATTGGTACATTCTTCATGCTCAGGAGTTTTCCAGGAATGCTGCAGCGGAGAGTCATATTCATCGATGAGTACGACAACCTGCATGCCAGTCTGCCGATAAGCTGTGGTAATGATGGCATCAAAGCGATCGGCAAGTTGCGCGGTAGGATCAGGCGTTATGGCATACTTTTGTTCATACGACTTAAAGCACAGATTGAGATACGAGCGGATTCCTTCAGCGCTGGCTCCTCCACGGCTCATATCGAGTCGGATGACTGGATATTGCTTCCAGTCATCTTCCATATCCATGATCTTGAGACCTTCAAAGAGTTCCTTTCTGCCGCGGAAATAAGCTTCCAGAGTATCTACGAGCACAGACTTGCCGAATCGGCGAGGGCGGCTCAGATAGTTATACTGGTCACCATAATTTGCCAACTCCCAGACGATGTCTGTCTTATCAA
>OBIB01000289.1_pt1 | contig 20076 bp, 14 predicted proteins | sample 1496261 | NCBI WGS metagenome assembly OBIB01 (sample SAMN05065771, study PRJEB22554) | human gut metagenome | biome: ENVO:2100002; feature: ENVO:00000062; material: ENVO:00002003 | host: Homo sapiens | place: USA
GGGCTCGGAGATGTGTATAAGAGACAGGCTTTTAGTTTGGCTTCTCTTTTTTGTTTGCTAGAGACGCTGTCTCTTAAGCATTTGATGTCTTTGCCTAAAGTAAGATTCTTTTGTACAATTTCTTCCCATGCCTCTTTTTGTCCCCATATTTGTAGTGTGGGGACAAACAAAAGGGCAAGGAAAACTACTTTTCTTATATATTTTACTCGTAATTCCATGATGATTGCTGATTTACATTATATGCGAAATCACTGACAAATGAACTTAACATACTATTTCTTCCGAACTCTTTAGTATATTTGCTGACAACATTTCTTAATCTTCTCAGATTGTCCATCGTCATCATGCCATCTTTGTTATAATATGATTTGATTTTATATGCCAATGATTGATAGAATGATGTCTTTCCAGTTGAAAGCTTGTTTGGTATTTTTTCTAAACCGCTTTTAATGTCGGAAATATTAGAGAGATAAGCCTTGTAATTGGCATTGTTCAATATACTTTGTCTTTGGTTTAAAATAGTGTTTTTGTATGCAGAGTATGAATTCCAACTATTGCCATCAAAATGTGGAACTAGCCCAATATTCTTGTGTATAAAGTTGTATGCAGACAGATAGCTAGCATATACATCCTTTATTTTCTTAACATTAGGGTCACTTATTGCATTTTGGTCTTTGCTTTCGATAAGTCGAATAGCATTGATGTAATTGTCAATTTTGGTCTTGTCGCACCCCGTACTTTTCCACTCATCAAAGATTTTATTATAGACAATTTCTGTTGCAGTCTTTGTATTCAAATCTTCAAGCGATGTCGTGTTGTATTGAGTGCTTAACTGTTGGACAATATCGTAGTGACTCAAAAATAAGTCTTTGTCCCAATCCCCTTTTTGCTCCCAATCACTTATGAATTGTTTACGATACATTTCATGGGGGTTGTCAGGTATAGGTGGTAGAGTTTGTCCACCAGAATTTGGAATAATAAAGAATGCTAAGACTATTCCACCTAAAATGACAATGAATACTAAAAATAACTTGATTGCTTTCATTACTTTTCTGTTTTTGCTTTTTGTTCTACATCATTCTGTTTTTTTGAGTCCTTTGTGTTTTTCTTGGGGTTCTTATGTTCATCATTTTTATTTGATTGTTTTGCCTCTTTTGTTTCTCTTTGTTGATCAGTAGAAGAATCTGATGGAGTTATAGCATTTTCAATTTTCTTTAAATCCTCAAACGAAGTGAATCTGCTATAATTATTCTTGAAGTAAACTTCAGCTTCATTCTTTTGTGCTGATGAATAACCATTAGGAAAGAAAGCCTTACATGTTAGGCATAAACTATTTCTATGTTTAGTGTATATGTGTAAATTTTCTTTCTTCAAATATGATTCAATTGTATTTACATCACCATTTTTAATGGCTTCAACAACATGATAATAGTCATTTATTCTGCCTACCGTTTTACCTTCAAGTTTATCATTGTCAACTTGGTTAAAGTGTACAGAATCTTTCGCATATTGCTTATAAATATTGGTTACATCCTCAAAAGATAAATCTTTAGTGTTCAATTTACTGTTGATTGAAACTAAAGTATCTTTGATTTGGTCATCATTTACCCCAATAGATGTGTCAGGGTATGATGGATCAGGAGTCGGGACTGGATTTGGAATATCCGAATGAGGATTGATAACCAAAGTGGCGCAAATGGTTAAGATGATAGCAGAAATGGGGACTGCTATTGTTAATAGCTTCTTGTGCAATTTGAAGAATGTAATCTTCTCTTTTTCGAAATCCTCATCAGTTAAGAGCATAAAGTCTTCTATGCCGTTGCGGCAAACATTTTCTCCGATGGTTGCTTTATAAATCGTATTGTTTAGTTTAAACAAGATATATGAAGCATTGTTAATCAGATATTTGTCAATATAAAAATGTGCTTCTTTTTCTCCTGTTTTATTTGTACGATTAAAGCGTGCTGTAGTAGAAGCAATGATGTTTCTATTGTTCACTTCACGAAGAGAAATCTTCACAGGCTTTGGAATTTGTGCACAATTTGATAATTTTATAGCCAAATCCACAACATGTAATTTAATCTTGTCTTCGGATGAAGGAACTGTTGCTGGATATTTGTGCTGCCCTGCCTTTGATTTTGGTTTTGTTGAAGTCTGTTCCTTTGGCTTCAGCTGAGGCTCTATGGTTGCACGCATTTCATTTCCTTGCAATGTATATCCTTTCAAAACATATTCGTTAGTTTTTAATTCTAACTTAAGTCTGTTTTTAAAGTCCTGTGAATTTTCTATGCCTCTGAGGGTAAAGCGAAGATTCTTATCAATATTGATCATGCCATTTTGACCAATCAGCATGAATAGATTTTTTCCAATAAAATTCTGCTGATAATTATTTGGAATAACAACTATTTGAGTAGTTGTTTCTCTTTCTACAGCCAATCTTTGTGTAGATACTCTTATTGTCTCAGCAGCCTTATTGATATAAACATGTTCAGAAACTTTACCTGCTAATGCTTCTTCTATTGTGAAGGTCAACGTTTTGTTTGTATAGCAAATCGGATCTTCGTGAGAATTGATTGATATTGGAACCGCCTCATCTGTTACGACACCTTCTAACTGATTGTCAATATAAAGAGAATAGGCGATTTTACGTGGTATTTCCAAATTATCAATTGGAGCATAAGTGCTGCCATTAGACGAATTTGCAAGGACAATCTCACTGAATTTTTGAAATTCTGGGTATTGAATGTCTGCTAATATTTGCTTAATGGTTTGGTCGTCTCCTATGTAATAGCCAATAGAGCCTTTTGTGTTCATCACACGCCATGGAGTTTCACATGGAATGATGGAAAAAGAGGATGCGGCTTCATCAAGAACATGCTGATCTACCAAACCATCTTTAAATTCGTATGTCCCTCTTACTGTATCCTTGCATTCTAAGCACTTATTTAAAAAAACATCCAATAGCGTTTTTAGCACATCATAAGGTGTATTTTCATTTGCAAGTTGAAATCCCTTAGGAATTGAAAATGCAATATGAAACGTTGAAGGACGAATTGCATTGTGACTACGAACATTATTTTTTACAAGTTTGTATATCACATAGTTTTCCACAATTTTTACTGTAAAGAAATATGAATTGTCATTGAAACCGACATATTCTTTATCTTCCAGTTGAAACTGGGGACTATTTATTGATACCAATGGAATATGACCACTATTAGAGGCTGGTCTTCCATTAACTCTCACTGAAATATTTGAATTTGCCATAATATTAATTTAAAATGTCCTTAAACTTATCCCACCAGGTTCTATTCTTGATTTCGCAAGTGGAATTTTGAATTGCCTTTACCAATTTATTTGAATCAGTTGGCTCGTACTCGTAAAGTCCTCCTACATAGAATGTACCTAAACTAAATGTATATAATTTTGGACAAAATCTTGTATTTGTATTAATAGAATACTCTTTGCACAAATCGATTAATGGGTCGAGAATATCTCCTCCATATTTGTTGTTGAATATACTTAGTGCTTTATCTTCACGTTCAACCTCATTTCCTAACACGTCAGCCTTTGTCATTATGATATGGATAGAATCAACCTTCTTCATAATTTCAGCATTACTAGAATCCTTGAATAAATCTACAATCTTCTGTAAAAGCGTTCTTTGATTTACTACACAATACTCAAGATGAGTAATAGGCTCTCCTGTTTCTTCATCATATCCATCAATGATGTCACGGTTAATTCTTACAACGTTAGCCGTTGGATCAATAATTAAGAAAAATGACTTTCTGTTACTGTTCTTCAATAATTCTGTAGCTCCACTACCCATTTCTTCAAATGTGAAAACATGGTCAGGATTATTTGCAATGCCAAATGCAAATTCTTCACCAGACATCTCGACTAAATTTACTTTATGACTAGTTGATTGCTCATTTCGGTTACTAATAGTAGCTTCTAAGGTCGTAACAAAGCTTCCAGGTGTAGGTGGTACCGTGACTCCTACATCAGTATATTGCTGTAGGGCAGCAGCATATTCTCCTCCTTTGGAAGCTAAGTTGATGTGTAAGGAATTTGAGCGTGACAATCCCATTAAGACACAGGTTTTACCAGTTGAAGGTATTCCAAAAAAGAATACATCTGTATAACCATCTTTGCATTCTGCTTGCGATGATTCAATAGCCTTGTTAATATCTGGCAAGTCCGTTTTTATGTTTGTATTACGCAATGTCTGAAGAATGCTTTCTGTCATCACTTTGGCATTGATCAACTCTCTTTCTGTTGCAATTCCATCATTTATGAGTTTTAGTAATCTATCAACTTCATAATGGTTGGGATCATTGCGCATCATACTTATTTCTACTTGCTTTAAACTGGCAATGAGTATTAATGCTTGCTGTCTAAATGGAGTGTTAGAATTCTTTCTGATATAATCATTAATAATAAATATATCATTAGAATTTTTTACGTTATTCCATTCTACTATGGAATCCAAAATATACTTTGCTTCTTGTTTATGCAAACCTACAGCAAAAAGAGACAAGTAGTTTTGTATCTCTTGTATGTTCTCTTTGTCAACTAGTCCCCAAACACTATCATCAATTTCATTTTTATGCACAGTGTTTGGATATTTGTGAAGATAAGAAATTAATGAAGAGGTAGAAAGGGTATCGATATTATCCCAATCTGCTTGTTCTTCCTGTGCTTGCTGTTCTTTTATGCTATTCTCAACGTTATTGACCAAGCTCCACGCTTCATCAACGTGATTGCCAGATGGGCGTGAACCTTCCCATCTTTTGATGTAGTTGTTCAATTTTGTCAACAACTCTTGTGTTGGATTTCCCTGTTGCAATGCTATATCTGCCCACTCCTTTTGCTCCTCTGGATTTGGGAGAGAACTTAATTGTTTTTCTATATATTGTTTTCTGTCTGCGCTCATCTGAGGAAAGTCATCCAATGAAAGGTTCTCGAATTTTTGGATGTATTCCAACATCTTGTTTACATTGGTATTTGGCTCTCTTTGGATAAGCTGACGTTTTTGTAAATCTGTTAACTTTGCCATAATTATATTAGTTTAAAGTCATACCTCCATCTTCTATACTATGTTTGTTTATGCCTAAATTGCTTGTACGATAGGCAACAATATAGTTGATTAAGATTAAAATATGTATTAAAAGTACGATGAAGATAGCAGTGAGACTGAAACCATCTGCTTCTTTTAATGCCTTCCTAAATTTGAAAGAGTCTATTCCCCCTTGGATAGCAAATGCTTTCTTTTGATACTCGCCTATCGTATAGCTACGTGAGTTTATGTCGTATGTTATTGTAGGGAGTTTTGCCTTTTCTGCTAATGAGTTCAATTCCTTTTCTGTAGATGTGGCAAGTTCTTCTATTAACTTAGCTTTCATCGGGATTTGTACAATACTCCAGCTATTTATAGAATTTTTAATCTCATTTTGCTGTTGAGTATATGAATCATATAGAGCCTTATATCCTGATTCAATTAGCATATTTCTTTGGATCGTCTCAAAATTATTGGCACTTTCTCTTGTGTGCTGAATATGATTCGCATCCATAAATTCTTTGAGGCTTGCATCACAAATTTGTCCGATTCCAGTGGCATTGCGAAGACCTGTTCCTGTTATAGAAATAGCATTTTCTTCAAAATTTTTATAGTCCGTAAAAACACTTTCTATTTTCTGTAAATCTGCTTCTGCGTATTGCTTTATTATCTCTTTGTTATCATTTACAACAAAGAAATGCATAATTCCACAAAAAAGTGACAAAGGAATTGCTACGACAATATAAATGCCAAGCGTAACATACTCAATTATTCTCCATGTACCAAGATCACGTTCTGCTCCTTTTGCTTTGATCATAAACCAAAGAAGAAAAGCCGTAAAAGCCGTTACAGCCAATGAGACGATTATGTCCCAACCCAATTCTCCTCCACTCAAATAGGAATGCCCTAAAAATGAGAATACTAATAGGAGAACAAGACCAACGATTGCAATAATGTTTGCAATGGTGATTTTACCCGAATTGTTATTTGCCATATTGTATAATATAATTTTTAATTACGTCTAGTAGATGTACTGCTGGATTCGACGGTCTGTTTTGCCTTTACCAAAGCATCCTTAATTTGTACAAGATTACCGATTTCTGGTGCTCCAACTACTGGCTTTCCTGTAGATTGGAGTATTTGAATAATCTGTCGAGTTGTAAGATCTTTATTCTGGCTCTTGATAAGAGCCACGACTCCTGTGATAATTGGGGCGGAGAAACTCGTTCCATCCCAAGCGTCAAACTTGTTGTTAGGAAGGGCACCCCAAATCTTTACACCAGGTGCCGAAATTGTTGACTCTTGAAGGTTACGCTCTCTAAAATTACCAAAATTACTGAAATCAGCTTTTCGTAAATTGTTATCTACAGCTGAAACTCGTATTGTACTTTGATTTCTTTTTGATGTATCCATAGCACTGTAGCAGTTGTCGTTGCCTGCTGCCCAAACAATAGTAGCATTATGCTTTTCTGCTATTTTAAATACATAGTCCCACATTTTTTCTTGTGGCTTGCCATATTGGGATGCAAATTGTAATTGCTTTTCAAGTGGCATATTTGTAATTTCTTCAGTAAAACTTGCACCACATGAAAGGTTTATCACATTTGCACCATGATAAATGCAATATAGTAAGCCTTCTACTTCTGTAATTGTATTTACAGATTCTCCCATACTTACAGGAATGTATTTGCATTTGGGCGCTATGCCAGATGAACCTATATGGTTGTTGGCGTTTCCAACGGCAACAGCTGTTACTAAAGTACCATGTCCAGCATAATCTGCAGGCGCTCCCGATCTAGGAAAAACGTTGGAATTTCCGTTGGCTACAGAATAGGGGTAAATGCATCTGTCACCTTTAAGTTCTGGATGGTTTAAATCCATATAGCTATCCACTATGCCAACGATGATATCAGATGATCCTTGGGTAATACCCCATGCCTCTTGTGCTTGTATCGGTTTAAAATACCAAGACTTTTGGAAATCTGAGAAGGCTGGGTCATTAGGAGTTACTGCGGAATATTGAGTCATCACCTCAACTGGAACAACCATAAACTGAACCTCTGAGATTTGTGATGGTAATTGTTGACATATCGACATTCTTTGTTCTTCTGGAACACTTAAAATCGCAGTCTTAGATCCCGTGTTGTAATATTCGATTTTGTTGTTTGGAGTGGGGTATAATGATGAAAACTTTGTTGCAAATTTTTTGAAAGTGTCATCATTTGCCTCTGAATCAAATATTACGTAAAGGAGGTTTGGATAAATCTCAGTAGCTCCTCCGTTTTCAGGATTGGGTATTGGCGTGATTTCTCCAAAATCTGGCATTGTGTTGTCTTCTGGCGAAGGTAATCCGATGTTCTCTCCGTTTGCAATTGGTTGATTCCATGTACTGTCTCGGTTTGCAGATGGCGGTTGATTGCCATTACTGGAAGTTGAGTCGCACTTTCTGAATAGGCTCAGCAAAAGAATAAGCAAAAACAGTAAGAGGAAGAACAACAAAAATCTCCCTAAGCAACCCAAACATCCCCAAGGTTGCCAAAATGGAGTTTTCCAATATGTTGTTTTTTTCCAAAAATAGATATTTTTCATTATGCTGCTGTTTTTTCGTTAATACGATTGATAATGAATTCTAGCTTGTTGTTTGCCTCTTCGTTATAATCAGGAATGTTCAAATATGCAACGAAAGACACAAACATGTATTCCATCCATTTGTTGTAATTCTCCTCGAAAGATGGCAACAGGGCTTTTGGATTTTCAGACATGTCATTGAACATCGAGGTTAGTATTTCTTCGTTACATTCTTCAGATTGCTCTTCCATAATGTAATTGAATGTTGGTAGATGATGGCTTAGGCAAACCTCTTTTGATTTCTGCTCTTTTTCGTCAGTTATATATTCAAAACCGAAGTCTAATATGAATTCATTGATATAATCTGCTAAGATGTCTGCTAGTAAACTTTCATTTGCAGTGTGAATATCTACAACATTTACATATTCAGCAATGGATTCTGCCATTTTATCCTTAAGTCCAATGGCATCTGATGTAACAATTAGATTGTCAACCAAATATCCCATTACGATAGGGTCAAAGGAATCTTCATTAGCAAATTCATTCATAAAATCAACTGACTTGATTTTTGTAAGCCAATAATTATAGACAGAATCAGCAATGATGCAAGAATTAATCTTACGCTTGTATTCTCCAGAAAATAACTTTTGTGTATCAATTTGTTTATGACTCAAGAAATCTTCTGCTTCTATTTGGTTTTTAAAACCATATATGTCTATGATACATTGCCATTTTTCCTCATCACTTTTGGCTTCTTCTAAAGGCCTATTGCCTTTTTTGCAAGAACTTCTAATGATTTCGTAGTCTTTGAAACTATTTACCTGTGAATTGATGTCCGGTCCTTGCATGGTTTTGTGGATGATCTTATAACTTTCTTGCTCTGCCACTTGGAGAGCATGAATAAGATGACCGAAATAATAGTTGTCGGAATTACAGGTAAAATCCATTTCTCTGAAAATGGCTTTAGCTTTTCGGATGTTGGCATCTAAGATTTTTCCAACATCTGTTGAAATGAAATAATCTTGTATGTTTGACAAAACTTTTTCTCTCGTTTCTACAAGTATATCCTTGAACTGTGATTCACGAGTGGCATTCATCTTCTCTGCCACTTTTGATAACTGTTCAATAATATACAAAGCGCCATCATTGTCAATAGTTGCAGCTACATCCCAGGAAAGTGCAGGATTAGGGAAAAATCTCTTTACGTTTTCATTTTCGCAGAAAGTTTTTCTCATGTTGTTGAAATAGTCTTTCGGCATGAGCATTTTCTTGTTTTCTGTTTTTTCACCTTCATACAACTTACTTGCCTTTGGACCTGAATATTTATAATCTCTTAGGATATAACTATTATTGAAACTCTCATTTGGTCGAGTCCAATTTAAGAAAATCTTTGTTCCTTTAGCATCCAAACTTCCATCAGCATTGAAGCATTCTGAGTACAAAGTTTTAAAGAAACGCTGTTGCCATCTTCCATTAAGAGCATTAATGCCATTTGCAATTTCTTCTGTACTTTCTTCCATGTCTAGATTGAATTTCGTTCCAATATAGAATAATGGAGAAATGCCGCCAGTGAGATCCAAAGTTCTTTTTCTTTTCTCGATAGTGTCACCTACATAATTTCGAATCCATTCATTTAGCATATGTGGAACGTCTGTCACTTCATTCTTCTCACCATGATGGCAATATAGTAGAATATTGATTAGCTTAGACTCATTGTACTTATTAAATAAATATGCAACCTTTCCTCTCAGCAAGACATTGATTAGAATGATGTCATCTTCCAATGTGCATAAAAGCTCTTTTTTGCGTGAACGAGCCCCTGGAAAATCGAGGAGGTCATTCTCTTTTAATAATGACATTCTCACTTCTCTAGCATTGCCATTGTTGTCTGTCAATGCAGCTTTGACATTTTCGTCTTCTATATTGTCAAGGCAATAGGCTGAAGTCTGTTCTAGATAATCTTCTCCAATTTTGACTATGATTTCTGCACAGACTGCACAAATTTCACTTTTTGTGAGGTGTGGAACCAATGTGAAATCTTGGTTGTGCTTGAAGTAAGCGTCAGTAAAGTATTTAGGTGTATCCAAGAACATCTCGGATAAGCATTGCACACTCATAATCGTATTTTCATTGATACCATCATGTAGCAGTGCTTCTGCTGGAAGATAAACATATTCCGAAAAATGTACTTTCTCTAATGTCTTGAGCATTTTAGAGAATAATTTCGTTTGATATGGACTCTCATTCCATAGGATAGAAAAAATACTAACCCAATCTGTTGTAGGTATTTTGTCTATAACTAAAGCTAATTTATCGAAGAAACTAGCTTTATGGATAAAAGTTTGAGCGTTATTTAAGTGCTTGAAGAAATATGCTTTGATATTCAATATGTCATCAGCTGTTATTGGGGAAGTGGAATTGGCAATGTTTCCAGAATACTTCTCTAAGATCATGTTCCCATTTTCTTCCAACTCGTTTTCGCTTAAAGATGTGAAATCTGAGATGTCGTTATAATATCCATCACAGAGAATAAGGATGATGTCGGATATAGAAAGACAACGCATCAAAATAGGATATTCCGTGCTGTATCTTTCGGGATTCTTTCTAAAGGATGTAAATCTAGTAACAACACCAGTCGCCTCGGTGTTTTTTGTCTTCGGATTCATCTCCTCAATGAAGTTGTATTGCTTCCCATTTGCTTCTAATGTGAAAGGTTTGCCATCTTTTTGTAAAATGGTATTTATTAAATATGATTTTCCGACTTGGCTCACACCATATGCAGCTATAGCAGGATTGTCTTTACAAGCAGTTTTGATAATTCCTAGCTTCCTGCGTTCTTCTATTAAAGAGAAGAATTTTTGTTCATAGTCAGATGGCTTGTATTTTTTTATCCAAGCCAGAGAGTCATTGATGTTGTCGATCAAATTGTTTATGTTCTGTTCCATAGCTATAGCTTTATTTTATTGACAATTCAAATTCACCCTTATCAAGCCAATATTTGCCTTCGACTAAAGATAATGGTACTAGTTCTAGTTCATTCTTACGGTTTCTAAATTCCTTATCAGTAGCCTCTTCTAAAACCAAGATTTCCTTATTCTCAGTAAAGTTGCGAGATAGACGAACTTGAAGGGAATTGGATGTTCCATGATTGATGATTGCATATAAAGGTCTTGCTTGATAAATAGGAGAATCCAATTGGCGGCATCCCAAAAATGCAGGAAACACTGATATGTTAATTGCTGCAGAAGATGTCGTTGGTGATAACAGAGTTTGGCTAACTTGTCTTCGTTGAGAATTGTATTCTCCAATGTAGTTGGCTGTTGAGTTCATTTTCTGAATCATCTTATCAAAATCAATAACTAATCCTTTTAGTCCTGAATGTGAAGATAGATATGCAACCATTCCACCTACAGCAACTATCGTCTTTTGATCGTAGAAATAACCTTGTCCATCAGCAGTTGGGAACCATGTTCCTACTCTGTAGTCATTGAGTTTGACAAGGCGGTCTGGTGAAACAGGAATGTATTTTATAAAAAGTTCTGTTATTGCATCCAGTGACGTCGGACGACCTGCTAACACGATGATGTCACAGTGAACGCTGTAAAGTACCAATGCAAGTTGTTTCATAAGTGGTTCCATTGTTGACTTTACAATGTCACTAACTTCAACAGGATCATATCTCCAATTAAGCTGTTCAAATCTAAAACCGAAATGGTGTTCGAAGTAGTCCAATAGGTATCCTGCAGGCTTTATGTCAGGGAACAACTCGTCAAATGAATATTGTTTGGACGGACGATGTGTTCGCAGCAACTCCATCATTTTTTGAGCTATAGGAACAGAAACTTGTGTGTTAAAGTCGTTTCTGCATTGACGATCTCTATATCCCATCATGGAACTGTCTGCTCCAAAGAAGTCATGAATTAAGTTGGAAGCAAATGCTAATTTCTTTTCTCTTTTTAGTTCTTCGTCAAGAGTCAAGCAAATATCGTCTACCTTGTTTTTGTAAACAATATTATCCAAGCAAGGCATAGCTTTCAATTCCTCTTCTTTCATATCGATTATGCGAGCAATCAAAGCTGATGTAATGTTACCTAAATCTTTGTAAGGCAGTTCTTTGCCTTCAATGATTAAGTTTTGAATTAAACTTCGCAAAATGTCATCGCCAGCCAAATAAAAACTGTCCCAGAAGAGAGGAATTGGGGTTATCTTACTTGTAGTATTGCCTTCATGCTCGTAAGTACATACCATAATATCCGTAGTTCCTGCACCGATGTCTATAGTACCTATCGTTAGAGCCTTTTCGTTATACCCCTCTTCTTGTAACTTTTTTCGTTTATGTCCCTTTAATTCGAAGAATTTATAGATTTCTCCATTATAGCGTTGGGCAATCTCTGCATATAAATAAACCAACTGGCAACAAGAAGCTTCATCGTATTTCCACGCTTTCTTATTTGTTGGTGCGTAAGGATCAATATTCTTAAGCGAATCAGGAGAAGGTGTAATTTCTACCATAGGAAGATTCGTATAGCATTTCGTTAATGCTAAATATGCATCCTTGGCACTATGACGCAAGAATACTTGCTCGCTTATAGGCATGGCAGTTGGACAAGTTACGATGACATTTCTAATAACTCGTCTAATATCTACGTTTCCCCACTGTTTTCTGTAACTGATAGAGTTTACTTGTGATATTGCATGATTGAATATCTCAATAAACGCAAAAGTCATAAGAGACGCTCGTGAATAATGATGTTCTTCTTGGTCGAAATCAATTAACTCTACTGATTCAGAATGATCCGCTTCGGCATTAAATGTTCCGTCTTTGCCGAACATTTTGGACAAAACAGGAACAGAAATCTCATTGGAAAGAAGAACGTTGAAAGGGTCTTCATTAGTTATCAGATTTTCCCATTGGCCCTCATATTCTTTGTGATCCCATAAATATCGTTTCGGACTAGAATAATTGGTTGTCTTTTCCGAAACACCTTCTTCCTCTAAAGATTGGTAAACTAATTGTCTAGCCTCTTCTCCTATTCTTATGAAACTTTTCCATTGGAAAATGTCCTCATCAAGAACAATGTCATTTCCAAAGTCTGCTTTTCGGAATGCAATACGCATATCGAAAGACTTGTTTTCGTATGAAATCCATGGCTTTGATAGATTTCTCAATTCCAACATTTTACTTTTTGTAAAGTCGCCTTCCTCAAATAATACGCCACAAGTTCTAGAATTGCCAATGTCAAGAACTAAATCTACAGGCATTACTTTTTTCTTGTTATCGTGTAATGCGATCTCAGGCGCTGCATTTACCAAACGGATATAGTTCAGAAAATATATATAATAAGCTTTGTACTTACAAGATGTATCCTTATCGGTATTGATTCCTAATATAGCTGCTATGTAATCTGAAAAAGCATGGAAATCCTCTTGGGAGGACATAAAGCGAAGTAACAAATCCACTTTGTTGCACATGGAATACTCAGTCAGTCCATTGTCTTCCTCTGTGAAAGATGGTCTGATAATATCCCACTCATCATCGCTGGTTTGTGTATCAAAAGCCCATGTAAGTCTAAATTTAGAGAACCCCTTTCTCGTTCCTTCTCCAGCCTTACTTATCATCATTCTACACCAACCTAAAGGAGCATCGCTTGTTATTCCATCAATTTCTTTTCTGAACATTGGCATAGGAAGCCATTTGTCTAAAAGTAAATCGAAAGCAGGAACTTTAGTATGCCCATCTACAGGGTCGTTTACTCGAAATGAAGCCAATGCATTGATACCGTAAACTTCATCGTCATTTTCATCATATGTCGTGAATAATGTCGTTTCAGCTGACGGATCCATTTGTACCATACCCATATCGTCCAACTCTTCTCTACCATTAGAACGTCGGATAATAGCCTCTGATGATTCCAACTCGTCTATTGGAATATATTTATTTGCCTCAGAGTTATAATAGAGTAGGTTGAAAATTTTGACTTCCTCTAAAAAGTCAATAGTCTCAACGAAAGAATATTTCAAGAGTTTTCCGTTATCTAGCAATAATGGCTCGGAAGGATTAAACTCTATTTCTTTTGTAATAAAGTGAATGCCAGAATTTGCGATTAGATGTTCCATGTTATCAAAATTATTTCTCTATCAAGTTTTTTAAATGTTTTACCCTAATTCCATAATTGAAGTTTTGGGTAGTATTGATCCCAGCAAAATTAATTGCAACTAATTGACCTTGAAGATTAACTACAGGAGAACCACTACTACCTGGAAGGGCAGGAATGGAATACATCAGTCGGTCTTCAGTACGCTGACTAATGGTTCCACTATTGAATTGTGACTTAATCCCTTCTTTAGTTAATGCAAGAGTAGGACCAAGATTGAAACTCGTCATAAAGAGTTTACTATTTTTGTCGTCACTGATTTTCTTTGTAATAGTTTCCTTCCAGTCATATTTCTCTAAAGGATCTTCTTCGGCAACGGTGAATATGTACTTGTTCTCTGGCGTCTTCTTGTCTTTTAATTGTAAGATGGCCAAATCGTGCTCAGAGTCAATCTTTGTCGCTACACATCCAACAAAGTCCGTTGTGGAGGTTACATAAGTGTCATTATATGCAATGCTAATCTTATTGTGGTATTTGATTTCGGACTCACTAGGCTTGATATTGTTTAGTGCCTCGTATGTTGCAGCATATTCTTCACATTTCTCCTCTAGAGCATCTTTGATGTCACGCAACTTATAAAAGTCTTCGTATGAAACCTCGTCACTATAGTTTGCATAATTATAAGCATTTACGGCAGTCTCATGCTTCTCACGATAGTCATTGTAAGCAGACAAAGTAATCTCTTGAAGTGCTTCGATAATCTTTGATACAGACTTGTTTACATCTTTGTCTTCAACTGTGTTGGAAACAACATGTGCATTGGTAACGATTTTTCCATCTTCCGAAATGAAAAAGCCTGTTCCATAGGAAGTTGATACTTCTACGGAGTCTTCTTCGGTAGCGATACCTTTAATACCTTCTTTCTCATCGTAGTTTGAGAAATAAATCTTGCCACCATTGGACAAATCAACTTCGTAGTAACTTTGATTTTGTACCAAGACTACTCCTGAGGAAATTTCTTTTTTAATGTCTTGCTCTGACTTGTTGCCGCATGACGCTATTGCTATCAAACAAAACAAGCTGGTAAGACTCACTAAGAACTTTTTCATACAAGATAATTTTGTTATGGTTACTTTATTGTTTCTATAAATGCACTTGGTATATACGCTGTACATATCGTTACCAACTCATCCATCACGACAGCAACTCTTTGCTGTCCTTGATAACGTGCTATTCTCCCAACAACTCCTTTGAAAGCTCCATCAATGATTCTGACTACTTGACCTTTTTCAAACTTCGGAATTTCTGTATGAGAGATGATAATGTCTTCTGCTTCAGCCTCACAAATAATCTTTAAACTATCTATTTGACTGGTTGGCACTATCATCGGAGTTTTCTCTATTTTCTTACCTTCATGCTTGTGGCGGTAATAAAATCGGAGAAAGGGGAGGTTGACATTGTCGTAAACATAGGCTTTGATTTCCTCTTCCGTGCCATAGGCGAAGAAAATGTTTGGTAAACGAGATTCTGTTACACTCTTCCTTTTGCCATTTATCATCTTTATGGTATTTACAGTTGGAAGAAAAGCTGTGATACCTTTTGCCGTCATATAATCGTATGCTTTCTTCTCCCTGCCGTATGTGGTTCGTAAAGCATACCAAAGCTGAGGCTCTTTTGGGTTGTTGGATGATTTTTTAGTTGTGGAAAGGGCGTTTTTGGTGGACACCCCTGTTTGTGAATTCTTAGCTACATAGCTTTGAACTTCGGGGAGGGCGTTGGAGGTAAGTCCAGCGCTGGGAGGAGTTTCACCATCTCCTACGGTGTTCACATCGGGTGATGCGATCTCATCGATTTTCATATCGGTGCTAACTCTATTCTAAACAGAACCCAAGTTAAGTTGGACACAAAAAAAGCGTGAACCGTCCGTTGTCCGATCCACACTCTGAGGCCGTGAGAAGTGCCCTATACTGCTGAACGAACAACAGTATAGCCCACGCCGATATGATAAGTTCCCCATGAAGCCAATGTTAGCTTCACGGAATCACATAATCACACCCGGAGCATCTACCGTTGCTAAGTTCGAGGCAGTACGTTCATTTGAAATTTCTCACGTTTCAGAGTGTCTGCTGAACATAGCGTCGTAAACGCTTTTCAATATGTCATTTTGCTCTCAATAGATTCCCACCCAAATCCCGCTTCATACCTTTTGCTCGTTTCGAGCTAATGACAATCAGCTCGGCGTGGGGTGTCTCGCTTGCTCATTTTCAGAACTTTACGATTCTTTTGGGCAATATAAGACTTAAGAGCCACTGCAAATATAACGATTTTTTCTAAAATCGCCTTTCTTTTCTTTCAATTTTAACATAATTTCTGTTTTAGAGGTGAAGGGTGGTGAAGAGTGGAGAAGCATTCTTCACCCTCGCACTCCTTGTGTTTATCAACATTGCAGAGCACAAGGTGAAGGGTGAAACCTAAAATGCAGATGCATCTTCTACTACCGCTTCATTTCTTGCATATTTTCCGTTCACAAACACTTCTCTTTTTTTACTCCTTTGAAATCTTAAAGCCGAGTTTCAAGATTAGTTTGATGGTCTCTACAGATGTGTTGCGATCGTAAGTCTTTTCATCCTCGCTCAATTTTTCGTATGGCACCAAACATGGGTGTTTCTTTTCTGCATCATTTCGCTCTTCTCCATAAGTCCATCCCTGAGCGATTCTGGTCTGTGCCCAAACTTCATGTACGTTCTTGGACATTTCTTCCACCAAGGAGTCTAACTCTTGGGGAAGTTTGATTCCCTGTGTATCTACTGGATTGGGTTTATACTCTTTCATGATTGTTTGCATTTTAAATGTTCGGTGTATATTCTTGGAATAGCTATTATCAAGAAGCAGTCATACTTCATGTCGCCAGGATTGATTCTTCTCAAATCCCGATATGAGCAGAGGTCGATATGGATGCCACGTTTTTTGAGTGACTTTCGGTAATCCTTTCGGTCTTTTCCAAACAACTGCTCATCTTCCAACTGTTCTTTTTCAGACAAGGGACGGAAACCTAATAGTAACTTCTCTACATTCCAGCGAGCATGCTCGCATCTAGCAAGAGATTCAATATTGTCTTTTACAATGCCAACCACTTTCTGGTATTTCTTTTTCACATGCACCCCTAAGTCGAGGAAGTTGATGATTTTATCCTTTTCCTTTTTATTCTTGTTGATTATATATATTAATCGTGATGGAAAGCAATCTGAACAGAATACATTGGAAAGTTTATTTTTTATGTCGATTTGACTATTGCCCATTTGATCCCATTTCTCTTGGGTATCTTTAGGGGACTGTTGGTAGCAGAAATAGAAAAGTGCTTTGTCATATCGTTCTGCCGTATTGGGATCGTCAGGGGGAAGATTGTCAATGTCCCTACCCACGTTGTAAACCATGTTGACACGCTTTGCCATGGATATATCTATCGTCTCTTCTAATTCCTCATCCCTGATGTCTGATCCTTTTATTCTCAGTTTGTCTGCGGAATTGTACTTGCTAAAGTCCATCCCATCAAAACCAATGAATTCCAACTCTATATCCAAAAATGAGTTCTCATTATAGACGAGTTTGACCTCTTGGTCTTCCCAATTCTTAATCGTGCATTTGCAATATCGGGATAGGTTGTACAGGTACTCTTCTTTTGACACAAAGTCTAGAATCGAGGATGGGGATACCTTGGTTTTATCAAACAAGATGGTGATAATCGTTCTGTTATTACCTGTTGCATCATTGAATGTCGGATAATGTGCAACAAACGCTATCTGTCTGGCAACAGACATCATTAGTTCGGAAGTTCCTTCTAAAACAACATGTATTTTCTGTTGCTGGCGAATGATGTTGTCGAAAATGTCATTTGCTACAAGGGTTCCTAGAACAAATTTCCTAGCCCGATACCAATTTTTGATGATATCTTCCTTAAATTTGCTGCCGTCAGAGCGGAGCAAGTCTTCTGTGTTGTTATCTTGACAATGGGACATAATTTTCTTTTTTTATTTTGTAATCAGCTTCTTTGGGAGACAAATAGATATTACTATTGCTTGCATCATAGCCAGAAGGACTTTGATATAGTTGTATATCAAACCAAGTCATAGCCTTGATGATATGCTCGATGATTTGCGATTGTTGCCATTCGAATGGTGCTAAAGACGAGTCCATGATAAAAGCATAAATCTGCAAAGGCATGCCTTCGTTGGTTTGCTCCAACCATCTGACGATGAGGCGAGGCTCATGGGATACGTGGCTGCACTGCATCAACCAATGATAGATATAGTGCCTAAAAACCTCAATATTCAACAAACCTACTTTGACAAACTGCTCCTTGAAAGGTGTGTCGATATTCAAATCTTCATTCAATCTCTTGACATCATCTTCTGTCAAGGCATGAATCCAACCCGTATCAATGATGAATGTTTTTAGCATCTGGCGACCGTGGGTGCGTCCTTCCATCATCTTTTGGTTGTTCTTGAAACACTCTGCATGGAGGATGTATGTGGGAAAGCAAGAGGTTGTCGTATCCCAATTCTCTATCACCACTGTGGTCAGTGATATTCTCTTCAACATGCCGTCTATGTCGTGTTCCTTTACTTCAATCCAATCGCCTATCTTTAGCAAATGATTGGCTCGAAGATAGAAAAAGGCGACAACGCTCTTGATCGTATCTTGGAATATCCAACCAAGAACTGCTCCAAAAACTGAGACGATGATAGAGCCTGTTGAGTCTTTTTCTATGCCCAAAGTGTATATGGATGCAGCTAAGCATAGTCCAAAAATAGAGAGCAAGATAATTTGGCTAACTGTAATTCTGGTCTCCTGTCGTCGCAAACTATATAGCTTGTTCAGATTGGCTATGATATATGCAGTTATGCCAAAGATAGTAAAGCACATAGCGATAACCAATATCTTTATCAGTACATTGGCTGGTGGCGAAAAGACACCTTCGTGGATTCGAATGATAAACAGAGGTGTTAGGCTAAAGAAAACGGCATAGACGAAAGACATACACAGCAATGAGGTATGTGACTTTAATAATGCACCCAATATTTGGAGCAAATAGTATTTGCCAGACAGCCATCGTTGCGATAGTTTGCTTTTGTGATACCATCCATATGGGATGGCTATGATCGAAATAACAAATAGAATCCCCAAAATAGTTCCTTGTATAGGATTCCCATTTGAAAAATAAGTATATATCGACATAATAAGCTTGATTCCTTTATGATTTCAAAACTTAACTTCTTCATTGGCTTCATTTGTTGCCATTTACTTTCTTTTCTTCACTTGGTTAGTATCGAAAAAGTCGAGCCAATAGGTCCTGTCAATGATGTGCGTGCCTTTTTCCTTGCCGAGCTTTATCTTTGCCTCAAAGTGGTTGGTTTGCTCATAGAAGTCCAGGTAGAATGAAATGTGATTGCCTTTTTTGTCAGAGCATTCATACTCCCTAACTCCGGCACTTCCTTCTATGTCGTAGTCCACGTCTAACAGATAATCTGGCTTTTCCCTGAGATCCGTGTCTTTGAGGTAAACTGCCATTCGATATTTGGCATTCTCGTCCAGATAGTCTGTGGCATCAAGAATGTCTATCCTATAGATGGCGCGGCTCTTGGTGTCATAGAAACAGTTAAACGGAACCATGACCTGTGTCCTGAGGCTTGGATGAATTGTGGAAAGATCTTTTTGGATGAGGGCTTCTCTGATGGCTAACTCTTGCTTCGACTCATAATTGATGGCACTGAGTGCGTATCCCTCATCCCAGAAATACTCGCCATTGGCAAAAGTATAGCCTCGCCATCCAACTTGCTCCCAATCGCTCGGTTTGGTTCTTTTAAGGACGTTTTTAAGAGAGTCGTCAGCCATGATGGGGAAGAATGATAGCATCTCTAGGCTATCCTCAATCCATTTTGTGGGGTAAGTACGCATGATGGGATAGGAGGTGAGGTGTGCAAAGGTAGCTGCGTCATTGTGGATGACACAGTTCATAAGCAGTTGAAAATGTTTTTCATTTTCAGATAGCTCCTTCTCTAGAGATAGGGTGTCTTGTTCGGTTTTTGCCAGTGGCTTTTGTGATGCCGTTTGATTCTTGCATGCGAAAACAAGGCTGCAAGAGAATAGGGCTACTATATATAATAAGGTGTAGAATTGTCTCATGATGTTGTTTTAAAATAGACGCCAATTAGTGTAACTATAAATGAACATAGATAAAAGAAAACAAATATGCCAAAGTATGCGATTTTCTCTTTCTTCGTTTTTATGCCCAAATCGATTAACTTCAATTGCATCAATAGCCATAATGCCTGTCTCTTATACACATCTGAC
>OBIB01000309.1_pt1 | contig 19559 bp, 10 predicted proteins | sample 1496261 | NCBI WGS metagenome assembly OBIB01 (sample SAMN05065771, study PRJEB22554) | human gut metagenome | biome: ENVO:2100002; feature: ENVO:00000062; material: ENVO:00002003 | host: Homo sapiens | place: USA
AGGGCTTACTAGGGACTTGCACCCGTTAGATAATGCTCATGCCGAGCGTACTAAATGGTCGTCCAGCAATAGGCTGGACGAGGGAGTAATACTACATTCTTTACACATACGCTTCAAAAACCTTATATACGAAACAAGATATCATGGCAATAGATATTGAATGGCAGGCTACCTTATATCGTTTCTAATGAGCTAAAGCAGGCGCATAAGACATTAAAAAGCTTACATCCCTCGCGCGCGTTCCTATATATACAGAGAGAGAAACAAAAAAGTGTGGATACCATCCACTGACTTGCAGCAGACAATATCCACACTCCTATTATAGATACCGCATAACTTTGCGTGAAGAGAAAAGTCTAATTATATTACTCGGCAATGAGTGAGAACTCAGCACCCGAAGCAAAGTCCTGACCGTTCTGCTCATTGAGCGCACGGAAACGGATGTAACGAGCCTTTACAGGCTTGTTGAACATCACACGCTTAAGCTCTGCATTAGCAGCAAATGTGCCCTTGCAGATAGGCTCGCCCCAGTTCTTGCCATCCTGACTTACGTAGATTTCGTAATCCTTAACCCAACCGTTGTTACCAGTCTGACGAGGCAAAAGGGTGAAGCCCTTCATCAACTTGGGTTCAGCAGCATCAAAGTCTACCCAGTGAGGATACTTAGCCAATGTAATAGAGTACATGGTGTGCCACATAGTAGCAGGATCACCATCTACCATGTTCGCTGCACTACCACTACCAGGTTCCTCAGACGAAGCGAAGAGCACCTGAAGAGGTACACTCTCAATCTTGGCATAAGTCATAGAAGTCTTCATCAAAGGATTGTCCTTATACCATGTTGTAATGGTACCACCTGCACGGAGGTCGATGGGGGCAGTGTAAACAGCAGCCTTCTTGCTACCATTGATAGCGTACATAATAGTACGTCCCTTGGCAGGCGAGCTGAGGGTTACCTTACCCACGCGGCTATGCTCGATGCTAATGGGCTGATCGCCCGAGAGGCTTACCTTAGCAACCTGTGCTGCTGTTTTACCAGTAGCTACAGGACGAATTACAAAGCCAAAGTTGTAGTTAGTGCTACGTGCTTGGTCTTCAACAAACGGACCACCCTGACCACAACTTGCACCACCCAAACCTGTTACCTTAGCATCGAGGTGGAGATAAGTACCATCGCTCTGAGGCAACTGATAGATGTGAGCAGCCTGTGCAAGCTGTTGCTGGCTCCAAGGTAATGCCGAAGCTGACATAACACTGTCGGCTACAAATGCTACGCTTGCACCTTGACCATCGCTAAGAGCACACCAGCGTACTTCTTCGCGGTTACCCATAGATTGAGGTTTGGGCAAAATAATATCTTGCTTACCAACTTCACCCTGGTGCAACTCAATGAACTGACCAGTCTTGCGGTCGGCATAGTTGTTAACAGGACCACGTCCGTAGTATTGGAACTGGTTGAACTGCTTAGGCAACTTCATTGAATAACCAATGCGGGGGAGCACTACGTTGTTGCGGTTAGCTGAAATAGCACTCTGCAACTCGATAGAACCATCAGGATAGATGGTATAAATCTGGTTGGTAGTGAACTTAAAGTCGTCGGCTGTAAGCGCATGCTTACCCTGTTTGAAGGTGTAAACAGTCTCGGGGTTACGGTCGTGATCCGAGTAAACCTGCGCACAACCTTCACGACCTTGGCTCTCAACGGTGAGGCTTACCTGCGTAATACCGTTCTTACCCTTAACAATGGTAGGTTTGCTAATAACACGGTGCTGCAAGTCGTAAAGACCATTCTTGAACCATGCGTTGTGGTAGCCAATACCAGCATCGTTATCGGTAGGAGCACGGAAAGCATCAAGCTTAGGACCATTGCCCTCGGTGATGATTTCCTTACCACCATATACCAAGTGGCTAATAGCACCTGTTGTGAGGTCGATGTCAATGTCATAACCCTCGCCCTTCACGTTAACCTTCTTGTCAGTCTTTGTCATGCTTACAGGCGCGTTCTGTGCAGCAACACTCTTCACGGTAGGAGCCTTGGTGTCGGCACCCTTCACGCGGAGCTGTTCTTCCATCTGCACATAACCCTTCTTTGCCCATGGCATGTCCTTGCCCTGAAGGAACTGTACCTTTACGAAATATTCGCTATTGGGGTCGAGATTAGCGTAGTTATAATCTAATGTGTATTCCTGACGTTCGCGCGGACCGAGGATGTTCTTAGCACCCATGAGCGATTTATCCTTTTCTACGCAAACACCATCCTTCCAGAGTGACCATACAATTTGGTAACCCTTGAGAGGTTCAAAGTAGTTCTTATTGAAGATTTCAATGCGACCGTGCTTAAGGTCTACAGCCTTTACGCCTACATTTTGGTAAACCTTCTTCACCTCAAAATACTGAGCCTTGGGCGAGAGGTCGGGACGCATTACACCGTTCATACAGAACATACCATCGTTGGGCTTATTGTCCATGCCAAAGTCGCCACCATAGCCCCAGAACTTCTGTCCTGTCTTGGCATCAGTGCCTTCCATTGCCTGGTCAACCCAGTCCCAAATGGCACCACCCATAAAGAAGTTGGTGCTTTCAATAGCATTCCAATAGTCTACCAAGTTACCAATGGCATTACCCATTGAGTGTGCATATTCTGAGATGTGGTAGGGGTACTTCATGTTGTAGTTACCCTTTACGGCACCCTGTACCCATGCAATTGAAGGATACTGGTTCGAACCCATGTCTACGATGTCATTGTTGCGCTCGTATTGCACAGGACGGCTCTGGTCGTACTTCTTGATAGCTGCATAGCAATCCTTAAAGGTATCGCCAGGACCTGCTTCGTTACCCAAACTCCAAATTACAACTGAGGGGTGGTTCACTGTGGCGTGTACCATTTCCATGTTGCGTGCAATGTGTGCATTGCGGAATTCAGGCACGTGTGAAAGGCTCTCCTTGCCATAGTAGTACTCATGGCTCTCGAGGTTTGCCTCGTCTTCCAAATAGATACCATACTTATCGCAGAGGTAGTACCAGTAAGGTGCATCCGGATAGTGTGAGTTACGCACATGATTGATGTTACCACGCTTCATCAAGAACACTTCCTTCTCCATCTGCTCGCGACTGATGGTATGACCTGTCTGCGGATTGTTTTCGTGACGGTTCACACCCTTGAACTTGATGTTCTTGCCGTTGAGGAAGTAGTAACGTCCTGCCAAACCGAATTCGTCTTGGCTTGCAGGGGTATCCTTAATTTCGATTTTGCGGAAACCAACGTTTGTTGAGAAGGTTTCAACAACCTTACCCTTCTTATCCTTGAGTTCGCCCACAAGGGTGTAACGGTGAGGAGCTTCAGCACTCCAAGGCTTAATCACATTGCCAGCCTTAAGAGTTACTTGGGCAGTGAGTTCGCCTTGCTTACCTACTTCGCCCACCTGTGCGGTAGCTGATACGCCAGGAACGAGGGTATTCTCGTCGCTATAGAGTTTGTTCTCATACAACGAATAGCTGATGGTATAACCCTTAGCTACCTTGGTTGTGAGGTTGCGTACTTCGGCACTGATGTGAAGTGAAGCATCGGTGAATGAGGCATCATAGTCGGGGATTGCCTTGATGTCGCGCACCTGTACCTTGGGTTTAGCAGTAAGTGCTACGGTACGGAAGATACCAGGGAGGCGGAACATATCCTGACTTTCGAGGAAAGAACCATCGCTATTACGGTAAACTTCTACTGCAATGACATTCTCGCCTTTTTTGTTCAAATAGGGAGTAATGTCGAACTGAGCCAAGTTACGTGAGTTCTTTGAGAAACCAACATACTTGCCGTTGATGTAGAGATAGAAGAATGAGTCTACACCATCAAAGTTTACATAGATTTCCTTGCCATCCCATGATGCGGGAATTGTAAAGGTGCGACGGTATGAACCTACTTCGTTGCGATTTTTGTAGGTCATCCAGTTTTTAGAAGGTGTACGCATTACACCACCTTTCCAGTCGCCTTTAATTACTTGGTGTTGGAAGATGACACGCTGGTTAGAGTAGAGCGGTTCGCCATACTTAAAGGTGCCATCAGCCTGCTTGCCAGCCATGTTCCACGACATGGGCACAGTAATTTTGTCCCAAGCACTGGCATTGAAGTCTGTTTTGTAAAAGTCCTTAGGGCGTTCATCGGGGTTCTTTGCCCAATGGAATTGCCACTGTCCGTCAAGGCTCTGCCAAAGCGAGCTGTTCTCGGGCAACACCTTACGTGCTTGGTCAACATTCTCGAACGAGAAGAACCATGCGTGGGGTTGCTGCTTGTTGTAAGCTACTGAGTCGGGGCTTTGCCACTCCCATCCTGTGGGTGCGGGCATCTGTCCGTAGTAGAAACCTCCGAGCGGCGTGATTTGTGCCCACATAGGAGCAGACATCAACGCGGCGAGAAGGGTCATGGTTGATTTGCGCATACTGTATAGATGAGTAATTGTTTTGTTTTTCAAATTTTTGGGGTAAATGCGAAGGGGGCAATCGATAAGGCACGCCCTGAATTATCGTGCAAACCGAATGCAATCAAACAGGTTTGAATTGCTGAGGTGCAGCCGATAATGCACACGCCCTGAAAGGGCAACAGCACATAGCCCAGGGCAAGCGAAGCGACACCCTGGGTAGAAGCACGTTCGTTAGTGACGCCCTGAAAGGGCAGAAGCTTTATTTTTCATCCATAAAACGCTTTTGCCCTTACAGGGCGTCAATGCTATGACAATCCGTAACCCAGGGTGTCGCTTCGCTTGCCCTGGGCTAGGCGCTTTTGGGCTTTCAGCCCGTGCATATACCTGTTGCTTTGCAAAGATTGTGCAAGGTGAGTGCAATGAAGTTTACTTCAATTGCCGAACTGTAGCCAATCTTATGCAAAGATTGTGCAAGGTGAGTGCAATGAAGTTTACTTCAATTGCCGAACTGTAGCCAATCTTATGCAAAGATTGTGCAAGGTGAGTGCAATGAAGTTTACTTCAATTGCCGAACTGTAGCCAATCTTATGCAAAGATACGCATTAACAATGAATTAATGCCGCGTATAAAACGAAAAAAACGCTCGACAATCAAAAAAGATTATCGAGCGTTAGCGTACCCAGAGCCGGGGTCGAACCGGCACGGGTTGCCCCACTGGTGTTTGAGACCAGCGCGTCTACCGATTCCGCCATCTGGGCTGCTTGCGTCCCTCTTAGGGGCTTAAAGCGGTGCAAAGATAGAGAGTTTTATTGATACCACCAAATTATTCCACAAAAAAAATCATTTTTATCCCGTTTTTTGTGCTTTGAAACCTCTTTCAAGGTGGTTCTTAGATGATTTTTGAAGGGGATGCGGATTTTATTGATCACATTTTAGAAAGAAATAAAACGAAGGATATAACCCGAAATTATTGCACCCATACACAAAACGAAATGTCGCAAGCTTTTCTTTTAAAAAACTTGCGACATTTCGTTTTATTAGGCATCTACATTGGCATAGATGGCATTCTTTTCGATAAACTCACGACGGGGACCAACATCGTCACCCATGAGCATAGAGAATACATAGTCAGCGTCAGCTGCATTCTCAAGCGATACCTGCTTCAACAAACGGGTTTCAGGACTCATGGTCGTGCTCCATAGTTCCTCAGGGTTCATCTCACCAAGACCTTTGTAACGCTGGGTCTTGATACTGCCTTCGGTACCATCGCCATACTTATCCATAAATACCTGACGATCGCGGTCGTTATAGCAATACTCAGAAACCTTGCCCTTTGTACACTTGTAAAGGGGCGGCATGGCAATGTAGAGATAACCATCCTGAATAATCTGAGGCATATAACGGTAGAAGAGCGTCATAATCAAAGTGGCAATGTGCTGACCATCGACATCGGCATCCGCCATGATAATTACCTTGTGATAACGCAACTTGTCGAGGTTGGCTTCCTTTGAATCTTCGCCCATACCAAAGCGAATGCCCAAAGCCTGAATGATATTATTTACCTCATCGCTCTCAAAAGCCTTGTGCCACATCGCCTTCTCAACATTCAAAATCTTACCACGTAAGGGAAGAATAGCTTGTGTGGCACGGCTACGACCTTGTTTAGCAGAACCACCTGCCGAGTCACCCTCGACAAGGAAGAGCTCGCAAATAGAAGGATCCTTTGCAGAACAGTCAGCCAATTTACCAGGTAAACCACCTCCCGAAAGCGGACTCTTACGTTGCACACTCTCACGTGCCTTGCGAGCTGCGATACGTGCTGTTGCTGCAAGAATCACCTTATCGACAATGAGTTTTGCCTCTTTAGGATGTTCTTCAAGATAGTTGGTGAGCGCCTCGCCCACTGCTTGGTTTACAGCACCTGTCACCTCAGAGTTACCGAGTTTGGTTTTAGTCTGTCCCTCGAACTGTGGTTCTGCAACCTTCACAGAGATTACAGCCGTAAGTCCTTCGCGGAAGTCCTCGCCCGAAATTTCCACCTTAGCCTTTTCAATTTGCTTACCCGCAGTTTCTTCGGCATACTTTTTCAGTACACGTGTCACTGCTTGGCGGAAACCTACGAGGTGCGTACCACCTTCAATGGTGTTGATATTGTTGACGTAAGAATGAATATTTTCGCTATACGAAGTGTTATACATGATAGCCACTTCGATGGGGATGTTATTCTTCTCGGTGTTGAGATAGATAACATCGTTAAAGAGGTGCTGACGCGAAGAGTCGATGTAACGCACAAACTCGCGCAAGCCGAGGTCTGAATGGAAGACATCACAACGTGTTTTACCCTCTTCGTCAGGACGTTCGTCTGTGAGTGTGATGGTAATACCTGCGTTCAAATAAGCCAACTCGCGCATGCGGTTAGCTAAGATTTCGTATTTATAAGTTGTGGTAGTGAAAATGGTTGGATCGGGCCAGAAGTGCTGACGCGTACCACGAATGTTTGTCTCGCCCACAACCTCTACAGGTGCCTGTGGATGTCCCTTGGCATACTCTTGACGGTAGATTTTACCATCGCGGAATACCTTTGAAACCATCTTCGTAGAAAGTGCATTCACACAGCTTACGCCCACGCCGTGCAAACCACCCGACACTTTATAAGAGCCTTTATCGAACTTACCACCCGCATGAAGCACGGTCATAACCACCTCGAGTGCGGAACGATGTTCTTTGGGGTGCATGTCAACGGGAATACCGCGACCATTATCTTGCACAATGATAGAGTTATCGGTGCAGATGGTTACCTCGATATGTGTGCAATATCCCGCAAGGGCTTCATCGATAGAGTTGTCTACGGTTTCGTAAACAAGGTGATGGAGACCTTTTTCGCTGATATCGCCAATGTACATGGCAGGACGTTTGCGCACGGCTTCCAATCCTTCGAGCACCTGAATGTTACTGGCGCTATAATTGGCAGCAGTGCCTTTCTTTTCTATATCTTCCATAAAGGGTTTTGTGTAGTTTTCTGTTTGAATCGGTGGGTCAAAATGTACTTTGACGCACAATAGTGCAAAGATACTTATTTTTTTGGAGATGGGTAAGTAAAAAATAAGAAAAAGAGAGATTGGAAACGTAAGAAAAAGAACAAAAAAAGGTGCACCCCAAAGGAGTGCACCCTAATGAAATTATGTAAGTTAGCTAAAAGCTACAAACTTACTTAACGAGAACCTTCTGACCACCGATGATGTAGAGACCAGCGGGGAGGTTCTTAGCAGCGTTAACGCTCTTCACGTTCTTGCGAACGAGTGTACCGTCGATGCTGTAAACGTCAACTACTGAAGGAATGATAACAACATCAGCCTGGTTGATACCAGTCAATGTTTCAGCCTTACCACTAATAGCGATTTCAGCATCACCTTCTTCGTCAGTTTCGGGAACATAACCGAAGTAACCGCTGTTAACACCAATAGTAACAGTAGCACCCTTAGCAGGAGTCTTCACTGTACCATCGAGGTAAGAATGGTGAGAAGTGATGTCCTTAGTATCGCAGATAGTACCGAAGAGACCAGTAGCTTCCTTCACTTCGAAGTTGTAAGCAGCTTCAGTAAGAGCACCGTGTGCAATTACCTGAGCGAAACCTACAGTTTTGTTATCGGGATTACCAACGCAAGGTTGGATACCAGCTACGTTGTATACGAACGGAGTACCAGCGGGAACAGCAACTTCACCAGGCATTGCTTCGCTGAAAGTAAGAACGAGCTTGTTGTCAGCATTAACACCTACGATGTTGAGCGGTTCGATGTCGCCATCGTATTCAATGTCAACGGGGAATGTACCGATGTACATCTGCTCTGTCTTGCGGTTGTCGAGAAGGAATGCGTTAGCAATTTCGCTTTCCTTAACCTCATTGATAGACCAGTTAGAGTTAGGATCGGCAGGATCCTTCCAAGTTACGACCTTGCTCCATGCGCCCTTAGCGTTCATGTACTGAGTTACACCGTCAACTTCACCAGCATTGAAACGGAATGTGTTAGCCTCGATACCTTCAACACTGAGTGCGAAAGGTTCTGTAGACTGAGAAATCTCACCATCCTTAGCTACGAGGTACATACCAGTAGCTACGTTGCGGAATTCAATCTTACCACCTTCAGAAGCTACAGCCTTCCATACCAAACGAGCATCCTGGCTGATAGTTACAGAATCTGAAAGATCGCTGAGGTCAGCATCTTCGCTTGTAATCTGGTCAGAACCATTCATACGAATGAGGAATACACCACCTGAAACAGAGTTTTTGCTAGTTACCTCAGTGCTATTGTTCTTAGAGTAAACAACTGCACCATTCTGAGTACCTGTGAAGTCACCAGCACCACCACCGAGCTTCTTAGAAGCACTGCGGATTACATAGTACTTACCAGCAGCGGGGAGAGAGATAGAAGACTTGAATGCAGCGAGTGCATTGTTAATAGCGTTAACAGCATCGTTGATAGCCTTCAAAGAAACTTCGTTGAATTCCTTGTACTGTTCGAGAACAGCATTCAATTTAGCGCTTTCTGCTTCAGGATACTGAGCGAGTTCAGGACCGATGAGGTTCTTAGTCTTAACCTGATCAAGGAAAGTCTTGGCAGCAGTGTAAGCCTTAGTTACGCGTGAAGGATCGGGGTAGTTAGCCTGGAATTCTTCGTAAGCAGCGTTCAAAGCATCAATCTGAGCCTGAGTAGCCTTACCTGCATTGAGTTCAGCCTCAGCCTTAGTAGCTTCGCCTTCGAGCTTAGCAAGAACAGCTTCAGGAACTTCGTTGAATTCACGAGTCTTAGTGCTTGTAACGTTGTCAGCTGCCCAGAGGTTCAACTCAGAAACAGCCCAGAAGCCATGACCAGAGTTAGTCTTAATAGCAGCGAGCTTGATGTACTTGTATGCACCATCGAGTGCACATGAAGCAATACCTACAGCGGGTTTGCGTACAGTACCATTCTCCATAGCTACTTCGATAGAGTCAGTAAAGTCTACTGAAGAGATTCCCTGGAGTTTCCAAGTAGCTTCGTCAGGAGTATTAGCGTCGAAGTCGTTCGAACCGTAGATAGCAAATACGGTGGGGAAGTCGTTCATAGTGCTGAGACGCTTAGCAAACTTCACGTCAACACCACCAGAGATAGGCTCATCGAGCGTAGCAACCAAGAAGTGGTTGTTATTGAGAGAAGGAGTGAAAGCGCCAGCGTGCCAGTCTGTGTGGAAGAATGAAGAAGCATCGTTGAGCACGTTGTCAGTAAGAGCGTCCAAAGAACCTTCTTGAGAATCTTGCTTGTTGCAGTACCACTGAGCAGCGTCCTTCACCAAAGCGCGTTCGTCATCGGCTGAGAAAGTTGCATCGTGGTTGGTACCACCTTCAGAAGTTGTGGTGTAACCATTAGCAATAGCAATCTTAACAGTGTTGTAAGCATTTGCCAAATTATCGTTCAAAGCATTCTGAATAGCCTGCTTCTTCATTTCATCAATCTTCTCAGCAGTCAAACCTGCGATAGGAGTGAAGTAGAAGTTGTTGTTCTCTGCAGCAGAAGCGTTCCAACCCATTACTGCCTTGTCGTTGAACTTAGCGTGGAACTGCTTTTGACCATTACCACCAACGGTAGCTTCCATAGAAGTGAAAGTGAAAGTCTTATTGGTGTTACCTTCTGCAGGAGCAGCAGTACCAAATTCAACCTTTACCTTACCATCTTCACGAAGTGTGAAACCGAAGCCATCGTCAACACCTGCTACAGCAGCCTTCACACCACTGATAGACTTACCGCTTAATGCATTAGTCATAACCAAAGCGTTGTCAGTATCTCTGTCAGCATCAATGCGCCAGATGTACTTCACATCGTTCAAAGTAGGTTCTGCAGGACGAGCGTAGTTCGTGTTTGAAGAGTAAACGAAGTCTACACCATTCACCTCTTGAGAGTAGAGTGTACGATTGCTCATGTTATGGATGTAGTAGTAACCAGGCTTGAAGCCGTTCATACCCTTAGTTTTAAGAGCTTCCATAGCCTCCACCAAACGATCTACGAGTGCCTGAGCGGCAGCATCATCGAGTGTGTAGTTGTTGATAGCAGCCTGGAATTCATCGTATACCTTCTTAGCAGCATCATAGTAAGTCTGGTTGTAAGTACCGATTTCAGTACCTACAGGATAGAGGCCTTCGAGCGTAGAGCCACCAGCGAAATAGTATTCGTTGTAGTTAAGGAGCAAATCCTTACCCTTTACCTTTTCTGCACCATAGATATGCCATACGTTGGTATCTTGGTAGATTGAATAGAAGGGCTTGCCAAGGTGACCAAGGAACTGAACTGAAGTTACACCACCCTCACGAGGAATAAGCTCAGCACGAGTCAAAACGAAACCTTCGAATGAGAGGTCGTTCTCGTTGTTATTACCTTGAGTAGCATAATCGCGAGCACTCTTGTCATTCTCTGTCTGGAAGGGGCAAACTACGAGTTCGATAGCCTGTGCCTTGTCAGCAGTAAGACCTGTGGGATCGTCCCAACCTTCTTTGGGAGCATCTGAAGAATCTTCATTATCCATAGGAATAACGTAGTCTTCGAAATACTTGCCAGAAGCTACATGCTTGAGGTAGTAAGTGGGGTGACCATCAGCAGAGGTCTTGCCCGTTGCCTCGAAGCGGAAAACGTTTTCATTGCTAACAGTTGTGGTGTAAGCACCTGTACCTGCAGCAAAACCGGTACCATGATAACCAACTGAATTCAAGAAGATGTCTTGACTTACTACTTGATCTACAGTAGTAAGCAATTCACCCTGCTGAATGTCTTGGGCCATAGCTCCGGTAACTCCTGCTACCATGAGCAGGAGCAATGAAAGGATGTGATTGTAAAACCTTTTCATTTACGTGAGTTATTAAAGTTAAACATAGGATTAAGATCGAATTAAAATAGAGGTGCATTGAACCCTCTTTTCTATAATAAGGAGCCTATGCTCCACATTACGGGGCAAAGATAACGCTTTATTTTACAATGAAGCAATGTTTTTGCCAAACTTTTTTTGCATTTTAATTGTTTTATGTTTTTTAGTTGCAAAGATGAGTATGCAAAGAAACCATATTTGTGCAAAAATCGTGATTTGTAGTGACACTTTTGGGAGAACTTGTATAAAACTGTGTCTGATTATTTGTGTAAGATTAATTAAGGTTTAGGATTCAGCCAAGACGCCCTGAAAGGGCAACAGCGCCCAGCCCAGGGCAAGCGAAGCGACACCCTGGGTTACGGATTGTCATAGTATTGACGCCCTGTAAGGGCAAAAGCATTCGATATTGAATATATATAATGCTTCTGCCCTTACAGGGCGTCACTAACGAACGTACTTTGACCCAGGGTGTCGCTTCGCTTGCCCTGGGCTAGGCGCTTTTGGGCTTTCAGCCCGTGCATTATCGGCTGCACCTCAGCAATTCAAGCAAGCTTGATTGTATTCGACTTGCACGATAAAGCCCGCCTGACTAAATACGAAACTTAAATAGCTTATCGTAAATCGAGTTCGGGAAGTACATAGCCTGCTCCACCAAACTTGTCGATGATAAAGAGTACGTAGCGAATGTCTACGTTGATGCAACGCTGCAAACGAGGGTTGAACTTAAGGTCGCCCGAAAGACTCTCAATGTTTCCATCGAAGGCTAAACCAATGAGTTCGCCCTTAGCATTGAGCACACCTGAACCCGAATTACCACCTGTAATATCGTTGTTTGAAAGGAAGCAAGCAGGTAACTTGCCATCTTCGCGTGCATAACGACCAAAGTCTTTTGCCTCATAAAGTTTACGCAAACGTTCGTTGATGAAATAGTCGCTTTCGGTGCTGCTTTCTTTCTCGAACATGCCATCGAGCACGGTACGCCAATTGTAGTGTACACCATCGCGCGGGTCAAGATCCTTAACATGACCGTATGTCATGCGGAGGGTAAAGTTGGCATCGGGTGCCTTTGCCCAATTGTACATCTCGCACAAACCACGTACGTAGATTTTATCGAGTTCTTTGCGCTGTGCGTTATATGCCTGAAGCGTTTTTGCCAATTTTTCTTGATAAGCTACCAAATCGGTAGTTTGCAAATAGAGTGGGTCGTTCTTTAAAATCTTTGCATCGTTCTTTGCCAAGGCATTTGCCAACTTGGTGCTGTCTGCAAAGATGGTGTTGTTGTAAATGTCATCGATAACGGCCTCCACCTTTTGCTTGCCATTGAGATAAGCAGGCTGAAGATCCTTGAGCTTGCGACCTTGGAGGAAGTAAGGGGTGAGCAGTTTTACCTTGCCACAATCGATTGCCATGTTGACATTCTTGATGTTGTTTTGGCAATATGCAACAAGGGCAGCCTTAGCTGCTTCAATGTTCTTTTGCTTGTTCGATTGAAGGGCTTTTTCGTAGGCATTAACCAATGAGGGACGCACCCAAAGGGCTTGATCTTGCAAAGCGATGCGATAGAGCGTCATGTCGTGGAGGGTATCGGCATAAGTTTGGCAGAGTTTTTCGATACGTTCAATAATATCCTTGTATTCTGCCTTGCCACTCTGTGCAGCAAACTGACGGAAACGTGCTTCTTCGTCCTTCTTTTCGTCGATGAGGTGTTCTTTTTCAACAGCTTCGTTCATACCGCCAAAATTCTTCACGGTGTTACCCCATGAAGCATACTCATCTTCGAGCAAAAGGCGCTTTTCGTCGCTCTGATCCATGAGTTCCTTGTAGTACTTTAACAAGGGGTTGCCTGCCAAGATGATGGGAGCATTGGTTGACTCACAACGCAATTTCACTTCGGCTGCTGTGAGATAGCGAGTGGTGGTTCCGGGGAAGCCCATAATCATGGTGTAATCACCTTGATTCATGCCCTTGAGCGAAATGGGAAGGTATTTTTTGAGCTTAAGGGGTACATTGTCTTTACTATAAGGTGCGGGTTGTCCGTTTTTGTCGGCATAGATACGGAACATGCAGAAGTCTGCATTGTGGCGGGGCCACATCCAGTTGTCGGAGTTACCACCAAACTGGCCAATGTTGTAGGGAGGATTGGCTACAAGGCGAATGTCTTGGTACTTCTGTTCAAAGAAAATGTAGAATTGGTTGCCACCGAAGTAGGGCACGATGCGAGCGGTCATGCCTTTGAGTTTGGCAAACTCACTCTTTTTGAGCATTTTTTGGGCAATGGGTTCCAAGAAACCAATGCTTTGACGTGTGTATTCATCGGCATGTTTCTTAACAGCTTCGGCATTAACTTGTGCAGTAACATCGGTAATGCGCTTTACAAAAGTAAAGGTGAGACTGGCTGGCGTACGGAGTTCTTCGCTACGGTTGTGTGCAAAGTAACCATCCTTCATGTAGTCGTGACCAATGCCACTCATCTCGTGTACGTAGCTAAAACCGCAGTGGTGATTGGTGAGAATAAGACCTTCGGGACTTACTACTTCGCCTGTACAACCGCCACCAAAGATGCCAATGCAATCGCGCAATGAAGGGGCTGTTTCACTATAAAGGGCTGTTGCGGGCAGTTGCAAGCCAGCCTTACGCAGCGAATCTTCAAGATGCTGCTGCTTCATGAGTTTAAGCAACCACATACCTTCGTCGGCATGGGCAGCAGTGAAGCCCATAAAAAGGGCTGCACAAAGGGTAAAAAACTTCTTCATGTTATGGAGTTTGTGTTTGTGGGGGCAAAATTACAATTTTTTTAGGGGATGAGTGGCAAGATAGGAAGTAAGTAACAATAAAATATAACTTGCGCAGAATTTGATAATAGCTTGCTATCATCAAATAGCTGCGCAAGTTATTCGTTTTTTGGTCATAAATGTCCATAAATGAGCCATAAATGTTCATAAATTATTATTATTGAATTTCCATAAATAAACCCCTTTCGGGGTTGGGCTAGCGCGTGAAGCATTGTTTAGTCATAAATATCCATCAATGAGCCATAAATTTTCCATAAATCTCTCGCACTAACCCAAACCCCGAAAGGGGTTATTTATGGAAATTCAAAAATCCCAAACTGTATGCAACAAAAAATCCCCACTCCATTGAGAAACAGAGTGAGGATGAACAAAATAGTTTTTGTGTATGCGGAAATTACTTCTTGAAGTAACGGTTGTAAAGACCTTCGAAGCCACGACCATGACGAGCTTCGTCACGAGCCATTTCATGAACGGTATCGTGAATAGCATCGAGGTTGAGTTCCTTGGCACGCTTAGCAATGCGAGCCTTGTCTTCGCAAGCACCAGCTTCAGCATTCATGCGCTTTTCGAGGTTGGTCTTGGTATCCCATACGCAGTCACCCAAGAGTTCAGCAAACTTAGAAGCGTGTTCAGCCTCTTCGAAAGCGTAACGCTTGAAGGCTTCAGCAATTTCGGGATAACCCTCGCGGTCTGCCTGACGGCTCATGGCAAGGTACATACCTACTTCTGTGCATTCGCCATTGAAGTGTGCGTTGAGGTCCTTAATCATTTCTTCGTCGCAACCTTTGGCTACACCTACTTCGTGTTCTGCCACAAACTGCATGGCGCTATCTTCAACCAATTCTTTGAACTTTGATGCAGGAACGCCACACATGGGGCACTTTTCGGGAGCGTGTTCGCCTTCGTATACATAACCACAAACGGTGCAAATGAATTTCTTTTTCATAATGAGTTGAGTTTTTATTGAGTGTAAGATTGTTTTGTAAGTATCCCTTGTGCCATTGCTGACAGAGCAAGGGGCTTTTATTTGTTTTGTCTTGTTTCAGTCTGGTCAATGAGGAAAACTGTATCAACCAATAATTGCATTAGTTGGTTGCGACTTCGGCATCGGCACATTGTGCACAACAACCGCGGTAGTAAAGTTGAACCTCATCGGGGGTAAACCCTATGGGAAGTATTGCAGCACGCATCAGACGCTTGCTTTGCAAGTCGAGGTCGTAAACGCGTCCGCAACGAGTGCAAAGAAAATGTGCGTGAGGCGTAGTGTCTGCATCGTAACAGCAATTACGCTCGTCGATTGTGAGTTGCAAGGCTGCACCTTTATCGGTTAAAAGTTTGAGCGTGTTGTAGACGGTGGTCTTTGACAACGTAGGCATGCTGGGATGCAAAGCGGTGTAGATTTCATCGACTGTGGGATGTGTGCGATGGGTCATGAGGTATTCCATCACTGCCATCCGTTGCATAGAAGGCTTTATGCCATGTTCTGTTAGTCGAGAAAACGTTTCGTTAGTATCCATATCATTGCACTTTTGTAATGATTTCAATTTTGTTACGCTGCAAAAGTAGGGAGTTATTTTGTAACGTCCAAATTTTTGAGCATTTTTTTTGAAAAAATTTTTATGAGACTTAGTTTCTGTTTATTGAAGTAACTGTACGAGGAGTTTTGAGTACCATTACACCATATATAATAATTACGCCTATAACAAGACTGACAACCGACTGCCAGGTGGTAAGTTCCACCTCATTGTGTTGCATGAAAATTACGGCAAAGGTATTGTTGGCTATGTGAGCTGGCAAGCAGAGCCAAAGATTGCCTGTGCGCAAATAGAGCAAACCTAATACGAAACCGATGATGAAGGCAGGAATGCCTTGCACTAAATTGCCATGTACCACGGCAAAGGCTAAGGCACTGATGCCTGCTGCTAAAAGAGCTGGAACACGATGTCGATAAAGAGGACGAAGGATGCCAACACGGAATACGAGTTCTTCGCAAAGGGGACCTACCACACACAATAGCAACAAACAGAAGGCATTGTGGGTCATTTCTTGAAAAATGGCTTGGCTTCCGTTGTCTGAAAGTTGAAAATGCTCTAACAAAGCAGAAAGTCCTATGGCTACTTGGAGCACACCAACGATGGCAAAAAGGATGTGATACCAACGAATGGGACGAATGCTGAGGTCGCGCTTGAGGGCGTGAAACTTGAATATGCCTAAGAGTTCGGGACGCGTTTCGCTTTTCGTACGCACTGAAAGTTCGAACTTGTAAAACCATAACCAAAGTCCCAAGGCTAAAAGTCCTTCGGCAACTAAAAGGGATATGCCTGCAGCTACGGGCGACACGGTTAGCTGATTGATTGGGAAGTTTGTGCCAAGTTTGTCGAGATTTGAAAACAACAATGCGCCAAAGCTTGCCACTAACTGCACTACAAGGAATAAAAGGAATACGGTGATTGCAGTCATTGTTTATAAATACGTTTAGTTTTGTGTAATAATTTGTGTTGAGAGGGTTAAATTTTTGTTTCACCCTGGTGTAAAATTGGAATTGGGCTTACGGAAAAACCGTAAGCCCAATTAACATGTCGTTATTGCATGGGAAGATAGCCCCATCATTTACTAAAATAGTCGCGCACCTTGTCAGCATCAATAGCGAGTTGTTTTTGAAGTTCTTCGATGCTATTAAAACGATGCTCATCGCGTATGCGACGATAGAATTCAATGCGCATGTGTTGCCCATAGAGTTCGCCACCATCATAATCGAGTAAATGTGCCTCGATGGTTTGGTCGGTACCATTGTCGAGGGTGGGACGCCAACCTATGTTAAGCATTGCCATGTAATTAAAGCCACCAACCTCAGCACGCACAGCATATACACCACGACCAGGAATGAGTTGTTCGCTACACTCGGGACGTAGGTTGGCTGTGGGATATCCCATCAGACTGCCTGCATGATGACCCTCGACCACTACGCCTTCGAGCGCATAAGGACGACCTAAACAGGCACGTGCCATTTCAACATTTCCCCCTGTGAGGAATCGACGGGTTGCTGATGAACTAATGCGAAGGTCGTCTGCTTCGAACGGACGTTCACGCAAGACTTCGATGCCCATTTGTTTGCCATAGCGTACATAGTCCTTAAAACCGGCTGAGAGATCTGAACCAAAGTGATGGTCGTAGCCTACAAGAAGACAATTAACATGGAGTTCCTTTTTGAGCACTATCTCCATAAACTCTTGAGAGGTGAGCATGGACATGGCATGGTCAAAGTGCAAAAGCACACAGGCATCAAGCCCCGTTTGTGCTAAAAGTTGCAACTTTTGAGCGTTCGTGGTGAGTAATTCGGGCCAATAACGAGCACCTGATAGTGCAAGACGAGGATGCTCCTCAAAGGAAATCAAGATGGGACTTAACCCACGCTTGGCTGCCTCTGCCTTTACTTGATTTATAAGGTATTGGTGACCACGGTGCACACCGTCGAAAAATCCGATAGCGGCACAACAACCTTGAACATTATCAAGGCTGCGCTTGAAGGTATGAACTGTGTAGTTTGCCATTTTCGTCGAAATATTTGAACCATTCGCTGCCAGCAGGAGCTAACAAGGCTTGCATGCCACAGTCGCGGGCTGCTTGGCAGTTGACTTCACTGTCGTCGAAGAATAGTATGTTGTGAGCTGGCTGCTTTAAGCCATCAACTACTGCACGGAAGAGTGCAGGGTCGGGCTTTTCCATGCCCAACTCACAGGATAAGAAGATGTGTTCGAAAAAGTCGTTCACTCCCCTACCCTTGTAACAGAAGAAACTATCTTGCGCCATGCGCCAATGCACAAGATTGGTGTTAGAAAGCAAATTGACTGAATAGTGTTGCTTTATTTTTAGCAACATTTCGAGTCGTTCCTCGGGTACACCCCTATGCAAGAAACTTTGCCATGCTGCCACAATGGCTTCGTCGCTCACTTGAGGGCATTGACTGAGTTGACGCAAGACTTCGCAGAATTGGGGGATGGTTACCCTACCCTGCTCTAACTGCGAAAAGACTCCGTTCTGCTTGAAGGTGCCTAAGAACGGACGAATGTCCATTCCTAACTTATCGAACGATTGCAAAACGTGTTCACGATCGAGGTCGACTAATACGCCTCCAAAGTCAAAAAGCAGAACAGGCTTGGCAGAGGTTTGTTCGCTTATCATTGTGCCGACACTATTTTATAGAGTTTATCGCTGGGACGTATTTTCTCGGGAACGGGGATGGCTACGCGCATTCCCTTTTCGGCAACTTCAATAGGTCCATTATCGCCATGAATATCCTCGGCTGTTACATAAACCACACCCGTTGTAGGACCTACAATAAGGAGTTTATCGCCCTTGTTGAATGAACCTGCTTCGAGATAGAACTCACCTACGCCCAATTTTGAGAAATACTTCTGACCCTTGCCAATATATTGTTTCTTCTCTGTAGCCGAAGAACCATAAACTTCGCTCCACTCACCCAATTTCTGACCCAAATAGTATCCATCCCAAAATCCACGATTGAACACGGTTTTAAGACGTTCTTCCCACTGCGCAACCTTTTCTTTAGAATAGGTGCCATCCTCAACAGCGGCAATGGCTTCTTTGTAACACTGCACCACCGTATAAACATATTCGGCACTGCGTGCACGGCCTTCGATTTTAAACACACGTACACCTGCCTTCATCATACGGTCGATAAAGCCTATGGTCTTAAGGTCTTTAGGACTCATGATGTATTTGTTGTCTACATCAAGTTCTACCCCTGTTTCTCTATCGCGCACGGTATAACTGCGACGACACACTTGCATACATTGTCCGCGATTGGCAGAACGACCTAAATTATCGAGCGAAAGATAGCACTTGCCACTCACTGCCATGCAGAGTGCGCCATGGCAAAACATTTCGATGCGAATGGGCTGACCCGAAGGACCACAAATATTGTCGCGCTCAATAGCCTCGTGAATTTTAGCAACTTGGTCGAGATTTAATTCGCGTGCTAACACGGCAACATCTGCAAACTGTGCATAAAAGCGCAAGGCTTCGGTGTTTGAGATGTTGAGTTGCGTAGAAAGATGCACTTCTTGTCCGATGCGGTTGCAATAGCTCATCACGGCAACATCACAAGCAATGATAGCCGAAATGCCTGCTTCGTGAGCAGCATCACAAATGCGATGCATCAAATCGATATCTTCGTCGTAGATAATAGTGTTTACGGTGAGGTATGACTTTACACCTTGTGCATCACACTGCGCTGCAATATCACGCAAATCGTCAATGGTAAAACGACTGGCACTATGTGCACGCATATTGAGTGCTTCGATGCCAAAGTATATGGAGTCTGCTCCTGCCTTGAGGGCAGCAGCTAAACTTTCGCGAGAGCCCACAGGGGCCATTATTTCGTAGTTGTTCATACGAAAATTATTTGTGCCGTTTTGTAATCTCACAGCATAAGTTTTATATA
>OBIB01000319.1_pt1 | contig 19302 bp, 18 predicted proteins | sample 1496261 | NCBI WGS metagenome assembly OBIB01 (sample SAMN05065771, study PRJEB22554) | human gut metagenome | biome: ENVO:2100002; feature: ENVO:00000062; material: ENVO:00002003 | host: Homo sapiens | place: USA
GGAAGAAGGTGAAGAAGATGTCTAACGGTGAGCCACGTATGAGCATGGAAGAGCCAGGACATCTGGAGGGAAATGCCGTGTTCACTTATCTGGAGGCATTCTCTACTCCTGAGGACTTCGCTGAGTTCTGGCCAGAGTTCAAGACTTTGGATGAGTTGAAGGAGCAGTATGTGAAGGGTGGTATCGGTGATGGCACCTGCAAGAAGTTCCTGAACAGCGTCATCAACAAGATGCTTGACCCAATCCGTGCCCGCCGTCATGAGTTTGAGCAGGATATTCCTGAGGTATTCAATATCCTGAAGAAGGGTAGCGAGGATGCCCGCGAGTTTGCAGCCCAGACCATGGACGAGGTTCGCAAGGCGATGCGCATCGACTACTTCAGCGATGCTGCCTATATTGAGGAGCAGGCTGCGAAGTTTAGAATTTAGTTTATAGTTAATAGTTTATAATTGATAGTTAGGCATACGCCGTTTCGGAAAGTACATTCTTAATTATTGATTATTGATTTTTAATTATGAATAAACGAATATTGCAATTAGCGGTGCCGTCGATAATATCCAATATCACGGTACCGCTTTTAGGTTTGGTGGATGTCGCCATCGTGGGGCATATCGGCGATGCGGCTTATATCGGAGCCATTGCCGTGGGCTCGATGCTCTTCAATGTCATCTACTGGCTGTTCGGCTTTCTGCGGATGGGAACCAGCGGAATGACTTCGCAGGCTTTGGGCAGGAGAGACTTTGCCGAAGTGCAGAGGCTCCTGGTTCGATCTCTGGGCATCGGCGTAGGGATAGGACTCCTGTTCTTTATCCTGCAGAGATGGATTGTCGGCTGCGGACTGTGGGCGATGTCACCGGAAGCGGATGTCGTGGAACTGGCCCGCAGATACTGCTATGTCTGCATCTGGGGAGCGCCTGCCGTGCTCGGACTCTATGGATTCACGGGCTGGTTTATTGGTATGCAGAACACCCGTATCCCGATGGTGGTGTCGCTGACGCAGAATGTGGTGAACATCGTTGCCTCCCTGGTGCTCGTCTTTGTTTTCAGGATGACGGTAGAGGGCGTGGCGCTCGGCACGGTCATCGCCCAATGGTGGGGATTCCTGATGGCATGCGTGCTCTATCGCCTTTATTATCGCAGATTAAATAAGTATGATTATCGCCAGCATCTCTTTGATTCCGAACCGCTGAAGCGATTCTTCTCTTTAAACAGAGACATCTTCCTCCGCACCGTATGTCTGGTGGCAGTGAATCTCTTCTTTACGGCAGCAGGTTCCCGCGAAAGTACGCTGGTGCTGGCTGTCAACACGTTGCTGATGACGCTTTTCACCATCTTCTCCTATTTCATGGATGGCTTTGCTTATGCGGCAGAGGCATTGAGCGGCAAGTATTACGGTGCCGGGAATAGAGTAGCGTTCCGGGAGGTGGTCAGGCGGACGATGGGGTTCGGAGTAGCCGTAGCCATCGGTTTCACCTTATTATATATAGTAGGTGGCGAGAATTTCCTCTCTTTGCTAACCAGTGATGAGCGGGTGATAGCGGCATCGGGTGAGTATTTCGGATGGGCGATATTGATACCCCTGGCAGGAATGCCGGCATTCGTCTTCGATGGCATCTTCGTGGGCATCACCCGCTCGAAGTCGATGCTCTGTTCCACCGCCGTGGCCTCAGCCTCGTTCTTCGCATTGTTTTTCGGGCTACATCCTCTGCTAGGCAACCATGCCCTGTGGCTTGCCTTTATCCTCTACCTTGCTTTGCGAGGTATTGTTTTATTCGTCATTTACCGTAGACAACTGCGGTAAATGGCGAATTGTGTTTTATATAGAATATAATACTAGAAATAATGCACATTAATCTTTAAAAATTGCACACTTGAAATACTGTGTGCGCATTTTCGGGAAAAACTACATTAATTTAGTTTAAAACTTACGCCGATATTCTTTTTCTTAGCATAATTTTCGTAATTTCGCACAGCAAAACTAGAAAAAATATAGAGTAAAATGACAGCAGAAGAATATTATCAGCAGGGAAACGCCTGGCGGAAGCAAGGCGACTTTAAGCATGCCCTCGACTGCTATATGGAGGCCATCGCCCTCGACCCCGAGAGTCCGGCTGTAGCGGCAAAGGAGATGCTTGATAATATCATGAGCTTTTATTGCAAAGACTACTACAATCCATAATGCTCTATGTGGACCGCAGCAGCCTTGGCTACTCCAAAAGTAAAGATAATAAGAAAATATTTAGAATATGAGCAAGATTAAAGGGGCTATTGTAGTCGATACCAAGCGTTGCAAGGGATGCGCGCTCTGCGTAGAGGCTTGTCCTCAACATGTCATCGCATTGGCCGAGAAGAAGGTCAATGTGCATGGTTATCGCTATGTAGAGGCAGCTGTGCCTGATGCATGCGTTGGCTGTACTTCGTGCGCCATCGTCTGCCCAGACGGTTGCATCACTGTTTATCGAAAGAAGGAGGACTAAACAATGGCAAATCAAGAAGTAACATTAATGAAGGGCAATGAGGCGATAGCCCATGCCTGCATCAGATGTGGTGCGGATGGCTTCTTCGGCTATCCTATCACACCTCAGAGTGAGATTATTGAGACGCTGGCTCTGCTCAAGCCTTGGGAGACATCGGGAATGGTGGTTCTGCAGGCTGAGAGTGAGGTGGCGGCTATCAACATGGTTTATGGTGGCGCCGGTGCCGGAAAGCGTGTCATCACCACCTCGTCAAGTCCGGGTGTGGCTTTGATGCAGGAGGGCATCTCCTATATGGCAGGTGCCGAGATTCCGGGTGTTATCGTCAACGTGCAGCGTGGCGGTCCGGGCTTGGGTACCATCCAGCCATCGCAGAGTGATTATTTCCAGGCTACCCGTGGCGGTGGTAACGGCGATTACAACGTCATCGTGCTGGCTCCTGCATCGGTTCAGGAGATGGCAGATTTCGTAGATCTCGCCTTCACCCTTGCCTTCAAGTATCGCAATCCGGCGATGATTTTGAGCGATGGCGTTATCGGACAGATGATGGAGAAGGTGGTTCTGCCTCCGGTAAAACCACGTCGCACCGAGGAGGAGATTGCTAAGGAGTGTCCATGGGCTACCATCGGCCGTCCTAAGAGTCGTCCTGTCAACATCATGACCTCTCTGGAACTCAAGCCTGAGGTCATGGAGGCACGCAACATCGCCCTTCAGGAGAAATATCAGAAGATTCGTGATACCGAAGTAAGATATGAGATGGAACAGATGGAGGATGCCGACTATGTAATCGTAGCCTTCGGAAGTGCGGCACGTATCGCCGAGAAGAGTATCGAGAGTGCACGTGAGCAGGGCATCAAGGTGGGATTGTTCCGTCCTATCACCCTCTGGCCTTTCCCTGAAAAGGAGATTCATGAACTTGCCAAGACCAAGAAGGGCATTCTGGTTGCCGAAATCAATGCAGGTCAGATGGTTCAGGATGTGCGTTTGGCTGTGAATGGTCAGACTCCAGTGGAGCACTTCGGTCGCCTGGGCGGCATCGTTCCAGAACCAGAGGAAATCGTTGAAGCGCTGAAAAAGTTAACAGTTAACAATTGATAGTTAACAGTTAATGGTTTATAGTTAATAGGAGGCTGCGCCCTATAAACTGTAAACTATTAACTATAAATTAAATAAAATGAATGATATAATTTCACCAGAGAATCTGGTATATAAGAAGCCTACGCTGATGAACGATACCCCGATGCACTATTGCCCGGGCTGTTCGCATGGCGTAGTTCATAAGCTCGTTGCCGAGGTCATCGAGGAGATGGGCATGGAGGATAAGACGGTGGGCGTTTGTCCGGTGGGCTGCGCTGTCTTCGCTTACCGCTATTTGGATATCGACTGGCAGGAGGCTGCCCATGGCCGTGCACCTGCTGTGGCTACGGGTATCAAGCGTCTGTGGCCAGACCGTCTCGTCTTTACTTATCAGGGCGATGGCGACCTGGCGTGCATCGGTACCTGCGAAACCATCCACGCCCTGAACCGTGGCGAGCACATCGCCATCATCTTCATCAACAATGCCATCTATGGCATGACCGGTGGACAGATGGCTCCAACTACCCTGTTGGGGCAGAAGACCGCTACCTGTCCTTATGGACGAGAGGCTGACCTTCATGGTTATCCACTGAACATCACCGAACTTGCCAGCCATCTGCAGGGTACCTGCTATGTAACCCGCCAGAGTGTGGAGACCGTGGCAAGCATCAAGAAGGCAAAGAAGGCCATCCGAAAGGCGTTCGAGGCAAGCATGCAGGGCAAGGGTTCCAGCCTGGTAGAAATCGTTTCTACCTGCAACAGCGGATGGAAGCTCTCACCTGTTGAGGCAAACAAGTGGATGGAAGAGAACATGTTTAAGCAGTATCCTAAGGGAGACCTGAAGGATACAACAAATTTGTAAGAACAATGAAGACAGAAATCATTATATCCGGTTTTGGTGGTCAGGGCGTCCTTTCGATGGGAAAGATCCTGGCTTACTCAGGACTGATGGAGGACAAGGAGGTGACCTGGATGCCTGCTTATGGTCCGGAGCAGCGTGGTGGTACAGCCAATGTAACGGTCATCGTGAGCGACAGCCGCATCTCTTCGCCTATCCTGAGCCATTACGATGTAGCCATCGTGCTCAACCAGCCATCGCTCGATAAGTTCGAGCCAAAGGTTAAGCCCGGCGGTATTCTTATTTACGATGGCTATGGCGTGATGAATCCTCCACAGCGCAAGGACATCACCATCTATCGCATTGATGCGATGGACAAGGCTGCCGAGATGAAGAATTCGAAGGTGTTTAATATGATTGTATTGGGCGGACTGCTGAAGGTTTGCCCAGTGGTGAGCACCGACGGTTTGAACAAGGCACTCTACAAGTCATTGCCAGAGCGCCATCATAACATGATTCCATTGAACATGCAGGCAGTGGAAGAGGGAATGAAGATTATCGAAAAGATTGATTAATCCTTTAGAGAAAGTCGATTCATTCATTTCGAAAATATCGAATAATAATTTAAATATTTACCGTATGACTAAAAAATCCAACAATCTATTGTCCCTCTTCGGGGCACTCTTACTAACCTCGTCGCTCCAGGCCCAGAGTCTGCTGCCAAAACCGCAGCAGGTTACGATGGGCAAGGGCGTTTTTAACACCAGCGACGGTGTGAAAGTAGAAAACCAAGTAGGCGCTGATGCCGAGAATATCTATACCAAGGCATGGAATGTCAAGGTGAACGATGCAGCCAAGCGAGTGGTGAAGTTTACTCCACTCGCCAATGCATCTTCGCCTGAGGCATACCGGCTTCGTGTGGCACCTGATGCCATTGAAATCAGTGCCGCCAGCAGCGAAGGTTTCCTTCGTGCCTGGCAGACCATGAAGCAGCTTACCACCAAGAAAGGCATCGCATGCTGCGACATCGTGGATGCACCTGCCTACAAGTGGCGCGGTTTGATGCTCGATGTTTCCCGTCATTACTTCCCAATCTCCTTCCTTAAGAAGCAGATTGATGTAATGTCGGAATATAAGTTCAATCGTCTCCATATCCATCTGACCGATGCAGCCGGATGGCGCATCGAAATCAAGCGCTATCCTCGACTCAACAATTTTGCCGCCTGGCGTTCGGGTAAGTTGTGGAAAGACTGGAATGCCAATGGCAACAAGTACCTGGAGCAGGGCAGCGAGGGTGCCGAGGGTGGTTACTATACCCAGGATGAACTTCGCGACCTGGTGAAATATGCTGCCGAGCGTGGCATCACCATCGTTCCGGAAATCGAGATGCCGGGTCATTCAGAGGAGGTACTTACCGCCTATCCAGAGTTATCCTGTACCCATGAGCCATACAAGCAGGCAGATTTCTGTCCGGGCAACATCGGAACCTACGATTTTCTGGAGAATGTCTTGAAGGAGGTGATGGATATCTTCCCGTCTCATTACATTCATGTGGGTGGCGATGAGGCTGCGAAGAAGTCATGGGGCAGTTGTGCCCTCTGCCAGAAGAAGATGAAGGAGTTGGGCATCAACAACGTGGATGGATTGCAGGTTCATCTCATTTCCCACATGGGCAAGTTCCTGAACGAGCATGGCCGCCAGCTCGTGGGCTGGGACGAGGTGATAGCCGGAAATCTCTCTAAGAATACCACCGTGATGGTTTGGCGTGGCACCGAATTGGCACACGAGGCTATCAAGCATGGCTACGACGTGGTGATGTCGCCGGGTGCTTACTGCTACTTCGATATGTATCAGGATGCACCGGGCACCCAGCCTGTGGCAAATGGCGGTTTCATTCCTACCGAGAAGGTGTATAGCTACGTGCCTGGAAGCGATCTTCCAGAGGCAGAGCGCAATATGATTACGGGTGTTCAGGCGAACCTATGGACCGAGCATATTCCTACTCCTGAATATGCCGAGTACATGCTTTATCCTCGTGCCTTGGCTCTGGCTGAGATTGGCTGGAATGGAACCAAGATCAAGAATTATCCTGAGTTCAAGACCCGTGCCCTGGCGCAGGTGGAGCATCTGAAGACTGAGGGCGTGAACCCATTTGAGTTGAAGAAGGAGATTGGCGAGCGCAAGGAGAAGATGAAGCCGGTGCAGCATAAGGCAGTGGGTGCCAAGGTTACCTATAACCATGCTTACAACCGCTACTATCCTGCGGCTGGCGAAAAGACGCTGGTGGATGGCAACATGGGTGGTTGGGCGCATGGCGATGGTCGCTGGCAAGGCTTTATCGGCAAGGATTGCTTCGATGTGACCATCGATCTGGGTAATTCAACCAAGATCAGCAGCGTAGGCACCGATTTCATGCAGAGCAGCGGTCCTGAGATTTTCTATCCTTCTCAATATACAGTATCTGTTAGTGAGGATGGCAAGAACTTCACCCAGGTATTCGACAAGAAGTATGAGTCAAGCAAGGAGCCGATTCTGAACTTCAAGACGCTTACCTGGAAGGGCAGCAAGACAGCCCGCTACATCCGTGTTCAGGCAAAGCCAAGCAGCTTCGGCGGCTGGCTGTTTGTTGATGAGATTATCGTGAAATAATACGCCCTGAAAGGGCACTGAAAAAGTAAAATCCACTTTCAGATTGAAAGTTAAAGTTTATAACTCGCTCTAAATTTGACTTTGATTGAATATCAGGAAGTTGGGCGTTTGCTTATATTATAATAGGTAACAATATGGAAACGAGCGGACTTCTGCTCGTTTCTGTATTTTGCAATACGCAAAGAACGCATCAAATCGGGGGAAAAGATACGATAAATATCTAAATATCCAATGATTTACTATGAGAATTTTATGGCAATTATAACTTTTTGTGTTAATTCCTATGCTTGATACGTAGATTTCCAAGAAAAAGTTTGGAGTATCCGATAAAAAAGCGTATTTTTGCAGCAACAAATCCCACCACGCCTCTCAACGATGCGTACCACGGTGGGACTTCGCTTTTTATATGGGTATATGAACTACGACAAACAACCGATAAATATAGATGAACAATTAGCCTTGCTCCAAAACAGAGGACTAATGATAGAGGATGTTGCTACAGCCAAATTACAGCTTCGCAATATCAGCTATTTCCGTATCGCTAGTTATCTTCGATACATGGAGCAAGACCGACAACATCATCTTTATAAGTCAGGCAGTACATTCGAGCAAGCTATCAACCTTTATCTCTTTGATAAAGAACTCCGCCAACTTATATTCAAAGCTATCCAAGATATTGAGATTTCTTTCCGAACTAAGATGATTCAAGTGTTCTCAATGGAACATGGGGCATTTTGGTTTATGGATTCATCATTGTTCAAGAATGCAGAGTTTTATGAAGGTTGTCTTGATAATATAAAGAAAGAAGTGTCTCGCTCAAATGAAGATTTCATCAAGGAACATTTCGAGAAATATACTTATCCTGCTCTTCCTCCTGTGTGGAAAACCTTGGAGGTCGTTTCTTTTGGTACGCTTTCCAAGTTGTTTTGCCTGTTTAAGGACAATCGATTAAAGAAACAAGTGGCAAGAGAGTTTGGACTTCCTCAATACACTTATTTAGAAAGTTGGATAAGGTGCATTACCGTACTTCGCAATTGTTGTGCCCATCATGCACGTATATGGAACAGACGTTTTGCCTTGAAGCCTCAATTGCCGAACCGACTTCCTCTCAATTGGATTACTCCAAGTCAGAAGCCTATCAAGTTGTACCATCAGCTATGCACCTTATTATATTTGGAACAAACTATCAAACCTTGCATGGACTTGAAAAGTTCTCTACTCAAACTCTTTGCAAAATACTCTAATGTAGATTTGCATGCCATGGGATTTCCGCAAGGATGGGAAAATGAACCTTTATGGAGATAGTAGGCGGTGTTCGGATATAGCTTATCCGAATACCTGTTGCCATAACGTTCTGTTGCTGACGATGATTCTCACATCGGCTTTCATCATTTTACGTTATTTTTAGTTAATCTTTTCCACATTTTACCTTTATCTCTTGAAAATTTATTATTTTTGCAAAGCAATGAATAGTAAACAGACTATAATTGCAGGAACTAGATTGTCGAACTTTTAAAATTTACATAAGAAAAAGAAACAGAAATAAACATAAGAATAAAACGCTAAAGGTTTTGTAATTCCAGGAATTGCGACCTCTCAAAGAGATTAAAAACGGGATTATATAATCCCACTATTATTAACGAAGCGTTTCTGTTCTATACTTTTGATATTGAGCTTTAATGCTCTTGTTCTCTAATCATGAATACCGCCAAACATTCAACGCATGAGGACAAGTAGTAGGAAGGTTCACGCTAATAAGGCGTGAACTGTTCCCTGCTTGTTATGCGTACAGGTCACTTGGCGGTAACCTATGATTAGACAAGTTGTGGAACGGTTACACGCCTTTTTTATGAACTTACAATGAAACATGTTTTTTTTATTTTATTCATCCTTGGACTTGGTATAAATGTCCATGCAGAAGAAAAGCAATCTATTTATTTTCTTTATTCCATGGATCATTTTCAAACTGAGCCACAGCAAATTGGAATTTCACTATTTGATAGTCCTAAACTTAAATTCAGCGATGGACTGCTTGAGATTAGTTACAATAATAACACACTCTCTTTCAAAGAAGATTTCATATACAATTTTTCATATAGTTCGGTACCTGCAACCTCATCTATACGAACTCCAAAGGTGACTCAAAAACTTAGCATAGAGTTGAAAGGAAACACCATCATGCTGAGAGACTTGTTGCCTAATACGAGATTGTACGCATATACCCTTGAAGGAAAAGTCGTCAAAAAGATCTCCTCTGATTTACAAGGCACAGCAAATGTCTCATTACCAAGTGGCGTTTACATTATTAAAGTTCAAGAACAACAATTTAAAATCTCCATCAAATGAAAAGAATAGCTTTTATAATATTTTTGTCTGTCACTTTCGTTAACTCTCTCTTTGCGCAAATACCACAAGATATGATCGGTTTTGACGCAGGCGAGAACGGATGTTATTCTATTCTAAAATCAGATATTGACAGCATCGTTTACTCAGATTATGATATGGATAGCGTTTCGTATGCTCCAAGCAAAAAGACGCAAGTAATCTATACAAAGCATGGCATTTACAGAGTGCCATTATCAGACATCAGATATATTGGAGGAATTGGCAATAACACAAATGACGAATTCATAAGAGTTAATCTCACAAGTAGTGACGCATACGAGATTGAGGCTGACTCTGCTAAAGTTAACTGCAACTTTGAAAGTAATCAGTTTAACAATTGCAGATATGGTATAGTATATGGTTTAAGCACAAATCCTACTACATCGAATTTCGCATTAGAATCCTCAAACTATTTGAACGAGAATGCTTTTGCAACATTTACACTCAGCCTTCCTCTCCCAAATTACAAGTATTATTATCGTCCTTATGTCATAGCAAACAACCATACATATTATGGAGAAGTCAAATCGTTTAATACAAAAGCATTTAGGGACGAAAAAATAGGGTGGACAGAATTTTACAAATCTGCAAATGGAGAGAAATGGAAAAACAACCGCAACTGGTGCTCAGACTATCCCCTCCTTAATAATTTTCATAGTTGGTATGGAATGAGTGAGGAGCTTGGAGGCACCAGACTAGATCTCAATGCAAATAACGTAACTGGCAATCTGTACCTAAATGAGTTAGAATTCAATGCATTATTCCTCCACGACAATAATATCAATTCTATAACTTTAGATAATTGTCTTTCTCGTTGCAGCCGAAGAGGGTCTAACAATGGTTGGAAATATACTAGTCGTTTCACTTTAGATCAAAACAAGGTTCCTGTAAGTATAAACATGAAGAAATCATACCTTGGTGGAGGAATCTTCATATCTGCAAGAAACACTTCATGTAAGGATATAAACATAAATGGCTGTTGGTTCGCCTCTTCTTCAAACAAAAAAGAAAGAGAAGACAACAACCATGGACTCCAGATATATACCCAATCCATCAACAATCTCAATATTGAGAATTGCCAATACCTATCAGACATCCAGGGTAACAGAATGGGTAACTATGGAGCGATGCCTATGGGTCCCCAAGATTACTTCCCTTCAGAAGATGATTTGAAAAGAGTTGAAGTTAACAACATGACCATTGCAAATACAACATTCACACCTTTTCATCCCAATATATCTGGATTATTAGATGCATACGACCCAATTATAAGAGGGTTCAACATCAAAAACTTAACATTCAAGGGAATAAATGAAACACTTATGTTTGAGGACACTAAGATCGGGTATTTAAAGTTTTTTGTTCCACAAGGTGTGTTAATGAATGATCTGTATCTCTCCTTTGTACAACTAGATATTAGAAACAATGCTGAGGTAGACACTTTACACCTTATAGGTGAATCTACAGAACATGCCATCTATCTTATGAGTCCTTTATATGGATTTAATTTAAAGAAACTCATTTTCGAAAACGTATTTGAAGGAGATATGCGGTCCGGATCCAACGTGCCACTCAATATTGAATCCATTTCTTATATCAATGTAAATAGACTTCGTAATAAGTTTAGTTCAAATATCGAAAATGTAAAAGATATATATATAAAGCAATGTAAGTTTTATGATTTACCGCATACTGAGGCTAACGCCATCTACCATATAACAAATTCAGTTTACCGTAACAAAATAAATGGTAAATGGTGTGATGTCGGTATTACTAATTTTGTAGGAACGAGAGAACAGTTTATACAGTTTAATACAGACATACAAAAATAGTACTTATTGATTTTCTAAACAAGCAAATATAACTTATACATAAAAAGTCCGTGGGTACATTAATAAGCGCCCACGGATCTTTGTATGCTTTCCAAACAAGCTCAACAAACTTCCATTCTTTTGTTGTAGATAGTCTTCCGTTCATTCTCTTATTCTCCTTGGTTGCTTTAGAGCCTTATGTTAACAAACCTAACTCGCTCTAAATTTGACTTTGATTGAATATCAGGAAGTTGGACGTTTGCTTATATTATAATAGGTAACAATATGGAAACGAGCGGACTTCTGCTCGTTTCTGTATTTTGCAATACGCAAAGAACGCATCAAATCGGGGGAAAAGATACGATAAATATCTAAATATCCAATGATTTACTATGAGAATTTTATGGCAATTATAACTTTTTGTGTTAATTCCTATGCTTGATACGTAGATTTCCAAGAAAAAGTTTGGAGTATCCGATAAAAAAGCGTATTTTTGCAGCAACAAATCCCACCACGCCTCTCAACGATGCGTACCACGGTGGGACTTCGCTTTTTATATGGGTATATGAACTACGACAAACAACCGATAAATATAGATGAACAATTAGCCTTGCTCCAAAACAGAGGACTAATGATAGAGGATGTTGCAACAGCCAAATTACAGCTTCGCAATATCAGCTATTTCCGTATAGCTAGTTATCTGCGATATATAGAGCAAGACCGACAGCATCATCTTTATAAGTCAGGCAGTACATTCGAGCAAGCCATCAACCTTTATCTCTTTGATAAAGAACTCCGCCAACTTATATTCAAAGCTATCCAAGATATTGAGATTTCTTTCCGAACTAAGATGATTCAAGTGTTCTCAATGGAACATGGGGCATTTTGGTTTATGGATTCATCATTGTTCAAGAATGCAGAGTTTTATGAAGGTTGTCTTGATAATATAAAGAAAGAAGTGTCTCGCTCAAATGAAGATTTCATCAAGGAACATTTCGAGAAATATACTTATCCTGCTCTTTTGCCTATCACGTTCCTCACCTTCTCGCTTCTCAACTCGATATTATCAGATTCCCATTACCTTTCCCTTCGGTCGGTGACCATTGGTTCAGGGCGACTTGTTTAATTTAGTTTAAATCCTGAACAATTCTTGTTTATATCTAGGTAAAATTGTATCTTTGCCGTGGAGAAAGTTATGTTCAGTACTGCTGAACTGATATTCAACACTGCTGAACTTAAGTTCAACACTGCTGAACATAGATTCAGCATCGCTGAACGGAGATTTCTTCTAATGATAAAGACTATTATCCTTAAGAGTATAGGTGAATGCATTTAAGGATGCAAACCATCTCTTCCAGGATTACGGTCTCTCTTTATAAATGATGATGTAGAACTTAATAAGGAAAGGAATCGATATGGCAAAGTACAAGTTGCAGGAGATGTCGGATGTTCATCATACCGGCAAGCGTAAGGTTTATCCCAAGATGGTGGTCAATCGTACACTATCTCGCAAGGAGTTTATCGACAAGATGCAGGGTTATCATCGTGGCATTTCTCCGAGTACCACTGAAGCCGTGCTGATGGATGTGGAAGATATGCTGGTTCGCATGCTTTCCATGGGCTATAATGTGAATCTGGAAGGTCTCGGCACCTTTTCTCTATCCTTGGGTTTCGAGGATGACAAGCCTACCGAGATGCAGGGCGATGACGATAAGATGGCCTATCGTAAGGTGGGCGTAAGAGACGTCAACTTCAAGGCGTCTCCCGATTTCATCCAATCTGTGAAGCGGGAAACCGACCCTGATTTGGAGCGAGAAATGAGTGGCGTGAAGCAGATTTTGAAGCAGAAATATACCCGAGAGGAGCGCATCGCCCGAGCCCTGGATGTCATCGATGAGAATGGCTTCATCGGTCTTACCGACTATGCCTACATCAACAACCTGAGCCGCACAGCCGCCTCATTGGAGTTGAAAGAGATATCCCATGACGAGACTGTTCCCATCCGCTCTGTGGGTCAGCACAGCCATAAGGTCTGGGTGAGGAGAAAAAAATAAGATAAAGTAAGATTTCTCATCTTTTTCTTTGGTAGTTAGGAAATATTATTGTAGTTTTGCACAAAGAAAAAATAATGTCTAAAAAATAGTAGATATGGAACAGAAGAAGAAACGCGTATATCGTAAGCGCATCCCTTATGGCATGATGAATTTCGAGGATGTTAGAAAGGATGATTGCTATTATGTGGATAAGACTCCGTTTATAGAAGAAATAGAGGCAGCAAATAAGTATTTCTTTTATATTCGCCCTCGCCGTTTCGGCAAGAGCCTTACCCTTTCTATGCTCCAGAATTACTATGATGTGAACAAGAAGGATAAGTTTGAGCAGCTCTTTGGTGATCTTTATATAGGTAAGAATCCATCCCCTGAGCGTAATTCCTTTTTGGTGCTGAATCTGAATTTCTCTGTAGTTGCAGCTGGTATCGACGATTATAAGGATGGCTTGGATGCTACCTGTAACATGGCTTATAATTTTTTCTGTGATGTTTATCAGCAGTATCTTCCTGAAAATATCAAGGAGGAAATGAATAAGCAGGAAGGGTGTATCGGCCAATTGCAATATATCTGTCAGGAGTGTGATAAAGTTGGTCAGCAAATCTATCTCTTCATAGATGAGTACGATCATTTTACCAATAAGATTCTTGCTGAGCCGCAATATATGACCAATTATCGCAAGCAGACGCATGGCGAAGGCTATCTGCGTCTCTTCTTTGATGCGGTGAAGGCGGCTACAAGTACATCCTTGAAGCGAGTTTTCGTGACGGGTGTCAGTCCTGTGACGATGGATGATTTGACCAGTGGTTTCAACATCGGCACCAACTATTCCTTGAGCGCCGAGTTTAACGAGATGACGGGATTTACGGAGGAAGAAGTGCGTGAGATGTTGACTTACTATTCTTCGGTTTGTCCTTTCCGTCATTCCGTGGATGAACTTATCCAGGTGATGAAGCCATGGTATGATAACTACTGCTTTGCTATCAACAGATATGGTCAGGTAACGATGTATAACTCTGTGATGGTGCTGTATTTCATCGACCAGTATATTCACAATAATTGTGATATTCCTCGTGATATGATAGAGGATAACATCCGTGTGGATTATAACAAACTTCGCATGCTCATCCGCCACGACAAGGAGTTTGCCCATGATGCCAGCATCATCCAGCATCTGGTTACGGATGGATTTGTTACGGGAAACTTGAAAAGGGGATTTCCTGCCGAGAGCATCAACGATCCGGACAATTTCGTCAGCTTGCTTTTCTACTTTGGCATGTTGACCATTGATGGAACCTATCGTGGCAAGACCAAGTTTGTGATTCCTAACGAGGTGGCTAAAGAGCTGATTTATGCTTATTTGCTAGAAGGGTGAGTCGTATGTGCATGGTTTTACCTTAGCGATGACCTGTCAGAATATGTTCTATCGTCCAATCTCAGAACTGGACAACCAGGCTGGTTATGCCGACATCTTCCTGCGTCCACTCCTGGAGAATTATCCGGATATGGAGCATTCATATATTGTGGAGTTGAAATATTGCAAGTCGGATGCCACCGATGAGCAGGTAGAGAAGCTGAGAGAGGCAGCCATCGCTCAGGTTAATCGCTATGCAGATAGTGATGTGGTGAAGACTGAGGTAAAGACCACCCGCCTTCACAAGATTGTTGTGATATTCAGAAGCGTGGATATGGTGGTGTGTGAGGAGATAGAATAAAGTTACCGTATCTTTTTCAGAACAATTAATTATCATTGATATGAAAAAAATAAATTATTTTGTTGGACTGTTGATGCTGCTTGTTGCCACTACAGCGCAAGCCAAGCGAGTTGTTGAGCGTCCTTACTTCTTAGGCTCAAACAATCACAAATTAGAGATTGAGCGTGTTACACTCGATAAGAAAGCTACATTTCTTGACGTGAAAATATATCAGGCCAGTGGAGAGGTGGGCATAGATTCACATGCTTCTATTATGGCAAATGGAGTGAAATATGACTATATTGGCAGCAAGCAGTTGCCTAAAGGGGTATTCGTGAAAGTGCCCGAATGTGGATATGTTGCAGCCACATTGCGCTTTAAACCAATGCCCGAGACTACAACAGAGTTTGACTTTCGTGAAATAGCCGACAATTCCGGCTGGAATATTTATGGCGTGCGTCTCGATGGCAAGCGTCCACAGGCCGACATTCCGCAACATTTGCTACAACAAGCACCTGATAAGAACAGCAAGTTACCAGCAACTGACCTTAATCTTGGCAAGACTGTTGTATCCGTGCGCCTGCTTGGATATAAACCAGAATACAAGACCACGCTCGATATTATAGTTGATAATTGGTTCTCGCCACAACGCATGCCATTCGCCCACGACTCTATAGGCGTAGATGGCACTTGTCGAGTCAGCGCCAATGCGATATTGCCAACTGTAGCAACTGTACGCGTAAACAGAATGGAAATACCGTTTCTTGCCGTACCTAACGACACGACAACCGTGACCATCGACCTACCAACACTTACCCTTGCTGCTACACACCTTTTTGCAAAGGATTCTGAAGTAAAGAAATTTGTATGGTTTGAAGGCAAACACGCTGCTGTAGATACCGAATTGCAGAGCGTAAAGACTATGCTTGATGTATATGGCGATACTTTCTTTGATGATATCTGCGGAATGACTCCATTGCAATATCGTGATTATGTGCAGCAGAGCTATGAACGACTATCGGCTGCCATCAATTCCAATGCTGCTATTGGCTCCGCCACCCGAACATTGGCGCAGAATATCCTGTCTATGAATTATGCCTCGGCTCTGTTTGGTTTTAAGAACAATATATCTATGGCTCCAATGATAACTGGTAAAAGAGGTGTGCCACGTGCCGACATGCGTATCGACACCCTGTCTTATTTCAAGCCGCTGGAGCAACTATCCGTGCTTCGTTCAAAGAATCAGCGTTACTATCATGATCTATCCGACTTCACGTCAGCTCTTCGCCGTCAATATATGTCTGCCGACCCTTTGTTGGACGATATCGCTATTGGTAAGCGTCTAAGCTGTTCGTTCAACCGCAAATGTCCTCTTACCGAACAGCAGATAGCGGTGGCTCATGACAGTATAGCCAACGATATGGTGCGCGAATTAATTCTTGCCAATAACGATGATTTAAAGTCGCAACTGTCAGCTGCCAACAAAAAAATGGAAGAGATTAAAAAGACGGCCAATACCTCTTCTTTATACTTATCAATTATTGACATAGACCCTAAGATGTCTGCCCAGCAGATATTGCCCACGATAACAGATAAGTATAAAGGTAAAGCTGTGCTCATCGATTTCTGGAACACGTGGTGCGTGCCATGCAGGGCAGCAATGTCGGCCATTCGTCCTTTGAAAGAACAACTTCATGATGTGGTGTATGTCTATATAGCCGATGCCTCATCGCCTGTAGATAAATGGGGCGAGATGATAAAGACAATAAGTGGCGTGCATGTGCGCTTGACCAAAGAACAGGCTGCTGCTCTTGCCGAAATTCATAAGTTCTCAGGCATTCCTACCTATTTTGTTGTAAATAAGGAAGGAAAGATAACTTATCAGAAGACAAGCTTTCCTGGAGTGGAAACGTTAAGGGAGCAACTGGTATCTGTCATGCGTTAACATTCGGTCCTGAACAGTTGAGATACCGTTTATGTATGGTTGAAATTGCCCTTTCAGGCAGTTTCAACCGTACAGATCGAAAGAATTCATTATCATTGATTTGTTGACAATCTATGATAAAGGAGAAATCTTTAATATCTCTGATGAGTTTATCAGCTTTTTGCTTGATAAACGTGAAAATGGACCATACGCAGAATAAGTATCATATTCTTTCAGTATTATCTAATGCTGAAAGGCTTTTTCATGTCTTAAAGCGAAGAAAGTCGTTCTTTTCTTTGGCATTTCCAATTCTTTTCGTTAATTTTGTGGCGTTAATTTAAAAGAAAGGAATAAGATGGAAACGATTAATATTCAGTTTCAAGTACCTTCTACAGGTCAATATACGCTTGACGAATTTGTCGCCAAGCTCAAAGACTATGCAGAAAAATTAGCCGATTCTATCTCCAAGTCAGGAAACAGTTACCAGAAAAGATTCATGAGCCAGGCAGAGCAGGAAGCCTATGTGGCAGAAAGCCTCAACCGTGCTCTTGATGAAATGGAAGCTCATAAGAAGAATGGGACTAAGCCGATGGATGCTCGTGATTTGTTGAGAAGACTTCGCTAGGAATTTATTGGGGGGAAGAAATTTATAAGATTCCTCTGATTTACAATAAAGAAGTTGGGGCTTAGTCTCAGAATTTTAAAAAGGACAATAATAATTGTTGGAATATAGCAGGAGATAGAAGAAAAGATTATGAGTAAAAATATTGATATATTTAATATCCTTTCTGGAGGTGAGCGTGTTACTTTAGAATGTAAAAAAGCAACTAAGGGAGTTCCTGCTTCTTTGTGGGAAACCTATTCAGCTTTCGCCAATACGTATGGTGGAATAATTCTGTTGGGCGTGGTTGAGCACATGGAAGAAATGGACAATTCCAAGCGTTTTGAAATCATAGGTGTTGAGGATGCAGACAAAATTCGTAAAGATTTGTGGAATACGGTCAATAGCCGAGAAAAAGTGAATATCAATCTTCTATACGATGATGATATTCAGACGATAGATATTGATGGAAAGAAAATTGTTGCTATCAATATTCCTCGTGCAGATTACACCGTTCGGCCTGTCTATATTAACAACAATTTGTCAAGAGGCACTTTTAAGCGTAACCATGAAGGTGACTACCATTGTACTGAGCAAGAATTGAAAATGATGCTTCGTGATGCAAATGAAGCTGGTAACGATGGATTGTTGCTTGAATACTATACAATGGATGATATTGATATTCCAACTTTAGAACGTTTCCGACAGATGTTCCAAACTTTGCATCCTGAACACCAATGGAACTCATCAGACCATAAAGAGTTTTTGATAAATTTTGGCGGTTATACAAAAAACCGAAGGACAGGAAAGGAAGGTTTGACTATGGCAGGACTTTTGATGTTCGGAAAGGGGCTTCCTGTTCGTGAGCGTTTTGATAATTTGCGTATGGATTATATCGATAAATCTAATTTGGTAGGAGACCAACGTTATAGCGACCGACTAACATACGATGGTACATGGGAGAATAATTTGTTTAATTTCATTAGGATGATCATTCCAAAACTGACACGTGATTTGCCGCATCCTTTCAGTATGAATGGTGTAATTCGGATAGACGATACTCTTCAAGCCAAAGCTGTACGTGAAGCTGTTACGAACATGGTTATCCACTCAGATTTTATGATTAATGGAGTATTGAAGGTTGAAAAAAATGATGATTGCTTTGTATTGACTAATCCTGGACTTCTGAAACTGCCCGTTGAGCAGATTTATAAGGGAGGAGAGTCTAAAGCACGTAATCAGCGTATGCAGAATATGTTCCGAATGATAGGCTATGGCGAAAACCTAGGCTCAGGTTTTCCTCTTATTCTAAATGCTTGGAATGATAAGCATTGGATCAAGCCGGAATTATTAGAACAGCCTGAATTATTGCAGGTCAAATTGACTTTGCATATTCAAAATGAGCCGATAAATGAGCCGATAAATGAGCCGATAAATGAGCATCTATCAAATCGGCAAATTGCTATAATTATGGCAATAAAGGAACAACCATTCTTGACAAGAGATGATTTAGCGAAAGAAGTTGGAGTGTCGCTTGCGACTTTAAAAAGAGAAATTTCCATTTTGCGTAAGAATGGCTATATAGGTCGTGGAGGTAGCAATAAAAATGGTCAATGGCTACTTCTTAAAAAGATTTGTAAATAGATTTAATATAATGTCGAATGTAAAATCGGAATAGAATAGTATAAGCCTTTCAGCATTTATATCGCTGAAAGGCTTTTTCGTGTCTTAACCCACATTGCAGCTACCCGTTATGTAACTCCTTGATTTCCAATATCCGGATTTTTTGAAGTCTGATTTG
>OBIB01000327.1_pt1 | contig 19048 bp, 15 predicted proteins | sample 1496261 | NCBI WGS metagenome assembly OBIB01 (sample SAMN05065771, study PRJEB22554) | human gut metagenome | biome: ENVO:2100002; feature: ENVO:00000062; material: ENVO:00002003 | host: Homo sapiens | place: USA
AGGCGAACAGCCGTTTTCATAGGACACGCATATTGTTTTTATATGTTCGATTCATACAGAGCAAATTACAACATCTATAATACAACGTCTATGAAAACGGCTGTTCGCCTAGGCCCAATTGCACACCTACGGCGTGCGAAGTGCATCGGGAATATATCCAATAACCAGGCATGAGAGAGATGGAACAAGTCCCCTCTCTCTCATACCTGGCTACCATATATCACCCCGAATGGGGTGAGGCTGACGCATGAAATTTCCTAATAAAACGATTAAATCTCATGCAGAAAAAAATTGCGAATTTTGAACACCCTACCGAATGGGTTGAGACTGGCGTTTGAAAAATCTTGATGATTCTATCAAATACCATGCTTTAGCTTTGGCATCAAACTCTTTGCGTTCAACACTCTTCTCACTCCCATACTTCTCGTTTAGAACATCATCGAATCTGCGCAATGACGCTAATTTATTTTCATTAAGTTTCAACATAACTATCCTTCCATATATTTTATTGAGATACTCTCGGTTGTTCTCACTTCTGTTTTATATTGTTTAAAATCTTTCCCCAAAAAATTAGTTCCACTCAATCAATACGCCTTGTTTTGTTATGCCCCGTACGCTAATGTCGAGTGTACAGCCTTTGCGAGCGTTGGTAAAGAAAATGAGGTTGGCTTCGCCGTTGGCATTGGTTGTAACTTGAGGTGCCCAATGTAGGGTGCGACGCGTGTCATTGTCTGAGGGAAGGGCAAACTTGCGGTAGTTGGGAGCAAAGAACTTAGTGGGGCTGCTAAAACCTTGAATGTGGCGATATTCCACACCCTTGCGGTTGCGCATTCGGTAGGAATCGGGTTGCGAGTAGAGATATAACTCAAACAGACTTTCGCTCACTGTATATTCCTTGCCCGTAATGTTGTCGATGCTTTTGTTGTCGCGCGCCAAGGCTATAGACTTGTAGTACTCGCAGTCGCTCAACTGTCCTAAAGAGGCGGAGTTGTCAATATACACCTTCATTTCATGACCTTTGTAATTCACCGTGCTGAGTGCCACATCTTCCATTCCTTCCTTCTTTTGTTGCTCGTTAGCTTTGCTGTTGGCTGTATTGCTTTTGGCAGCAGATCCGCTGGGAGCATTGTTATTCACTTCGTTTGCTTCGGCATTGAGCCTCTCAATTAAACTGCTATTGTCCATTAAGTCGTAGCGGTCGAATGAGACTTTCTCGTCTAACAGACTTAGCAACTCGAATATACTGATTTTTGACCCACTACCTAAGTCCTTAAGGCGTTCGTATTCTTTTTGCACGTCATAATACTTCGTAGTCTTCCTCATTCCTGTACGTTCACCGCCTTTCCAAGTATAGCGGTTACCCGTGAAGCCTTTGTACTTTTGCTTAGCTTTTGTAACAACCTCGGCAGCTTTTGTAATGTTTATTACGTTTTTCTGCAAAGTGTCTTTCCACTCAAAGGTGCGTGGTGCTTCGGGATGAGCATTGAGCAAGATGCGCGTTTGGTTGTCAGACCCATCATAGAGGTTCAAAGTTAATTCGGGAGTAAAGAGAGGATGAGGCTTGGGCGAGAACCAGCGGTCGATGGTTAGTCGACTCCACTTCTTTTTATTTTTATCGCCCCCACGCATGGTAAACTGTGTGAGGTATTCGCCTTCATAGTTTACGTTCGACTCAAAAGCAAATTTGCCATCCTTGTCGGTAGTGGCTTGTCCCTCAATGCTGCCAGGCAGGATGTTTCCGTTTTCGTAGGCATAGGCACGCACATCCAAATTGATGTTTGAAAAGGGAGTTTGTTTTTCGTTGTCTTTGTAAATTGTTCCCCGCAGAATAAGTTTTTCCTCAATGGGCTGTTGCAAATTAAATTTTTCGGCCCCACACATCACGTTAAAAGTGTTGGCAGTCCAACCTTGTACGCGAAGCAGCAAGTCGAGCATGCGTCGGTGTGCAGCGTCGTTGCGTTCAAAGTAGAGGTCTGGGCGGTGGATGTAGCCACGCACTTCAGAGCCAAGTAGCATGTAGCCTTCAATTCCCCCATCGCGATTAGAGAGGATGTTGCCTGCTTCATCGCGTACGGCAACCGAGAGGGTGCAGTCTGCTAAGGGTTTGCCTGTAGCTGTTTGTGCTTTAATGGATAAAACAGCAGGTGAGTAAGCATCATATTCCAAAGCATTTTGTTTTACATCAATGTGTGCAAAACGGATGCTATCGGTATGCTCAAAGGGAACCCACACCATGCGTGTGGCTTGACTAATGCCCTCAGCATTGAAGAGTTCTATGCGATTGACACCACCACGCAAGGCGCGGCGTGCAATAAAGAGTTCTTCGGGCGCAGTGCCGAGGGTAAGTGTGTCGAAGTAACACACATTTTCGCGGTTGAACACTGCCAAGCCCAATAGTTGTCCTAAGGGTGTGTGCTTGCCGCTTGCCACTTGCACTACCAGTCCGTCAGCCTCAACATCTGTTAGCATGGCATATTGCCCTGTGGCATCGGGTAGGGGATAATGCTTTTTGCTTTCAACTGATTTTCCATCAGCAGTGGGTGCCGAAGCCAATGTTACATAGCCTTGGTTAAAATAGGGAGGCAACACAAAGTCGCCCATACCCTCGTGTTCGGCAAGAGCGGTGGTGCAAAGTTTGCCATTGCTATCATACACTTTTAGGGTGTCGTCCACAGGCAAACCGCGTCCGTCGGTCAGTTTAAAGGCTATGCGTTGTGCACACCCTTCAACGCGTGCTCCACCTTCGGGATAAAAGTCGAGCAAACGAGCACTTTGGCGTTTCATGTTATAGGGACGCGGACTACCTAATGTGCCTGCATTGTAACCATCGGGTTGGGGGATGGAGAGTTGGGTAATGTCGGTGTCGAGCGTTTTATCTTGTTTCTTTTGTGGATTTTTGCCTGTAAACACAGGTATCACGCGCGAAAAACAAGCATCTGTTCCCCAGTTTACCATCTCGCGTGTGTAGGCACGTACTTCGTGGTAGCCTGCGTGAACGGGTAGTGCCAACGATAAAGCACCTTGGGCAGTGCCAAGACTGTCGATGGGCAAGGTTTGGGTTACCACTTCTTGTCCATCGGCATTGAGCAGTTCCACATAGAGCACTTTGCTCAGTGTGGTTGACTTGAGTGAGGAGGCACGCACCACATAGGCTTTATACCAAATGGTGTCGCCTTCAAAATAGGCAGAGTTGTCAAGGTGTAGATACACTTTCTCGCGTGGAAAATTATAGTCGAAGCGAGCTGCCGCTTTGAATTTATTGAATAGTTGTTCGGCTGTAGGTTGTTGCGCCCAAAGGTTGTTGCATAGTAGCAGCGTACATATAATCAGTCCCCAAATTTTCATCGAACCTTTTAGCTTAGAGTAGTGTCGGGATTTTAGTTGGTAAATAGGTGTTCAAAAAAATAATTTTGAACACCTCCTTAAAATCTTAATATCTTTACAAGTGTTGTTTCAAAAAACGTTCCATGGCACGATAAAAGTCGAAGCGGTTTTCTTGGTTTTGGAAACCATGTCCTTCGTTGTCTTTTACCATATATTCCACTTCAACTCCACGTTGGCGCAAAGCTTCCACCATTTGGTCGCTCTCGGCTTTGTTAACGCGTGGGTCGTTCGCCCCTTGTGCTATAAATAAAGGCACGCTGATTTTGTCGGCATGAAGTGCGGGTGAGGTTTTCTCCAGTTGCTCTTTGTCGGTTTCGGGATTTCCTATTTGCTCGTGCATCATCTCGAGCATGGGACGCCAATAGGGAGGTATGGTATTCATAAAGGTGAACAAATTGCTCACTCCTACATAGTCAATGCCACAAGCATAGAGCGTTGGGGTGAGTGTTAAACCTGCTAAAACGGCATAACCACCATAGCTGCCTCCGTAAATGGCAATGCGCTTGGCATCGGCAATGCCTTGCTCAATAAGCCAATTTACACCATCCGTAATGTCGTCTTGCATTTTCAAACCCCATTGTTTGTAGCTCGACTCTAAGAACTTGCGTCCGTAGCCCGTAGAGCCACGGAAGTTCATCTGAAACACGGCATAACCGCGGTTGGCTAAGAATTGCACTTCAGACGAATAGCCCCAGCAGTCGCGGGCCCAAGGTCCACCGTGTGGATTTACCACAACGGGCAAGTTCTTAGCTTCCTCCAGTGTTAAGCCATTGGGTAGGGTGAGGTAAGCCTCAATGTGCAGTCCATCGCGTGTTTCGTAGCAAACGGGTAGCATGGCATTCATTTCCTCAGCCTTAATCCAAGGTGCTAAGTCGGCAATGTGGGTGGCTTGGTCGGTTTCAGCATCGTAGAGCCAATAGGCACCGCGTGTGCGATCGCTACCTACATACACCAAGTAGTAGCGCTCGGCTTTGTCTGAATCGGCAATGCCGTAGCGTTGGTCGGGGAAGTGTGCCTTGATGCGCGCACGTAGGGTTTCTTCGTCTTTGTCAAAAAAGTGGCGAACGGGGTCTTTGTGTCCTGTGCAGTACACGCTGAGCAGCTTTTTGCGTTTGCGCGAGTAAACGATGCTTGAAATGTCGTAGCGGTCGTTTTCGTAGAGAAGTTCGAGTTCCTCGCAGGTGGCAGGATTCATGCGCACCAATGCGTTTTTATCGCGATTTAAATTGGTTATAGCATACACCTCGCGGTTGTCGGGGGTAAAACCTATAAAGCAAACAGAGTCGCGGAAGTTTGTGGTAAGCACAGGACGAAATTCCTCGTCCTCGGTGTCGCGATAGAGAATTTGTGTGTTCACTCCATCCACAATAGCTGTTGCCACACGCAGACGTCCATCGTGGTCTGTCATCCAACTTTGAATGTTGCCTGGGTTTTCTGCCAATAAGGTTAGTTCGCCTGTTTCAATGTTTAAGCGGTAGGGGTCGAAAATCTCACGGATGCGACGGTTCATGCCAATGAGTATGTAGCCTTTTTGTTCTTCAAGTTCGTCGATAATACTGGTTCTTACCCCTTCGAAGGCAGTGTAAGCACGCTCGTCGCTACCATCGCGGCGTACGCCATAGAGTTGGTAGTTTTCATCGCCTGCTGTGTCTTTTATAAAAAGCAAGCGTTCGTTGTCAGCCCACATGTAACCAGCCACGCTGCGTTGGGTTTCGTGTGTGATGCGTGTGGCTTGCTCATCGGTATCGTTTACACGTCGCACAAAAATGTTGAGGCGTTCCTTGTAAGGTGCCATGTACGATATGTAGGTGCCATCGGGCGAAAGTTGGTAGCCCGTGCGTTCTGAAATGCGAAAGAAGTCTTCAAGAGGTAGTTGTCTGTTCATGTTATGGAATTTGTTTTGTATGCAAATTTAATTCTTTTGCCAAAAATACATTAACTTTGCCACAAAATATCAGACTTTATGCATACACTTATATTAGTAACTACGGAATTTGCTGCTGCAGCACACCTTATGATGAGTCTTGTGTTGTTCTATCTTTCGCGACGCAGTGTGCAATTTCTGTCGCAAGCTTGGATTATGCTGCTCATTTGCCTGATGTATTGTGCTGCACTATTTTTTGTGGCTACAAACGATGCTATTCCGCAGTTGGGCATTTTGCACCCCGTGCTCCTTATTTATTTGCTTGCTTGCTCTTATCTGCAAAGTATTTATCCCTTGGGACTTTGCATGCCTGGCTATTTGCAATGGGGGCGTATGTGGGGATATGCCGTTCCGGCTTTAGTGCTTATCTTTATTTATAGTATAGGTGCTGCGGCAGGCAGTAACTTGGCGAATGTTTACACGTTCAACGACATTGTGGACTTTTGGTTATCGGGCGATGTGGTGTTGCGCATTCTCTGCCTCTTGTTGTCGGGCTATTACATTGCCAACATCTTTCGTTTGCCACATCGCTTGGTGCGTAGCATGCAGTTGCCCAGCGACCTCATGGCGTATGGTGCTGCATTGGGCATTGTGAGTTTGTTCTTTGTGGTGATAACCGTTGAGTTCAACCTTGTGTTGCTAACCATTTACATTTTGCTCTTCACCTTGGTCAACATGTTCCTCTTTTTCCGCATATTGCGCCCAACGGTTGAGGCTATTTCTTATCCTGATTTCCGTCAGGTTGAGACACCGCCTACGCGCGAGGAAATTACGCAATCGGAGGTGGACGACTTTAACGAGGCAAATTTGCATCGTTTTGAAATGATGGAATATGTAATGCAGCACGATAGTCCTTATCTTGACTGCAACTTTAATCGCGAGCGTCTTTGTCGTTTAGCTGGGTTTAATAGGCACATGGCTTTGCAGAGTTTGCGTTCGCAGGGTTACAACGACATTCACGAGTACATCATGCGTTATCGTGTGGCTGAGTTTAAGCGCCGCATTGAATCGGGGGAGATAACCGATTTGAAGCAGGTGGTTGATGTTGGTTTCCGTACGCCCAAAACTGCTATAACTTGTTTTGAACGGTATGAAGGCAAGGAATTTCAAGCATTTTGGGAAGTACATCAAAAAAAGAAAACAGACGAAGAGAAGGAAGAGTAGTTCTTCCTAAAAAAAGCCATGAACGAACCGTGATTTTTCGATTTTGTGGCAAAAGCAAGCCAAGTATGAGAGAGAAATTCTTCTTCCCAAAATCTCATACCTGGCTTGCTTATTTCTAAAATGTGTTCTAATATCTCTGCATCACATAAGTGCGGTTAACCAGTGTTTTAACTTCTGCCCAAGTGAGCAGCACAGAAATCGTGCCTTCGCTAAAGGGACCTTTTTGATAAGGCTGATAGGTGAAGCTAATGCCGCGCGGGGTTAATGCCAAACGCGGATAGAACTTTCCGTTGTATTTTTCGTAAGTCCAAATCGGTGCGTCTTCATCGGGTTCATCTTCAAGATAAGCCTTTCTGCTATATCCAGCAGGAAGATGTACCATCTTTACACGCAACTTGTTACTAATAAGTTGGAATACACGGGGCAGAGAAGCTACTTTAAATACATCCTTCAAACCCAAAGGCTGCGTTTCGCCTTGACGGAAAGTCATGCTATATTCATAAGGCATTCCGTGCGGACCCCCAAAGCAAATCTCGTCCTCAACACTCCAAGTAAATAGCGTGTTGTTAGCTGTGTGACACAAAGGTTTTATTCTTGAATCTCTGCGATAACATACCGATCCTTCAGGGTCATATTCTTCCTCGTTCTCCTCTTGATAGGTTCGGAGCAAATTATTGTAGGAAGTTTCAAAAACTGATGCTAAGTCATTGCTACGAAGCTTTTGTGGGTTTACGTTCAAAATTGCACACATACGAGCTACTGCAGCCTTGGCATCGGCATTTGTTGCAGGTAATATAAAGTCGTAATCCATAATCACGCCTTTTTTATCAGTTTCATAAGTATAGTGCTTATAACCACTGGGTACAACCACTTTGGGTGCAGGGGTGTTTTGCACAAGGACTGTAGCATTGCTTACGGAACTGCTAAAAGCAGAGATTGACAAACCTACTGCTGCCAATAAAATAAAGAACCTTTTCATTGTCTTTGAATTTTAGTGTGATAAAGCGAAGGATGTTTAAAATACAACCTTTGTTTTGATTACTTATTTTTGCAAATATAGAGGTTATTTATAAGGGGTACCTCATTATTTCTGATGATTTTTATGTTTCAGTAAAATAAAAAGCGAAAGTTTGGTGTAAACACGAAGTCTTACCGCATTTTTTACTACCTTTGTCCTACTGATTACAGACAAATTATCCTCATTCAGCCATGATTACAGAAAAAGACAAGGCTTTGCTGTGCCAAAAGGGCATTAGCGAAGAAAAACTCAATGAACAGTTGGCATGCTTTGCTAAGGGATTTCCCTTCCTTAAGCTCTCAGCAGCTGCAAGCATCGAAAAGGGTATTCTCAGTCCTAACGATGAGGAAGTAAATAACTATCTCAACGCGTGGGAAACTTATACTGCCGACACAGCGCACACCATTGTGAAGTTTGTACCTGCATCGGGGGCTGCAAGTCGCATGTTCAAAAACATGTTTGCCTTTGCCGATGCTGACTATGATGTGCCTACCACCGATTTTGAGAAAAAATTCTTTGAGCGCATTCACGATGCTGCCTTCTATGCTGACCTCGATGCGGCTTGCCTACGTTTGCATGGCAAAGGCATCGACGCCTTGATGGCAGATGGCAAATATAAGGCTGTGGTTAATGCCATGCTCGGCAAAGAGGGTTTAAACTATGGTGCGTTGCCTAAAGGTTTGCTCAAGTTCCACCGTTACGAAAACGGATCGCGCACACCGCTCGAAGAACACTTGGTGGAGGGTGCGCTTTATGCGCGCGAAAAGGATGGTACGGTAAACGTACACTTCACCGTTTCGCCCGAACACCGTGCGCTCTTTGAGGCTTTGGTGGCAAAGGTTGTGCCTCAATACGAAGCACACTTTGGCGTGACTTATCACGTGAGCTTCTCAGAACAGAAACCCAGCACCGACACCGTTGCTGCGAATCCTGACAATACTCCCTTCCGAACCAAAGAGGGTGCACTGCTCTTCCGTCCGGGTGGACATGGGGCTCTTATTGAAAACCTCAACGACATTGATGCCGATGTGGTATTTATTAAGAATATTGACAACGTGGTGCCCGACCGCTTGAAGGAAGACACTGTGAAGTATAAAAAATTGCTTGCGGGTGTGCTCGTGACGTTGCAAGCCCAAGCCTTTGCTTACTTGCGCAAACTCGAAAGCGGTAAATACACAATGGACGAACTGCGCGAGATGTTGCAGTTTGTGCAGAAGAAGCTCTTTACTAAAAATCCTGAGACGAAGATGCTCGAGGATACGGAGTTGGCTATTTATTTGCAACAAAAGCTCAATCGTCCCATGCGCGTATGTGGTATGGTACGCAATGTGGGCGAACCTGGCGGTGGTCCGTTCTTGGCATATAATCCAGATGGTACCATCTCTTTGCAAATTTTAGAGAGTTCACAAATCGACATGGATGATCCCGAAAAGAAAGCTATGTTTGAGAAGGGAACTCACTTCAATCCTGTGGACTTGGTATGCGCCATCAAGAACTACAAGGGCGAAGCCTTTGATTTGCCCAAATATGTTGATCCGCAAACAGGTTTTATCTCGCACAAGAGCAAAGATGGTAAAGAACTTAAGGCTCTTGAATTGCCAGGTCTTTGGAATGGTGCCATGAGCAACTGGAACACGGTGTTTGTTGAGGTGCCTCTCAGCACATTCAATCCTGTAAAGACGGTAAACGACCTTTACAGAGAACAACACCAATAAGTAGGTGCCCTAACAAGTAGGTGTTTTTTAAAATGCCTATTAAAAAAATATGTAACACGCATACTTTCACCCCTGCCCTCCATCCCCATGAGGTGCAGGGGTGGAATATGCTATTCTATCTCCATACACATATATATATATAATGCCACAAACATTATTCACACTGTTCATGACCTTTTTGCAAGCTGGTGGACTTACCATTGGCGATGGATATGCTTGCATCACTCCCTTAAAAAAGGCTCTTGTAAATAAAAATGGTTGGATGACCGATGAGGAGTTCGCTCAACACTTAACCGTGGTGCAAGCTATGCCGGGTATATTCAATGTGAACATTGCCACCTACATGGGACGCCAAATCAAGGGGTGGCAAGGTAGTGCGGTGTGTTTGCTCGGCATGTTGTTGCCTCCATTGGCAATATTCTGTTTGTTTGCTACGTTCTACAACGACTTTTGCCAATTACCTGCCATTCGTGCTTTTTTGCGTGGGGTGCGTCCTGCCATTATTGCTTTGGTAGCACTGCCTTGCATTCAGCTTTGGCGTAGCTCGAACGTGTCACTCAGCACCGTGTGGATTCCTATTGGTGCTGCCATTGCCATTGGGTTGTTGGGTATATCGCCAAGTTACATTATTTTAGGACTGACGGTGCTCGCTGCTATTTATGCCCTGTTCGTTTATTCTAACAACGACTAAGTTTTTCAAAAATGAAGTCGTCTAAACTTTTATGAAGTTCAAATCTAATCTTCGTCAGAAAAGTTTAGACGACTTCAATATCGCCCCAATTCTTTTTCCATATATTCTGGTTCTATGTTGTTTCTCTTTTTTCTTCTCAGTTTTCTTCAAGTAGGTTTTTTGGGCATTGGTGGTAATGTCAGTGCACAGGCGTTGCTCGAGCACGAAGTAATTACACTTCACCATTGGCTCACTCCAGGTCAGATGGCAGACTTAATGGCATTTTGTAGGGTACTACCTGGTGGAACAGGAGTTAACACGGCAACACTTGCAAGTGCGCTTGCTGCTTCGTCGCAATTTGGTTTTTGGGGAACACTCTCAGCCAGTGTTGTGTCGCTAATAGGTTTGGCAATACCTTCTACCATTTGGACAGCCTTTTACACAACCTTGCAACAGAAGGAAGAGTATAAGCGTTTTTTTGACTGTGCCATGGTCGTGCTCCGTCCTTTAGTTCCAGGTTTAATTGCCGCCGCAGCCATCTTGCTTATTCGTACCGATACCTTTGGTTCGCCTTCTATGGATATGTGGGAAGTAGGCATCAGTGCATTTCTTTTCATCGCCACGCTTATTGGGGTAGGTTATTACCGCATCAACTCCTTATTTATGATTATTCTTTGCGGACTCGCTGGTTGTTTACTGCTTTAATGGTTTCAAAATCGATATTTTTCTGCATAGTTTTGTCGCCGATAATGCACGGGCTGAATTATCGTGCAAACCGAATACAATCAAGTTTGCTTGAATTGTTGAGGTGCCGCCGATAATGCACGGGCTGAATTATCGTGCAAACCGAATACAATCAAGCTTGCTTGAATTGTTGAGGTGCCGCCGATAATGCACGGGCTGAAAGCCCAAAAGCGCGTAGCCCAGGGCAAGCGAAGCGACACCCTGGGTTATATGAATTTTCCATAGCATTGACGCCCTGTAAGGGCAAAAGCATTTTATATTGGAAAAATAAGGCTTCTGCCCTTACAGGTAGGGTGTTCAAAATCCGCAATTTTTTTCTGCACGTTTTTTACTCGATAAACGTCATAACTCATTGATATTCTGTAACTATTATATGCATAACGTATCAGCATGAAAATCCTGCATGATTTTTAGAAATGTAATTTGTTGATTTAGAGTAAGTTATGTGGTGTTTTTGGGGGATATTTTGAACATAAAAATAATGCGGATTTTGAACACCCTACCTTACAGGGCGTCAATGACTAACATGCCTTTGACCCAGGGTGTCGCTTCGCTTGCCCTGGGCTACGCGCTTTTGGGCTTTCAGCCCGTGCTTATTACCTATTACCTATTACCTATTACCTATTACCTATTACCTATTACTTATTACCTATTACCTATTACCTATTACCTATTACTTATTACTTATTACCTATTACCTATTACTTATTACTTATTACTTATTACTTATTACTTATTACTTAGAATGTAATACTTAATACTTTATACTTAATCCTTAATCCTTTATTGCCATTTCAATGTAACAGTATGCGCATTTTTGTAATAAAATGTAACAAGAGACCAATCTTTTTAGCACATTATTAGCGACATATGGGATAATACGCGTAACTTTGCAAATAACACGATATACTATATAAAAAATACTACAAAGATTTATGAGCTTTAACCTTCCAAAAACCGACAAAAAGAGAGTAGTCATTGTAGGCGGCGGCTTTGGCGGACTTAAATTAGCCAACAAACTGCGCAATAGCGATTTTCAGGTGGTACTTGTAGACCGTAACAACTATCACCAGTTTCCCCCACTGATTTACCAAATTGCTTCGGCAGGTATTGAACCCAGCTCTATTTCTTTCCCCTTCCGTAAGATTTTTCAAAAGCGTAAAAACTTCTTCTTCCGTATGGCAGAAGTGCGCTCCATCTTTCCCGAGCATAAGATTATCCAAACATCTATCGGTAAGGTAAAATACGACTATTTGGTGCTTTCAGCAGGTGCAACGACTAACTTCTTTGGTAACAAGAATGTGGCACGTCAGGCTATGCCCATGAAGAATGTTAGCGAAGCTATGGGACTTCGTAACGCCTTGCTCGATAACTTTGAACGTGCTTTGACTTGCGCCACAGACAAGGAACGCCAAGAGTTGCTCAACGTAGTGATTGTAGGTGGTGGTGCTACTGGTGTGGAAATTGCAGGTGCATTGAGTGAAATGAAAAACTTTGTGTTGCCTAAAGACTACCCCGATTTACCCTCTTCATTGATGAACATCTACCTCATCGAAGCTGGTCCGCGTTTGTTGGCTGCGATGAGCGAGGAGTCATCTGCTAAGGTTGAGAAGTACTTGCGCACAATGGGCGTTAATGTGTTGCTCAACAAGATGGTAACCGATTATAAGGATCACAATGTGATGCTTAAAGATGGTAGCAGCATTGCTACACGTACCTTTATTTGGGTGAGTGGTATTGCAGCACAACCTGTGGGCAATCTCGACCCTTCGCACTTAGGTCGTGGTGGACGTATTGTTGTTGATGAGTTTAACCGTGTGCCTGGACTTGAAGATGTATTTAGCATTGGCGACCAGTGCATCATGCCTAATGGCGATAACAACTGGCCTGGTGGACATCCGCAGTTGGCACAGGTGGCTATTCAGCAAGGTAAGAACTTGGCAAAGAACCTCAAGCGTTTGGCTGCTGGTAAGGAGTTGAAGCCTTTCCGTTACAAAAACTTGGGTACTATGGCAACCGTTGGTCGTAATCGTGCCGTGACTGAATTTAGCAGCATGAAGTTTGGTGGCTTCATGGCTTGGTTCCTTTGGTTGGTTGTTCACTTGCGTTCTATCTTAGGTGTACGTAACAAATTGATTGTGCTCTTCAACTGGTTGTGGAACTACATCTCATATTCTCAGTCGCTCCGTATGATTATTTATGCCAAGAAGGCACAGGAGGTGATTGAGCGCGAAAAGCGTCTTGCCTCAACACACTGGGGACACGATTTGCTTAGCGAAGGCTCTGACGATCCTAACAATACGGTTGACGACGATGTTGCCGACAACAAATAAATAGCTTTTCAAAATTATTCTTTTTGAGAATATCTAAAAATCCGTGGTAAGATTTTAAAGTCTTGCCACGGATTTTTTATTGTTTCTCTTAATGGTTCTATTTGTTTACAAAAGATTTTCGTAGGCTTCGATAGCACGTTCGGCTGTTTTTATAGCCTCAGAGAGAGGGAAGGGGAGTTCACCACCTGAGGCATTAAGATGTCCACCTCCGTTGAAGAACTCTTCAGCCATTTTGTTGCAAGGGAAGTCATCGACCGAACGGAGAGAAACACGAATAACATCGCGTTCGGTGTCTTCGCGCAAGGAGATGCTTAAGCGCATGCCCTTTACTTGTAGAGGCATGTTAACCAAACCCTCAGCATCGCCACGAATAAAGTTGAAGTGCTTCATTTCATCGCGTGTAAGGGTAAAGATTGAAGCACGGTTGCTTGCATAGAAGGTGAGTTTTTCGTTGAGAATGTACCCCGTCAAGCGTATGCGGTCTACCGAATAAACATTGAACACATTGCGATAAATTTTATCCTTGTCAATGTTCTTGGTTAGCAACATGGAGATGATTTCGTAAATGGCAGGGTCGTTAGAGTTATAAGTAAATCCGCCCGTGTCGGTCATCATACCCGTATAGATGCAGGTTGCCATGCTTTGCGTCATATCTTCAAATCCACCTAATTGCAGAATGAGTCGGAACACAAGTTCGCTCGTTGAACACATATCAGGATACGAAATAACCATCTTTGCCACATGGGTATCGGGGTTAAGGTGATGGTCAATGATAATGCGGTCGGCTTTAGCTCGTGCCACAGCTCCCTCCATCTCTTGTAGACGAGAAAGTCCGTTAAAGTCGAGGCAGAATATAAGGTCTGCTTCGTTAATGATGCGTGTTGCTACTGCTTCGTGACGTGCATAGAACTGAATGAGATGAGAATTGGGCAGCCAACGCAGAAAGTCGGGGAAGGGATTAGGCAGTACTACGGTTACTTGTTTGCCAAGCAACTTAAGGTATTCTGCCCAACCTAATGAAGAACCTACGGCATCGCCGTCGGGACCTCGGTGTGCACATACTACAATGCGTTTGCTTTGCTGAATGGTTTTCATTAGCTCCACAAACTCTTTGTTGTTGAGTACGGGGGTTAGCATGTTGATTTTCTTTGTAAGTGTAAATTAAGGAGGATACTCCCAAAGGATTTAGAGATTTTTGAGAATGCGAACTTCTTCTACAGGGTCGGCAGCTTTAAAGACTGCTGAGCCTGCTACCAATACGTCTGCACCAGCCTCAACCAAGCGTTTGCCTGTTTCGCGATTTACACCTCCATCAATTTCAATTAAGGCATGAGAGCCTGTACGGTCAATGAGTTCGCGTAAACGCTGTGTTTTCTCTACGGAGTGCTCTATAAATTTTTGTCCACCAAAACCAGGATTTACTGACATGAGCATGACCAGGTCGAGGTCGCCAATGATATCTTCGAGCAATGAAACTGGGGTGTGTGGATTGAGTGTAACACCTGCCATCATGCCTTCGTTCTTAATTTGTTGTACCACACGGTGAAGGTGTGTACAAGCTTCATAATGTACGTTCATTACTTTGGCATTGAGGGCTTTCACTTCTTTGATGAACTTTTCGGGACGTTCAATCATCAAGTGAACATCTAATGGTTTTGTGGCATGCTTTGCCATTGCTTGCATTACGGGAAAACCAAACGAGATGTTGGGCACAAAAACACCATCCATCACGTCAAGATGGTACCAATCGCATTCGCTCTGGTTCATCATTTCGAGGTCGCGTTGCAAATTGCCAAAGTCGGCAGATAAAAGAGAAGGGGAAATTAGTGGCATAATAATATGTATGTTTTTGTTGTTTTATTTTTTAGAATGCGTTTCCAAAAATGCGTTTTAGAATGCATTTCCAAAAATGCTCTTCCAAGAATCTTTTTAAAACATGAGATCCATTGTAGGTCGTTCTCGGTTTTCAATTCCGCTTTCGCGCATAGACTGGATGCGTTCAAGTTCTTTTTGTGCAAATTCGATGTTATGGTTTTCTTCAATCATTTCTTGACAATCCTTTTCAGCATCGTTCAGATAATGTCGGTCTATCGAAAGCAGCACATAGCAACGTTTCAGGAAGTCGAGAAAGTGATAAATGCGTTCGTCCACCTCACGCTCATCATCTCGATTCTTTTCGATAAGCATTTGTATGCTGTAAATATGAGTTTGCGTAATGTCGTAGGCACGATGGTCGTTGGCAGCCATAAGTGTTTTAATAAACTCAGCGCAATACTTCACGTTACCTTCATTCTGCAAGTCGTGCAAGTAAAAGTAGGCTTGCGGATACAAGTCCATTTTCAGGTAAGCCACGCCTAACAAAAAGCAAAGTTCTTTAAAGGTGTCCAGCTCTTCTTTATTCAAAAAGGCATATTTACTATTCATGCGGCTCCAGGCACGGTGCAGGTGTAGTGATGCCTCGTAATAGCGCTTTTCGTTTAAGAACTTCTGTCCCCAATAAAGGTCGTAGGCAGTGTTGGGCGATAAGATGCTGTGGATGAGGCGTTGCTCTTTCGTCCACTCATACGTTTTCTTTTCGCGTTTTTTGTCAATGGCATCTTTCCACATATATGCCATTTCAGTGTATCTGCTTTTGCCTTCAATAGCGTCTACAGCTATAACCATGCTACGTGCCGTGAGCAATTCATCTTGTGTCAGTGCATTGAATACACGGTCGTTAACCGCACGGCGTTCAGGCATCATGGCGTTGATGCGAATATACACAATGTTGTCTTTTGTAAAGATTTTTTCGAGTGCAATAATCAGCAAATGCGGTTGCCTGTACACTTGTTCCTTATCGCCCGAGGTACGCAAGTAAGTAAGTTTTATGACTCCAGTGCGGGCTTTAGGTTCTTCTTCTTTGCCAATTTGGTGAACAATGGGTTCAACAATGCAATAGCTGTTAATAACCTCGCTATCTTGTGTTGAAAAATGGTAGCCATCATCACCTTCGCATTCCATCTTTATCCATTTATTGAAAGTGGGAGGAAGCAAGCTGTATGTTTTTAGCCAAGTGCTGAGGACATACATATCAATCGCTTCAACCACGTTGTCAGGGTCGAAGTTCTCTTTATCGTGTCTTTTATATATTTCGGTTTCTGCCAATAAATTATTCAAATGAATGCTTTGCATTTGGGCATATTCAAGGTCAGAATGCGAATTGTTTTCTGACATCTCTTGCAAATCAGACATACCTTTGTGAAGCAATCTCCTAACAACAAAACAGTCACTAAGTGCCAATGTGAGGGCATAAACCATATCTTGCACATGGGTCATGCGAGGCAGGTGGCATGTCAAGTGCACATCTAATTTGTCTTCCTCGCTCAAATGGTAACTTGCATTTATTTGTATATTATCACCGTTTATAGAATTGCAAATGTACCGAATATTATTGAGTTCGTTGATAGGGTAGGAGGCAACACCAGGAAATGCCAATCGGAATGTGCTATGTCTGGTGTTGTATATGTCTATAAGGAAAAATGCCGTTTGAAATGTAAAAGTGTATGTGGTGGAGTCTTCTTCAATATGTTCTTGGGCTCTGATATTCAAATTTTTAAATGCTGCTTTTAGACAATCGTTTGCTGTGTCGAAGTCAACATAAGGATCGTTTTTTTCCTCTTGTTCCTCTTGTTCTGTTTCATCCGATACCAAACTTTTTATGTATTTTGCTATCTTCGAAAGTATTTTGTTTTTAACCATATAGCATATATTATTATGGGTGTAATACATCTTTGCAAAGGTACAAAACAAAGTTCATATCTTCGTGTGTTAATCCTAAAAAGTTTAGACAACTCCTTTGTATTGCCCATATTTTGCAGTACTTTTGTGCGAAACAAAAAAACATGCAGAAAATGAAACGAAAAATAAAAACATCCATACTTGTTGTCTTGGCTTTATTGCTCTTGACGCTTGTGTTGCTTGTGTTTGTTCCGACAAAGAAACAAAACCTGCTTAGTAGCGCTTGTCGCATTGACGCAACGAGTTGCTACCGGTTGATATTCAATAAAAAAGACACTTTGTATGTTTCGCTTTGTGACGATTCGTTGCAAATGGCAAGCACCTTGTCTGCCGATGTCGACACCACCGTTAGTCAGTCGGGTGTGTTTGTATCGAACGAGGGAGATGTGTTGACAAGCGATGGTTTGGTGCAAGGAAAAGCAAAAGAATGGTCGCAAAAAGAAGTTAATGAACGCTTGTGTGCTCTCGATACCCTTATGACACTTCGGCAGAAGACGAATCATAACATAATGAATGAGTTCGATTATTATGCTCGCACGCATACAGTGGTGGATGATGGATATAATAAAGTAATGACCTATCGCGAACTTGTGCATCAACGTTCAGCGCGTTTGGACTCAGCACTTGCCATTATTAAACGTGCTTTGCAACAAAAGTCAGTGCCTCAGGTTGCGTTCTGCTTGCGTGCTTCTATAAAATGTCCCAACCAAACTCCAGTCTCTGCCCATTTAAGAGCTCACGATAAGGGATTGATGCTTTTGCAGTCCGACTCCTTGTGTTTACCTGCAGGGGCAAGTCGTTTTTCGGTTTATCGTTGGGGCGTTCGTGCCATGCGTATGCATCTGTTAGCTTTTAACGATTGGGGAAGTCAAAGTGTGCATGCTCATGCAGCGTTTGTAAATCCTAAACAAACGCCTCTTTATGCAGCTGCAGAGGGTGGAGCTTATGTAAATCGTTCAGGACATCTTTGTGGTATAAAACGTGGTAATACACGCATTGACTCGTGGGAGATAGCCCATTTTTTGAGGAATGTACAATGTTGGCCTGTGTGGTGGAAGCATAATCTTTTTCCACACAAACGTAGTTCGCAAGCCAAACAACCAACCAAACCTATGGGGGGTGAGGCTTGGCACATGGTTCATATCGCCTTACCCGATTCTGCCACTTATGTTGGTCAGACCAACGGAAAGATGGTTCATAATCAACGCCTCGTGCGTCAAGGCTATGGAGTGCTTACGTTTGCCAATGGCACAAAACTGGAAGGTGTTTGGCATAATGACAGTCTGAAGCAAGGCAAACGTACTGATAATAAAGGTGTTTATATAGGTGAACTCGATAGTGCTTATCAAGCTACAGGACAGGGCGTGCTGTATGGTCACAACGGAGATTATTATCAAGGCGAATGGCAAGCTGACAAACGTCAAGGTTTCGGACTTGGTTTGTATCGTAAAATAGGTTTGCATTGTGGCGAATGGCGTAAAGATCGTTTTATGGGTGAACGTATGGTTTATACAGCCGATAGGGTATATGGCATCGACATCTCGCGTCATCAACATGAAAAGAAGGGTAAAAAGTATACCATCAATTGGAACAATCTTCGCATTCGTAGTTTGGGCGTGGGACGTCGTGTGCGCGGTGCTGTTAACTATCCAGTATCGTACATCTATATAAAGTCTACTGAAGGAAAAAGCATCTACAACAAATATTATGCTGCCGACTTGCAACAGGCTCGTAAACGTGGCATAGCAGTGGGTACTTATCATTTCTTTTCAACGAAGAGTACGGGGGCTCAGCAAGCCGCTCATTTCTTAAAGATGTCATGGATTGGTGCGAACGACCTTCCTCCTGTGCTCGACCTCGAACCTAACGATGCTCAAATTCATGGTATGGGTGGAGATGCTGCCTTATTCCGCGAAGCATTGGTTTGGTTACGCACTGTGGAACGTAGGTGTGGCAAGCGTCCTGTGCTTTATGTCAGTCAACGTTTTGTGAATGTACACTTAGCCAAAGCACCTGCTGCAATGCGCAATTATGACACATGGATTGCTCGTTACAGTGAGTATAAACCTTTTGTGCGTCTGCTACATTGGCAACTTACTCCTTATGGACGTGTTAATGGCATCCATGGCGAAGTAGATATCAATGTGTTTAATGGTAGCCGAGAGGATTTTAGAAAATACAAGAATAAGTATTAAGTGTTAAGTATTACATTCTATTGAGGTCCTTATGCGCCAGCCCAACCCCGAAAGGGGTTATTTATGGACATTCAAAAATAATAATTTATGAACATTTATGGCTCATTGATGGACATTTATGACT
>OBIB01000328.1_pt1 | contig 19045 bp, 15 predicted proteins | sample 1496261 | NCBI WGS metagenome assembly OBIB01 (sample SAMN05065771, study PRJEB22554) | human gut metagenome | biome: ENVO:2100002; feature: ENVO:00000062; material: ENVO:00002003 | host: Homo sapiens | place: USA
GGCAGTCCTTTTCATTCACTTGGGCGACTTTTTTAAATTGTCATGAGGGTTTCATTAGAATCTTTCATGCGTCATCCTCTCGATGCACTTCGCACGCTGTAGGTGTGCAATTGGGCCTAGGCGAACAGCCGTTTTCATAGGATACGCTAATTGTTTTTATTTGTACGATTCATTTAGGGCAAATAACGACTAATACGACGTCAATGAAAACAGCTAATTCGTGCCTTAACTTCTAATCTTCCATTTCGTCCTCATTCTCCCCTGTTTTTGGTTTAGGGTCAAGCAACCCCTCGTCTATCAAGTCGTTGACAGGGTTACTCAAGCTACGGCGCAACTCATCGCGATACGACTGTATGTTATTGAGTGCTTGGGCATAAAGCGACTTCGCCGCATCTTCGTCCTTATCAGGCCAATGTTGTTGCACCACTTCTTCTATACGCTCCGAAAGATCTGCAATATCGTTTATGCAGAACTCATTGCCACGTTTAGTGCACTGCGATAAATCTCTTGACAAAGAAAGGAAGTCGTCAATGTCCCAATCCTCGTATTTATATTCCGTTTTCAAATGCTCATACGACCTCTGCTGCAAAGGCTCACCAGGCACAGTTTTAAGGTTCAACGACCATGACACGACTTTAACGCTGTTATTGCACGGGGTATGATACGATATCACATAGCCATCGAATGCTGTACAGGTGCCAAACAACAAATCTATCGGTACATTACATACAATAACCGTTGATGGTTCGTCATCGTCGCTCGAACAGCCTACAAATGCCACGTAGCCCATACTGCGCATCAAACAGCAATAGTCTTTACAATTCTGTATGGCATCTTCTCGCTTCAAGTAATCGAGTTGTGGAGAACACCAATGATCGCGAAAATAGATTACTGCCATACTGCCTATAAATGAGGCTCCTAACTCCTCCGCCCACTGATTTTTGGGGTCGAACACTACTGGATTGTTGTTTGTCATATTATTTGATTGTGTTAAGTAATTATTAGTACAAACGATTCACGTTCATCTCAAACAGGTCTGGCGTGATGCACATAATTTCGTCCATTGTGAAATCTTCCATCAAGTTAATGAATGACCAACAGATTGGCAGGTGGTACTGCTGACGCAGCTCTTTCCAATTATCATTCAAGTCGTTATCGGACTCTAACATGGTGTGCCCCCAGTCAGCTGCTTCGCTACGCAGTTGGTCCTCGCACTTGCTGAAGTGGTTATCGTGCAAAATGACGGTTGTGACTTGGCGTTGGGTTCTTAACATCTCGCTCAAGCAATATTTGCTACCTGCGTGGTAAAGTTTGCACGCTTCGTCGGGATAGTGGCAGCCATATTCGGGACAGGACTTTAACGTGCGATTCCCAGGCAAGCACAAACTTACAGTGCCCTTTATAATGTATCGGCGTAGAAAGGCTGATTTCCGATCTTGGTATCTTCGTCCCGCACGCAATGCCTCAGCCACAGCATATTCGAGCGAACATTCTGTAAGTTCCGCCACCCGTTTGTTTAGCATGGTGACATGGGCCACCTCCTCGGGGGTGAAAGATGAATGCGCCTGCCATGCCTTTGAAACATACATGCTTCTTCTAAACAATTCGTAGTTCACAGGAATTCTTGTCATAAACGATTAATTTTGTTTTTTGCTCACAGCTCTACATAGTACTTTGTCTTGCTTATTTCAAAAATACGCTATAAAATTTGTCATTTGCGCTAATATTCTTTTACATGCGCTTTGCACGTTTCGCCGTGTCGCATTGATAAAAACAATATGTGTATCCTATGAAAACGGCTGTTCGCCTAGGCCCAATTGCACACCTACGGCGTGCGAAGTGCATCGGGAATATATCCAATAACCAGGCATGAGAGAGATGGAACAAGTCCCCTCTCTCTCATACCTGGCTACCATATATCACCCCGAATGGGGTGAGGCTGACGCATGAAATTTCCTGATAAAACTATCAAATCTCATGCAGAAAAAAATTGCGGATTTTGTCCCCTATCAAATAACAGACAAAGTTTTGTACTGGCTATCCCGTTTTGATGTCCTTTTTATGAAGCAACACATGATTAAAGGATAGTGTTTTAAACTCTTCTGGAACTATGTCGTTAAGTGCAAATCTGCTTAGCATTTTGTACCAAGTTATTTTTTTAACGTTACTAAAACAAAAGAGTACTTTCTTTGTCGGAAAGTACTCTTTTGTTTTAAAGGGTGGTTTATTACAATATAACCTTTTCTGTTTTTAACAAGCGTCCACTGGTTGAAACATACCGCACAATCGCTACACCTGTGTAACTATTAGGCTGTTTTCTCCATTTTTTGAAATCAGCTTCATCTCCCTGATAAAGCAACACACCACTTGTGGAATATACCGCCACAGCTGCAGTACGCAAAGTGCCAGCCTCAACAGTGTTTATACCAGATATGGTTGAAACCAAGTTGGCAATGGCTTCATCTAACCAAGGAAGACGTTGCGCAAACCAATTGCGCACCTCTTTTTCGTTTTCGGCAAATGGAGATTCATATGTCCCCACTCTGTCTTTAAAAACTGCACGACTGGCATCAATAGCATCTGCCCAATTCGTACGCATGGAATCAAGAACCGTTGCTACACGCTCTTCAATCTGAGGACGCACTTGCTGCCAACAATCGTTATACGCCATAACCATTTCATATCGGCTAAAAAAAGGAAAGGCATAAAATTCAGGTATCTCATGCACCGAAGCCCAACCCTCCTTGCTATAATCCCAATCAAAGTCCCAAAGCGGTCCCATTTTAAGTTTGCTATTGGGCGTATTGTCATATTTGGTTATGAAGATGTTTGAACCACATCCGTCCCACGAACCATTGATATCATGAGCCAAGAACCAGGCTGCCAAACTCGGGATGTCAAAAACATCATCCACGGGTTTCTTGTTATACAGCTTATCTTCAAAATCTAAAACCACATCGCGAATATAAGTCCATTGGTCAGCAGTAATATCCTCAGCATCTGGATACTTAAAGGTATAAGCCATTGAATAAGGAAGATGGCTGGTGTGGAAAGAAGAAAATTCTCCCTTATCCTCATTCCACCAATAGGGGTCACACTCTATTATATAACCATTTTCAGCAACATTGCAACGCCCTTCGCCACGTTTTACAAGTTCTGAAAGAAGATAGTCACCACAATATTTGCCATTAAACACCAAATTTACATAACAGTCTTGCGGTTCCCACGCAATGCCACAGAGCAAAGCTATTTGCTTGCCCATAACCGTTCGCAAGTTGGCAGAAGAATTACTATTCAACAAAGCCCATTCCTTATCCTTCTTGCAACCCAACCCTTTCAAAAGGTTCGCTTTCTTTTGAAGCTTAATCTTGTAAGAAGGGTATGTGCGGTAAGCACTGCTATTGCCACGAATTTTCACCTTCATGCCCGAAACCTTTTCCGCATACTCTCCACTATCATAGAGCAAAGAGTCGCCCAAGGTAATAACAATACGCCCTGGAACCTTCGTTGCATTAGTAATGGCGTTACCCATACAACCTTCTGGAACTGAATCAACTTCTTCGCAAGTAGGCCATTCGTTATTAACTGTGGTGATAGTAACCAACGGAAGCCCTGTAGCTTTTAGTTGGTCGATAAGAGGCGTTTGGGTCTGCGCATTTGCACCAAAGCACGATAGAACCAAACCCCAAAGCACAAAAAAGGCTTTTTTAAATACGTTTTTCTTCATAAGAGTGTTTCGCAAAAGTGTTTTTTGTGTTATGTTAGCAAGCAGTAGTTCTTACTTCTCCCAATCCTTATAGGGATAAGTGCGAAGTGAAGAGTTATAGTATTTGCGGTCGCCTGTAACCTCTTGACCGAGGAAGGGAGCACGCTCATAAGCCTCATCTTCACTACCCAATTCTACTTCAGCAACCACAAGACCAGCATTGTCGCCAAAGAATTCATCCACCTCGTAAGTATGCGCACCCATCGGAACGAGCCAACGCACCTTATCGATGATGCCAGGTTCGCAAAGTGTCATAAGCGAAAGTGCTTCATCCTTGGTTATTTCTTTTTCAAACTCGTAGCGCGAAAGTCCCCCATTACGCGAAGGACCTTTAATGGTAAGATAACCACGTTCATCACGAAGACGCACACGCACCGTACGGCCACGTCCACTGCAAATGTAACCTTGCATGATGTGGCTATGTGAAGTGGAGAGCGATTTATAATCACCCTCCACAAGAAATTTACGTTCTATTTCGAGTGCCAAAACTTGAAAGAGTTTTTGATTTACACTGAAAGGAGGTAATAAGCCAGCATACCCAAACCTAAAATCAAAGCAAGTACAATGACAATGCCACCTACCACTTTATTAGCTTGACGCTGTTGCATGGCTTCTACAGCCTTTTTTCTTAAATTGCGTTTATCCTTCTTCATGATATTTTAATTTTGAGGGTTATTATAAATTACTCGTCGCCGTTCTCTGAGAACTCCATGAGGTAAGCCTTGATAAAGCCATCAATTTTACCATCCATCACACCGTTAACATCACTTGTTTGGAAACCTGTGCGGTGGTCTTTTACACGGCGGTCATCAAAGACATAGCTGCGAATTTGACTACCCCACTCAATCTTCTTCTTGCCAGCTTCAATCTTAGCTTGTTCTGCCTTACGCTTTTGCAAGGCACGATCGTAGAGCTGTGAACGAAGAAGACGCATGGCATTTTCACGATTCTCAAGCTGCTTACGGCTTTCTGTGTTCTCAATGAGAATTTCTTCAGTCTCGCCAGTATCGGGGTCAGTATATTGGTAACGAAGACGTACACCCGTTTCCACCTTATTAACGTTTTGACCACCTGCACCACCTGAACGGAAGAGGTCCCATGAAATCTTTGAGGGATCAACATACACTTCAATGGTGTCGTCAACCAAAGGAGTAACAAAGACAGATGCAAACGACGTCATGCGCTTTCCCTGAGCATTGTAAGGCGAAACACGCACAAGGCGATGCACACCATTTTCGCTCTTAAGGTAACCATAAGCCGAGTCGCCCTCAATCTCCATTGTAACGGTTTTAATACCAGCTTCGTCACCCTCTTGCAAATGCGAAATAGTACACTTATAGTCGTGCGACTCGGCATAACGCATGTACATACGCATCAACATCGAAGCCCAGTCTTGACTTTCAGTACCACCTGCACCCGAGTTAATTTTGAGCACGCAAGCCATTTGGTCCTCCTCTTGGCGGAGCATGTTGCGCAATTCCAATTCCTCGATAGCAGTGATACACTTGCTATAGTTATCGTCCACTTCCTCTTCAGTTACCATCTCCTCCTTATAGAAGTCGAAGGCAAGTTCCAATTCGTCGACAAGTGTTTTTACGTTTTTATATCCTTCAATCCACTTTTCGATGCCCTTTACCTTCTTCATTTGTTCCTCAGCACGTTTGGCATCATCCCAGAAACCAGGATCTTGCGTACGCAGTTGCTCTTCTTCGAGTTGCATAACTTTGGCATCAATGTCAAGATAGCGGTGCAGCGCTTCTACACGGTCTTGGGCATCCTTCAGTTGGTCGGAAGTGATCATATATTATTTTGCTATTGTGTTTATTTAAATTACTGTTGATGTTGAGCTGCAGCAGCCTCAGCTTCGGCATAAATTTGCTCAATTGTTTCGGCATAATGCTCGTAAACTACACGACGGCGCACCTTTAACGTATTGGTCAGTTCGCCATTGTCCATTGTGAAGGGGTGAGGCAACAGCACAAAACGTTTTATTTGCTCGTAATGTGCCAAGTCTTGCTGCAAGGTTTCAATTCGCTCTGTATAGAACTGAATGATTTCGGGGCTTTTACAAAGTTCCTCGCGATTAGCAAAAGCTATGCCATGTTCGCGAGCATATTGTTCAAGCAACTGATAGCTGGGTACGATGAGCGCACTCACAAACTTACGCTTATCAGCCACAATCACTGCTTGGTCAAAGTAGCGATCGAGCACCAATTTCGACTCTATCATCTGCGGAGCAATGTACTTGCCATTCGATGTTTTAAAAAGGTCCTTGATGCGCTCACGCAAATAGAGTTCGCCGTTCTTCATATAACCAGCATCCCCCGTATGGAACCATCCGTCTTCGTCAATAGCCTCTTTGGTCTGACTGTCTTTTTTGTAATAGCCTGGCGTAATAGTTTTGCCACGAAGCAAAATTTCATTGTTCTCGCCAAACTTTATTTCCATTTTGTCAATTAAGCGACCCACAGAGCCTAACGAAACGGGTTTACCAGGAATATCACACGACACGGTAGCAAGACTTTCAGTTAAGCCATAGCCAACTACCATGTTAATGCCTGCAGCATGTGCAAACATCTCCACCTCAGGCGACACGGCAGCACCAGCTGTTGGGAAGAAGTTGGCACGCTCCAAACCGAGCGTCTTGCGCAAAAGGCGAATAATGGTTTTATCGTAGAGCTTATACTGTAAAGCCAAGCCCATGGGCGCGTTTTTGCATTTTGCCTTATAGTTAACCCAATAACGTTTGCCCACTTCAAGAGCTTCGCGAATGAGTTTGCGCTCCATAAACGTTCCATTCTCCATTTTTTCAAGCACAGCTTGATAAACCTTTTCCCAGAAACGAGGCACAGCACACATACAAGTGGGGTGAACCTCCTGCATAGAGCGTTGCACATCAGCTGGACGCAAATTCACACATTGCAAAGCACCCTCTGTAAGACCTAAGTAGCACCATGCACGTTCAAAAATATGTGTATAAGGCAAGAAGTTGAGGAACACATCATTCTCACTAAGTGGCAACACAGCATCGTTCACGCGGAAGCCCTCACGATACATGCCATAAGTCAGCATCACACCCTTGCTTTGACCAGTCGTTCCACTGGTATAGAGAATATTGCACAAATCTTCGTCATTGGCATCAGCCAAACGCTTTTTATATTCATTAAGCAAATCATCGCTCACGCCATCAGCCAACTGTTCATTCAAAAAGTCATCCAAATAAACCGAAAGATGGTCGTTAGGATTCTTCTTTACCGAACGATCAAAGATGATGATACGTTCGAGCGAACGTGCCACAGAAATTACGCTAAAAGCCGTGTCATATTGTGGTTGTTCGCCCACAAAGAGAAAACGAATTTGTGCATCGTTGAGCATATAAGTTATCTGCGCTGCACTACTCGTAGCATAAAAAGGTATCGTTACAGCACGAATACCATAAGCACCGAAGTCTACAAAATGTGTTTCGGGCTTATTTTGCGAAAATATAGCAATGTTTTCCTGCACCTGCACTCCAAGACGAAGCAGTGCTAAGGAAACTTTCTTAACATTCATGGCAAACTGTTTCCACGAAATAGGAATCCACTTATTAAGCGTATAGTCGCGGTAACTAAGTGCGGCACGATCGCCGTACTTCTTAGCTTGCTCAAGAATGAGCTTTGAAAGGTGACAGTTGTTTTGCATAATATGCAGGTTTTTGGTAAAGGAAATGCCATATAACGTGCCAACACAGGATAATTGTAGTTATGCTGACAACAAAGCATTTTCTTTGAGGAAAGGGAGGAAAAAAGTTTCTCCTTCGCAAAATTAACTTTTTTCCATCAATTACGCAAAACTTCTGCTTATAAAATGAGTATTAAGAAAAATGAAAGCACAACCGATAGAAAAAGATAAAAGGAAATCCTTGTGTTTAATTTGTTGCCTGAGCTTTAGAAATCCTTGTGTTTAATTTGTTGTCAAAGCTTTCGGACAGAGTTTACGCATGCGCATATGGTAAGCCACAAAAACCATTCCCCCCGTAAGTATCCACGAAAGAGGATATACTTGCAAAAGGTGGTCAAACCCAGTGTAATGCGGAGCTACCACAAACACCCATATCATGCGCAACACACAGGTACCAAACACCGTAATAATAGTAGGTAACATCGATTCGCCCATACCACGCAGTGCTGAACCACTCACTTCGTAACTACAAGCAAGGAACTGAAAGAGCAACACGCCTTCCATGCGAATAGCCCCATAACGAATTACCTCTGGGTCGAGACTAAAGAAACTAAGAAAGAAGTGATCGAAATAAGTGAAAAGCGCATTGGCTATGAAGCAACCCACAAACCCCATCATCATACAGATGCGATAGATGCGGCGCACACGGTCGTACTTTCCTGCACCATAGTTCTGTCCGATAAACGATATGGCTGCACCATTGCATGCCACAATAATATAGTAGCAATAATACTCAAAGTTTACGGCAGCTGCTGAACCTGCTATAGCTGCTGAACCATATCCATTGATAGCACTCTGCACCACCACATTCGATACCGAAAACACCATTCCTTGCAATCCCGCAGGCACACCTATTTGCAACATGCGCTTCAACTCTTTGCTATAAATGCGCATGTGACTAAACTGCAGCTGAAGCGGACCGGGTTCGCGCCGCAAAAGCCAAATAATAGAAGCTGCGCTCAGCACATTCGCGATAGCAGTAGCTATGGCAACGCCCTCAACACCCATGCCCAAACAGATTACAAAGAATAAATTGAGCAAAGTATTCACAATGCCAGCAGCCACAAGTATATAGAGCGGACGACGGGTATCGCCTACACTACGCAAGATAGCAGCCCCAAAGTTAAAGATTAAGAAGAAGGGTATACCTATAAAATAGATACGCAAATATAGCACGGCCATATCGAGTACATCGGCAGGCGTATCCATCATTTCAAGTATCGGACGTGAAACTCCGATGCCCAAACACATCAAGACGAAGCCACTAATAATTGCCACAAGCGATACTGTACTCACCGCACGGCGTGTACTTTCATCATCTCTTTGCCCTAAATGGTTAGAGATAACCACATTAGCACCCATTGAAATGCCCACAAACAAATTGATAAGCAAACTAATTACGGGAGCATTACTTCCCACAGCAGCCAATGCCTTACTGCTGGCAAAACGTCCCACCACAGCCACATCGACTGAGTTGAATAATTGTTGCAACAGACTGCTGGCTGCCAAGGGCAATGCAAACACCAATATCTTAAAAAACAGCGGACCATTAAGCATGTCCACCTTCGCTTTTATTGTATGTGACATAAGAGTAGTTTTTGCTTCGAAGGAAAGTGTTACCTTCTTCTTTCAACGTGCAAAATTACGCTTTTCTGCGCAGATACCTTAAATATTAAGCAGGTAACTCGATGTTCAAAATTATTTATGTTGAATTATCGTATTATTTTGCCTTCATCAGTCACATAGTTCGGCATAAAGCATACATACCATTTCTTGTAGGATTGAATCATCAATGTTTCATGCGCTAACCTCACCCCGTTAGGTAGGGTGTTCAAAATCCGCAAAAATGTTCTGCATGAGATTTGAATGAAATATCATGCAGGAAAAAAAGGATTTTGATTTATGGTTCATTGATGGACATTTATGACCCCAAAAAACAAAAACATTTATGTCGAAACATTGCTTCATGCGCCAGCCCAACCCCGAAAGGGGTTTATTTATGGACATTTTAAAAAAATAATTCATGAACATTTATGGCTCATTGATGGACATTTATGACCAAAAAAACAAAAACATTTTTGACTAAAAAAACAAAGACATTTTTGGCCAAAAAAACAAAGACATTTATGTCGAAAAATCGAAAAAACACCACCCCATCCTATTAAGTACCATATAAAAGCAAGCGCAGCTCGAATATCGAACTGCGCTTGCAATTTTATAGAAATTCAATAACTCGTCTTGCCGAAGCAAGCGGTTATTTTATTAAGCCATGCTGGGGAACAATACGTTGGCTGTGCCATCGGCTGAAGTTACAACAACTTGGTTCTTCTCGTTAACCGAAATGGTAACTGATGAACCATCAGCAAGAGTAATTGTACCATTACCTGTTGTGTTATCGTAAGTGTAAACGCCTTCACCCTCTTGACCATTAATTTCATACTGAACTTTGCCATTACCATCAAAGATAGCAGCTATTTTTTCGTCAGCAGAAATCCAAATCAAGCTGCTATTCAAAACAGGCTTGCCAGGAAGAGCGCGGAAAGCTACATACTTACTTTCGTATTCCTTAGGCTCGCCATTTGCGTCAGTATAAGCCTGAACAACAAACACCTGAACGGTAGTGTAAACTTGGTTAGACTGACGAATAGCATATACTCGCAAAGGAAGACCAAAGGGAGACTGTGCAAAGTTGATTACGCTCATACCTGTAACCTTGTCATAAGACACAGTACCATTTTCGCACGAGACGTAAACAAGTTTACCCGTATTACCTACAGCAGAGAATGCCATAGTGCAAATGGTGTCACCTGCGGCATTTTCAGAGAAGCTAAGATTGAACTGCGAACCATCTTCAATGTACTCTGAATTCCAACTCTGAAGAGTTTCGTGCTCATTGTAGACAGCGGGCGTACCCATATCAGCATCGGTACAAGCAACCATACCCAATGCTACCACAGCAAGCACAAACAGTTTGCTTATAAATTGTTTCATTGTTTGAGTCTTTAATTAGGAATTTAATAACCAGCGTTTTGCTTCAAGTTCTTGTTAGCTTGCATATCCTGCTGAGGAATAGGCCAAGTGAAGCGAATGTTGGTGGGCTCAACGCTAAGTGTTTGCACATTACCTGTGTTAACAAGTACGGGCGTATTGAAAAGCTGCGGTGTACGCTTAAAGCCCTGATGCCAACGCTTGAGACACGGCATACGGAAACCTTCGCCCACAAACTCACGAGTCCATTCGTCTTGCATTACCTTGTCGAGAGCTTCGCCTGTAACTGAATCCTGAATGTAATCGGAACTTGCATCATCATAATTTTCGAAACGCGTACCACGCAATTCATTCAGATAGGCACGTGCCGTTTCTTCGTCACGATTAGCCTTGCGCAAGCTTGCTTCTGCAATAATGAGGTAAGCCTCAGCTGCACGGAATGCCTTTGTTTGGTTGTAGATTTCAGCATACCAAAGACCTTGCTTACGAAGAAGTGGGTTACCAGGGAACTTCGTAAAGATTACACCATCCTCAGTTGAACCATTGGTATTGGCAATATCGGTAGTCATACCACCTGCCTCATAAAGGTCTACAACACCATAATTTGAAGCATCACCCATACCGAGGTACATACTGTTTTCGCCATTTGTCTTGTGGCTGAAGTAAACATTACGGCGCAAGTCCTTGCTGCTGTAAAGGTCAAGCAAGTTCTTTGTAGGAATAAAATCAGGGTTCATACCCTTAAGATTTTGCTCCAAGTTTTCTGTAACAATATTGAAGTTGAGGTAGATGCCATAGTTATTTACAACCTCATCTGGGGTTTGCGCAGGCTGATAAACGATTTCGTTACCCTGGTCCATAATCCACAGACCGAGCATATCATTAAGACCATTACCGAGAGGATAGTTCTCAACAATTGTCTGTGCAGCTTCAATAGCCTCATCGAACTTGTGCATATACAAGTAAACGCGAGCACGGAGTGCTGTGAGTGCATCGGCATTAGGTGCTGTGGTAGTAGCCTGAATTTTGTCAGCCACCTTCGCTGTGGTGTTGTATGCTTCTACCTTTGCAAACTCTGCTTTAGCACAGTCCATATACTTTACAATAGTGTCGCAAGTTTCCTGCAATGTTGCACGCGCAGGACGACCTTCGCTGCTAACCTCCTCAACAATGGGAAGACCAAGTTCGGTAGCCGCAGTTTCGGGTTCGTAGTCGTTGCAATAGAAAGGAAGCATGCTGCTATAAGCATAGGCACGTGCAAAGTAAGCAGTAGCCTTGATGTTGGCAATGTTAGCTTGCTGCTTTGCAGTGAGCGTAGCATCAGCTTCGAACTTACCAATGTGAGCCAACACATCGTTCGCCTGAAGAATCACGCCATAGTTGTTAGCCCAAACACCATCGCCATCGAATTGGCTACCTGTAAAGGTCCAATCGCTCATCTTGCCAAGAACGGCTGAAGTAAGGCGTTGGTTGAAGAGGTCCATCTGTACATCGCTTACGTAGGCATTAGAGCCACCCACATCAGAACGCAACACAGAGAGCAAACCTCTATACTGATTCGTTGCATCAGTGTAGCTTTCCCATGCAGCCTCTTCAGTGAGACTATCGGTTGGGAACTGGTCGAGCTCACAAGAAGTGAGAACCGGTGCAGCCAAGACTGAGCAAAATATTGCTTTCAGAATATATTTGTTCATTTTGTATGAATCGTTTGTGGTTTTTGTGTTTTAGAATGTAACATCTACACCAAGTGTGTACTGACGAGTAGCGGGGTAGTTACCTGCAGTAATATTTGAGTTAACCTCGGGGTCAACACCCTTGAACTTGGTAACGGTAAAGATGTTACGACCTGTAAAGTTGAAACGCACGTTCTCGAAGAAACGAGTTGCTTCTACCCAACGCTTGGGCAAGGTGTAAACAAGCTGCAAGTTCTTCAAACGCATGTACGATGAGTTTTCAAGCAAATGCGTATCGAACTGCGAGTCATACTTAAAGGAGGGAAGTTTGGCGTGGTCACCGGGCTTCTTCCACATGCTCAAGCAGTCACGGTCAAGGTTCAAACCCTGAGTAGCTGTTTTCGAAGACGTGTTAAGGAAGTAGTCGTTGTTAACCATGTACTTGCCCAATGTGTAGCTAAAGTCGGCAATAAGTGCCAAGCCTTTATAGCTAACCTGGAAACCAAAACCACCATTATGGGGAGCGAAACGCTTCTTACCCGTATCTTGATAAAGACTTTCAATCTGACTTGCGTCCTTGGTCATCGTCTCAGGATTATAAGTGTAACCTGCATCACCCTTATAACCTACCTTATACCACATAGGAGCACCATCGTTCTCGTCGATACCTGCGAAGATAGGCATGTAGTAGTTCAAGCCCTTACCCTTGATGTAGTTAACAAGAGCTCCCTTCATAGGCCATTCGTCGAGGTCGTAGAAGAGTTTGTCAATCTTGTTAGAGTTGTAAGAGTAAGTGGTATGGAAGTTCACATACCAATCGCGTGTACGAATAATGTCGTATGAGAGGTCTACTTCAACACCGCGGTTGCTCATTTCACCAATATTCTTCATCATGGCAGACATACCCGTAGTGTAGGGCAAAGGAGTTGACATCAACATGTCCTTTGTCTTGCGGTTGTAGAAGTTGAGGTCGAGGGTAAGCTTACCATAGAAACCAGCAGTGATACCGAAGTTTGTCTGTATTTGCTTTTCCCAACCAAGGTCACCATTGGGGAACTGACCATAACCTATAGCTTGGTCGCCATTATATTGTGTTGTACCAGCAAGAGCGAGGTGGGTGTAGTTACCAATTTCAGAGTTACCCGTAGAACCCACACTTACCTTCAGCTGCAAGTTGGTCAACCAAGTAGAAGCGGGACGGAGGAATGACTCTTGCATCATATCCCACATCAAACCACCACTATAGAAGAGAGCGGTACGATTTGACTTACCGAAACGTGAAGAAGCATCCGAACGTACGGTGAAGTTAGCATAATACTTGTGGTTCAAATCATAGTCCACACGACCAAAGAACGAGAGATACTCATACTTAGCTGTGCTACTTGATGAAGAAGCAGGCACTGTACCCGCACTCAACTCGGGCAAACGGTCATCGTGCATACCCTTGGCTGCTGCTGTAAATGAGTTTGAACTATATTTAATGCCTTCCTGACCGAGGAGGAATGTAAAGCTATGTTCGTTCTTTGCCCAATCGCTGAAACCTACCTTATATTCTGCTGTATTAGTAATTGTCCAGTTGGTACTCTGTGCAGAACCTGAAGAAGCAGAACCTGTTGTTCCTTGCAAAGCTGCGAAGCTGGGCAATACTCTTGACTTCGTACGCGAGATGGTAGCATAAAGACCCAACTGTGAACGGAGTGTCAAGCCCTTAACGGGAGTAAGTTCAACAAATGCGGCACCGTTATACAAGAAGTTTTCGCCCTTGCTGGGACGCGCATCTACGAGATAAGTAGGATCGAAAATGTCACCCCATGATTCTGAACCCCAAATAGTATGCTTGGTGTCAGCATAAGTGTAAGGTTCCCAATAACGAGGCCATGATGCTGCAACAGTTGAAGGAGAATATACATTGTTCGAAGCTGTTCCAGCAAAACCATTGGCACGGTTTTCTGAGAAAGCAGCCGATTGGTTCAAACCAACCTTCATCCAGTCCTTCACCTTGCTATCAAGGTTTGCACGCAAAGTGGTACGCTTCATGTATGAACCATAAGTAATACCATTTTGCTTGGTGTATGAAGCCGATACGAAGTAGTTTGTCTTCTCAGTACCGCCACGCACACTAAAGTCTGTGGTGTGCATCAATGCAGCATTGTCGAAAATATACTTCTGCCAGTCGAAGTTTGCACCGTGACTCTTAAAGCGATCGTATGTTGAGGGATAAATAATACCATTTTCAAGCTGGAAGTCGAGCAACTCATCAGCTGTCATAGGGTTACCAATAGAACGTGCCATTTGGCTCCAACCCACATTTTGGCTCAATGTAACCTGTGCCTTTTCGCTGTTGCGACCTTTCTTTGTGGTAATGAAGATAACACCATTAGCAGCACGCGAACCATAAATTGAAGTAGCCGAAGCATCCTTCAAGGTTGTAACACTTTCAATATCGCTGGGACCGAGCATCTGAAGGATGCTTGTACCTGCGGGCGAACCATCTACCACAATAAGCGGTGTGCTACTTGCTGAAAGTGAACCGATACCACGAATATTGATATCGACGTTACCAAACGAGCCAACATCACCTGAGTTGTTTTGAATATTCAAACCAGACACCTGACCTTGAAGCGCGTCTGCCACGTTCATGGTGGGCTTATTGTCCACAACATCAGCAGTAACTTTCTTAACAGAACCTACTACTGTGCCGACTTTCTTAGCCGAACCATAACCAATTACAACAGCTTCGCCAAGCTCGTTGTCCTTAAGCACAACTTGCACATTGCCCGATACGCTTACGGTAGCAGAGTTCATACCGATGTAAGACACTGTAATCTTCTTTGCTGCGGCAGGAATGCCGTTGAGCTTAAAGTTACCGTTAGCGTCAGTGGTAGTGACAAACTTAGTACCCGGAACACGTACGGTAGCACCCATCAAGGGTTCACCTTTACTATCGGTTACACGGCCAGTCACAAGTCTTTGCGCTGAAGCCGTGGCTGCTGTAAGCAACAAACCGGCTCCCAAGAGCGCTAACTTTTTGTTCATATTGATAACCATTTAATTAAACATTTGCTATTTTGGTTTATTGGAAGTCCCACGCTTTTTGTCTGCACAACACTTTCGTTACAGTACACATAAGGGGACTTAAAATTGTGGAATTTTACACATAATTGGTCTACGCGACTCCCATCGCGAAGTTTCCACATAGCTTCATTTATATATTCAAGTTTGTTTATGTGTTATCCACACTTACACGACATTGTTTTGTTATCCTATACACCTATAATACGCAACACATCACACCCCTAATCTATTCGCTGTGGGTGTAAGAACATTGCATAATAATACAGGCGACAAGCGCATAAGTGCTGCAAAAGTAGACTATATTTTTTATTTGGCAAAGATAAGCCTTTCTTTTATCGCTAAAAATTAACCTTTTTGCCTTAATTTATATCAAAGTGTCAACCACACAATACGAAAGATACCTGTTTTTATCGTATAACGTTGAATGTCAATACATAAGCAATCTTGCATAAAACAGAATAAAGAAAGTATGCAGAAAAAAAGATCGTTTTATCAGGAAATCTCATGTGCCAGCCTCACCCCGTTAGATAGGGTGTTCTAAATCCGTAAAAATGTTCTGCATGAATTATGATTGAATCATCATTGTCTCATGCGCCAGCCTCACCCCGAATGGGGTGAGGCTGGCGCGTGGAACTTTGATTAGTAAGATGTGAACCAATAATTATGAAGTCAAATCTTCTTGCTGATTGTATAAAAATTGAACACCTACTTGTATCTTATTCTTTTCGTCGATGAAATATTACCATTCGTCTAAAAAGTTTGGAGTAGCTGATTTTATGTTTTACTTTTGCATTGCAATAAAGAAATAAAAAGGCGTTCTTTTTTAGACTAAGGGGGTCGCATTCATGCCAACCACATCTAAACAAGGTGCGTTTACTTTAAAAAGAGTAAAGATATAACAAGCTATAAGGTAATAGTGTTTTTTAGGTAAATGACGAGAAAATGTGTTCGCCGTGAGGTGCGCACATTTTCATTTTTTAGAAGGTAGCTGAAATTCACAATAAAACGGGACAGCTATTTTTACTGGTGACCAAAAAAATATCGCAAGTTCCCCAAACTGAAAACTTGCGATAATTTTAGAGGATGGTTAAAATCAGATTTTCTTACCCCCTTATTATTTTGTATAAGTATAATTGTCTATCTTCACACGGGTAACCCCATTTTGAATAGAAACACTTTCTTTGCCTTTACGTGGTTTCCAAATGTCCATTCCCTTTACACGACGACACAAAACCGACTTACCCTTTGCACCAAAAATTTCAGCATACGTTGAGTCTGGACTGTATATAAGGAATACTCTTTCAGGTCCTGCATCAAACGAAGTGCCTGCCTCCCACAATCGTACACAATCGTGCAAGGCATAACTCCATGTGTAACCTGCCGAACCTATACAACCATGTTCATCACGATCACCTCCCACCAACGGAGAAATACTTGAGTGTGCACAACTTGCACACAACACTAAGCTCACGGTGAGCAATGTAGCAAAAATTCCTTTCATTGTCAGTCTTTTTAGTTTTTTAGGGTGGCACAAATCAACTTATCAGAATTATTAGAACCACCCTTTATTGAAATGTATGATGCAAATGTACACATTTTTAGTAAATCAATGGCAACACAAACACCATTATTACTCCTATCACAATTTGCAAAGGAAGTCCCACACGCACATAGTCAATGGGCTTATACCCCCCTGCCGACATTACCAAAGCATTAGGTGGTGTGGAGAAGGGCGATGCAAAACACATGCTGGCAGCTACGGTTACTGCCATTAACATAGGTACTGCACTAATGCCTTGTGCTTGTGCTGCTTGCAAAGCAATAGGTGCCATCAACATGGCAGTCACCGTGTTCGATATAAAGAAGGTGAGCAACGAGGTGGCAACATAAATGGTAGCTATCAACATATAAGGACCATAGCCGCCTACCCAATGTGCCAAGTTTTGAGAAATGAGTTCAGACACACCTGTCTTTTGCAGAGCTGTTGACATGGGTAACATGGCACCAAACAAAATGATGCTCTCCCAGTTTATAGTTTTCAAAGCAGCCTCTACACTACGCAAACATCCCGTAAAAATCATCGCAACAGCAGCCAACATCACAGCAGTTACGGGAGCTATCGGGATAAAGTCGAAAGCCATAGCTACTACCATAGCCAACATGATTATGGCAGCTACGGGAGCCTTATAGTCGAGGGTAACACGCGCAGCTTGTTCTTGTGGCTGACCAATTACCACCCATTCACGTCCGTCGTAACGATTCAGTCGGGCTATGTTACGCCACTCTCCTTGCACCAAAACAATATCCGAAGCATGCAACCGACGTGTTTTTAGTTCATCGCCCAACAAATAGTCGTTCTGCCGACGAATGCCCAACACATTAAGCCCATAGTTAGCACGGAAGTCTGCCTCAACCACGGTGTTGTTTACCAATGACGAGGAAGCCAACACCAATATCTCAGCCATACCCACATCGTAAAAATGCAACTGATTGTCAGCATCTACCGAAGCCACACGTTGCAATTTACCCTCCGTGCAAAGTGTGTCAAGTTGTTCATCACGCCCTGTTATGCAAAGCATATCGCCAGGTTCTATCTTCACATCTGCCATTGCATATTGCTCAATAGAACGCAATCCACCTTGACTGTTCTGTCGGCGAATTTCAATGATGGTCACACCATAAGTGCCATGCACATCTAACTGTTTTAAGGTGCGATTAACCATAGACGATTTTTTGTCTACCTTAAACCAATGTGCTGTTTGTGCTACCTTATATTCATCTGCCAACTGCTGCAAGGTTTTACTGCTTCGTACCTGCGTGTCATCCGTACGTTCTTTTAAAAAGCGACGTGTTAAGGGGATTAACACCAATGTGCCCACTACAATGCAAATAATGCCGATAGGAGTAAACGAGAAAAAGCTCAAAGGGGCATAACCTGCAGCTACCAAAGCATCGCGCACAATAAGGTTGGGCGGTGTACCAATCAGCGTGAGCATACCACCCATACTTCCTGCAAAAGCCAAGGGCATAAGCAGACGGGATGAAGATACACCAGCACCACGTGCCATACTCACAACAATAGGCAACATCAAAGCCACTGTTCCCGTGTTGCTAACAAAAGCACCGACCACAGAGGTGGTTAACATGAGCAACACGAATAAGCGAGTTTCACTTTTGCCTGCCAAGCCCAATATGCTTGTACCCATGCGTTTAGCCAAACCTGTTCCAAAGATTCCACCGCCCACCACAAAAAGGGCTGCCATCATAATTACAATCGGATTGGAGAATCCTGCCAAAGCTTCTTCAGGACTAAGCACTCCTGTAAGCACCAAAGCTAATGCCGCACACACGGCTACGAGGTCTGAACGAATACGCCCACTCACAAAAAGCAGGGCTGAAATGCCAAGAATAATTAGGGTATAAAGCATTTTTTGATAAAGGGTTTAGAAGTTTAAAGGTGTACAAGTTTCGGATTTAGCAAATGCACGCCCTGAAAGGGCAACAGCGCCTAGCCCAGGGCAAGCGAAGCGACACCCTGGGTCAAAGCACGTTCGTTAGTGACGCCCTGTAAGGGCAGAAGCTTTATACCTCTTTCCAACATTGAATGCTTTTGCCCTTACAGGGCGTCAATTCTATGGCAATCCGTAACCCAGGGTGTCGCTTCGCTTGCCCTAGGCGCTTTTGGGCTTTCAGCCCGTGCATTATCGGCTGCGTCTCAGCAATTCAAGCAAGCTAAATTGCATTCAACTTGCACGATAATTCAGCCTGTGCATTATCGGCTGCACCTCAACAATTCAAGCAAGCTTGATTGTATTCGGTTTGC
>OBIB01000331.1_pt1 | contig 18984 bp, 13 predicted proteins | sample 1496261 | NCBI WGS metagenome assembly OBIB01 (sample SAMN05065771, study PRJEB22554) | human gut metagenome | biome: ENVO:2100002; feature: ENVO:00000062; material: ENVO:00002003 | host: Homo sapiens | place: USA
ATACAATCAAGCTTGCTTGAATTGTTGAGGTGCAGCCGATAATGCACGGGCTGAAAGCCCAAAAGCGCGTAGCCCAGGGCAAGCGAAGCGACACCCTGGGTTACGCGGATTATCATAGCATTGACGCCCTGTAAGGGCAAAAGCATTTTATATCGGATAAAAATAAGGCTTCTGCCCTTACAGGGCGTCACTTACTAACGTGCTTTGACCCAGGGTGTCGCTTCGCTTGCCCTGGGCATCCTATGTTATCCACCAAATTTTAGATGATTTTTTTGTGTTAATTTATGTAACTATCACACAGCATAAGCCTGAGGAATCGACACATAATTCTCATCAAATTTTTTCCCGTCTCGTACCATTGCAACCAAAGTTTTCAACAACTTGTTTTTGGTGTTATTGAGCGCAACATTCCTATGCTTTCCTTTGGCCATAAGTCGAGAATAGTATTCCTTCATTCGTTTCTCGTATCTAATGGCACAGAGAACAGCCTCTGACAAGATGGCTTTAAGCCAATTATTGCGAATTGGGCTTGTATGAGTTCCACGCCTGATACTGTCTCCAGATTCATTTCTGAAAGGTGTAATGCCCCAATAGGTACATATCTTTCGAGAATTGAAAGAGAACCTCTTGAAATTATCCGTAAAAACGATAATTGCAGCAGCATTGATTAGTGCCACTCCTTTCATGGAGGTCAATATGTCAAATGTATTTTTGTATTCCTTGTTGCTGAGGATGATGTCAAGCATCATTTTCTCAATTTTCTTGATCTCAGCTTTGATGAAATCAAGAGCATGCTTTAATTCATTCTCAATCTTACAAAGCAAGGCAGCATCATGCAATTTAGGGAAATTCTCCTTTATCTGGCAGCTAAGTGCTTTCTTTTGTTCAATAAAAGTATTCCTGATACTCAGCAAGTATTTGAGCGTTCTTGTTGAGTCTTCTGGGCGCATGTACAAAACAGCCTTATGATGTTTTTCGGCAGCGAAGGTCGCGATTCGGCGTGAATCAATTACATCGTCCTTTCCTCTGACAAGCCCCATGCTGCGCTTGATGTCCAGAGGATTGCCCAGCCAGATGTAATTGCCATTTTCGCTGAGATAGTCGCAAACCTCCAAGCAATAAGAACCTGTGTGTTCGCAACAGAACAAAACCTCACCATCATGTTTCGTGCTTGTTCCTGTCGTACGTTCGACCCAATAGCACATTTCTTTTGCACCTTCAGCATTGTTTGCGAACAGCTTGTAAGCAATTGCTCGTTCAGGAAAATCTTTTTCCACAATGGAAACATCCATTTTTCTCTTAGAGAAATCGATGCCGACAAAAAACTTTTTCATATCTTCGCGTTGTTTTTAATTGTGGATTGATAGAAAGCTGTATTGACTCTAGCACTAACAATATTATTGCGCATCCTATTTAGTCTTTGCAGCTTGACTAGAAAAGGATCTGATGCCCAGGATAGGTTTTACCTTGCTAAGGCTTATTTTTCTTTTCTAGTCTATCAATCCATTTCTTTAATACGACAAAAGTAATAAATTGACATCTAACTGCAATTATATTATGTTTGCATTTTAGCGGCTCAGCTTCGCTTCGCCGCTTTCATCTGCAAACTTAGTGCTAGGTGCTTTTGGGCTTTCAGCCCGTACATATTGTTGCAGAATATGATGGTAAAATAGCCTCAAAATCGTGCAGAAAAAAAATCGGATTTTTAACACCCTACCTTTCGGGGTTTGGGATAGCGCGAGAGATTTATGGAAAATTAAGTGGATAGACTCAAAAAACGCGAAGCGAGGTAAACTTTTTAAGGGAAATGTGTAAAATTTGCCGTAAATGATATTTTTAGGGGGGGGTAAATTCTTTGTAAGAAAAAAAGAGTTTTCGTACTTTTGCATCGATATAAGCGTATAAAGTTAGAAGAATTGTAAAAAAAGAGGGGTAAAGATGGAGAATAGCATACAATCGCAATACGCTGTTGTGGATGGACTATGGTGTTCTCTCTGTAAACCTTAACCTTTTTAAGAGTGGAAACACAAAATGCAATACTATGATTTAAACGCAAGCGTTTTGTTTTGTTCTGATTTGCATAAAAACCAAGAGCAAACAAGGTGTTATATCCCCTTACTACGAAAAATATAGGAAAGAAAATCATTAACAACAAATTAACTTCAAATTTATCATCAAATCCATGCGTAGGATTTAACCATTCTGCACGGGATAAAAATTACTATCTATGAACAAAAAGATGCTTTTGTTGGCTTGTCTTTTTGGGTGGGTTTTGCAGGCTTTAGCAGGAATTAAAGTCAGCACAACTCAACCTGGAGTTGGCAAGCCTGAACATCTGTACACGATGGTTAGTGGTAATAATATCTATGCCAATGGCATGACAGGTACCACAAAAACCGAGTCGAAGTACGGACAATTTGCGTTTTATGAAACCGGCACGGCTGGGCAGTATTTTATTTATAGCTATACAGCTAAAAAATGGGTTTCTTATACTCAAGCAAGTAGCTATAGCGAAGGTACTACCAACTTTGTAAAGATGTCTGATCAAAAGTCGGAAACTTCAAAGTTTATCGTTAATGAATACGCAACAGACAAGTACCAAATTCAGCCAGTGACAAGTAGCGGAACTGGTGATAGGTACCTCAACTGGTATCAAGGTCTTGGCAGCAATCCACTTGACAAAGCCTCTGTAACACTTGGCCTTTGGAAGCAAAATGGAACTGATGATGCTGGTAGCCGTTGGACTTTCTCAGAAGTTATTCCTCCTGCAGTAGGTGCTACCCCCGTGCTTCCTGAAAACTTGAAACAGATTCAAAATCAGTATGGCAAACAAACTTATGGCATTGCTGTGCTCTATCCTAAACAGCAAGATGCTGTAGGTAACGCACAAGTAGCAACCGAGAACAATGGTTCAGTTATCACACTCTATAATAATGTGTTGGCTGCTACTTTCGTTAAGGAACGCAATTACCTTTGGTTTGGTGGTTCAAAGGCAATGAACCTTGAAGCAGGTACAGAGCCTTTCACCATTGCTTTCGGTACAGGTTACAGCGTTCCTGCAAGTGCAATGACCTTGAAGGACGTTAAAGTTGTTGACGTTGCTGGCGATGCTAAAGCCGTGGGTGGTGCAGAGCACTACAATGGTAAGATGATTGTTGCCAACTACGAATACACTTACCAAGAAAAGAAACTCGAAGTGGTATGGAAAGCTGTGTTGCGTGATGGCAGCCACTACCTCCGTACTGAAATGGAATTGAAGGGTGACAATGTAGATATGTACAACATTGTACCTCTTATTTACAATGTAGATAGCAAGGCAGCTGGTTCTAAACCTGCAGTGGTAGGTAACACCCGCGGTGCCGTGATTATGTCTAATAAAATATTTGCCGGTCTTGAACATCCTACTGCTTACAACACAGTGGGCGATGCAACAGGCGATGAAGATAAATATGACTTGACAAAGACTTATGATGATGTTGCTTTGACAGCTCAATCATGGGTTGATATGGATGACAGTTTGGTTCCTGCACGTATTAAGGAAACCACAGGTAAGGAACCCAGTGCCATCCGTCAGTACATTAAGGAAGGTTACGTACTTAAGGAAAACCAGAAGGTTCAAGTTACACTTACTTATACAGGTGGTAATCACAAATTGTATATCGGTGGTGTAGATATGTATACTACAGATGCTGCAAGTGTTTCTGCCAGCGACTATCACATGGGTTATACAGGTAGTAAACACGACAAGAACGTGTATACCTTTGTTGCTCCTGCCAATGGTACATACACCATTCGTTTGATGGTTGACGGTGTGAGCGAAAGCATTAATGCTTCAAGTAAATTGAGCGTAAAGGTATTTACACCGAAAGAAGGTGCTGTGATTAGTTCAGACATCGTGCCTATTAAGGGACGTTGGAGCCGCAACACAACCCTTGCTGCAGGTGAAACCTGGAAGATTAGTGCGGTAGTAGGTCTTGTAGCTGCTGACCAAGCACGTCGTTCGTTCCTTGCTTACTCTGAGCGCGAGCGTGCAGTGCCTTGGCGTGCAAATCCTGCTTACATCAGCTGGTACGAACTCAACATTGACCGCAACAATGCAGCTCCTGGTTCAGAGCCTAACAACATGACTGCTGATCAGGTGCTTGATGTTGAAGAACAATGGTTCGATAAACTCTATACACAATTTGGTGTAGCTCCTAATAGTTTTGTAATTGACGATGGTTGGGATACTTATGGTGAGTGGAAATTCCACGCAGGTTTCCCCAACGAAATGCGTGACATTAGTGTCCTCGCAGCTAAGATGAATGCTGGTGTAGGTGCTTGGTTAGGTCCTGTAGGTGGTTATGGTCAGAGCGGTAATTATCGTCGTAACTATTGGAACCAAAATAACCGTGGTGGCATGGTATTGGGTAATCCTAAGTATTACGAGGTATTTAAGAAAGCTGCTACCAACTTGATTCAGAACCAAGGAAAGAAGAACGACGGAACAGGTAGTTTCCAATTCTTTAAGTTCGATGGTATTTCTGCACAGTTCTCTGCAGTAGGTCCTGACGATGGTGATGCAGGTAACGAAAATGCAGAAGGTATCATCCGTTTGGAACGCTTTGTTCGCGAAGAACTCAAGCGTGACATCTTCTTCAACACAACTGTAGGTACATGGGCTTCGCCTTTCTGGTTCCATTACACAGATGCTGTTTGGCGTCAAGAGGGTGACTATGGTACAGCAGGCGATAACAAGATTGACCGCGAAAACTGGATTACCTATCGTGACCGTCTTGTTTATCAAAACTTTGTAAAGAATAGTCCTATCTGTCCTATCAACACCTTGATGACACACGGATTTATCCTTACCTCACATGGTGCTGTAAGCAAGAATATGGATTATGATGCTTGCCGTCGCGAACTGCGTTGTGCTTTTGCTTGTGGTAGTGGCATGGTTGAGCTTTACAACGACTATGCATTGATGAACTCTATTCAGCATGGTCAGCTTTGGGCAGATTTGGCAGAGTGCATTAAGTGGCAAAAGGCAAATGCAGATGTATTGCCCGATGCACACTGGGTAGGTGGCAATCCTTGGACAGGCAGCAAGGCTGAAATCTATGGTTGGGCTGCATGGAATGGCGAAAAGGCTACCTTCACACTCCGTAATGGTAGCAACGATGCACAAACCATAAAGCTTACATTGCGCAAGGCATTAGAAATTCCTACCAGCGTAAATACTTCGATTGTTCTTACCAAGGCATTCCTCGACCAAGTTGAACTTTCAGGTCTTACTGAAGGTCAGGCTATCAACATCGATACCGAACTCACTTTGACATTGCCTGGTAGCTCAGTATACGTATTCAATGGTCGTGATGTAAACACTGCCGAAGTTAAGGTATCTTCTATCACTACCAACAGTGACACTTACACTGTTCTTCGTGGTGAAACTTGTGGTGTGCAAACCACCCTTGCTCCTGTAAACGTAACCAACAGCATGCTCGAATGGACATCTTCGAATGCAAACGTAGCAACTGTTTATAATGGTTTGATTCGTGGTATAAAGGCAGGTGAGTGTAACATCACCATCACAGCCAACGATGGTAGCGGCATTACTAAAACTGTAAAGGTTATTGTAAGCGAAAAGCCCGAGGAACCTTATAGCACCAACTTCGATAAGAAGGCTAAGGCAACTCGTTCAAACCGTAAAATTACAAAAATCACCTTTAAGGCTGGTACAGGAGAAAACAAAGAAATCGCCATTTCTAATTTCACTCCTTACATGGATATGACTTCAACGGTTCTTACTTGTGAACCTGGTGAGGAAATTAGCAGCTCTATCGTAATGTTAGGTAATTGGATGCATGGATATGTATATATCGATGCAAACAAAGACCAAAAGTTCTATTTCAAGGATGGTTCGACTGACCTAACAGATACTGAGCTTTACGGCTATGCTTACTACAAGGGTGTAAACTCAAAGGGTCAGAGTGTATCTGATAACCCTGGTAGTACCATTGCCATCCCTACATTTACAGCTCCTTTAACTCCTGGCACTTATTGCATTCGTTTTAAGCTTGACTGGGATAACATCGATCCTGCTGGACGCATTGGAGATGATGGTACTTGTACGGGTAACAATGGTATCCTTGCTAATGGTGGTGGTATCATCGACATGACGCTGAAGGTGGGTAATGCAACCGAGAAATTCCACATTACCAATGCAGGCTTTGGTACTTTCTATACCTCAGATGCCTACAATATGCCTGCTGGCGTAACTGGTTACACCATTGTTAACACCAAAGACAATCGTTTGATTGCAGAGCCTACTTATGCTGAGGGAACACTCGTTCCTGCCAAGACAGCACTTATTGTGAAGGGTAATGAAGGTGACTACACTTACGAACCCGTCATTTCATCGCAAACCACAATTCTTGGTAATAAGTTGCATGGCACAGACACTCAGGCAACTACTCAGGTTGAGGGTACTGATGTGAAGTACTATAAGTTTGCTTACAACAATGCTGGCGACAAGCTTGGTTTCTATTGGGCAAACGAAACAGGTGCAGCTTTCACCAATGGTGCACACAAGGCATTCCTTGCACTCGACTTTGGCACAGCATTGAGCCAAATGCGTGGTTTCTCGCTCAACGATTTGTTTGGTGGCATCACTTCAATCCATTCAATCGTTAATGCAGAAAAGGCTTCTCAGCGCATCTACGACCTCAACGGACGTAGCATCAACAGTTTGAATGGTCTTTCTAAGGGCGTTTACATTGTTAATGGCAAGAAGGTAATCATTAAATAAACACATACACGTAAAGAAGTAGGTGCCTTTAGTAGCACTTATGGTTTTGCTTTAGGCACCTACTTACCTTATTATGACCAACCAGATGAAAAAAGCATATTTTGCCCCAACATCAAATTCAATCCGTTTTGAAACGGAAAGCAACATCCTTAACAACTCCATAGAGTTTAGTTATAATAACGAATATTCAGAACGCGAACAGCTCTCTAATCAGAAATCAGAGGATTGGAGCAGCGAGTCTTGGGCGGACTCTGATAGCGAATAGTTCTTTAGCTAAGAACCTATAATGCAAAATCTGCAAGCATTCAGACACACTATAGCGTGCGTTTGGAGCTTGCAGATTTTGCGTTTTATAGGTTGAAAGATTTTTTTAATGCCTAATCACTTAGCCACTCTCTTTCTTTCCTTCCGTTCTTTGCAAAGGTTATGTTTTTGCCTATGCTTTTGCTCAAAATACTGTCTAATCGCTTAAAAATTAGCTATCCTGTAGTTAATGATGGTTAATACTACCCCCCCCAAGTTTTGTTATGTTAAATAAAGGTGGTAATTTTGCGGAAATTATAAAATCTAAAACAATTGTTTATGAAAATTTCTACTCTTCTTTTAGCTGGGGTGGGGGCATTTTGCTGTACTTCTACCATGGCTCAGACTTCTGATCCGTCTGTTGGTGATCAGATTACAGAAGTCGCCAAAATTACGCCTTCAACCGTAGCCTATCGTATTAAGGGTGCGCGTGGCTATCTGTTCTCACAGAATTCATCGGCTACTAAACTTTCTTCTAACTATTTGAAGAAAGATCAAAAAGACTTCACTATACCTGATGACAACGTAAACGATCCCAACTTCAACTTTGTGTTGATTCCTTCAGCTTTGCAAACTAATGGCTACTACATCTACAATGTAAGCACTAATAAGTTTGTAAAGAAAACTTCCACAACAGAGGAAGATTTATTGTCTTTGGTTGATACTCCCAATTTAGATAATTGCGTTTGGAAGTTTACAAAGAGTCAACACATTCAAGCAAATAGAGACCAACACAATCGTTACGATGGTACATTCCCGTTTTCTATTACGAATGGTATCTATTACCTCACTATCAGTGACGCGAGTATGGCTGGTGTGAAGACCTATGCAGATGTTGATGCAGGTAGTCGTTTTCAACTTATCGTTGCAGACAAAACAACCGATTTTACTGCAGCTTGCAACAGAGTGAAAGTTTACGAGACTCAAACACGCAAGACACAAATTGAGTATATTGTAGCATCTCATGTTGGCGACTTAGGTTATCCTACTCGAGAGGCTTGGGACACCTATACAGAAGCTGTTGCTAATGCCCAGCAAGTAAGCGTTGTTAATACAGCCTTGGAAACTATGTTGGCAGTTAACAACTTGGTTTATCCTACAGATGGTAAAGCTTACTACATTCGTCCTGTTAATAGAGGAGCTACAAACAGAAGTGCTAATCGCCTTTATTGTGGAACAGACAATACATTGAGCATTGGTGTTGGCAATTCGGATGATGCTTCTGCTATTTTCTATTGTCACAAAGTTGGGGAGCATAAATACATCTTTACCAACAATGCGGGTAAATATATGCGCTTCCGTGCAGATACTAAGTCTTTCAATGGCGATGCCTCTGGCTTTGCTGATGCGTATGGTAATGAACAGATCTTCACATTTTATCCTATGCAGAATGTAACTACTGATACTGAAGTTTATATTGGTTCAGAAAGTATTACCAAAGGTGACTTAAATCAGTTGGGACTTTTCCTTTTGCAAGGTCAATTAGAAAGTGGTAGTTCTGCTCAGCACTATCTGATGGCAAATACTAATGATAAGAAATTCCACAATGGAGGAGAAACTGTTATATATTATACAGCTTCGAACAACACTTGCGCATTTTATTTGGAAGCAGTTCCCCAGCAGCAAAATGCTTTCACCACTAACGCATTGACAGTAGGAAATGTTCGTGCCAACATAGCTACTTACAGCTCACCATTCCCTGTTAATTTGCCCGATGATGTTGATGCTTATATCGCTAAACAAGAGGGAGAAAATAAAGTTGTGTTGCAGAAAATTACAGGTGCATTGCCTGCTAACACAGGTGTAATTCTTTCATCTGAAAATGCTAAAAAAGATTGCATCCCCACTGCACGCACTACAGAGCCTTTGGCAACTGTAAATGCAGCAGACAACATGCTCAAACCAACTACAGGTAGCGCTGTTGCTGCTGATGTTAATGCATACATTCTGAGCCAAAATAACGGTACAGCCGTATTCAAGAAGCTTTCGTCATCAGATCGTACCATTAAACAGTACAAGGCTTACCTTAAACTAGATGGTGCACAGTCTGCTCAGTTGATGAATTTTGCCTTTGCTGGTAGCGATCTCACTGGCATACAGAATGTTACAGAAACTTCGGCTAAGTCAAAGACAGCATACGACCTCGCTGGTCGCAAGGTAGGTAAACTCCAAAAGGGCATCTACATTGTAAATGGCAAGAAGGTTATTGTAAAATAATAGTACTAAAAACAAACCCATTCAGACAAAATGAAAAAGACATATTCAACTCCCAAGTCAACTGCCATCACTTTTGCTTGTGAAGATACATTGCTTAATGCATCTCCCCTTACTGGTCAGAACATTGGTGTGCAAGGTGACCAAGAAGAAAACGGTGCTAATGCCCTTTCAAACAAGCGTGACATGTGGCAAACAGAAGGTTGGCTTAAATAAATTATTTGGTTAACACATACAAAGAGGCACTTGCTGTTGAGCAAGTGCCTCTTTAAATTTTGTGCACCTCTTGTTTCATCAAAGCGTGCTAAAATTTCATGCGCAAAAAATGTTGATAATGATTCAACCTTAGTGGTTTGGCGTTTCTTGAACTAATAATCCTACCAAAGGCTTTGTCAATTGTAAAATTTACATATTTACCACAACGCTACTTTTCCTGCAATTCCTAAATCTATGGTTGCAGTTACAACACCAAGAGCCTTGAATACTTTTCGCATGGTAGGAATGGTAATGCTATAACCTCTTTCCAAGCGAGATATTTGCGCTCTTTTCACACCAATTCGTTCACCGAGTTGTTCTTGCGTCAAGTTTTGTTCTATACGAGCTTTCTTGATAGCTTCTCCCAAACGATATGCGTGCAATGCTTCATCTACATCATTTTCAAAAGCATCACGTTTAGGAGTGCCAATTTTTCCAAAGTGCTTGTCAAGCACATCGTCCAATGGAGTTAGATTCATCTGTGCCATAATTATTTGTGTTTGAAATATTCTTTTCTTATTGCTTCAGCTTTAGCTATTTCCTTACTTGGCGTCTTTTGGGTTTTCTTGATGATGCCATGAGTGGCAATTACTAATGTATCTTTGTCCTTGTCCCAAAAGGCAAACAGGCGATATGCAATTTTGTTATATAATGTACGGAACTCCCATATTTCCGAATTTTCTAACTTCTTGAAAAGTTCTTTGTTACGTTCTCCTCCTGCAACACGCTTGATGTTGTAGTAAATTTTGTAAGATGCTGCTTCTGGTAAACTTTCAATAAAATTTTGTGCCTCATCTGTCAAGACAAGTCGGAAGATATTTTGTGCCATACTTATTCAGTTTTGTGCAAAGGTAAGCATATTGTTTCATAAAAAAGAAACACTGGGCAACTAAATGTATTTTTTTAATTTGTTTTCTGCGTTCTGCGTTATCTTTACCCTACCTTTCAGGGCGCATTATCAGCGTTACTCACTTAGTTTGTAATACTTAATACTTAATTCTGTTGGATATTTTATGACTAAAAAACTCTCCCTCATATTTCACGCTTTAACCTTACAAACCGAAAAACACAACCTTACGAGCTCTACACAAAAAGTAACAAAACCTTAAAATGCGCAGACATCTTGCTACTGTTAGCGCATTTTTTTAAAATCTATCCCTTTAACTAATCAATAGTTCGTAACTTTGCATTTCTTTAAGGGGGTATACCCTTTTACAACACAAACTCAAAAACTACAAGACGGAATGGACTTTTTACACATTGTGACACAAATGCTGATGATATTTGGCATTGTGTTGGTAGGGCTTTTTGCAGCCAAACGCAATTTATGGTCAGGAGACCTCGACCGCAAACTTTCTATTTTCATTATGAACGTTTCGATGCCCGCACTCATCTTAGCTTCGGTAATGGGAAAAGATTTGGCATTTGAAAATTCAGAACTTGTTGCGCTCGGTGTGGTAGCTGTCATCAACTACATCGTGCTGATAGGTTTGGCATACATCATTCCCCATGTGTTCAAAGTCAACAAGTCGCGCCGTGGTATTTCGCGCTTTATGCTTGCCTTTGGCAATGTAAGTTTCATTGGATACCCCGTGTGCGATGCTGTGTTTGGCTCGAAGGCAGTGTTCTGTGCCTCAGTACTCAACATTCCGTTTAACTTACTTGTGTTTACCATAGGCGTATCGTTTATTAACGGATCAAAGGCAAAGAGTGCCTTTTCGCCTAAACTCATATTCTCGCCTTGTGTGGTAGCCTCGCTCATAGCCTTGCTCATTGCCGTGGTGCGCGTACAAACCCCAGCACCCATTGGTCAGTGGTTTCATTTGTTGGGCGACTTAACCACACCTTGTGCCTTGCTCATTATAGGTTCGAGTCTGAGCCACATTCCTGTACGCGACATGCTTGGTAACCGTTTTGTATATTCCATGGCATTGCTGCGTTTGCTCGTATTGCCCCTTGCTGTGGGAGGCGTATTAGCCTTGATGGGGATTGACCCCTTTGTGAGCGATGTTGCTGTAGTGTTAAGTGCGATGCCTGTTGCTACAAACGGCATTATGCTGTGTTTGCAATATGGACAGGATGAACGCGTTATGACACAAGGACTCTTCATTACCACACTATTCTCTGTAATCAGCATTCCTGCTGTTGCCTTCCTTGCCAGTCTTTTTTAGACAAATGGGAAATTGCCCCAGCCTTTTTTAAAAAAACTCAGAATGAACCTACTTATCTGTATAATTGTGGCAGTAGTTGCCTTTGCAGCGGGATATTTTTTAGCCGCCTTGCGCACCCAACGCGAAGCCATCAGTGCTAAAGCCCAACTCAAGGCAGAACAGCAACATGCCGATGAGAATATGCGTAGACAAGCCCAAGCTTTACGTGCAGAGTTCAAAGCCATGTCGGTGGAGATGATGCGTACGCAGGGAGATGCCTTACGGCAGCAACATCTGCATTCGCTCGAAGCCTTGTTGAAGCCTTTAGGACACGACATTGAAGACTTCCGTACGCAATTTGTGAAAGACCATGCCTCGCTCGATAGCTACATAAAAGCCTTGGTAGAGCAAACTACATCGCTCGGAAAAGAGGCGGATGCACTTGCTAAGGCATTGAAAGGTAACACCAAACTGCAAGGAAATTGGGGCGAAGCTGTGTTGGCAAACTTGCTTTGTGCAGCAGGACTGACTGAGGGACGCGATTACACATTGCAAGAACACCATGCTGATGGACGCGGTTCGGTTGCCATTCCTGATGTGGTGGTGCATTTGCCCGAAGAGCGTAACCTTATTATCGACTCAAAGGTGTCGCTCAAAGCTTTTACCGAATATGTGGCTGCCGATGATGCCATAGAACAAGACCGTTTACTCAAAGAACATGTGCGCAGTGTGCGACAACACATTAAAGAACTATCGGCAAAGAACTATAATAAAATTGTGCCGAATAGCATTGGTTATGTGCTGATGTTTATTCCTGGCGAAGCTGCTTATGTGGCAGCCGTAACGGCAGACCCCACTTTGCCCACCGATGCTTATGCCCAACACGTTATTTTGATCAATCCCACCAATTTGCTCATGGCATTGCAGTTGGCTTATAACTTGTGGCAAAGCGAGTTGCAAAGTCGCTCGGTAAACGAGATTTATGCTTCGGCAGAAAAACTCTACAAAAAGTTTAGCACCTTTGCACAAAACTTTGTGAAGATAGGCAATTCTATTAACCAACTGCAGCGCACCTATAACGAAGCACAAGGACAACTCTCTACGGGACGTGGCAACATTGTGAGTCAACTTGAGGGATGGAAAAAGAAAGGACTTACGCCCAATGCCTCCCTGCCCGAAGAACTCACGCAAGAGGGTGAATAAGACCATGAAGTAAACACCGTGCGGAATAGAAAACGTAAACTATGTGCGAAATTACACATTAGCGCACCATTATGTAAGCTACAAAGTGCCTCAAAAACAATAAAATTTTGTAGATTTGCGCCTATAAGTGAGTGCAGTAAATGCATCGATTAAGTAGTTTGCTACCTCAAAAATCTCAAAGCAACTGGCTATGACAACAGAAAACAATAAGAACAAATCGAAAATAAAAGGGTTGCTAACCCTTGCAGGCTCCGTGTTGGTTGTAGTGGCACTGTTGGTGTATTTTCTTCCGCGCGAGAGTAAGTTTGGTTATGAATATGAACAAGGTCGTCCCTGGCGATACAACTCACTCATAGCCACTTTCGACTTTCCGATATACAAAACCAAAAAGGAGATAGACACGGAATGTGACAGTGCACTCAGCAAGTTTCAGCCTTTTTATGTGGAAGACTTGCAAGCAGGGCATCAACAAGCCGAAGCCTTTCGCAAAGACTTTATAAATGGAGAATTCAATGATGTGCCACTCAACTGTCTTTCGCACATTGAAAAACTCATTGAGAAAGTTTATGATGCGGGTATTGCGCCTTCGCTTGAGTTGGCACAAATGGCAAAAGAACGCACCAGTGGCATACGCATTGTTGAAGGAACAGAAGCTTTGTCGCGCCCTATTACCGAACTTTATTCTACCCGTTCGGCATACGAATACATCGTTCATGCCGACACGGTGCAATTTCCATGTGAGGTGCTGGCGCGTTGCAACCTCAATAAATATCTTGTATCCAACCTCACGCTCGATAGTGCCAAGACACGTGCTGCACGCGAGGATGTAATTGCTTCGGTAGCTCCAGCATCGGGTATGGTACAAAGTGGACAACGTATTATTGACCGAGGTGAAATCATTTCTGCCGAACAATATAAGATATTGCAATCGTTTGAAAGGGAAAGTGTGCGACGCACGGACCCCTCAGAGGGCTTTTGGCAAGTGGTGACAGGACAGACCATATTTATGCTCTGTGTGATAACCTCGTTGGTGGTATACTTGCACCTCTTCCGTCGCGAATATTTGCATTCGCCTCATAGCATCTTCTTGCTTTCGTCGCTTATAGCCATCTTCCCCATCATAACCTACTTGATGGTAGACCACAAGGTACTGAATGTGTACATGGTGCCGTATGCGATGGTACCTATATTTGTGCGCATCTTTATGGACTCGCGCACGGCTTTCATGGCAATGGTGTGTACCATCATTCTCTCATCGTTTGCCCTGCATAGCAACTATGAGTTTGTGATTGTGCAATTCATGACTGGTGCTACTGTTATTTATGCTTTGCGCGATTTGTCGGAACGCTCCCAATTATTACGCGTGGTGTTTACGGTGGTTGTTACCAGCTCTATCATCATGTTGGGTTACGACCTCTCGCAAGGCATCGACTTTTTGCACTTAGACCGTTCGATGTATATATATAATGTGATGAACGGTGTGTTGTTGCTCTTTGCCTACCCCCTACTCTACCTCATTGAAAAACTCTTTGGCTTTACATCGAGTGTTACGTTGGTGGAGCTTTCCAATACCAATCACCCCATACTGCGCCGTATGTCGAAGTTGGCACAAGGCACCTTTGTGCATTCGTTGCAAGTGGCAAATTTGGCTACGGAGGTTGCCGATAAAATTGGTGCTAAAATTCAATTGGTGCGTACTGGAGCTCTCTATCACGACATAGGCAAGACGCTGAATCCTGCCTTCTTTACTGAAAATCAAACGGGTGTAAATCCGCACGATGAATTGAGTGAAGAACGCTCGGCACAAATTATTATAAACCATGTGACCGATGGATTGAAATTGGCTGAAAAATATCACTTGCCCAAGGTGATACGCGACTTTATTAGTACGCACCATGGTCGTTCGCAAGTGAAATACTTCTATATTCAGTGGAAGAACAAGCATCAAGGCGAAGAGCCCGACCCAGCCCTCTTTACCTATCCAGGTCCGAACCCCTTTACACGCGAGCAAGCCATATTGATGATGTGTGATGCTGTTGAAGCCTCATCGCGCTCGCTGAAAGAGTATACGGAGGAGAGCATCAAGAAACTTGTAGACCGCATTGTTGATGGACAAGTGCAAGCAGGCTATTTCCGCGAATGTCCCATTACCTTCCGCGATATAGCTGATGCAAAACGTGTGATGGCAGAAAGTTTGAAGACTATTTACCACACACGCATTGCTTATCCCGAACTCAACTCTAAACCAACTCCACAGGCACCACAACCTCGCCGCACCTATTTCTTTGGGCGCAGAATATAGTAACCCCTTGCATGTGTTACATAGAAGTTTAGATGACTTCATAATGTGCCACACATACCCTCTCTTAACAAGACATCCACTCCTATATATAATGAATGCAAAGATATTTCCACTCCAACACGTAGCCGACGAACGCGGACAGCTCTCTATTATAGAAGAAGGACTGCACTGCCCCTTCGATGTGAAACGCGTTTTTTGGATTTTCGATGTGCCACAAGGTAGACACCGCGGTGCACATGCTCATCGTGTGTGCCATGAATTTATTGTAGCCATTGAAGGTAGCTTTGATGTGACCCTTTTTGATGGTCGTGAACATAGCACGGTACACCTTGACTGTCCTACCCAAGGACTGCACATTCCACCAGGTACGTGGGCCACTGAACTTAATTTTGCGCCAGGCAGCATCTGCTTGGTACTGGCAAGTATGGCGTACGACGAAAGCGAATATATTCGCGAAATTGAAGATTTTATGGCATTCAAAGCACAAGAAGAAGGCAAGTGTTTTTTTTCGAACAATGATAAAGTATCTTGACATTCAAGCCATCACAGCGCAGCATGCTGCCGAGTATCAAGCAGCAGCACGTCGTGTTATAGACAGCGGATGGTATTTGTTGGGCAATGAAACCGAGGCTTTTGAAAAGCAATATGCGCACTACATCGGGACGAAACATTGCATAGGTGTGGCTAACGGACTGGATGCGCTGAGGTTGATGTTGCGTGCCTATAAAGAATTGGGACGCATGCAGGAGGGTGATGAAGTGATTGTGCCTGCCAACACTTATATAGCTACCATTTTAGCCATTACAGACAATCAGCTTGTGCCTGTAATGGTAGAACCCCGTTTTGATACACTTGAGTTAGACACAACACGCATAGAGCAAGTTATTACCAACCGTACACGCGCTGTGCTCACCGTACACCTTTATGGGCGTTTGGCATGCAACGACCAATTGGTGGATGTATGTCATCGTCACAACTTGTTATTGCTCGAAGATAATGCACAAAGTCACGGTTGCCAATGGAACCACCATCGCACAGGGTCGTTGGGCAATGCGGCAGCACATAGCTTTTATCCAGGCAAAAACTTAGGAGCCTTTGGCGATGCAGGAGCTGTTACGACAAACGATGCCCAATTAGCTGCTACGGTGCGAGCATTGGGCAATTATGGCAGTGAACGCAAATATGTGTTTCGCTATGCAGGACTGAATAGTCGTATGTCGGAAATGGATGCCGCCTTGCTCAGCATCAAACTGCGTTATTTGGATGCCGATAACCAGCGCCGACAGGAATTGGCAGCTTATTATTATGCACATATCCATAATCCACTGATTAAATTGCCTAACCGATTGCCCGATACGGAGAATGTATATCACATTTTCCCCGTGTTGTGTGAACGCCGCGATGAATTGCAAGCATTCTTACTGAAGCATGGCATTCAAACCATGATACACTACCCCATTCCACCTCACAAGCAAGCATGCTATGCAGCGTGGAACACGTGTAGCTATCCCATTACTGAGCACATACATGCTACAGAGTTAAGTTTACCGCTACACCAAGCTCTCACAAACGATGAGGCAGCCCAAATAGTGCGTGCGGTTAATGCGTTTAAGTAAGTAAAAGTCCTTATTTCCTCGTTTTTTGCCAACACAACATGTCGAACACCCATCCTTTTCTACAGAAAAGCTTACAAGGGAAAAAATGTGGAAATAATTTGCGTTAAAACTTTTCCATTGCACTAACTTTTTCGTATTTTTGCTGCGGTAAAAGGGACGCGTTTGCTGCGCTACGCCCTAAAACCACTCAAAAACAATTACAAGTAAACCAATTTTATTAATTAATAAATCATTATGGCAACATTAGATTTAACCAAGTACGGTATTACCGGTGCTACTGAAATCGTGCACAACCCCTCTTACGAGAAGCTTTTCGAAGAGGAAACAAAAGCAGGTCTCGAAGGTTTCGAGAAGGGTCAGGAAACTGAACTCGGCGCCGTTAACGTAATGACAGGTATCTACACCGGCCGTTCTCCTAAGGATAAGTTCATCGTAATGGATGAAAACTCAAAGGACACTGTATGGTGGACTACTCCCGAATATCCCAACGACAACAAACCCGCTTCTCAAGAGGCTTGGGCAGCCGTTAAGGAAATCGCTAAGAAGGAGCTTTCTAACAAGCGTCTCTTCGTAGTTGATGGTTTCTGTGGTGCCAACAAGGAAACTCGCATGTCAGTGCGTTTCATCATGGAAGTTGCATGGCAGGCTCACTTCGTAACTAACATGTTCATCCGCCCCACAGCTGAAGAACTTGCTAGCTTCGAACCTGACTTCATCGTTTACAACGCTTCTAAGGCTAAGGTTGAGAACTACAAGGAACTCGGCCTCAACTCAGAAACTGCTGTTGTATTCAACATCACAAGCCGCGAACAGGTTATCATCAACACTTGGTACGGTGGTGAAATGAAGAAGGGTATGTTCTCTATGATGAACTACTACAACCCCCTCAAGGGCATCGCTTCTATGCACTGCTCTGCCAATACCAACATGGACGAAACTAGCTCTGCTATCTTCTTCGGTCTTTCTGGTACTGGTAAGACTACCCTTTCAACTGACCCCAAGCGTAAGCTCATCGGTGATGACGAACACGGATGGGATGACAATGGTGTATTCAACTATGAAGGTGGTTGCTACGCTAAGGTTATCAACCTCGATAAGGAAAGCGAACCCGATATCTACGGTGCTATCAAGCGCGACGCTCTCCTCGAGAATGTAACTGTTGATGCTAATGGTAAGATTGACTTCGCTGACAAGAGCGTTACTGAAAACACTCGTGTAAGCTATCCTATCTACCACATCCAAAACATCGTTAAGCCTATCAGCAAGGGTCCCGCTGCAAAGCAGGTTATCATGCTTTCTGCTGATGCATTCGGTGTTCTTCCTCCCGTTTCTATCCTCTCTTCTGAGCAGGCTCAGTACTACTTCCTCTCAGGCTTTACTGCTAAGTTGGCTGGTACTGAACGTGGTATCACTGAACCCACTCCTACATTCTCAGCTTGCTTCGGTCAGGCATTCCTCGAATTGCACCCCACTAAGTACGCTGAAGAGCTCGTTAAGAAGATGGAGAAGAATGGCGCTAAGGCTTACCTCGTAAACACTGGTTGGAATGGTTCAGGCAAGCGTATCTCTATCCGCGATACTCGTGGTATCATCGACGCTATCCTCGACGGTTCTATCGACAAGGCTCCTACTAAGACTATTCCTTTCTTCGACTTCGTTGTTCCTACTGAACTCCCCGGAGTTGATCCTAAGATCCTCGATCCTCGCGACACTTACGCTGAGGCTGCTACTTGGGAAGGAAAGGCTAAGGACCTCGCTGCTCGTTTCATCAAGAACTTCAAGAAGTACGAGACTAACGAAGCTGGTAAGGCTCTCGTTGCTGCTGGTCCCCAGCTCTAATATTGCTTAACTATTAAATAGCTTAAGCTAAAACCGAAAGGCTGATTTGTTCACTTAAGGACAAATCAGCCTTTTTTCAGCAAAAAATAAATTGTGCAACTTTTGACGGGAAGTCGTTAATGCGTTTTTTCGACATAAATGTCTTTGTTTTTTTCGTCAAAAATTTTTTTGTTTTTTTGGTCAAAAATGTCCATCAATGAGCCATAAATGTTCATAAATTATTTTTTTTGAATGTCCATAAATAAACCCCTTTCGGGGTTGGGCTGGCGCATGAAGACCTCAATAGAATGTAATACTTAATACTTAATACTTAAT
>OBIB01000337.1_pt1 | contig 18539 bp, 19 predicted proteins | sample 1496261 | NCBI WGS metagenome assembly OBIB01 (sample SAMN05065771, study PRJEB22554) | human gut metagenome | biome: ENVO:2100002; feature: ENVO:00000062; material: ENVO:00002003 | host: Homo sapiens | place: USA
CGAGGAAGAGGCGGGAGTTGAACTCTCGTCCTGCAATTACTAATTTTTCCATTTTTTGTATTGTTATTTTTAAATGTTTTCTATTTGAATTCCCTCATCATTTCCATGATGTCATGGGTTTCTGATGCCGGATCCTTGGCATTGAGGATGCAGCCGCTGAGGGCAATGCCGTTAACTCCCGTCTTCATAATTTCGGGGATATCCTCCTTGGTGATGCCACCGATGGCAACGATTGGGATATCGATATGTTCTGCCTTCATCTTCTGGATGATTTCTCGGTATCCTTCAAGACCGAGGATAGGAGATAGCTTCTCCTTGGTGGTGGTGAAGCGGAACGGACCGCAACCGATGTAATCGGCACCAGCCTCATAGTGAGCCTTTATATCCTCGAAGGTATTGGCCGTACCACCGATGATGAAGTCGTCGCCCAGAATCTTGCGGGCTTCGGCAATCGGCATATCGTTCTTGCCCAGATGCACGCCGTCTACCTGTAATTCCTTCACCAGCTGCACTCTGTCATCTATGAGGAAGGTTGCGTTCTGCTCTTTGCACCATTCCTTGACCTTCAGGGCTATAGGGCGCACCTCTTCATCGGTTGCACCCTTCATGCGGAGCTGAATCCACTTGCATCCGCCAGCCAAGGCCTCATGGATGCCATCCAGATAACTCATCCTCTCATTCTGGTGAGAGATGAACTGGAGTTGAAATCTGTCTAATGATATTTCAGCCATAGAGCTTATCCTCCGCAGAATGCTTTCACGATTACGATGTCGGCACCCTCCTGGATAAGACGGTTTTCCCATTCATCACGTGGCACCATCTCGTTGCTGATGGCTACAGCGCAGCCTGTGGCTGGAAGGTCGAGCTCCTGTGCAAGTTCCTTTACGGTCTTTGCCTGAGTCTCTGTCTCTTTGTTGTTGATCATTACTTTCATAATTTTCCTATATTTACATTTATATACTTCAACTTTGTAAACACGGGTACATTTTCTGAAAGATTCTTCGCTTCTTGTCTGAAAGAAGCAGATGGGATTGTACTTAAAATCAGTTTCCTGCGTCAGCATTACCTGCATCAGGTTCAATGGGTATAATCTCAGCCGAATCTATCAGCACCCCCGTGATAATTGAATGCAAAAGTAAAGAGAAAATCTGAGATAGACGATAAATTGACAGAAATTTAATCTATATTAACTGAAAGTGATGAGTTTTTGAAGACGTTATGGCAGATGAAGGCATGAGGTTTGGAAAAGACACAAAAAAAGCGTGCAAGAAACTGGTTCCTGCACGCTTCCGGTATATCGTAACGTAATTACATTCATTTAAAGAAGATGCTTTAACTTGGTGCATCTTAACCACTTTTCTAACTCTTTTCGAGGAGGGGGTTATGCGCAAGCGCAACCACGACCTCTACTGATAGCCTCGCCATATATTGTCATGGCGTTCATGTAGTTATCAATGAAAGCCTTCAAAACCTTCTTGATAGTGTTCATCAAATTTTTCATAACTGTTATCCTTTCTTTTTAATCATGTTAATACTTGGGCTTCTGTTAGCCCCTTTTCACTTTTCAACAACTTCAACAAGGTGATGGAGTAATTACTTACCCATCTCGATGTGGTTGTTTACATTGATTGCCTTTGCAATCATCACTGCTACTACTGCAAGTGCCATTACTGTTGTCATCATAATTTTTCCCTTTCTCTGTTTTTTTGTGGAGCCGTCGTGTTTCGGACTCCTGTTTCACATATTATCCTGTAACAATCTCTCTTACCTGAAACCTTCCGTCCCGATTGCTCAGAACTTGTTGTTTCTTCTTTTCGAGTGCAAAGGTAATGCCTTTTTTTTGAATATCAGCAACAATGGCATGACAAAATGATGAAAAACGGCCTTTTTTTGACTCACGTCAAGAAGTGGCAGTCGGGGGCTTGATGCAGGTCAACTACTGTCACCTCATCAGCTCATTTTGTCGTTGTTTTCTCTGTTTTTCTAGTTTTTCTGCCTCTTTTCCTACTTTACGTACCTCAGAATCTCTACTTCACGTACTTCAGAATCTCCTTGCTCTTCCTGCTTTTCCTGGCAGGCAGCGGCATGAATCCCTCGGTAAGTCCCGTCTTGTCGGTCATTGCCTGGAACACGGCGGCGGCATAATCTTCCAGTTTCAGTTTCCTGAGTTCCTCGTTGATGGCATCCTCGTCATAATTGTCTGCATATAATAAGGTATGCAGGTCGTCTAGATAGCTTTGTGGAATGTTCTGATGCGGCATACGGCTCTGTATCTGCATGATTTGGGCAATGATGGGCTGCTCCGTCTGCTTGGCGATGGCTTCTGTCTTGCGCTGCTCATAGTCGGAGAGGGTAGTGAGACTGGTGTCGTTCCAGTCGTGCATCATGCCGTCGAGGGTGGTGAGATGACTGTAGCCGAAGTATCGGGTCAGGATGACGTGGTTGTTCCAGCCCAGTTTCATCAGATAGTTTCTCTCCATCGGCGTGCTCGCCACCAGCAGGTTGGCATGCTTGTACATGCTCTTCTGGTACATCAGGGTCTGCATCATGCGCTTCAGATGCGGATTCTGGCGATTGCGCTCGGAGATGTCGCCCAGTGGGCAAACGATGTATGGGATACCCATCTTGCGCGATTTGCTGGCAAGTTGGGCACCCTTTCTTGTCCATGCTCCGAATATCAACACTATGTCGGCATCTGCCAGGTTCTGGCAGACGTCAAACTTCTGGTTCAATGCTTCGATGTAAGGTAGATACATCTGAAGCATTTTCTTCTCCTTGGAAATGAACAAATAGATTCTCATCGTTTTTTCTCTTTAATAATGTTTTATAACTTATGACTTGTAAAGTCGTTCTTGTCTGCTCGCCAGTATCTCATCTTGTTGGCGAGATTGCGCCAGATGATGCCATACTCCAGGAATGGCAACTTGAAGATGGCAATGTCGTCGTCGAAGTGCTTGATGGCCTTGTTGGCGATGATCATGCGGAGAACGAAGAGCAGCAGCAGGGAGAAACCTGCGATGCCGGTCAGAATCCAATTCTGCATGAAGATGGCGTATGCCAATACGGCTATCGATGTCAGCAGACTGAGATGCGGCATCAGATGGTCGAAGAACATCAGGGTGCGCATGCTGGCAGCACGCTCCAGACTCTTCAGGGATGCCTGGTGATAGAGGTGGGCATTGTGCCAAGCCTTGTTGGTTGGCTCATCGCGGGTGAGCCAGGCATCGCAATCCAATTCTACGGCGGTATCTCCGAATGCGGCATACTTGTTTACCAGGAAGTCGTATTCGCCACGCACATACTCCAGGTTGCCCTGGTAGCCCTGTTCGCGCATGAAGTCGCTCTTGCGGAACGCCACGTTAGGCATGTGACTGCGATAGCCATAACTGTGCTGGGCACGGCGAAGCAGATAGAATGCCTTGCGGATGCTGTCGAAGCGGCGAACGCTCTTGGTCTCGTTGTCCAGACTTACGTATCCCAGAACCAGATGGTTAGGGTCCTGGCAGTTGCGTGCCATGGTGGCCAGCCACTTGTCGTTCTCCGGCTTGCAGGTTGGCTCGGTGAGGATAATCCACTCATACTTAGCCGCCTTTACGCCCAGGGTAATCTGCAGCTTCTTGCGGCTCATGTAGCGGGAACTCTCAGGGATATACGTATAGTATAGGTGAGGGTTCTCGGCAGCCATGCGCTTCAGATAGTCCTGCGTCTCGCCATCCGTGCTCTGGCAAACCACGATTACCTGGTAATCGGCAGCATGCTTCTGGCTCAGGAACATGGGAAGGTTGCGCTCCAGTTCTGCGAGGTTGTCGTGGGCCGTAATCAGTACGGAAACGGGTACATTCACACCGTTTTCTGCATCAGAAGGTTTTGATTCATTGCTTGAATCATCTTCTGTAACTCCCTCTGAATCAACATCTGCTTCCTCTATATCCGGAAAGCGCAACGAGCGCAGAAATGGATTTATCAGCGATCCGAGGATTGCCAATAAAACCACCACTGCGCCTGTTATGATAGTAGTTAAACTAATTGTCATCATTTCTTTTTTTCTCGTATTCAAGAAATATCTCTTAACTGTAAACTCTTAATTCTCAACCGAATTAAAAGTCTTCTGTAATGTAGCCCTTTGGCAACTGGCGGCAGTTGTACTGGCTCGCCATGATTTCACCATACGCTCCGGCTGAACGGAGGGCGATGAGGTCGCCACGATGGGTCTTGTTCAAATCAATCGCCTTGGCAAATACATCGCTCGACTCGCAGATAGGACCTACCACATCGTATGTCTCAACAGGTTCGTCGCTAGAGATGTTCTCTATCTTATGATATGCCTGATAGAGGGCAGGGCGAATCAGATCGGTCATACCTGCATCAACGATGGCAAACTGCTTGGCTGTGCCCTGCTTGATGTAGAGGGTCTTGGTGATGAGCGAACCCATCTGGCCTACCACGGCACGACCCAGCTCGAAGTGTAACTTCTGACCATCGCGCAGCTTCAGTTTCTTGGCGTATGTATCAAAGTAATCCTTGAAATCTGGGATAGGCACACGGTTTGGATGGTTGTAGTCGATGCCCAAGCCACCGCCCACGTTGATGTTCTTCACCTCGATGTGATGAGCCTCCAACTGGTTCTGCAGCTCGTTGATTCGGTTGCAGAGAGCCTCGAAGTCACCCATGTCAAGTATCTGACTACCAATATGAAAATGAAGACCCAGGAACTTGATGTTCTTCATCTTGGAAGCCTCCTCGATGACGCTCTCCATGTCGCGCATGGCGATACCAAACTTGTTTTCTGCCAAGCCTGTAGTGATGTTGGCATGTGTATGTGCACCTACATCCGGATTGATGCGGAAGCACACCTGGGCAATCTTGTTCTTCTTCTTGGCGAGTTCGTTGATGATTTCCAACTCTGGGATGCTCTCTACGTTGAAGCAGAAGATGCCCTTGTCCAAGCCGAGGTTGATTTCCCAATCACTCTTGCCTACGCCTGCATATACAATCTTATTGGCTGGGAATCCGGCATTGATAGCTGCCTGAATCTCTCCTCCGCTCACACAGTCAGCACCCAAACCAGCCTGGCAGATGATGTTGAGCACCTTAGGGTTGGCGTTTGCCTTCACGGCATAGTGAACCTCAAAGCCCTCGTGCTTGCCTGCTTCCTGATTGATGGTTTTCAAGGTCTGGCGCAACACGTTGGTGTCGTAGTAGTAGAACGGAGTCTGTATCTCCTGAAACTTATCTATCGGAAATGTTCCTTTCATTTCGCTTAATCTTTAATTAATATCTTACTATAGTTAAATCAGAATATCCAACAAAGAGTGGACAGGAAGCATTACATACGAATTCTTCACTCTTCACTCTTCGTTCTTCACTTACATTACTTCTCGAACAATACGTTGCTCAAGTTCTGCAATGCCTGCTTCTTATCCTTCTCCTTGATGAGGAATGAGATATTGTAGTTGGAACCACCATAAGAAATCATGCGAACAGGGATGTTCTTCATGGCATCGGTAGCGATGGTCTCGAAGCCTACGTTGCTCCAATCCAGGTCACCTACCACGCAGATGATACACATGTCTGAATCTACGGTCACTGTACCATACTTCTTCAGCTCGTTCACGATGTCGTTGAGGTGAGCGTCGTTATCGATACTCATGCTCACACCAACCTCAGATGTAGCAATCATGTCGATTGGAGTCTGGTAGCTCTCGAAAATCTCGAATACCTTGCGCAGGAAACCTGTGGCGAGCAACATGCGGCTACTCTTGATCTTGATGGCTGTGATGTTGTCCTTGGCAGCTACAGCCTTGATCTTGCCACGTACGATGACGTTGTCGATGATGGTACCATCTGCCTTAGGATCCATGGTGTTCTTCAGACGAACTGGGATGCCGGCATACTTGGCTGGCTGAACGCAGGTAGGGTGGAGAATCTTGGCACCGAAGTAAGCCAACTCGGCAGCCTCCTCGAAGTTCAGCTGGCGAACAGCCTCTGTGTGCTCTACGACACGAGGGTCGTTGTTGTGCATACCGTCGATGTCGGTCCAGATCTGAATCTCGTCTGCTGGCAGGGCAGCACCGATAAGAGATGCGGTGTAGTCGCTACCACCACGCTGCAGGTTGTCGATCTCGCCGTAAGCGTTGCGGCAGATGAAGCCCTGGGTGATATAAATCTGGTAGCCCTCGTTCTGTTCCATGATGGCAGCCAGCTTCTCCTTGATATACTGTGGGTCTGGCTCTGCGTTCTTATCTGTGCGCATGAAGTCTAAAGCGTTGAGCAATACAGCCTTTATACCCTGTTCCTTCAAGTAATTTACAACCATGTTGGTGCTCATCATCTCGCCCTGAGCCACGATGCTCTTCTCCTCGAAAGAAGTGAAGAGGTCTTTGGTGAAAGAGCGGAGATAGTTGAACTCTCCCTGCAAGAACTCGCGTGTGGTCTGCTTCATCTCCTCGGTAGAGTAGAGCTCTTCCACGTGCTGCATGTATTTCTTCTCCAAGTTGTTGATTACCTCGTTGGCGCCCTCTGGGTTCTTCTTGTAAAGATAGTCAGAGATCTCAACGAGAGAGTTTGTTGTACCGCTCATCGCAGACAATACGATGAAAGTTGGTTCACCTGATTCTGTAACCAAAGAGGCTACTCCCTTCATGCGCTCTGGTGAGCCTACAGAAGTACCTCCGAATTTCATTACCTTCATAGTCGTAATATTATTTAAATGTTTGATTTTTATTGTTCTTTAATTAATTCTCCTCGCCATCTTCCGAAAGGTCGATGCGGTTGTACTCGTTGGTCACGTCGTGGAGCACGCCGTCCTTGCAGCGATATACGATGCCCGGGAACTTGTCGAGCATTGGGATGTTATGGGTTGTCATCACAACAGCTGTGCCTTGCTTGGTGATATCCTTCAGGAGGCTCACGATGTTGCTGGCAGTTTCGGGGTCGAGATTTCCCGTTGGCTCATCGGCGATGATGATCTTCGGGTTGTTGAGCAGGGCACGGGCGATGGCCACACGCTGCTGTTCTCCGCCGGAGAGCTCGTGAGGCATCTTGTCGATCTTCTCAATCATGCCCACCTCGTTGAGCACCTCTTCGATGCGTTTGTCTCTATCCTTCTTGTTTTTCCATCCGGTGGCCTTGAGCACGAACTCGAAGTTCTTGCGCACGGTGCGGTCGTGGAGCAACTGGAAGTCCTGGAAGATGATGCCCATTTCCTTTCGCAGGGCTGGAATGTCCTTGCGGCGGATGGTCTTCAGGTCTCTGCCCAGGATTTCTGCCTTGTCGGTCTCGCCCTCCACGAGGTCGAGCTCGCAGTAGAGGGTTTTCAGGAGTGAGCTCTTTCCTGAGCCCACCTTACCGATGAGATAGGCGAACTCGCCTTCGTCTACATGGAAGTTGACGCTCTTGAGTACGCATTTCTCAGCCTGGTATATGCTGACGTTTTGATAATCTATTAACATCCTAATTTTTTCTCCTTTATTAATTGTTCTCTAATGTTCTTCCTGGGCGTGCTGTTATTTCATTTCGCCCTTGCTCTTTGCCACGCGGCGCTTCTTATCCCATTCCGGGTCGTGTCGCATTTGCAGCTCCTTTACTACATCCTCGATTCGCAGACCCTTGCTGGTGAGCAGCACGATGAGGTGATAAAGCAGGTCGGAACTCTCGTAGATGAGCTTGTCGTCGGTGCCGTTGGTAGCTTCAATGACGGTCTCAATGGCTTCTTCTCCAACCTTTTGCGCCATCTTGTTCACGCCTTTCTTAAACAGGCTTGTGGTGTAGCTGCCCTCAGGCATCTCTTCGTGGCGCTTGTTGATGAAGTCCTGCAGTTCCGAGAGGAAGAGGATTGGGTTCAGGGTGTTCTCCTCTGCCCAGCAGGTGTCGGTGCCCTTGTGACAGGTAGGACCATCTGGATGAACCTTTACCAGGAAGGTGTCGTTGTCGCAGTCAATCTGGATGCTGACCAGGTTGAGGAAGTTGCCCGATGTCTCGCCCTTGGTCCAAAGACAGTTGCGGGAACGGCTCCAGAAGGTAACCTTCTTGGTTTCGATGGTCTTATCGTATGCTTCCCTGTTCATGAAGCCCAGCATCAGGACGTTCTTGGTTACGGCATCCTGGATGATGGCTGGAACAAGTCCGCCCATTTTTTCAAAATCTATTTCCATTTTATCTTTACAATTTTATCTGTTTGTCCTTTGTTTTTCCTGCCCTGATTGCCTTGCCTTTACAGTCTGACGTTGATACCTTCGCTGCGGAGGTATTTTTTTAGGTCAGGTATGGCGATTTCTCCGAAGTGGAAGACGCTGGCAGCAAGGGCTGCATCTGCCTTTCCCAGGGTGAAGGCATCACGGAAATGCTCCATCTTGCCGGCACCACCCGAAGCGATAATCGGAATACTTACTTCTTCGGCAAGACGGGCGAGGGCTTCGTTGGCGAATCCCTGTTTTACACCGTCGTGATCCATACTGGTGAAGAGAATCTCACCCGCACCGCGGTCGGCCACTTCCTTTGCCCAGTCGAACAAGCCCAGTTCTACTCTCTCTCTTCCGCCTTTTACGTAGCAATGCCAGCCGTCTGGGTCGAGGCGGGCATCAATGGCGCATACACAGACCTGTGAACCGTAATGGTTGGCAATCTCGTTGATGAGCTCGGGATGTCGGATGGCAGCACTGTTGATGCTTACCTTGTCGGCTCCTGCATTGAGGAGTCGTTCCACGTCCTTCAGCTCGTTGATGCCGCCGCCCACAGTGAATGGGATATTGATTTCGGCAGCCACGCGAGTTACCATATCTGTAAAGGTCTTGCGCTCTTCGAAGCTGGCGGTGATGTCGAGGAATACGAGTTCGTCGGCACCTGCATCGCTATAGGCCTTTCCCAGTTCCACCGGGTCGCCAGCGCTTCTCAGGTTTACGAAGTTCGTTCCCTTCACGGTTTCTCCGTTCTTCACGTCGAGACAAGGAACGATTCGCTTTGCCAAGCCTTTGCTTTTACTTTGAACTTTGACCATTGTATTTAAATTCTTATCGATTGAAGCTTTTGCCCTTACAGGGCGATTGCCTATATCTTTGTTATACCCAGGGTGCTGCCCTGGGCTAGGAGCTTCTGCCCTTTCAGGGCGTGTCGAGAATAGCTCCGAGCTATTAACTGTTAACTTTTAACTAGCTTGTCAGCGTCGATTTTCCCCTCGTAGAATGCCTTGCCGAAGACTACGGCTGGGATGCCGGCGGCTTGCAGGGCTTCGATGTCCTCGTTGCAGCTTACACCGCCAGAGGCGATGAGGTGGAGCTGAGGATAGGCTGCCATTACCTCTTTATACAGGTCGATGGCAGGACCTTGCAGGGTGCCGTCTTTGCTTATTTCCGTGCAGAGCACGTAGCGCACACCCTTGTCGATGTATTTCTTGAGGAAGGGGAGGAGGTCTTCTGATGAATCCTCTTTCCAGCCGTTGATAGAAATCTTGCCGTTTCTTACGTCGGCTCCCAGAATGAGCTTGTCGGCACCATACTTATCCATCCACTCCATGAAGAGGTCGGGATTGGTGACGGCGATGCTGCCCACGGTTACCATACTGGCACCAGCGGCGAAAGCCTTCTCTATGTCTTCCTCGGTCTTGATGCCGCCTCCGAAGTCTACCACGAGATTCGTCTCTGTGGTGATGGATTTCAACACCGCATCGTTTACGATATGCTTCGACTTGGCTCCATCCAGATCCACTACGTGGAGTCGCTTAAATCCCAGTTGTTCAAAGTGTTTTGCCACTTCTGCCGGGTTGTCGTTATAGACCTTCTTCTGGTCGTAATCGCCTTTGGTCAGGCGCACGCACTGACCGTTAATCAAGTCGATGGCAGGAATTAATTCTATCATATTTCTTTTATTGCTTTTAATCCTATTCTATATCATCGGGAAATCTGACTGGCTTTGCAGAATTTCTCTACTATATTTCAAGGAAGTTCTTTAAAATCTGTTCTCCCACCTTGCCACTTTTTTCGGGGTGGAACTGGCAGGTATAGAAGTTGTCCTTGTGGAGCGATGCGCTGTAGGGGAGGATATAATCAGCCTTGGCGATGGTCTCCTCGCAGAGCGGCACGTAGTAGCTATGGACGAAATAGGAGTAGGGATGGGATAATCCTTTATACAAATCCGTCTTCAAATCATAGATTTCGTTCCATCCCATTGCCGGCACTTTGTCTTCGTGCTTCTGCGGCTGGAATCGCTTGACATCCACATCGAAGATGCCGATGCAGTCTACATCTCCCTCTTCCGAATGTCGGCACAAGAGTTGCTGTCCCACGCAGATACCTAGAACGGGCTGCTTGAGATTCTTGATTACCTGGTCCAACTGGTGATCCTTGAGGTACTCCATGGCTTCCCTTGCCTGACCTTGTCCTGGAAACAGCACACGGTCTGCCTTCTGGAGCATTTCGGCATCATCGGTGAGCACAGGCTCGATGCCCAGACGCTTCATGGCGTTGACCACGGAATAGATATTCCCGGCATTGTATTTTACGATTGCTACATCCATAACCTAACGTATTTCTTCTGTTTTTTTGTACGTTTTGGGAGTTGCCTCCCACGTCATTCTTATTTTCCGTTGCAAAGGTACACATTTTCTTTCAATTTAAAGAAAATATTATCAAAAAGATTACGATATTAGTGGAATTTCTTGCAGAAAGTAAGAAAAAACGGTATAATTATACGTGTTTATCAGCAAAAAAGGGTTAGAGTAAGATTTTTCCTACTCTAACCCTTCGATTTATTTCAATTTGTGAATGTCTTGTTGGTTGCTTATTCCTCCTCGCTGTCGGCGGTGCGGAGGATGATGCTGGTGGCTCCGATGGTAAAGAGGGTACCGTCTTCGATGACGCGGCGCTCTCGGTTGCCCAGAATTTCGTTATCCACGAAGGTTCCGGTGTAGCTTGGTCCGTCGCGGAGCACATACTTCAGTCGGCCTTTCTTGTCGCGGCTCACGTTGATGACGCAGTGGTTCATGTCCACGCTTGGGTCAACGGTCTCGATAGGGCAGTTGATGCCGCTGTTCTTCATGTATCTGCCGATCACGTTGTCGCCCATCTGCAAAGGAATCACCTGCTTGTAGGCAAACACGTTCTCGATAACCACGATGGAACCCACGCCATGCTCGTTGGCCTGTTCGTCGATTTTCTCCTCCTTGCGGGTTTCGCGAAGCTTGGAAACACCCATTCGGATGCCAAATTGCTTGTTGCAGTTAGGACAAACGAAGACGAGGCTCTGTCCTGCCTCATACTTGGTCTCGTCGAACGTGATGAAATTATCGCATTTCGGGCAACGTACTCTTTTCATATCTTATTTATCTTATTTCCTTAATTTCTTTCTATATAATAATGTGTAAGAGGAAATAGTATAGCTATCAACTCTTAACTATCAACTCTTAACTATCAACTGTAAACTCTTAACTCTTAACAAAAACTATTCCTTAACCTTTGTAATCCAACCATCAGCGAAAGCCTCGTTGTCTCTCAGGTTCTTCAGGGCAGCGTGAGCCTCGCTTTCAGAGTTGTATGTGCCGTAAATCACCTTGACGTTGTTTTCGGTGATGAGCACACGGGCTTGCTTGAATCCCTTGCCTTGCAGGCGCTCGGCATAGTTGGCAGCGTTGTGCTTGGTGACACGGCTAGCCAGAACAATACTGTAGTAAGTGGAAGGGAGGGATAGCTCGGCGTCCTGGTTGGCATTCTGCGCTGTACTTCCTGCATTCTGCGTTGTGTTTCCTGCTATCTGTGAAGAGCTTCCTGCATTCTGCGCAGCATTCTCAGATGTCTCCATCAACTTGGTTCCGTCTCCATTGACTACCAGTTCCTGGGCTTTCTTCATCTGGTCGATTTCCTTCGGCATGATGCGGTTCAGCATGCCAGTGTCAATCTGGCTCTTCTGCATGGTAGGAGCACCCAGTGGGGTAGAGATGGTGAAGAAGGCGATGATGGCGATGCAGGCAGCTGCCAGATTTCTGAGCCAGCTTTTTCTGATGCTGATGAATTCTGCGCTGGTCTCCTCTTCCTCATCGTCGTTGATGAACACGGAGTTGTTGACCGTTGCCTCTTTCTCTTTCTGCGTTGGCTTGACAGGCATCTCTACAAAGTTTGCATTTGGCTTGCTTTCTGTTGTAGGAGCTGCCGTCTTGCTTGTTGCTGCCTTGTTGGCATTCGCCTCTTCGCCAGCAGTGAGCTGCGCCACAGGCATCATGTCAAATCCGCCCAATCCATAGAAATCAGGGGTGAGGACTCCTGCCTCGTGTGGCTCAAACTCGATGTTTCCATCCTCATTGAGCGAGAGGATTCCCACGTTGTCCACCTCATACTTTCCCTCGTTTTCAAGGGTTTGGCGAATCTCTGCCACCTCATCTTCAATGCGTCGCAAAGCTTCTGGGTAGCTCATGTCGTAGGTCTCCACATACGAAAGTACAAGCAACGAGTCGTTCATCGTGAGCTGCGGATTGAAGCCCACGGTGCGAAGCGGTGGCAGGAACATGTTGTCGGTGCCATCGTATCTTGCATCTACATGATGAGCCATGAAGCCGCCGAAGCCTGGCACAATCACGCAGTCGTTGCTCAAGAGCAGAATCTCAATATGTCTGTTTATTTCTATCACTTCTTACCTTTCGTTTTATCTGTTATTCTTGTTCGTGAAACCTGAATTCTACATTTCAGGTACATTTCACCTTGCAAAGGTACGGCTTTTTTAGGAAATAGACAACTATTTTTTGTGAAATTTTCAGCTGAAATGATAAAAAGTTTAATTTATTTTGCTATTCCACTAAAAAGTAGTATCTTTGCGACTAAATTTAGGTATATGAAACAATCGTACAACATATTGTTAGGTGCTTGCCTCATGGCGGCTATGGTGGGTTGCGGACAGAAGCAGTCTGCCCAGAAAGCCGAACAGCAGGAGGACGTCGCTGCCAAGAAGATGCTTCAGGGTGTCTGGATTGACAGCGATGACGAGGATGATGTTGCCTTTCGCGTGAAGGGCGATACCATCTATTATCCCGATTCTACCAGCCGGCCAGTTTATTTCTGTATCATTGGCGATACGCTGGTGATGAAGGGTGCGAATACTGCGAAATATCCGATTGTGAAGCAGGCGGCACACATCTTTCAGTTCAAGGTAGCCAATGGGGATTTGGTGAAGCTCATCAAGAGTTCCGATCCGATGTATCTGGAGCAATTCCAGCATGCACAGCCTGTGACGCTGAATCAGAATAAGCTGGTGAAGCGTGATACGGTGGTGAATGCGGGCGAGGAGAAGCTGCACCTCTATGTGCAGGTGAATCCTACCACATACAAGGTGTTTAAGAGCAGTTACAACGACGATGGCGTGGAGGTGGACAATGTTTACCACGACAACATCGTGAATGTGAACATTTATCATGGTTCGCGCAAGATTTTCGGCCGCGATTTCCGCAAGGAAGATTTCAAGGAGCAGGTGCCTCATGAGTTCCTGAAGCAGTCGATATTGAGCGATATCGTGTTTAAGAAGGTGGATGCTGATGGTGTTCATTACAAGGTGGTGATGGCGATGCCGGATAGCAGCATGAGCTATCAGGTTGAGGTTATCATCTCGCTTGAGGGTAAAATGACGATTAAGAGGGGCTAGCTTTTGTTTTTAAAACCTAGTTCTTTTAGAAAAAAGAAGATATGAAAAAAGGGAACTTGCTCAGATGCAAGTTCCCTTTTTTCATATTATTTATTGAAGAATTCTAATTGATTAATTGAAGAATCCCAGCAGGGCACCGGCTGCTACGGCGGAACCGATGACGCCTGCTACATTCGGACCCATGGCATGCATGAGCAGGAAATTGTGGCGGTCGTACTCCAAACCCAGGTTGTTGCTGATGCGGGCACTCATTGGCACGGCACTCACACCAGCGTTTCCGATGAGCGGGTTCAGCTTCTTGCCCTTTGGCAGGAAGAGGTTCATCAGTTTCACGAAGAGGATACCGCTGGCTGAAGCGATGATGAATGCCAGAGCACCGAGGGCGAAGATCTTGATGGTGTTCAGGGTCAGGAACTCTGATGCCTGGGTAGAGCAGCCCACGGTAAGTCCGAGCAGCATCACCACGATATCATTCAAGCTGCTGCCTGCCGTCTTGGCAAGTCGGGTAGTCTTTCCGCTTTCCTTCAGAAGATTTCCGAAGAAGAGCATGCCGAGCAATGGCAGGCCGGATGGCACGATGAAGGTGGTGAGCAGCAGACCGATGATGGGGAAGAGAATCTTCTCGGTCTGAGATACCTGGCGGGCTGGCTTCATCTTGATGACGCGCTCTTTCTTGGTAGTGAGCAGGCGCATCAATGGTGGCTGGATCACTGGTACCAATGCCATGTAGGAGTAGGCGCAAACGGCGATGGCACCCATCAGGTTAGGACTCAGCTTGCTGCTCAGGAAGATGGCGGTAGGTCCGTCGGCACCACCGATGATGGCGATACCTGCAGCCTGGTTCGGTTCGAAGCCCAGCGCCAGGGCTATCATGTAGGCACCGAAGATGCCAAACTGGGCGGCGGCTCCAATCAGAATCAGCTTCGGGTTGGAAATCAATGCCGAGAAATCGGTCATCGCTCCGATGCCCAGGAATACGAGTGGGGGATACCAGCCCTGTTTTACACCCTGATAGAAGATGTTCAACACCGAGTTATCTTCGTACAGTCCGATTTCGAGTCCGGCATCGGCACGGAAGGGGATGTTGCCCAGGATGATACCCAGTCCGATGGGCACCAGGAGGAGCGGTTCGAAATCCTTCTTGATGGCAAGCCAGATGCAGACGACTCCTATTACTATCATGGCGAGGTTTCCTGCCGTGGCATTTGCGAAGCCCGTGTAGGTCAGGAACTCATTGAAGTTTTGTATGATGAAATCCATAAGCTATCTATTTAATGGTTACTAACGTATCTCCTTCCATCACGGCATCGCCTTTATTGACGTTGATGCCGGTGATGGTTCCGGAAGTCTCTGCCTCGATGTTGTTCTGCATCTTCATGGCTTCGAGAATCACGACGGTATCGCCTGCGTTCACCTTGTCGCCCACCTTCACCTTGATTTCGTTGATGGTACCAGGCAGAGGAGCTACCACTGGCTTGCCGGAGGCAGCGGCGGCTGTTGTGGTGGCTGCTGGTGTGGCGGTTGCGGTTGGTGTAGCAGTCGGTGCAGATTCCTTTTGTTCTCCACTCAACTTCACTTTCTGCTTGCCAGCCTTTACTGGCTGCTTCATTTCCACTTCGAATGGGATGCCATTCACGGTTACATTGGCGATATTGCCTTCTATATCCTGGATTTCGACTTCATAATCGACTCCTTTCACTGTATATTGATACTTAGCCATAGTTTCTGTTATTTAGAGTTGTTGATATTATTGAATTTCGGGGCATTCCATCTGGTCTGTTTAGGCTTGATGGTGATGATGCCGGATTCCACATCGTGCACATCCTCCAGATATTCCTTGAGGGCGAGTGAAATCACTGCCATGTAAATCTCCTTGTCGATTCCCTTGGTTTTCAGACCATCTTTCAAGATTACGTTGGTCTTATGACTCAGGTCTTGCGTTACCTCGATGGTCTTCTTGCCCGTCTTATATAATAAGGAGGCGTGCTTCTCGGTGGCACGGGCGATGCGCTGCTTGTGCTTCATGTAGGCTCCGAATGCCCAGAATACCAAGAAAAGGAGGGTGAGACACGAGAATACGATGCCCATCGAAAGCACGGAGATGCCGATGCCGTATGGATCCTGCTTCTTCAGAAGCTGTGCCTTGCTCAAGCCCACATTCTGTGGCAGATAGCCCGGGGTGATGAATCCGGCAGTCGCCTTGTCCCATGTCTTGAAATCACGGCTCAGTGCATAGCTCTCGTCGGGTTCCAATACTGGCACACTCACGGAGTCTATCAGGTCTACGGCGTTTCCATCATAAAGCGCTATCCAGTTGGGCTTCTTTTCCTGCAGAATAAGATTGAGATGAAAAGGTCCGGTGTTGGAAGAATCCTTTGCCTTCCAATCCTGCCCGCTCCAACCGTCCTTGTACCAGCTACTGCTGTCGAAGATGACGATGCTCTTCTTGCCGCCCAGCATGGTTCGGGGTTCATTGTTCGGCAATGGATACATCATTTGCCGACGTACTTCGGGCGACAGGTTCTTGTTGAGAACTCGTCTGTCGGTGGTTAGGAACATACCACGCACGTTGTACGTGGTAAAGGAGGAATTGCTCAATTCCACCCATGGCTTGTGCTGACCGTACTCGTCAATGAGACTCGTGCGGTTGTCGGTCATCACTTCCGTGATACGGATGCTCCTGGCACCTTGTCCCCAAGCGGGCAAGGATGCGATGACCAGCATGGTTATCAGAAATCCTAATTTATTCATACGCATCTAACGTTTTTAGGGTTGTTTGTTTATTGTGCTCAAAGGTACGAATAAATTCTGAAAAGAAAACAAAAAAGGTGCACAAATTTTTATCTTTGTGCACCTCTTTTATAATTTATAACTATTTCCAGTTGTTTTGTTAACATTTATAAGCGTTTATGCTCCGCAGAAGAACAGCACCACAATCTGGGCTGTAAAGATACGCAGGAACATACTCAGTGGGTATACGGTAGAATAACCTACGGCTGGAGCCTCCTTAGAGCATGATGCGTTGGCATAAGCCAGGGCAGGAGGGTCGGTATAAGTACCGGCAAGCATACCCATGATGGTGAAGTAATTGAATTTGAACTTCAATCTGGCGATGGTACCCACGATGAGGATAGGAATGATGGTGATGAGGAAACCGCATCCCACGTATTTCAATCCGTCGCCCTGGACCACGGTGTCCCAGAATCCGGCACCAGCCTTGATTCCCACACTCGCCAGGAAGAGCACCAGACCTATCTCTCGCAGCATCATGTTGGCGGAGGTAGTGGTGTAGGTAACCAGCTTCATGCGATAACCGAAACGGCCGATGAGGATGGCGATGATGAGCGGACCACCGGCGATACCCAGCTTCAATGGCACTGGCATGCCAGGGATAGCGAATGGGAGAGAACCGAAGATGATACCTACCATGATACCGATGAAGATGGTAGCGATGTTAGGCGCATCGAGGCGCTTTACAGAGTTACCCATGATTTCAGCCACACGGTTTACATTCTCCTCAGGACCTACTACCATCACGCGGTCGCCCACGTGGAAGTGGTGGTTACGGCTTGCGAAGAGATCCATGCCCTGACGGGAAATGCGGGTTACGTTCACGCCATACACACTGGAGAAGTGCATCTTGCCCAAAGTCTTACCGTTCATCTCAGGACGGGTAATGATGATTCGTCTTGATACGAAGTGCTGTACCTCATCCTTCTCGCGGTCCCACTCTGCCTCGATTTCCGGACCTATGAAAGCCTTGATGGCCTCGGCATCAGCCTCTGCGCAAACCACGAGCAGCTCGTCGCCTATTTCGAAGGTGGTCTTGCTGTTAGGAATGCTCACCTCTCCGTCGTGGAGCAGTCTTGAGCAGACGATGTCGCGGTTCAGGAACTCAGAAACCTCTCTCAGGGTTCTGCCTGCGATGTAGGCATTCTCCACACGCAGGTGCATGTTGTGAGGTTTTGCATGAGGGTTGGCAGCCTCCTCCTCATTGAGCTGGGCTTCTTCCTCAGTCAAGTTGACACGGGTGATGTACTTGATGAGGATGGTAGCACCGATGATACCAACCACACCCAGAGGATAAGCACAGGCGTAACCGTTGGCGATACTAGGAGCACCGTTAGGGAAGACGCTGAGCAACGCCTCGTTGGCAGCACCAAGACCCGGGGTGTTGGTAACCGCACCATACAGGGTACCCACCATCATAGGCAGGTTATGCGGGTTGCTGGTGTCGAAGAAGAGGTAATAGCATCCGAACATCACGAGGATGTTGAGCAGGATGGCTGTGGCAGAAAGCAAGTTCAGTGTCACGCCACCTTTCTTGAAACTCTCGAAGAAGCCAGGACCCACCTGCATACCAATCATGAAGACAAAGAGAATCAATCCGAAGTCTTGCACGAAGGTGAGGATTTCCTTAGGACCTGTAAAGCCCACGTGTCCGGCTAAGATACCTGCGAAGAGCACGAAGGTAACACCCAGCGAGATGCCACCAATCTTGATCTTTCCCAGGTAAACACCAATCGCAATGACTATTGCGTAGAGCAGGGCGATGTGCGCCACCGACTCTGTGTTGGTGAAAAGATTAATAATCCAATCCATTAAATTGCGTTAAATGGTTTTTAATATGAATAATTTTGAATAAAGGGAGTATCGTTAGATTGTTAGGGGTGGGGTATCTTATATACTGAAAAATTCGAGGACATCCACTATGGGACGCCCCCGAACCGCTTTATATAGATTACCTATTGATTACTTCTCAATAGCTGCTACGCCTGGCAATACCTTGCCCTCGATAGCCTCGAGGAGAGCACCACCACCTGTAGAGATATAAGATACCTGATCTGCCAAGCCGAACTTGTTGATGCAAGCTACAGAGTCACCACCACCGATGAGTGAGAATGCACCCTCCTTAGTAGCCT
>OBIB01000338.1_pt1 | contig 18506 bp, 13 predicted proteins | sample 1496261 | NCBI WGS metagenome assembly OBIB01 (sample SAMN05065771, study PRJEB22554) | human gut metagenome | biome: ENVO:2100002; feature: ENVO:00000062; material: ENVO:00002003 | host: Homo sapiens | place: USA
ATGACGGCTCCAGAAAGGAGGACATCATACTGGATTATATAAAGGGCTATAAAGGAGCCTTCCAGTCAGACGGTTTTTCCCCATACCGTAAAATGGCAAAGTGGCTGCTGCGCCTGGCATGCTTCCAGCATGTGAAGAGAAAGTTTCTCGATTGTGGGGACGATTTCGATGCCAAGGTTATCGTACGCCTTATCAACTTCCTTTACCACAAGAACCACAAGCATAAGATTGGAGAAGACGGCTGGACGGAACGCGACAACTACAAATGGCGACAACAATACGCAATACCAGTCATGCATATCATAAAGAAAAAGCTTGACCGCATGGCAGCCGACAGCCGCCTTCTGCCTAAGACGGAGAAGTATGAAGCCGTGCATTATATGCTCAACGAGTGGGATGCCTTGATGAACATCTTTACCAGAGGAGATTACCATCTGGACAACAATCTTGTGGAACGACTCAACAGATACATATCATTATCCCGAAGAAACTCACTTTTCTTCGGGTCGCATGCCGGTGCCAAACGGGCAGCCATATTCTATTCCCTTGCATGCTCCTGCAGACTGCAAGGTGTTAACTTCTTTGAATATATATCCGATGTCATCAACAAAGCGGCAACACTGCCGCCAAGAACACCGCTAAGCAAGTACCGTGACTTGCTGCCGGATAAATGGAAACAAAAAAATATCGCTCAAGAATAAAAACTTGAGCGATATTTTTTTGACGTGTATATACTAGCATCGCGGATACGCTTACCACCAATCAATGTGAAGTGTCATCAATCAATGTGAAGTGTCACCAATCAAATGTGAAATGTCATCAATCAAATGTGCAGATATTGTTTTACGTAATCGACAACAGCTTCCTTCAGTCCCTTTGCATCTATAATCTCCACGTATTGGGCGTGGCTCAGATAGAACACCATGAGCGGATAGAGGTTGTATGTGAAAGTCTCCAGCATCCACGTGTCGCTGCCGTCTTGTCTGATATAGCGCGATATTCCTGGATAATACTCCTTAAGAGCAGTCACAGCCTGCAGTTTCAGGCGGAGTCTGACGTCAATCTTCTTCTCGCCCGACATGTGGAACGGGTCGATGCTCAGTTGTTTGTGCTTCTCCTTAAACTTCCACGGTTCGTCGGTCATCACTATCTTCTCGGCGCGCGAGATGCGGAATATCTTCACCTTGTCCTGTTCAGCCTCATAGCAATGAACATACTCGTTGTCGTCGATATGGAACGGTTCTACGATGCGGTTCTTGATAGTGCCGCTGTTTATCGACTTGTATCCCATAAACCGCACTCTGCGCTTCTTCTGTATAGCGTCCTTCAGAATGATTATCTTGTCGTCGCTCTTGCGCAGAGCCTCCTGTCGGCGTCGGCGTATGTCCTCGATTGTCGACTCGTCTGTTATCTGCGCCGACGAGTTGTTCTTTCTGAGGTATGTCGTTCCGTCTTTCAGATAGACCACGTCGTACGGATACGGCTCCACGACGATGCTCACCACGTTGTGCTCGTTGATAGGTTTCAGCGTCACGTATTTCCAGTAGGTTTCGCCGAACCAATCCTCGCCCTGTCGGTTGATGTGTATCATATAAGCATCGAGAGTGGGGCTCATGCCGAATTTACGTGCAAGTGTGTTGAGGTCGTTCTTCAAGCCGACAGGTATGCCCTTGTCGTCAACGCCCAGATAGAGCACGCCGCCGCGATTGTTCATCATGGCGCAGATGCCGCGGAAGATGTTGTACGACTGCTGCTGCACCTTGGCGTTGGTAGGCGCTTCGAAGAACGAGGTCTTGAACTCCTTCATATCGTCTTCCTCGCCGAAGATGCCCTCCAGCTCGTTAGAGAGTTCGAGCGTAGAGTCGCCGTCGGTCACAACCGACAGTTGGTTGAGTATCTGTTTCTTTATGCCTCTGAGCGTCTTGTTCTCAAGAATGCCGCACAGGCGGTTGTACGACTGCACGAGCGATGCCGTCTTGCTCAGCGTCTCGTTTTCGCTCTCGATGTAGCGGTCGAGAGTGTCGCTTGTAGCGTCGTATCCCTTGGCAAAGCACGAGAGAATCTTCAGGATGTCGGCACCGTTTGTCACGGTCTCCTCGTCCTTCAGGTCTTCGGGCGTGTCAATCACGGCGATGGTGTTCCACTCGTCGCTGTCAGCCTTGGCGAAGAGTATGAGCGTCTTGATATACTTGGCTATGTAGTTGCAGTATTTCTCGTCCTTCTCGCTCTCAATCAGTGTGCACAGTATGCGTATTACGCTGAGTATGCGGTAGCGCAGCATAGGGTTAGTTTCATGACTCTGCAATACGTTCAGCGTGTTGAGATATTCCTTTACGAACTCCGGCTGAATCGCCTCCTGCTCCTCCTCCTTTTCGGTTATAGATATATGAGAGAGCGAGTCGATGAAGCGTCTGAGCATCCTCGGGCACACGTCGTCTCGCGAGATGTCTGTTTTCTCTACCTGGTAGTCAACGATGTTACCATAAAGACAGCCTTTGAATTCGCCGTAAGTGTTGCATTTCTCAATCTCAATGTATGCACTACGGTCGTTGTCGTCAAGTTTTTCATCCTCCTCTTCGGTCAGGTTGAGATAGACCATGAAGCCCTCGTCAGTCCAGAACTCGCGCAGCTTCAGAACGCCGCTCACCGCTTTGTGGTTATGAGCGTCGAAGCAATCGCCGGGCTGTGCGTTGTCTTCTATATATTCAACAAACAGGTCGGTAAGGCTGAACGTGCTGTTCGCAGGGTTGACATTTACGTTGAAGCGGTCGCCCACATTCAGCACCTTCGCCCACACCTCGGGGCGGTATATCTTAGAGAAAATCTTCAGATTCTGCTCGAACACCAGCTGACCCTCAATCTGAGCATAGCTCGGGTCGATAGTCTTCACCGCAATGCGCAGCGGCGTCACCTCCGTCACCTCTACAGGTACGAGTTCGCCTTCGGTATAATTCAGAAGTCGCTTTGCGCTGGCCTCCTTCTTGCAGCCCTTCATAGCCTGCAGAATGTCGTCTACAAACTCCTCTATAGCCTCCACGTCGTCTTTCTTCGACTCCTTCAGCTGCAGGTCTTGCGTATAACTCACATCGAAGCCGTACTCGGGCAGCAGGTGGGTTGTCGATTTCGGCATGTACTTCTTATCGTGCACATCCTTGTTGTAGGTGGCAAGCATTATCTCCGCATTCTTCACGGCTATCAGGCCCTTGCCCTCGCAGCAAGCCTCTGACTTGGTAGCGAACCTCATCTTGAGGAAGTTGACAACGAACATGTCGAGCGAGAAACCTATGATGTCGTTCCACGAGAAAGTGAGCACGTTGGGCATGTCGTGCGTCATCAGTTGCATAGCCATGCCGATAAGCTCGGGCACACTTCTATAGGCGAAGGTGCTGCGGTTAAGAGCCGTGGTGGTGTTCTGCATGCAGAGGCACACCAGGTTGTTGAGCATCGTGAGCAGCACCAGCTTGCGTTCCTGACAGCTGGCGTCCTTCACTGCCAGCAGCCATGCGCCGCAGAGCCTTGTGTTGAATGTGAGCACCTCCTGCGCCTTGTCCTGTCTGTACATGGGCGCACCGGTTCGTGCTTCGACAAGAAGGGCTACACGCTCCTTCAGCAGTCGCAGCGACTCGGTGTACAGCGTATCGTAGGCATTGCCCGACGACTTGAGGTAGCTGAGAAAGTCCTCAAAGTATTCGTCTATATGTGTGGGTTTAGGTTTGAGCCAAATAGTTCCGTTTTCCATTTTTTGTATGTTGAATATATTTCACGAACAAAGGTATAGTTTTTTAGCGAAACATACAAATTAATAATACTATTAGGTATAAAACAAAGCGAGGTAACAGCATTACCGCATAGCGGAAATACTGTTACCTCACTTCTGTAATATTGTTACCGCGCCTTGGTAATATGCTTACCAGGTGCCGGTAACAAGCGTTGTCTTAAGTGCAAGCCAAATCTTGCTTAGGCTTTCCGCAGCATTTGGTTGCGGAAAGCTAAAGATTTAGTTGCGGAATACCAATCCGTTGCTGTCGGCGTCGATCGTAATCGGCTTCTCACGCGACACTTCGTCCGAAAGAATCTTCTTCGAAAGGTCGTTGAGCACGCAGCGCTGTATGGCGCGCTTTACCGGACGTGCGCCGAACTCCGGGTCGAAACCCTCGTCGGCGAGGTAGCCGATGGCTGCCGGCGTGACGTTGAGCGTGAAACCCTGCGGCTCCAGCATCTTCTTCACGGCGTTCATCTGCAGCGTAACGACCTGGGCAATCTCCTCCTTCGTGAGCGGCAGGAACATGATGGTCTCGTCGATACGGTTGAGGAACTCCGGGCGGATGGTCTTCTTCAGCATCTCCATCACCTTCTCTTTGGTGTCGCCGATGACATGGTCGCGGTTCTCGGGCGTGATGCCTGCGAACTGAGCCTGTATGTACTGGCTGCCGAGGTTTGAAGTCATGATGATGATGGTGTTCTTGAAGTTGACGGTGCGGCCCTTGTTGTCGGTGAGGCGTCCGTCGTCGAGCACCTGCAAGAGGATGTTGAAGACGTCGGGGTGAGCCTTCTCAATCTCGTCGAAGAGTACGACAGAGTAGGGCTTGCGGCGCACAGCCTCGGTGAGCTGACCGCCCTCGTCGTAGCCTACGTATCCTGGAGGCGCACCGATGAGACGGGATACGCTGAACTTCTCCTGGTACTCGCTCATGTCGATACGCGTCATCATCGTCTCGTCGTTGAACAGATACTCGGCGAGAGCCTTCGCCAGCTCCGTCTTGCCGACACCCGTAGTGCCGAGGAAGATGAACGAAGCGATAGGACGCTTCGGATCCTGCAGTCCGGCACGCGAACGTCTTACGGCGTCGCTCACGGCTCTGATAGCCTCGTCCTGTCCGATTACGCGGCGGTGAAGCTCCTCCTCAAGGTGCAGCAGCTTCTCGCGTTCGCTCTGCATCATACGCGTTACGGGTATGCCCGTCCAGCGGCTCACAACCTCGGCGATGTCGTCGGCTGTCACCTCCTCGCGTATCATGGCGTTGCCGCCCTGCGTCGACTTCAGCTGGTTCTGTATCTGTCGGATGTCCTCTTCAAGAGCCTTCAGTCTGCCGTAGCGTATCTCAGCCACGCGCTCGTAGTTGCCTTCGCGCTCGGCGCGCTCAGCCTCGAACTTCAGCTGCTCCATCTGCTGCTTGTCTTGCTGAATCTTGTTCACCAAGCCCTTCTCGCTCTCCCATTTAGCGCGGAACGCCTTCTCCTGGTCGCGCAGTTCGGCGATGTCCTTGTCGAGCTGCTTAATCTTCTCGGTGTCGTTCTCGCGCTTGATAGCCTCGCGCTCAATCTCGAGCTGCTTCAGTCGGCGCGTAATCTCGTCGAGCTCCTCGGGCACAGAGTCGCGCTCCATGCGCAGCTTTGCAGCCGCCTCGTCCATAAGGTCGATGGCCTTGTCGGGCAGGAATCGGTCGGAGATGTAACGCTCCGAAAGCTTAACGGCAGCTATGCAGGCGTCGTCCTGTATACGCACCTTGTGGTGGTTCTCGTAGCGCTCCTTCAGTCCGCGGAGGATAGAGATAGCCGAGAGCTCGTCAGGCTCGTCGACCATTACGGTCTGGAAACGACGCTCCAGAGCCTTGTCCTTCTCGAAGTATTTCTGGTACTCGTTGAGCGTAGTGGCACCGATGCTGCGCAGCTCGCCGCGCGCAAGTGCCGGCTTGAGGATGTTGGCAGCGTCCATAGCGCCTTCGCCACCGCCCGCACCTACGAGCGTGTGAATCTCGTCGATGAAAAGAATGATGCGACCGTCTGAGTTGGTCACCTCTTTTATTACGCTCTTCAGACGCTCCTCGAACTCGCCTTTGTACTTGGCTCCGGCTACGAGTGCGCCCATGTCGAGCGAGTAGAGCTGCTTGTCCTTAAGGTTCTCGGGCACGTCGCCGCGCACGATGCGCTCTGCCAAGCCCTCAACGATGGCTGTCTTACCCGTACCCGGTTCACCTATTAATATAGGGTTGTTCTTAGTACGGCGCGAGAGAATCTGCAGCACGCGGCGTATCTCGTCGTCGCGGCCTATAACAGGGTCGAGCTTGCCCTGGCGCGCCTCCTCAACGAGGTTCTTGGCGTACTTCTCGAGGCTCTGGAAGTTCTCGTCAGCCGACTGCGACTGTATCTTCTCGCCCTGACGCAACTCCTGGATGGCCTTCACGGTGTCTGCCTCGGTCATGCCCGCGTCTTTCAATATGCGGCTCGCCGTAGAGTTCACCTGCAAGAGGGCGAGCAGGATGGGTTCGACGCTCGTGAACTCGTCGCCGTTCTTCGTGGCGAAGTCCTGCGCGTGCTGCAAAACGGCGTTGGTGTCGTTAGAGAGGTAAGGCTGTCCGCCCTGAACGCGCGGCAAGCGCTGCAATTCGGCGTCGGTTACGCTCTCCACCTGCATGGCATTCACGCCAAGCTTCTGGAAGATGAAGGTCGTCACGTCCTTTGCCTTCACAAGCAGAGCCTTCAGCAAGTGCATCGGTTCGATGCTCTGCTGTCCACTGCGCTGTGCGGTGTTCAAGGCTTCTTGAACAACCTCCTGTGCTTTGATTGTGAATTTGTCGAATGTCATATCGTTCTCCTTTCTTTTTGTTTTCTTGTTTTCTGCAAACTATAACACAAACTATGTTCCAATACGTTATTTATGACAATCTGTCACGGTTTGAGGCGTTTGTATTGAAAGATAACGACAATCTGTCAGAAAAGAAAGCTCTTTTGCCGACTCTGTTCTGATTTTCTATGGCGTTCTTCTTTGCCGTGTAGAAAAAATTTGATACTTTTGCATTTATAATTTATAATGTTACTGTGCGGCGCAGAGTGATGCGGTGCGCAGACTGAACTATGCAAACAAACAACTAAAAACCATCTCTATCAAAAAATGAAAACCAAAAAGTTTTATCCGTGGCTGGTAGTGGCGCTGCTTTGGGTGGTGGCACTGCTCAACTATATGGACCGACAGATGCTCTCTACCATGCAGGGCGCAATGAAACTCGACATCGTTGAACTACAGAAGGCTGAGGCTTTCGGCGCTCTCATGGCTGTGTTCCTCTGGATATACGGCATCGTAAGCCCGTTCGCAGGCGTGGTTGCCGACCGCGTGAGCCGCAAGAAGCTCGTTGTGGGCAGTCTGTTCGTATGGTCGGCAGTAACTTATCTCATGGGCTACGCTACCGACTTCACGCAGCTCTACTGTCTGCGTGCGCTGATGGGTGTGAGCGAGGCGCTGTACATACCTTCGGCTCTGTCGCTCATCGCCGACTGGCATGAGGGCAAATCGCGCTCGCTGGCTATCGGCATACACATGACCGGTCTGTACGTCGGTCAGGCTGTGGGCGGATTCGGCGCTACCATCGCCGCTACGTTCTCATGGCATAGCACATTCAACTGGTTCGGCATCATCGGCATTGCCTACTCTGTTGTGCTCGCACTGCTGCTGTACGACAAACCGAAGGCTGTGGCTGTAGTTTCGCCAGACCCCGCAACGCAGATGAAGAAGGAGAGCGTGTGGCGCGGACTCAGCGTCGTGCTTTCTACATGGGCGTTCTGGGTGATACTCATCTACTTCGCCGTGCCGAGCCTGCCGGGATGGGCTACCAAGAACTGGCTGCCTACGCTCTTCGCCGAGAACCTCGGTCTGGATATGGCGGAGGCTGGTCCAATGTCTACCATCACTATCGCGGCTTCGTCGTTCGTGGGCGTGCTGCTCGGTGGCGTAATGTCGGACAAGTGGGTGCTGCGCAACATACGCGGACGCATCTATACCAGCGCAATCGGCTTGGGCATGACTATCCCGGCGCTCATTCTGCTCGGCTTCGGCCATAGCGTTGTGGCTGTAGTAGGAGCCGGAATGTTGTTCGGCATCGGCTTCGGCATGTTCGACGCCAACAACATGCCGATACTCTGTCAGATTATCTCAGCTAAGTATCGCGCTACGGCTTACGGCGTGATGAACATGGTGGGCGTGTTCGCAGGCGCTGCCGTTACTCACCTGCTCGGCAAGTGGACCGATGGCGGCAATCTGGGCATGGGCTTTGCGGTGCTCGGCGGCGTTGTCATCGTGGCGCTCGCGCTGCAGCTGGCTTGTCTGCGCCCAACATCGGATAATGTTGAATAAATGTTGAGGTGGTGAGATGACTCTGCTCTATCTTAATCCTCCCAGTTCTTTCATTACTTTTCATCCCGCAATTGAAAACAATAAATTAATAATCAATTAAAATAAACAAGACTATGGAAAAAATCGTAGGACTTATTGACGCACCGTTTACACCGTTCTATGCAAATGGTGACGTTAATCTCGAACCAATCGAGGCTTATGCAAAGATGTTGCAGAAGAATGGCTTGAAGGGCGTGTTCATCAACGGATCGTCTGGCGAGGGATATATGCTCACAACCGAGGAGCGTATGCAGCTTGCTGAGCGTTGGGTGAGTGTGGCTCCCGAAGGCTTCAAGGTTATTGTGCATGTAGGCAGCTGCTGCCTGCGCGAGAGTGTGCGCCTTGCTGAGCACGCTCAGAAGATAGGTGCATGGGGCATCGGCTCGATGGCACCTCCGTTCCCGAAGATTGGTCGCATCGAGGAACTCGTGGAGTATTGCGAGACTATCGCAAACGCTGCTCCTGAGTTGCCGTTCTACTACTATCATATCCCTGCGTTCAACGGCGCATACCTGCCGATGGTAGACCTCTTGAAGGCTGTCGACGGACGCATCAAGAACTTCGCAGGCATCAAGTACACTTACGAGGCTCTCTACGAGTACAACCAGTGTCGTCTCTACGGCGGCGGCAAGTTTGATATGCTTCACGGACAGGACGAAACAATCCTCCCGAGCCTCGCTCAGGGCGGCGCTCGCGGCGGCATCGGCGGCACAACCAACTACAATGGTCGTGAACTCGTGGGCATCATCGACGCATGGAACCGCGGCGACATCGAGACAGCTCGCGAGAAGCAGAACTTCTCTCAGGAGGTTATCAACGTTATCTGCCACTTCCGCGGCAACATCGTGGGCGGAAAGCGCATCATGAAGCTCCTCGGATTCGACCTCGGACCGAACCGTGTGCCGTTCCGCAACATGACTGACGAGGAAGAGGCTCAGATGAAGAAGGAACTTGAAGAGATCGGATTCTTCGAGCGTGCAAACCAGTTCTAATGTCAACCAGTCAACATAACAACATATCACCTTTAAGAAAATGAATGTAAAGGAATATATCAAGTCTTGGGCTGAGTCTTACAAGAAAGATCTCACCGAGAATATCATGCCGTTCTGGATGAAGTACGGCTTGGACCGCGAGAATGGCGGCGTCTATACTTGCGTAGATCGCGACGGATCGCTCATGGACACAACAAAGTCGGTGTGGTTCCAGGGTCGTTTCGCCTTCATTTGCTCGTTCGCTTATAATAATGTAGAGAAGAATCAGGAGTGGCTCGACGCTGCAAAGTCTACACTCGAGTTCATCGAGAAGCACTGCTTCGACGAGCAGGGTCACATGTACTTCTCTGTAACTGCTGAGGGCAAGCCGCTGCGCAAGCGCCGCTATGTGTTCTCGGAGACATTCGCCGCAATCGCGATGTCTGAGTATGCTCTCGCTACTGGCGACCAGCATTGGGCTAAGCGCGCCATACAGGTGTTCGAAGACACACAGCGCTTCCTCGCTACACCGGGCTTCCTGCCCGCTAAGTTCGAGGCTGATGTGAAGCTGCAGGGCCACAGCATCGTCATGATTCTCATCAACGTAGGCTCTTGCATCCGCAAGGTTGTAAACGATCCGAAGCTCACACAGCAGATTGACGAGTCGATTGAGAAACTGAAGAAGTACTTCATCCATCCGGAGTTCAAGTGCTTGCTCGAAACGGTAGGCGAGAACGGCGAGTTCATCGACACCAACATGACTCGCACCATCAATCCGGGCCACTGCATCGAGACCTCTTGGTTCATCATGGAGGAGGCAAAGCTGCGCGGCTGGGACAAGCCGATGTTCGACATGGCGCTGCAGGTGTTCGACTGGTCTTGGGACTGGGGCTGGGACAAGCAGTACGGCGGCATCATCAACTTCCGCGACTGCAAGAACCTGCCATCGCAGGACTACTCGCAGGACATGAAGTTCTGGTGGCCGCAGTGCGAGACCATCATCGCTTCGCTCTACGCTTATCTCGGAACCGGCGACGAGAAGTATCTCTATCGTCACGAGCGTATCAGCGAGTGGACATACGCTCACTTCCCCGACGCTGAGTACGGCGAGTGGTACGGCTATCTGCATCGCGACGGAACAGTGGCGCAGCCGGCTAAGGGCAACCTCTACAAGGGTCCGTTCCACATTCCGCGTATGATGATAAAGGGCTACATGCTTTGTCAGGAGATTCTGAAAAAGCTCGAAGCATAAGCATAAGAGGGTGCCATGCACCCTCTTAATTTTTATTACTATTATGAACCGATTTCTATCCTTATTCCTTTTTCTTTCTGCCGCATTGTCTCTTTCTGCTCAGCATGTGCGCAGCGTTGTTGGCTTTCCGGCTGCTGAGCCCGGCTATTCGCTCGGCGTCTCGGCATGTTATGCAGGTCAGATTGGCGACTATCTCGTTGTGGCTGGCGGCTGCAACTTCCCCGAAGCTGGCAAACCGAAGAAATATTACGCCGGTGTGTACGCCGCACGCATGGACCGTGCGATGCTGCAGTGGCGCTTGGTGGGTTTTCTGCCCGAAGCGGCTGCGTATGGTGCTACGATTGCCTGCGGAGACAGTCTGCTGTTCCTTGGCGGAAACAACACAGACCACGCTCTTGCTGCGGTTTATAGCGTTCGTCTTAACTCTGCCGGCACAGATGTCTCAATAAATCGACTCGCCGACCTGCCGGCTACGGCGGATAATATGGCGGTGGCGCTTGTCGGAAACGACGTTTTTGTTGTCGGTGGCAATCAGAACGGCAAGCCGTCTGCTGATGTTCTGCGTTATAAACTCGGCGCAAACTCGGTTGCTCAAGGTTCAAACTCGGTTAATCAATGTTCAAATACAATTGCTCAAGGTTCAAACTCGGTTAATCAAGGGGCAAATTCAACTTCTTCTGCCGATCTTCGCATTCCAGGCGCGCCTCGTGTGCAGCCCGTAGCCGCAGCGTATAACGATAAGTTGTACGTTTGGGGCGGATTCTATGCCGACGGCGAGCAAAGCAAGGTGCATACTGATGGTTATGTGTACGACGTGAATGCGAAAGAGTGGGGCGCTTTGTCCGCTCCGCGTTCTGCGGATGGCGAGGAGATGACGCTTTCTGGTGGCATAGCGTGGGCTGATGGCGACCACTTGTACGCCACTGGCGGCGTCAACCGCACGATATTCCTCGATGCGATAAGCGGTAGATACGAATGTGTTAAGAAGGACGATTACCTCAAGCAGCCAATCGACTGGTATAAATTCAGCGGCAATCTTTATGTCTTTGATGCTGTCGCAGGGCAATGGCTCACTACGACGTTCGCAAATCAGACTCTTGCACGCGCCGGTGCGCAGGCTGTGCCTACACCGCTCGGCGTGTATTATATAGGTGGCGAGCTGAAGCCGGCGCTTCGCACGCCACAGATTGTTATAATTGAGAATTGAGAGTGGAGAGTTGGGAGTTTCTTGAGTTGAGAATTGAGAGTTGAAAGTTGAGAGTTATGATTACCATTGTAAAACTATGGTTTAAGCGTTAGCAATAAAGCATATCATAACTCTCAACTCTCAACTCTCAACTTAATCAGTTCTCAACAGGAACTGCTTAATTGTATCCGAACTTACCGATATTCTCTTCGCTCGAACTTTCTTCCTGCGCAATCTTACGCATGTGTTGCTCGTAAGCCTGCGCCAGTCCGCCCGTACTCGTCTCCTTATAGAGCGACGGCAGGTCGTGACCTGTCTGCTTCATCACCTTCACCACGCGGTCGAACGACACGCTATGCGTTCCGTCTGAGAACGAAGCATAGAGGTTGGCGTCGAGAGCGCGAGTTGCGGCGAAGGCGTTGCGCTCGATACACGGAATCTGAACCAGTCCGCACACCGGGTCGCACGTCATGCCGAGGTGGTGCTCCAATCCCATTTCGGCTGCATATTCTATCTGCGACGGACTGCCACCGAACAGCTGGCAGGCTGCGGCTGAAGCCATGGCGCATGCTACGCCCACCTCGCCCTGACAGCCCACATCGGCGCCCGAGATAGATGCGTTCTGCTTCACTACGTTGCCAAAGATGCCGGCTGTAGCGAGAGCGTGCAGAATGCGTGTGTCGCTGAACTTATGTCCTTTTGCAAGATGGTAGAGCACGGCGGGCAATACGCCGCACGAACCGCAGGTGGGGGCTGTGACAATGGTGCCGCCCGATGCGTTCTCCTCGCTCACCGAGAGGGCATAGGCATAAACCAGTGCGCGCGACTGCAGCGACTGCTTGTAGCCGCTCGCCTTAACGTAGTAGATAGGACCCTTGCGCGGCAACTTCAGCGGACCGGGCAGTGCGCCTTCGTGGTCGATGCCGCGTTCTACAGACTCCTGCATGGCGCGCCAAACCTCCATCAGATACTCCCAGATGTCCTCGTCCTCGCACTCGTCAACGTACTCCCAGTAGCCGCGTCCGTGATTCTCGCACCACTGCTGTATCTCGTGCAGCGTGTTCTTCTGATACACCTCGCGCTTGTTGTTGAACCAGCGGCTCTTCTCGCCTTCCGACAGTGCGCCGCCGCCTACGCTGTAGCATATCCACTCGTTCATACGGTTGCCTTCGGCGTCGAACGCTACGAACTTCATGCCGTTCGGGTGATAGGGCAGGAACACCTTAGGCTGCCACACGATGCTTAGCGGAGCGATGGGGCGCAGCACTTCGTCGATTGCTACGTCTGTCATGTGACCTCTGCCCGTTGCAGCCAGGCTGCCGTATAGTGTCACCTCGAACGATTTCGCGTCCTTGTTGTGCGCAGCGAAGGTCTGTGCAGCCTTCTGCGGTCCCATTGTGTGACTGCTCGACGGACCTTTGCCTATTCTGTATAATTCTTTTAACGATTTCATAGTTGTATGTGAGTCTTAGGATAAAAACAAGTTGATATATTGTTGCTTACAAAGTTACGATATTTTATTGATAGTCACAAAGCAAAGCCTTGCTTGTTCGGTTCAAATTACGCTTTATTAATTTGAAACATGTTAAATATGTGTTAAATGCGGCGTCCGCATATTTAGAATTTCCCTTTCTTGCGTTATTGTTTATAGAAAGGGCAGGGCGCTGAGCTGTTCGTTTCAGTGCTTTCCTATACATATATATAATGTGCAACTGAATAATATATATAATGTGCAACTTAAATAGATAGGAGATAATCTTATGAGAAAGTTTTTTTTGATGTTGACGGCTGCGATGCTCATGCTTACCGCGTCGTTGTATGCAACAGAGAAGAGCGAGAAGAAACTTAGCGTGAAACCTTTCAGCGTGATAAACGTTGTTGGTTCGCTTAAGGTAGTGTACGAGCAGGGCAGTACGTATGAAGTGAGTCTTGTGGGCGACGCCGCAGTATTCGACCAAATACGCGTAGGGAGCAATGGTTCGGATCTGAACATCTCAAAGTACGGCAAGGTCATTGGCAATGTGTATGTCGAAACTTCCGATTCGTCGGACAGACGCAGCGTTGTTGTGCACGTAAAGGCGCCGGATGTGAGCGTGTTCAATATGAGTGGCAGCGGACAGATTGTTGTTGGCAAGATGAAGTCTACGGCTGTCACGTTCAATCAGGCTGGTTCGGGCAAGATTGCCGTGAGCCAGGTAGTAGCCAGCCATGCTAACTTTAACAACGCTGGCTCGGGCACTATCCTTGTCGACGATGTGAAGGCTGATTATGTAGGACTGACGATGGCAGGTTCGGGCACAATCAACTGCCGAACAAGCAAGGCTGACAATCTTAATTGTACGCTTACCGGCTCTGGTCGCATCTCTGTTTCGGGTAAAGCCGGCAACTATAAAAAGTATGTCTTAGGTTCGGGCAAGATAAACGACAGTATGTTGAAGTACGATAAACTGCTCAACATGGGCAGTAATGTGAACGTAACAGGCAATACTTACAATTCGCGCAGACCGGACTCTCCCGACGGCGTCATCATCGCCCGTCCATAATGCGTGCCGCCCCAGCACTTATGCGTGTAAAAATAGAATGAAGCTAACGAATACCCGACTACCGTGAACCAAATACAGTTTGAACAGATGTCGCCACAACTGCGCAACATAGCTCAAGGCTATGCCCGCCGCTATCTTGCGCGTGCCGATGATGCGGACGATGCGGCAAGCGACGCGATGCTTAGGCTTTGGGCTGTGCACGACTCTCTCCGCGACACAGCCCATGCCGCTCGTCTTGCGGCTGTCATAGCTCGCAATGTGGCTATCGACATGTTGCGACGGCGGCGCCCGACAAGCATCAGCGGCGACGAAGCGCACACGTCCTGGCTTCTGCAGCAGGAGTCGGACAACAATACTCCAGAGAGTCAGCTCGAATGGAAAGAGGACGAGCAATGGCTGCACCAGCGCATAGAGCAGTTGCCGCCGCGCGAGATGCAGGTGATGCGGCTGCGTCAGACCGAGCGCCGCACCAATGAGCAGATTGCCGCCATATTAGGCATCAGCAAGGATTCGGTGGCGACGATGCTCTCCTCGGCACGACGTAAACTATTCAATCAGATAAAGGAAAGGAACAGAACATGACAGACCGACAAATAATATCACTTCTGAAGCGCTACATGGACGGTGCCACTACCGTTGAGGAGGAGACCGCATTGGCTGATTTCTTCTGCACGGCTACCGACGCCGACCGACCTGACGCTATATCTGCCGCCGACTGGAGCGCGTATCGCGAGATGTTCTGCATGTTCGCTCCAGAAAGGGTAGAGAAAGACCTGCAGAATGAGGCTGCGGTTCCGACCGTGCAGCGCTTCACGCTACGCAACACTCTGCTTTGGGTGGCATCGGCTGCTGCCGTTGCTGTGCTTGTGTTTGCTGTTTCGGCACTGCTTCCCGACAATACACCGTCTGGTCAGTCGTCGGGTGCGCCGTTGGCTCAGCAAGCAGCTCGCCTTGTGCCTGCCGATTCTATCGCCGACAGCATTTCTGCCGAACAACCGCAGCGTATTCTCGCGGACAGTGTGAAACAGCAGCCCGGGAAACAGCGCCTGCACAAGTCTGTTCGTCCTTACTGGCAGCCGCGTCCGCCGAAGGTGTATGTGGCTGAGGCTGACAGGAACGCATCCACCCGTGCCGACTCCACCGATATAGAGGAGGCTGTGCGCCAAGCCGACATCCTGCTTCATGCTATAAATGTCAACCAGTCGGCTGAGATCAATCAGCTCGAGCTTCAGGCTATGGAACTGTTCGAGGCTGACGACGCTGAGGCTGACGAGTACGAGCCGGAAGCCACGGGCAACAGCATACAGCAATAACCCATAATAAAGAAAACATAACAAACAACCCTGTAAATATATTACGTATGAGACAGATTTTAATAATGGCAATATTCTTAGTGCAGGCGTTTGCGGCTTCTGCGCAGAGTAATATCGAAAAGGTGTTCAAGATAGTGCTGGACAATCCTTCTACCGAAGTGCTGTCCAGCTCCGACTATAACGTAGTTTGTGTCGATAGCGGCGTGAGCTATTGCAAGTTCATCGAGTTCACCGTTCCTGCGAAAAAGAAGGAACTCCTCGCACAGATGGAGAAGAAACTGCTACTTGCGAAGTCCGACGCCTACAATGTGTTCATCAAGAAGCCGGGCAGCAGCTCGTTCGCCAGCAACCGTCTGTACGACTATGGAGCCAACAACGAATACAGCGTAGAACTGGGCTCTTACATGTCGCACGCCTACTACGGTCTGTGCTTCAAGGACCCCGCCGACTCCATGCGCCGTCACGCCTATCTGGCTGTATGGTTTAAGGAGAGCAACAAATATCATTGCTACTACTATCACATCTACGGCGTGATGCCGGCTCGTTTTAAGGAGTTCAAGTCGGGCATCAGAGGTGCGAAGCCAATTAATAAGGGCAGCATGTTGCGCACGCAGACCGTCCTCGACGACAACGGCGTGACCACAACCACGTACGACAACGACGGCAATGTGCGTGTCTTCAATTCGCGCTCGTTTCCTTCGGCTACAAATAACGAGGTGAAGACCGACATCGACTTCATGCTCATGTTCGGCAATCTGCGCGCTGCCTTCCTCGACGCCATAAAGGATGCCGATGCGAAGACGCTGCAGACAGGCATCGTTGTCAAGATAGCGCGTCTGTGCCGAGAACACAGCAAACTGCTCACCGATAACGAGAAGCAAACCTGCACATCAATCATCGACGAGATGAAGAGTACGCTGAAGAAGGTGAACCCCGACACGTTCATAGACGGCGTGCTGCAGGAGGCGCGTATAGCGGTGGCTAAATAAATCTGTGTTGTTGTCCGAATAGACGTATTGCCTTGACGTTATAATAGAACGTATTGCCTTAACGTTAATAGAACGTATTGCATTGATAAAATAGTAAAAGCGAGTAGCTGAGGCTTCACAACCTCTGCTACTCGCTTTTTATTGTTTCTGCGTAAGCCGTCGCATTATTGGTACGGCTCATGTCTGTTGTTTATCCGTAGAACAATTGCTTATCCGTAGATAATGTTGCCCTGCTCGTCGCGGTTCTCGTCGAGGAACGACTTGTTGTACTGTGTCATACCGCGCAGCGACATACCCATGCTCGAGAAGCCGCCGTCGTGGAACAGAGTCTGCATCGTCACCTTCTTTGTCAGGTCAGAGAACATCACAACGCAGTAGTCTGCGCACTCGTCTGCACTCGCGTTGCCCAGAGGCGACATGCGGTCAGAGAAGTCGTACAGACCGTCGAAGCCCTTGATGCCGCTGCCCGCTGTGGTGAATGTAGGCGACTGAGAGATGGTGTTGATGCGCACACCCTTCTCGCGACCGTAGATGTAGCCGAAGCTGCGGGCGATCGACTCCAACAGCGACTTGGCGTCTGCCATATCGTTGTAGCCGAAGAATGTACGGTGAGAAGCCACGTAAGTCAGAGCCAGCACCGAAGCGTTCTCCGACAGAGCGTCGAGCTTCTTGGCTGCCTGAAGCATCTTATGGAACGAAATTGCTGAGATGTCGAGGGTCTTGTTCAAGAAACCATAGTCAAGATCGTCGTAAGTACGCTTCTTGCGCATGTTCACACTCATAGCGCAAGAGTGGAGCACGAAGTCGATCTTGCCGCCCAAAGCCTCCTGGGCCTGAACGAAGAGGTTGGTCAAATCCTCTACAGATGTCGCATCTGCCGGGATTATTACTGCGCCGGTCTTCTTGGCGAGCTCGTCGATTGTACCCATGCGGCAAGCCACCGCTGTGTTGGTCAATACAATCTGTGCGCCTTCCTCAACTGCACGTTCTGCTACTTTCCACGCAATAGATGCGTCGTTCAATGCGCCGAAGATGATACCGCGCTTTCCTTTCAATAAGTTAAAAGACATAATGTTCTATTATTATATAATGTATATTATCCTTGTTAGTGAACTCTAATGGAATATCCTGCACACTTATGCACAATCTTTTTGCCATTTCCGACTGCAAAGGTATAACTTTTTGCACACCTACCAATAAAAGTGTGCAAAAAACTGCATCTTCAACGCAAAATACTTTCGTTTTCTGCACAAAACTCTTATAGTGTGCAAATTTTTGCTGACAAAATCAAGCCCTTTTCCCCACCAATTACCCCTACACATTATAAATATATAATACAACCTCTCAACTTCTGTTGCCCGAAACCCCAACTTCTGTCATCGTGCTCCGTCCGCCGTCCGATCAGATTCCGTCCGCCGTCCGATCGGATTCCGTCCGCCGTCCGATTGGATTCCGTCCGCCGTCCGACCCACATCCCGAATATTTTCATCACCCACTCACAATACATACACCATAACCTCCAAACCCTCACAAAACACATCCATGTCATCTATACCCACATTTTTGGCGTTTAACCCCCTAAAACCGCCCATTTGGGTTGATTTAAGTCAAATTGAGCCTAAAAATGCAACTTTTTTGAAACTTTTTTGTCAAAACACTTGCAAGGTAATGATTTTTGTTATACCTTTGCATCCGCTTTCGAGAACGAACTAATCGAGCTAACAACGAGATAATCGTCGGGGTAGGAAGCGAAAAAAGAAAGAGTTCTTTGAAAAGATTTACATAAACAGACAAGTAGTACAAGAAGCAAGTCTTACATTATTTATAATGCACAGACTTGGGTAAAATACGAACCGTTAATCTTATATAAGGTTAAAACTTCAATAATAAAGGAAGCTCGTTCTGAACAGATACAAACAAACAGCAGTTTGAATTCCTCGCGAAAGCGTAGGAAGGCTTAGAAAGGCCTAGTAAGGCTTAAGCTCAAACATGCTGGTAAAGATATTTTACAATGTAGAGTTTGATCCTGGCTCAGGATGAACGCTAGCTACAGGCTTAACACATGCAAGTCGAGGGGCAGCATGT